>Ga0208628_1000779_pt1 | contig 13453 bp, 9 predicted proteins | sample LakWasMet16_LOW5_2_FD_183864 | JGI IMG/M metagenome (GOLD analysis project Ga0208628, IMG submission 183864) | Freshwater sediment methanotrophic microbial communities from Lake Washington under simulated oxygen tension - Sediment Metagenome... | ecosystem: Environmental > Aquatic > Freshwater >... | reverse complement strand
GATTGTCGGTGCCGAATATCTGGCGAATCTATTGCCGAAAGGAACCCACGAATACCAGAAATTCATCAAGCCTTCCGAATTGGCGAGCTGGTGCCGTGCCGAGGGTTTCAACGTCCAGGACATCAGTGGTCTGGCCTACAACCCGATGAGTGGAAAAGCCTGGGTGAATGAGCGCACCGACATCAATTATTTGATGACGGTAGAAAAGCCATGAGCAATATCCCGATGGCGCCGGTCATCCTGTTTGATCTGGATGGCACGCTGGTAGACAGTGCGGTCGATTTGCTGAATGCCTTGAACGTGATCGTGCAGCAAACCGGAAAACCTGCATTGAGTCTTGCCGAAATCCGGCCGGTCGTTTCGAAAGGCGCGCGCGCGATGTTGGCCGTGGCATTTCCGGAGTTGGACGAAGAAAAACGTTTGCAGCATCTGCAGCCGTTTCTTGATTGCTATCAAAAAGCCGTTGCGCAATACAGTACGCCATTTTCAGATATCGAAACCGTCTTGGCTGCGATCGAAGCGAGTGGCTCACGCTGGGGTATCGTGACGAACAAGCCTTATTATCTTGCGGTTGAAGTCGTTCGCAGCATGGGCTGGACACAACGCAGTGCGGTATTGATCGGTGGCGATACCTTGCCGCGCAAGAAGCCCGATCCCGATCAATTGTTCCATGCCTGCGAACTGTTGGCAGTGCAGGCGGCTGATTGCGTTTACGTCGGCGACGACGAACGTGATGTGCATGCGGCAAAACATGCCGGCATGAAGTCTGTCGCAGCCTTGTGGGGGTATCGGGAAGCGCATGATGACCCAAAAAACTGGAAAGCAGACGTGATGGCCGATACTCCACTGGATTTGTTGCAACCCGCAGTTTTACGAATTTGATTTGTGAAATATTGTGGGAGGGCCGTGAGGCCCGAATAGCCTGGAAGTATTCGGGCCTCACGGCCCTCCCACACTCTATTGAAAATCAGGTTCAAGAGCATCTGGCCATTACATGACTGATACACCTCATCAAGAACTACAACATTTCATTTCAAAATGGTATGCGCGCGAACCGGAAATGCAGTTTGCCGAAGTCTTCGTTCCGGCTTCCGAAAAATTGTTATTCCACGTCTGGGGTGCGTTGCTGCATGAACTGAAACACACCTTGTTTGAACTGAGCGACCCGCATGTCACCGAAATAAAGACTGCGTGGTGGGCCGATGAATTGCAGCGTTTGTCGAATGGGCAGCCACGGCATCCGATTACTGAGGCATTGCCGGATATTACCGTCCCCTGGGCATCGCTTTCATCCGCCTTATTCAGCGTGATCGAAACAAGCGATACTCGTTCCGGCAATACCGAACAGGCGATAGCAAATTTATTGCCATTCGCCGTTGCATTGACGGAAATCGAAGACCGTTTGTTTGACGCAAAAACCGCAAGCCCGAATGAATTGTTCGCGGTGCATTGTTTATTGCACCGTCTGCCGAATGGTCTGTCTACGGAAGATCAGGCCGGAATTCCGATGCATTTGATGGCGCGCCATTCGGTCAATACGGCGCAACTTGCAACTCTTGGCCAGAACGGACTGTTGCAGGACTGGGCAGCTGAATTGAATTCAGCTTTGTCGGACAAAACGGCCGGAACCTTGTTTCGAAGGGCAAGAACACGCTTTGATCAAGCACGATTGAAGCAATTGCTAGCCGGCAGAGGGTTTGTCAAAACATCGGCGCCGCTCAATTTATGGCGTGCCTGGCGTGCGGCTGTAAGCGTTCCCGGATAAAATAAGCACCAATCTTGACGAAAGCTGCACTTGTCCCCACCTATGCTTCATCGAGTCACAGTCCTCACGGAATATTTATGGCACCTTCTTCAAACGAAAACCTTGCTCGCGTCATGCCCGACGTTGCCAATGAAGTGAAGCCCGCGATTGCCGGCGTGCTTGATTGGGTGGGCATGGGTGATATCGAAATGCCGGTTTCGGTTTCCGATGCTAATGGACGGGTAGTCACGAGTGGTGCCCGCGTCAACGCCTTCGTGAATTTGAAACGCCCCGATGTGCGCGGCATTCACATGTCGCGTTTGTATCTGCACGTGGATCGTCATTTGTCTGCCGAAGCGATCACGCCGCAGAGCATTCGCCATATCCTGAAAGACTTTCTGGATTCTCATGCCGATTTGTCGGACCAGGCAAAGCTGACGATACGCTTTGATTACATGGTGCGACGTCCTGCCCTTGTCACCGACAACAGCGGTTGGAAGTCGTATCCGGTCCGCATCACCGGTGTGATGGATAAGCAGCAATTTTCGCTGGAACTGGGTCTCGATGCGGCCTATTCGAGCACCTGCCCATGTTCCGCCGCGCTCGCACGCCAGCTAATCCAGGAACAATTCGGCAAGGATTTCGCGCCGGAAAAAAACCTGGATTACCAGCAAGTGGTAGCTTGGCTTGGAAGCGAGCAGGGCATCATGGCAACGCCTCATAGCCAGCGCAGCATCGCCGAAGTGAAAGTGAAGCTGTCGCAGGATTTCGTCCAATTCCCGCTGGTGGAGATGATCGATACCATCGAAAATGCCTTGAAGACTCCGGTACAGGCGGCAGTGAAACGCGAGGACGAACAGGCATTTGCCCGACTGAACGGACAGAACCTGATGTTCTGCGAAGATGCTGCCCGCCGTCTTCAATCGGCGTTGAATTCCGATAGTCGAATCCAGGATTTCTGGGTGCAGGCATCGCATTTCGAGAGTTTGCATCCCCATAACGCGGTCGCCGTTGCCAGCAAGGGCGTAGCAGGGGGCTACTAGGTACAAACTATCGGTAGCATTTGCTGATACTTCAACGAAGGCCGGTTAATCACCGGCCTTTTTGCGTTCATAAAGTCTTCACAACCGGCTAGACTCAGCCTGTCTCAACAATCGTGGGTTCTCAATGAACTGGTTAATCGGCTTTATCGCTTTGTTCGTCGGTGTTGCTTTGTCGCAGGAGCGTTGGTTGCTGGGCGGCACGATCGGCTTTTTCATCGGCTGGTTACTGGCATCCGTGAGTCAGCTGGGATCCCGCTTGAATAATTTCGAAGCCGAGTTGATGCAAGCGCGCGATGCCTTCCGGAAACTGGCTGCGGAGCGTGACCAGCTAAGTGCAAAACTGAAAGGAGCGGCAGCTCCCGTGCAAGCAGCAACCGAAGCTGTCAAACCCGAAGTGTCGAAGCCTGTACCACCACCGATTCCTGTTGCAGCGGTACCTGTCGCACCTCCAGTGAATACTGTTAAACCTGTTGAGCCCGTTATTCCTGTCCAAACGCCTTCGCCATCGATGGCTGAAAAAGCGAATGTCGCCAATCGCGCCGTGTTCACCAGCAGCGAACCCATGCCACCAACGGCATCGACGCCAGCTCCAGCACCGATTGCCGCTGCATCGACACCAACGCCGCCACCCATTGCGGCCACAACGAAACCAAGCCCACCCCCTATCGAGACAGCCAACATGCCACGCTCAAGTTCGCCCGATGTCACCTTTACATCGGCATCAAGAGAGATGTCCTGGGACGAGCGCATGCTGGACACCATCAAGCGCTGGTTTACCGAAGGCAACGTGCCGGTAAAAGTCGGCGTAGTCGTTACATTTTTCGGTGTGGCTGCATTGTTGCGTTATGCCTATGTGCAGGGTTATTTCACTTTCCCGATTGAATATCGATTGATCATTATTGTGGTGGCCGCACTGGCGGCTCTGGCCTTTGGCTGGCGCGAACGGGAACGTAATCCGGCCTTTGGTTTAAGTTTGCAGGGCGGTGCGATTGGTACCTTGATGCTGACCACGTTTGCCGCTTACAAATATTTCAATTTATTACCGGCCGAACTGAGTTTCGGATTGATCGTGATACTCGTTGCAGGAGCTGCCTTGCTGGCGATTCTGCAAAACACGATGTGGATTGCGGTACTGGGTTTTCTGGGTGGTTATCTCGCACCCGTGCTGATTTCCACCGGCAGCGGCAATCACATCGCCTTGTTCAGTTATTACGCGATCTTGAATACTGCCGTATTCGCCATCGCCTGGAAAAAATCCTGGCGCGTTCTGAATTTGATGGGTTTCGTTTTCACTTTCGGCGTCGGCACAGCCTGGGGCGTGAAATATTACAAGCCCGAGTTGTTCAATACGGTTGAACCGTTCCTGATCCTGTTCTTCGTGTTCTATACCTTGATCGGCTTGCTGTATGTGATCAAGCAAACCGAATATCGCAAGCCATGGGTAGACGGTACGCTGGTATTCGGCACGCCATTGCTGGCGTTTCCCCTGCAGGCAAAATTGCTTGAAGACAATCGCCTCGGCCTGGCCTTCAGTGCATTGGTCATATCGCTGATTTACGGCGGCATGGTGTATTTCTTGCACCGCCGCAAAAACGATCGTTTACTTGCGGAAGCCTACGGCGCACTGGCGCTTGGTTTCGCGACGCTGGCCATTCCGCTCGCATTTTCCGCCGCTACAACGGCGACGGTATGGGCTCTGGAAGGCGTAGGCGTTGCCTGGATCGGCCTGCGTCAAAAACGTACATTGCCGACCGTCACCGGTGTATTGCTGCAATTGCTCGCGGCCGGCTCGTTCCTGGTATTCATCCTCAACGAACCCTACAACGCGAGCGATCTGCAACAATTGGTATTGAATCCGAATTATCTGGGTGGCTTCATCATCGCCATCTCGGGTTTCATGCTGAGCCTCATCTTCAAGCGTCTGAGCAATAACAGAGTAATGCCCGTCATGCTGTTCCTGTGGGCGTGCATGTGGTGGTTTGGTTCCATGTTGCATGACTTCGATATTGCGCAGCGCGGTATGGGAATCTGGCAATACTCCATGCTGTATTTCTCGGCTACGATTTTTATCGCCACCTTGTTGCAAAACCGACTGCAGTGGTCGGCAATGAAAAAACTTGCGGCGCTCAGCATATTCAGTGCGCCCATATTTGTCTTGATCGCCGCCGGCAAATTCAACGCGCCCTTGATGATTCAGACATTGCCCTATTGGGCGGCCTTCCTGGTCGGCAGTATTTATGCCTTGTGGATTGAAGCGAATGATCAGGCGGCAGAGTCTTCGCGTGCCGGAGGTTTCATGCATATCGTATTGCTTTGGTCTGCCGCGATTGCTTTAAGCCTGCAATGGCACTACCAGGTGGATACCCAGTGGAATCTTGCGCAGGGCTGGTATGCCCCCGCGATTTGCCTGCCGATTGGCTTGATGACTTTGGGCCTGTGGCGCATGCGGAATGTATTCGCATGGCCCATGCAAAATCGTTTCCACGGCTATGACGCTGCGTGGTTTACACCGGCATTCGCGATGCTCGCTTGCGCCTGGGTAATCGGCCTGTTCCTGGAAGGAAGTTCGGCGCCGGTGATGTATATCCCCATTATCAATCCGCTGGAATTGAGCCTGTTGGCAACGGCAGCCTTGTTCGGTGGTTATATCAAGCATGAAAAGCCGGACATGGAAAGCATCCTGAAACTATGGCCATTCGTCGGCTTCGTTTTCGTCACCATGGCTACCTTGCGCGGCGTGCATCATTTGTATCATCTGCCCTGGGATGCCGCTCTTCTGGGCACCGGCATAACGCAAGCCAGTCTGACCATCGTGTGGAGTTTGCTGGGCGTCAGTGGCCTGATTCTTGGTTCGCGCCGAGCCGATCGCAAACAATGGATGGGTGGCGGTTTGTTGATGCTGGTGGTGCTGGGCAAGCTGATCCTGATTGATCGCAGGTATATGGAGAACATTCCCGGAATCGTGTCCTGTCTGGCCGTTGGCATTTTGCTTGTGGTTGTCGGTTATTTCGCACCGCAGCCACCGAAGCCGAAGGAGGAAGAAGCGTGAAACTTCGATATCTGATATTTGGCTTGCTGGCGAGTACTGCGGCAGCGGCATCTACTTCCGCCGATTACGCGCAGCAATGGCCGGTCAATGCCCAAGGCGAGGGTGCGTTTTCGATTACCTTGAATGAAGAAATTTATCGCATCATTCAAAAGCCGGACTTGTCGGATTTGGCGGCTTTCAATGCGGCCGGCGAAGCACTGCCATTCGGTCCGATGCCATCTACCTATGGTCCTTTGCCGGCCACCTGGGTGCAGGCAAAAACCTTTTCATTGCCCAGGGAAGCCAGCGAGAATCCCGATCTTCTGAAGTTGCACGTACAACGTAGTTCTGAAGGCGATTTAAGTCTGGATGCCGATTTTGCCAATCAGCCATCCGCCGTTCAATCGCATGACTGGATCATCGACGTGGATGCCGAAGACCAGGGAATCGAGGCTTTGCAAGTGCTGTTGTCCGATCAGGCGGGAGACTTCAATGCACGGCTTGTCGTGCTGTCCAGTCAGGATTTGCAGCAATGGCAGCAAATCAATAGCGCTTCCATTGTTTCGCTGCAGCAGGACGGACAGCGTTTGCAACGACTGATGGTTGAGCTCCCCGGTAACACTGCGAAATATCTGCGCGTGCAAAGTTTCGATGCGCCGCCGGGCCTGCAAATCAGCGGATTCAAGATAAAGCAGCGGCCGTTCGGTATTGTCCGCTCGCCACCGCAGCAATGGCTGCAGGCCAATTACCTTAAAAAAGACGGGCGCGGGTTCGTCTATGAATTGCCGGCACGAATATTGCCGGAACAACTGAATATCGAATTGAAAAACACCAATGCCATCGCGCAGTTTTCGATTTCTGCACGCCAGAATGAACTCGATTACTGGCAGCAGCAAAGCAGCCTCACGGTTTTTCGTTTGCGTGCCGCCGGTGTATCGCTGGACAACGAATCGAGCAATTTGCAATCCGGACGCGTGCGTTATTGGCGTATCGAATCCAATACCGATATCAGCGAAGCACCGGTATTGAAATTTGCCTACCGTCCGGAGCAGTTCCTATTGCTGACGCACGGCAAAGGACCATATTTCATCTCGGCCGGCAGCATGAAAGCGCAGCGCGACCAATATCCACTCGATGTGCTGATCAATCAGGTAAAACTGAATCAGGGCCAGAACTGGAAACCTGCCGATGCGAGTTTTGGTAAAGCCACAAAAGTCATCGCCAATATGGATGACATCGGCAAGGCGCCGACCGACTGGCGCAGTATTATTTTGTGGTCGGTATTGTTGCTGGGTGCCGGCGCGGTGATCTTGATGGTGCTGAAACTTTTGAGTAATCCGCCGAAAGCGTAATTCGTCTTTGATTATGCGTGTGTAGGAGCGACGGAAGTCGCGATAAGCTTCTTAACTGTCGCGACTTCCGTCGCTCCTACGACAGCATCAGGGCTTTGCAGGCACCAGCAATTGCGGATCAATCCGCACCTTCAACCAATTCATGCCCCAATGCATATGCGGGCCGGTGGCGCGTCCGGTCGCGCCTACGAGGCCGATCACCTGGCCTTGTTCAACGCGGTCTCCGACTTTCACATCGAGCCGCGAGAGATGCAGGAAGTTCGAACTAATCCCCATGCCGTGATCAATCAACACGGTGCCACCGGTCAGGTATAAATCCGGTTTCGCAAAAGTAATAAATCCAGCCGCCGGAGCCTTTATCGGCGTGCCTTGAGCCGCAGCAACATCAAGCCCGGAATGCCAGGATTTCGGTGTGCCGTTGTATACGCGCTGGCTTCCGTAAACACCGCTAATGCGACCATCAACCGGCCAGATAAAGCGCGTGTCGAAATCGCGACGATCATCATTGCGCAAACGTGCCGTTACCACTTCGGCTTGTTCGCGCTCAATACGCGCGGCAATTTCCGGCGGTGGGTTGACCGTGTTTTCGGGAACGCCGTTGACGTTTTCGATGTTGAATTTGCGGGTTACAACCGCGATTCTTTTTTGGACGACTTCACCGCTACCCAAGTGAATGCGCAGGATTTTTGCCTGCGTCTCATCGCGTCCGATGCCGAACACGATGCGTCCGTTATCGGCAACTTTGAGGTTTATCACTGCAGCGGTATCGGACGTTTTATCCGGCAATGCTTCATCTGAAATTTCGACGGAACTGCCTGCCGGCACACGACCGAGCACGAGGCCGCCCTGGGTTGCGCTGTCCGGAATTTCAATTAATGCTGGTGCAATTGATGCAGTCGGCTTCAAATCCTTGTTGCTTGCGCATGCAGCCAAGTACAGCGTAAGTGCGACCAATAGCAGTCGCCTCATCGTAGAAACCGCAAGCGTTGACCTTGTGGCGCGCCAACCAATTTTGCACCGTCGTAAGCCAGCTCGCCATTCACGAAAGTCGCCGCCACTTTTGCATTGAAGTGTTCGCCTTCGAATGGCGACCAACCGCATTTGCTCAGGACTTTTTCGCGGGTAACGTCGGTGCCGCCGTTGGGTTCCACAATCACCAAGTCGGCGAAAAAACCTTCGCGCAAAAAACCGCGTTCCTGAATGCCGAAACGCAGGGCAGGGTTGTGGCAAATTTTCTGGATCAGATGCGGCAGGCTGAAATGGCCATCGCGCACTTTTTGCAATGCGACTACCAGGAAATCCTGCACCAATGGCAAGCCCGACGGAGCTTTGGTATATGGCTGCTGTTTTTCCTCCAGCGTATGCGGGGCATGGTCGGTCGCGAGCACATCGATCCGGTCTTCGGCGATCGCGCGCAATAATGCTTCACGATCGCTGGCTTCCTTGATCGCCGGATTGCATTTGATGAAATTGCCCAGCCGGAAATAATCATTGCGCGCGAAATGCAGGAAGTGCACGCAGGTCTCGGCGGTAATCTGCTTGCCGGTCACGGGACCCGGCGCGAACAATTCCAGTTCTTCGGCGGTGCTGATATGCAATACATGCAAAGGCGTGCTGTGCTTTTTCGCGAGTGAAATGGCAAGCCGGGTCGATTTGATGCAGGCTTCGCGCGAACGAATTTCGCCATGGATATCGACCGGGATATCATCACCGTAGATGGCACGGGCCTTGGCCATTTCGGCATCGATCATCGGCGTGTCTTCGCAATGCGTAATGATCGGTACCGGCGTATGCGAGAAGATCGCATTCAGGATATCGGGGTCGTCCACCAGCATATTGCCAGTCGAAGCGCCCATGAAAATCTTGAGACCCGGTGTGCTTCGTGGGTCGATGCGCTTGATGGCTTCAAGATTGTCGTTGCTGGTGCCGAAATAGAAGCCGAAATTGGCACGTGAACGACCCGATGCGCGATGGTATTTGTCTTCAAGTGCGGCATTGTCCAGAACTGGCGGTTTGGTATTGGGCATCTCCAGATAGCTGGTGACGCCGCCTGCCACGGCCGCCGCGGGCTCGCTACTCAGGTCGCCCTTGTGCTCGAAGCCGGGTTCGCGAAAATGCACCTGGGCATCTATCACGCCCGGGAATAGCCAGCGCCCTTTGACATCCAGCACTTTTTCGTCCGAGCGGGGGAACAGATGCGGCGCAATGGCAGCGATGCGTTGGTCACGAATTCGTAAATCGCCGGTGAACTCGCGGCCCTCGTTTACCATTCGCGCGTTCTGTATCAGTAAATTACTCATGATTTGTGCCTGCAATTAAAATGTTCGGGTACTGGATCATTCCCTCCGGGATTGAAAGGATGACAGCGCAAAATCCTTCGCGCACCGAGGTAGCATCCACGCCAGGCGCCGAACTTTTCGACCGCTTCCATGGTATAGCTAGAGCAGCTAGGATAAAACCTGCAACGCTGGCCTAATAGTGGACTAATCAATAGCTTATAGCCACGAAGTAGAACCAGGATGAAGCTTTTTGGTAATTGTAGAATCATGTGGCGTAGTTTAAGGTTGATGTGAACTGAGTACTAGGCTATAACACGCCGCCTTTTATGGCTCAAGGAATGAGAGGAATTGCCCCCGTGGCCGCTAAAAAAATCGTAAAGAAAGCTGCTAAACCAGCACCCAAAAAAGCCGCTAAACCTGCTGCAAAGCCGGTAAAAGCGAAACCCGCTGCAAAACCTGCCAAGAAGCCTGCTCCCAAGCCGGCTGCTAAAAAGCCGGTAAAGAAAGCAGCTCCCGTCAAAAAGCCCGCTGCAAAGCCGGTGAAAAAAGTTGCCAAGCCGGCGCCCAAGAAAGCGCCAGCGAAGAAAGTAGTCGCCAAACCCGCCAAAAAAGCGGCGAAGCCGGCTGCCAAGCCAGTTGCCAAAGCTTCCAAACCGGTAGCCAAAGCGGCTCCGGCGAAGAAAGCCGCACCCGCTCCGGTTGCCAAAAAAGTGGTCGCGAAACCGGCTGCAAAGCCAGCACCCGCACCGGTCAAGAAAGTTGAAGCTAAAAAGGTTGAAGTTATTATTCCAGCTGCCAAACAAACAGAAAAAGCGGCTCCTGCCGCCAAATCGTCCGGCAAGGGCAAAGCACCTGCCGCTACCGCCCCAGTCGTTGTTCCGGTGCCGGCACCGAAGCGTGACGCCGGCGTACGTGCGGGCTATGTCAAACCGACCAAGCCGCGACAGGAACGCATGAAGTTGGCTACCGCCATCGAGCGCGTAAATCTGCCTGAAGGTTACAAGCCGTCGCATAAAGAAGAGTACATGAGCCCTTCGCAAATCGAGTATTTCCGCCAGCGTCTGCTGCAATGGAAAAACGATTTGATCGAAGAGTCCAAGCAAACCATCGAAAACCTTAAAGAAGAAGTGCGTGATGTTGGCGATGAAGCCGAACGCGCCACTCGCGAAACGGAAAACTCGCTGGAACTGCGTACCCGTGACCGTTACCGCAAGCTGATCAACAAAATCGACAGCACGCTCAAGCGCGTTGATGACGGCACCTACGGCTATTGCGTAGATACCGGCGAAGAAATTGGTCTGGAACGCCTCGAAGCCCGTCTCACCGCCGAACGCACATTGGATGCGCAAGAGCGTTGGGAACATTTGCAAAAGCAGATGGGTGACTAGCTGTTCGTTTTGTTTCCGTGATACGAAAAGCCCCGCATTGCGGGGCTTTTTTTGACTCTCGTAGGAGGCCGCTTGCGGGCGACTGGTATTAAGTCGCCCACAAGCGGCCTCCTACGGAAATCAGAACATCGCATCGCGCAATTTATACCAGGCCATTGCCGCCACCAGCATAGGTGTTCGGAATACACGGCCGCCTGGAAAGGGCAAATGCTTTATTTTTTCGAATACATCCAGTCTGGACGCCTGTCCGTGAATGGCCTCACTAATAACGCGACCAGCCAGCCCGGTAGCGGCGATACCGTGCCCGGAAAACCCCTGTGCAAAATAAACATTCGAACCCAGTCGTCCCCAATGTGGCGCACGATTGACACTGATATCGACGTATCCGCCCCAGACATACTCGAACTTCAGGTTTTTCAATTGCGGGAAAACTCGCGTCATCCGGCGGGTCATCACGCCGCGTAAATTCGGCGGTGGCAAGGTGGAATAACTCGCACGGCCGCCAAATAATATCCGGTGATCCGAACTCATACGGAAATAATCCAGCGCCCAGTTGATATCGGCGACGGCCATGTCATTTTTAATCAGTGCTCTCGCGCTTGCTTCGCCCAATGGTTCGCTGGCACCGATGTAAGTACCGACCGGCATGATTTTGCTGTCGAGTTCCGGCGCAATGCCATGCACATAGGCGTTGCCTGCGAGCACGGCGTAGTCGCATTGCACCTGACCAGCTCGCGTCATGAAAACCGGCTTGGCACCGCGCTGCAACGACAACACTTCGGAGCCTTCAAATATTTTTACGCCTAGCGATAATGCCGCACGTGCCAGACCTTTGGTGTATTTCAAAGGATGCAAATGGCCGCTTTGATTATCGTACAAGCCACCGATGTAGCGATCAGAGGCGAGTTGTTGCGCCAATTCCGGTTTTCCCCACCATTGGGTTTTATAGGAAAAATTGTTTTCCAGATCCGACTGCCAGTTTTTCAGCTCGGTGATATGCCGTGGCTTGATGGCGACATGTGCATGACCCGCGCGCCAGTCACAATCGATTGAATATTTTCTGCAGCGTTCATGAATGATCCGTACGCCTTCAAGCGAAAAATCGAATAGCTTGCGAGAGTCTTCGATGCCGATCATCGAGGTGATTTTGTGCTGGTCGCAACCGAAACCGAAAATCGCCTGGCCGCCACTGCGGCCGGAAGCGCCCCAGCCAACGCGCTGTGATTCGAGCACGATCACTTTCAGGCCGGCTTCGGCACATTCAATGGCTGTTGATAAACCGGTAATACCCGCACCCAGAATGCAGACATCCGCTGTTTCAAAGCCTTCAAGCGAAGGTTGTACCGGAAACTCCGTCACGCTGGCGGCGTACCAGGAATTTACATGTGTTTTTTTATCGGACATGAAAAATCAAACCGCGCGCAAATACCATTCGTATTCGAGTGTAGTCACTTGCGTGTAGAAAGTGCGCATTTCCTTCAGCTTTTGCTGCCCGAAAATATGGCGGAATTTTTCACCGAAGTTGCTGATGATGAAATCGCTGGCCATAAAGTCATCGATGGTGTCACGCCAGAACAAGGTGCGTTGCTCGGTTTGCTCGTAGGCATTGCCGACGATTGGCGCACCGGGATCGAATTTGTTTTCCAGGCCATGCAGAATGCCGGCGAGAACGGCTGCAGTGACAAGATACGGGTTGGCATCGGCACCTGAAATGCGATGTTCGATTCGTGTATTGGCTTCGTCACTGTGCGGAATACGCATCGCGACGGTACGGTTATTGAAACCCCAGCAATCGTTCAAGGGTACGAAAGCATTCAGCACGAAACGACGATAGCTGTTGGCATGCGGTGCGAACATCAGCATGCAGTCTTTGGAAGACTTCTGCATGCCGCCGATCGCATGGCGAAGCGTATCAGCAGGTTTTTCGGGCGTGCTGGCGAATATGTTCTTGCCATCCTTATCCAGAACGCTGACATGGATATGCATGCCGCTACCGGCCTGGTCGACAAAAGGCTTGGCCATGAAACTGGCGAGCAGGTTTTGCTGCGAGGCCACTTCCTTGATCACGCGTTTGAGCATGATCGAATCATCGCAGGCGAGCAGGGCATCCTTGCGATGCTTCAGATTGATTTCGAACTGACCCGGCGCATATTCGGCGACGGCAGTATCGGCCGGAATATGTTGGGCGCGGCAGGCATCGGTAACAGCATCGGTAAAGCCTTGATAGTCATTCAGGTCTTCCATGTAATAGACCTGGGTCGTTTTATTGCGCTCGCCGGTGGCCGGGTTGATTGAAGTTTTCGGACGGCCGTCCTTATGCAGGGTTTTATCGAGCAAATAAAATTCAAGCTCAACGGCAACGACCGGCGTCAGACCTTTTGCGGTGAACCGATCGAGCACGCGTTTCAACACTTCGCGCGGATTGGCTTCGAACATTTCACCATGACCGTCTTCCATGCCCAGCAAGACCTGCGCCATCGGCTTTTTCTGCCAGGGAATGATTTTGAGGGTGCCTGGCACCGGGCGGCAGATGCGGTCTTCATCGCCAATGTCATAGCCAAGGCCGGTCTCTTCAACGGTATTGCCGGTAATGTCGGTCGCAATCAGGGACATCGGCAG
>Ga0208628_1000775_pt1 | contig 13575 bp, 11 predicted proteins | sample LakWasMet16_LOW5_2_FD_183864 | JGI IMG/M metagenome (GOLD analysis project Ga0208628, IMG submission 183864) | Freshwater sediment methanotrophic microbial communities from Lake Washington under simulated oxygen tension - Sediment Metagenome... | ecosystem: Environmental > Aquatic > Freshwater >... | reverse complement strand
TGAACAATACGAAGACGTTATCAGAACTTGAAAACTCAAAAAAATATTCAATTAATTCGGTTTCCTTTAATACAAATTTATCTATTGTTATAAGGAATTAGTTTTTAAATCAATAAGATATCAATAAGTTATTTTTATGATTATAATCACATAAATCTAACTACTGAAATATTACATTTGTATCGAAAACCGAAAAGCATAGTGAAACAAGTAGTAATAATAGCCTTAATTTGTGGGATTTTTACTCAATCTATTGGGAAACTTGTGCTAATCTCAAACTATCTTATAAATAAAGAATTCATCATATTTAATTATTGTGAAAATAAAAGTAAACCAAAATTAAAGTGCAATGGTAAATGCCATTTAAAAAAGCAATTAAAAGAGCAAGAGAAACAAGAAGCTCCAACAAAAAATATTGATAAGGGAACGAACGAAGTTCAATTTTGTTCGACATATGATGATGATTTATTACCACACTACACTTTCATAATCAATTCTCATAACTGGTTATATCTATCAGGCGAAGCTACTATTTCGCCTATATCTATTTTTCATCCACCTACAGTTTAATTTGATTTAATGTTTTTGTTTGGTAAATCCCAGACAAAAAAACAATCACCTGCTTCCGCAGTGTGCGTTTAGGGAATATATATTTATTTTCCAAAATTTCATTATTTCAAACATTAATTCAATTTTAAAATGAATTTCAAAAATATTCTAGTTGCATTTTCATGCATACTATCGGCAAATATATTTGCCCAATCAATTCCTATCAAAGGGAAAATATTTGATAGTGAATCCAAAGAACCAATTGTAGGAGCAATGGTTCAATTATTATCTACTCCACAAACTGTTACAACAAGCAATTCAGAAGGGAAATTTGCTATAGCTTCAAGTAGTCAATTTGATTCTTTAAAAATTTCGTTTATTGGATACACTTCTATAGTAAAATCGGCAACTGATAACATGGTAATTTCTCTTTCTCCTAATGTACAAGAACTGCAATCAGTTGTTATTACTGCTAATCGTGAGGCAGGGTTAAGAACGCAAGCTCCAATTGCTATTTCTAAGTTATCACCAAAATTAATTGACGAGACAAAAGCCAATCAGGTTTTTGAACTTATCAATAAAACACCAGGTGTAATTATGCCAAGTTACAATAACGAACAGCATGGTATGTCTATCAGACAGCCTATGGGTACAAGTGCTTATTATTTGTATATGGAAGATGGCGTACCTATTCGTCCCTTAGGTATTTTTAATCATAATGCACTTTTGGAAATTAATCAGTTTGCAATTAGTAGCATTGAAGTAGTTAAAGGCCCTGTTTCTTCTATTTACGGGCCAGAAGCTGTTGGTGGTGCAGTAAATTTTATTTTACAAAAACCTACATTAGTGCCAACTGCTAAAATTGGTATACAAGCAGATCAGTGGGGGTTTAGAAGAATACAATTTGGCACTGGTGCAAAAATTAAGAAGTTTGGATTTTATTTCGGAGGATTAAGTAGTCAACAAACTAACTCTTGGATGGCAAGTTCGGACTATGACAAAACATCTGTAAATGCAAGACTTGAATACAACTTTACTGAAAAAACACGCGTTGTTGGTAATTTCATTTACGGAAAGTATTACTCTCAAATGGCTGGCAGTGTTGATAGTACGATGTTTTATAGTAGAAATTACGTGAGCACTTCTGATTTTACTTACAGAAAATCAGAAGCTTATCGTTCTCGCTTAACATTAGAACATGATTGGAATAGCAATTCAAAATCATTTATTACTATTTTTCAGCGTAATAATAAACATGGACAAAATCCGAATTACGGTATCAGATGGAGTTCTAAGTTGACTGCCACAAACGACCCAACAAAGGCAAAGGGCGAAATTAATTCTAATAATTTTGAAAGTTATGGAGTAATTGCTCAGCACAGTCAAAAATTTAAATTCCTAAACTCAAAGTTGATTGCCGGTGGCGTTCTCGATCTTTCAAAAAATGATTATTGGTCTTACAGAATTGATTTAAACGCTCAACTTGACCCAACCAAAAAATTTGTAGAAAAATATACTATTGACAGTGAACGACCAGATTTGCCAATTGCAGATTACAATGGTAACATTAAAAATTATGCAGGTTATATTCAATATGATTTTGAATTTTTTAAAAAACTACACTTCTCTCTAGGCGGGCGTTATGACGTTATGGATTTAGATTATAAAAATAACATAAACTCAACTTCAGGAAAAATAACCTATCAAAGATTTACACCGAAAATTGGGGCAACTTATGATTTAGGGAAGGATAAAGGCTTGTATGCGAACTATTCACAGGGATTTTCGCCACCATCATTGACTGCAATTTTCAGACCAAGGCCAAATACCAACCCAGTTGAATTTTACACGAATCTAAGTCCTGCTTATTTTAATAATTATGAAATTGGTGGATGGGCAGCATTTTGGAAAAACAAAATATATTTAGATGTAACACTTTATCAAATGGATGGAAAAAACGAGTTGTTAAATATTCGTCAACCAGACAATTCGTATGATTATCAATCGGCAGGAAAAACACTTCACAGAGGCGTTGAGTTTGGAGTTACGGCTAAACCAAGCGAACAATATTGGTTTAGATTTGGAGGTACTTCAGCATTGCATCGTTTTGAAGATTTTCAGATAAGTAATAATTCAACCGACCAATATCAAAATCTTAAAGGATTTGAAATGCCAAGTTCTCCTCGTTGGTCATGGAATACCGAATTTTCTTATTATCCAAAATGGTTTAAAAACTTTCGAACTTCATTAGAGTGGCAATATGTTTCTGGTTGGTATCAAAATCAAATAAATACTGTTAAATACGAAGGGTATAATCTTTTAAATTTTAGAGTAGGATACAAATGGAAAGGAATTGAAGTATATTCAAACATAATGAATATTGCGAACGAACTTTACGCTAACTCCGCTTCAAGGGGCAATAACGCAACAGACCGTACAACTTTTAATCCTGGAGCACCAAGAACAATTGTATTTGGGATTCAGTATAATTTTAACGGTAAAAAATAAAACATCTAAATGGAGCAGGCAACAGGCTTGCTCTATTTTATTAAAAAAAAGTAATTATGAAAAAAATATTTATCATCAGTAGTCTTATCTTTATTTTGTTTTCATTTACAACTCATTCAATTGAAGAGGGATTTTTAGAGAAAGTGATTTCTATTGACACAACAACTGAAACATCATGTCCTTTTCTTACTAATGATAGCAAAGGTAACGTTGTGTTGAGTTTTGTAAAAGAGATGAGTGATTCGAAAACAGTAATGTGCTATGCTATTTCAGTAGATAAAGGGTATTCATTTGAAAAACCAATAGAAATACCAACAAGTAAAGAGGTTAATCCTAGTGCAGAAAATTTGCCAAAAATTGCATTTAAACCAGATGGAGAAATTATTGCAGTTTGGGGTATAGATAATTCAAATCCTAAAAAGAAGTATGCAGGTTTAGTTTATTATGCACAATCATTTGATCAAGGAAAAAATTGGAGTAAAGCTAAATTACTAGTTAATGATACAGCAAGTATTGATCAGCGTTATTTTGATATTTCAATTTTAAAAAATGGAGAAGTAGGAATTATTTGGCTTGATAGTCGCACTAAAACTGACAAACAGGGTTCAACATTATATTTTGCAGAAACGAAAGGAAAAAGTGGATTTCAAAATGAAAAATCGATTGGAGAAACCATATGTCAATGCTGCCGAACTGATTTATTTACAGATAGTAATGGCAATATTCATGCGGCATATCGCGATATTATAAATGATTCTATACGCGATATGGTTCACATTTTTTCCAATAATGGGGGAGAGACCTTTTCTCAATCAAAACGTATTAGTGATGATAATTGGGCAATCAACGGCTGTCCGCATACTGGACCAACAATGACAGAAAACAATAGTGGTTTACATTTCGCTTGGTACACAATGGGTGGTGGCAGTGGCGTTTTTTATAGTTTTACAAACGACAATGGTAAAACATTTTCTTTACGAGACAGTGTGAGTAGTAAACCTTCGGCCAAACACCCTCAAATAACCAGCCTACCCAACGGTGATATTATGATTGTTTGGGATGAAACAATTCAAAAAGGCGAAAATTACAACACATGGGTAGGGTTACAACACAGAACTAAAGAAGGGAAAATTATTTCTACTAAATATATCACATTAAATGAGGCTGTTTCTGGGTTTCCAGTAATTAAAGCAATTGAAAATAATAGGGTTATTGTTGCTTGGGTTCAGAAGAATCAAAACAAATCAACGCAAACTCCGAAGCATCTGCACGCAAAAGGCGAACAGGTGTTTTATAAAATAATACATTTTTAAATCGGAACCGTTATACTAAAATAAAATAGATTGTTTTCTATGACTTTAATCACAGGCTGTTTTTTATATCTATTGTAATTTTGAAATTAGTTATTTAATTATCATGAAACATTTTTTATCAATAGTGTTAATTTTTGTAATTCTTTTGCAATCTTTCTCAAAATTAGCATTAATTACTAACTATCTTTTAAATAGAGATGCTATTACATTTAATTATTGTGAAAATAAAAGTAAGCCAAAATTACAATGTAATGGAAAGTGTCATTTAACAAAGCAATTAAAAGAGCAAGAAAAACAAGAAAGCTCTTCAAAAGATAATTCAAAAAGTGTAGATGAAGCGCAATTCTGTTCTGAGTACGATCATACTATTTTACCACGCTTTATATATGTTTCAATTTCCGCAAATTGGACTTATCTAAATGGAGAAACAAATACCACATCTCCTTCTATTTTTCATCCACCTACAGTATAACTCAAAATTCTATTGGCAATCTCCACTCTTTATTAGGAGTTGCCTGTAAAGCCACAACAATTCCTTTATTATTCAAGTAAAACAATTACTCTGTAACACTGTTGCTGATTGATTGTTTATAATTAAAAAACTTATTATGAAACCAATATTCAAAATACTAACATTAGTAGGCATAATTGCATTTATTTATTCTTGTAAAAAAAACAATACAACACCTGACGAAGAAACAGGCCCCACTGTAAATCCTACAGCAAATCTAATACAAATTGGAGAAACATATATTATCGGTGCAAAGGCTAAGGCAGTTATATATTCTACAAAGCCATTTGAAACTGGTTATAACGACATTTATGTCGCACTTTATGATTCGGTAGACGGTTCTAAATTATCAAACGGCCATTTTGATATTATGCCTATGATGGACATGGGATCTATGCAACATAGTTGTCCAGTTGAAAATACTGAAGACACAACTACAACTAATGGTTATTTTAAAACTGTTGTAGTTTTTTCGATGCCAGGAACTGCATCTCAATGGGCACTTAATTTGAATTTTCATAATCATAAAAACGGTCTAGATGGAAGCGGAGCTTTGGGTGTAAATGTTATTTCAAGTTCTCCCGCTAGATTTAAGAGCACTGTATTAAGTCTTGATAGTAATTCGTCAGTATTTATTTCATTAGTTGGGCTTTCAAATCCACAAGTAGGAATTAACGATTTTGAAATTACTCTTCATAAAAAAGCTAATATGATGTCTTTCCCTGCAATTAATAATTATTCTGTTGAAATTGTTCCTGAAATGCCAAGTATGGGACATGGCTCTCCTAACAATGTAAATCCTATCTTAACATCAAATGGACACTATGTAGGGAAAGTGAATTTTACAATGACAGGCTTGTGGAGAATAAACTTAAAATTATATAAAAATGGAACACTTATTAGTAGTGATCAGTATTTTGAAACAACATTACAGTAATGTTTCGATTTAAGATCATATTAATAATGATTCTTTTTCAGCAGAGTTTATTAGGGCAAATAATTCCTAGTGACTCTGCTGTTAAATCAGTTCAATTGGAAGAAGTATGTGTTGCTGAAGATAGTGACAATGCAAATCAAGCTTTTGACTTTTACAAAAACAGTAAATTAGCAAGTACTGAAGATATTTTAAGTAGAATGCAGGGTGTTAATTTAATTAAAAGAGGCGCTTATGGATTAGAACCAACTTTACGAAATTATAGTACTGGACAATCCAATGTAACGATAGATGGAATGCGCATTTATGGTGCCTGTACAGACAAAATGGATCCCGTATCTATATATATAGAACCCGCCAATTTACATTCTATACAAGTAGCCCATGGCGCCTCTGGGGCATTAGACGGAAGTACAATTGGAGGTCAGATTGGTATGAAGCTAAAAGAGCCAACATTCAGTTGTCATTCAAAAATTAATGGTCAATTTTCTCAATCCTATTTAACTGTAAATAATGGATATAATTCATCGTTAACACTACAACAATCGTATAAAAAAATGGCTTATCGTGTTAGCGGAACTTTTAGAAAAGCCGATGATTATAGGGCAGGTTCAAATGTTTTAATTCAGCATTCTGAATATCAAAAATTAAATACTTCTGCTGCTATTTCATTTAAAATGACTCAGTCCCAGATTTTAAAGTTAGATTATATTGGAGATTGGGGAAAAAACATTGGATACCCTGCATTGCCTATGGATGTAGGTACCGCATCTGCACAAATTTTTTCGCTTTCCCATCTGGTTGAATTGAAAAAAGGGTATTTTATAAAAAATAATCTAAAAATTTATTACAATGATATTATCCATCAAATGGATGATACACGAAGGATTGATGCGCCTATGCATATGGACATGCCTGGATGGAGCAAAACAATTGGAGCATTTAATGAATTGTTTGGTAAAAACAATTTTAAACTTAGAGTGGATTATCATCATGTTTATACTAGAGCTGATATGACCATGTATCCTTTTGGAGAGGCTATTATGTATATGCAAACATTGCCTGAAAATTATTTAAATGATATTGGAATAGCTATCAATCAATCCTTTAATTTTAAATTTAAACAACAACTCAATATTAATGGTAGAATAGATTACTACAATCAATATGCATCAAAAGGTATCGGTTCAAAACAATGGAAAGTGTATAATACAGATGTAACTGAAACTAAAACTGATTTTCTAAAAAATTTAAATCTTATTTATAATAAAAGATTTAAAGAAACAATTACAGCACAATTTAGTGTTGGGTATGGAGAGAGGATACCTACTAGTAATGAGAGATATGGATATTATTTATTTAATAGACAAGATCAGTTTGATTATATCGGAAATATTCACCTTAAGCCCGAACAATCTTACCAGATGGAATTGTTATTTAAGCAACAGTTTAAAAAAGTTGAGTATTCTGTGAATTTTTTCTATCATCATATTCAAAATTATATTTATGCCTACCAGTTAGTTGGATTTAGTCAGATGACGATTGGTGCTTATGGATTAAAAACGTATAAAAATATTGATTATGCAACTAGTCAGGGATTTGAAGCAAATTTAAAAGCAAAGATTACAAGTCAGATGTCTTATATAGCTAGTGCTAAATATATTTATGCGCAAACAAATAAAGGAACTCCTTTGCCTCTAATCTCTCCTTTTAAATTACAGCATGCTTTACGTTATAATTATAAACTTTTTCAGTTTCAATTTGAACATGATTTTGCAGCTACTCAAAGCCGAATTAATAGTGATTATGGAGATAAAATAACGCCATATTTTAATCTATTTAATTTCAGAGCATCACGAAATTTGAGAATTAAATCTACCGTTCTGCAACTTACAGTAGCTTGTGAAAATATTTTAGATGCTAACTATAGAGAACATCTTGATATTGGAGGTGTACCAAGATTTGGACGAAATTTTCTAATGAATTTAAGTTTTATATTTTAAGTGAATTTTATTAACTATAATTGTGTTATATATTATAGTTCTAATGATTTTTTTCTTTGAGAAGAGACCATTAAAATAGCTCCTAAGAGCAGTAGTAACGAAATTCCAAAAAGCGTTTCGTTAACATATTTCACAACGATATAGCTAAAAGCTGCCACTCCTTGAATACCTAAAACTAATTCGTTTAATAATATCCCTATCACAAATACACTAAATGCGATAGTGGTTAGTTTATTAACTAAAATTAATTTAAAAGTATATAGAAATGAGAGAATGAATACTGAAATGACAGCTAATAAAACTAAATGTAAATAAGCAATAACGATAGGCCTAAATCCAAATGCAAGATCACTTATAGCTGGAATGGTTGATCCTAATTGTAATAATAGTTTTATTGTAAAAGCAATTCCAACAAATAGAAATAGATAAGTCTGAAATTTACTTAATGAAGAACCACCTAACTTAAGAGCTGTTTTGATAGCTTTTACAATCTTAATCCATGCAAATACTTGTGTAAAAGCAGCAATTACAACAATGATATAAAGCCAAGTAGGCAGTTTTGCCCATAATGTTGATAGAAAATAGGCAGGAACAAACGATGTATAAAATAATTTAAAAAACATTTTATCGTATTTGAACTGGGGGAATATCGTATTACATTCACTAAAAAACATACCTAGGCATGAAAAAATAAAGAAACCATTGTATTGAAAATGAAGATAAAAATATACTGAGGCCAAATACCAATGTTCATTGAAATTTCGAGAAGCCATCATGTATGCTAAATAAAATGTTCCAATTGATGAAATAATATTAAATAATAAAGCTGCTTTAAACCATGGTTTAGAAGGATTAGAATCATCTATATTTTCTAAATCCTTGAAATAGAAAAATGCAAAAAAGCAAGCAATAATAATTGTAATTGTAGAAAAAATGATTGATAAAGTACTGTAGCCTTGATATGAAAAAGAAAACAACATGCCGTATGAGCATATTAGATTTGCAATAATAATTCGTTTGTAATTCTCAGTGTTTAATAGGGGTATCTTTTTCAATACAAAGTGAATCATTAATACATATAAGGAATGTGTAATCCATCCCGCGAATGCGAAATGAGAATGAGCATGTTGTATGTTTTTTTGACTGAAATAAGGAAAGTCAAATCCAATTTTATATCTCATTAAAACACCAAGACTTGCTACAATTAACAAATTAATTAGTGATATTTTTAACCAGAATTTTATATTAAATGACATACTTAATAGATTAGTTTACGTTCAACTATTAGAACGATTTTTTTTGATTTCATTTTTGTTAGGGTTCTAATAACCGTTTCCACCCTCAATCCAGTATAGTTAGCTATTTCTTGGCGAGTATATGGAATTTCAATATTCTCATTTTCCTTATTGTTTTTTTTCTTATAATCATTAAGGAAACCAATAATTCTAGTTTCAGGCGTATTATTAATAATTTCTCTAGCAGTTGTTGCTTTACTATATATTCTTTTTGCAAAAAGAGTAATCATTTGTTTTTGGTACACTGGATATTCATCTAAAATTTCTAAGAACTTTTCTTTAGATAGTTTTAAAATGATAGAATCTTGACAAGCTACTGCTGTGGAAGGGTATGCTTCATCAATGAACATGGGTGGTTCGCCAAAACTACGTCCAGTTTTAAATTCTGATTGAGTAAATTCTTTTCCATCTAAATTGGTATTAAACATTTTAACAGTTCCCTCAAGGATTTGATAATAGAATCTAGGATGGTCACCTTCATGGAAAATAAAATCACCTTTTTTGAATTTTTTAGCGACAGCTCCCCATGTTATTAATATATCAGCATCAATTTGCATATACAGATCTCTTATTTCTTTAAAATTAATAAAATATAGAAATAGTGGTACGAATTTACTTTTAACAATTTGTTAATTTTATGATTATAATCATTAAAATAGGAAACAATACAACATTGAAAAATGATATAAATATATTATAATTTCTGACTAAATTTTACTGTATCTCTCTATTCAGATATTTTTACTTTTAATTTTTTATTGATACATTATGGTGTAATCTTACTGAAAACGGTAGTAATTTGTATTATTTTATGAAAAAAAGTGTCATATTTAGAGCAAATGAATAATAACCTAGTTTTAGTGAAAAAAACTAAATATTAAACATATTATTATTTAGTACCTTGTCAAGTAGCAAACTTGATTTAGTTTTAGGAAACATCGCTTTATGTTTAGTTAATATTCTTGTTTTATATTTATAAATGGGGAAATAACTAAGTTATTAACATGTAAAAATTATTAACTTAGACTCTTTAAAATGATAGAATAACAAGAAGAATGAAATTGGACTATAGTTGTTACAATGTTGTTGCAAATTGCTGTAAATCTTTGTATTATATGAGTTTTTTACTTTTTGTATCGGCAAATAATTTATGAAGCAATTTTTGTATAGTGTTATCTTTAGTGTGGTGTTGTGCTCTTTTTTAAGAGCGCAAACAAGTGATTTGACTAGTACTATACTTAAGCAAACAACCATTGTTCATCCAGAGAGATATATTCAATCAGCTGATTCTTTAAATTCAGCTAATGAAAATGAAGAGGCTCTTTTAATTTTAAATAAGGTGCTGAGCAATTCAAAAGTAGCTAATGATAAGATGCTCCTTGCCAAGCTAAATATTGTGATGGCTAATTGCTATGATGATATTCAGCAGTATCGAAAATCCATTGTACATTATTTAATAGCGGAAGATTTATTAAAAGGCTCTAACGATACTAAATTGATGATTAGAAGTGATGTTGGTATTTCTGGCGTTTATTCGAGTATTGATAAAAATGATAGTTCCTTATTTTATTTAAAAAAGGCATTGCCAATTGCTGAAAGAGAACCTAAAAAGTATTTCAATTATTTAAAAACCATTTACAATAATTTTGGATTGGTTTATATTGATAAGTATAACCATGCCGAAGCCTTAAATTATTTTTATAAAGCCATTGCTGTTTCCGAAAAAGAAAATGATACAGATGGATTATCGAGTTCATATAATAATTTGGGTAATTTATATTCGGAGCTTTTGGATTTTAAAAAAAGTTTAGGCTATTACCGAAAGAGCCATCAAATAAGACCGTCGGCTGCCACTTATGGTAATTTGGGGATGATATTTGAGGATTTAGAAATGCATGATTCTGCGTTAATCTATACACGAAAATCGATTGCGATTGACGCTAAGAATAATGATAAAGGAGGATTAGCCGCTTCTTATACGATTGTGGGAAATTTATTTAAAAAGGCAAAGGAGAGTGATTCGGCTTTATATTATTATCAATTAAGTTCCGTTATGGCTGCTGAAGTGGAAGATGTGGAAGTAATTAGAAATAATAATTACAATATTGTAGAGTTATTAATTAATGCCGGAAAGTATAAAGAAGCTAAAGACATTGCACTTAAAAATATTGTATCCATCAAGCAAGGAGATAATCTAGGTTTTATTGCCGATGGCTACAGTCAGCTAAAAAACATTTACCATCAGTTGGGTGATTTTAAAACAGCCTATGATTATCAAGAACAAAACTATATCTATAACGATAGTGCCGAACAAGAAAGTAAAGTGGTTGAATTAAGAAAAATAGAATTAACCGCCGAATACAAAAAGAAAAGTTCTAACGATAGTTTAATACATGTGCAGGAAACAACCTTTAATAATTTGCAACATGCGCAAGAAATAAATAGGCAGCGTGTTGTGTTATTTAGCTTTATAGTGATATTGTTGTTGGTAGCCATATTTTCGGTACTGGTGTATAAACGCTACAAAGTGTCGCTAAGGCAAAAGGAAATTATTAATTTGCAAAAAAATGAAATGTTCCAACAAAAATTGTTGGTAGAAGAAAAGCAGAAGGAAATCGTCGATTCTATTAACTATGCTAAGCGTATACAATATACGCTACTAGCTCACCAAGATTTTTTGAATGCGCATTTGCCACAGCATTTTATTTTTTATAACCCAAAGGATATTGTGAGTGGCGATTTTTATTGGGCTACCTTCGCCAAGGCTTCGGCAGCCAATGACTATAGGGATTTGTTTTATTTAGCTATTTGCGATAGTACAGGTCATGGCGTGCCGGGAGCTTTTATGAGTTTAATGAACATTGGTTTTTTAAGTGAGGCGATCAACGAAAAAAACATCACGGCTCCTAACGACGTATTTAATTACGTGCGCCAGCGCTTAATTGATAATTTAAATCAGGACGGGCAAAAAGATGGGTTTGATGGTGTGTTAGTTTGTTATAATCCAAGTACGATGCAGTTAAGCTACGCCGCTGCCAATAATAAACCTGTGTTAATTAGAAATAACGAATTACAAATTTTAACGGATGATCGAATGCCAGTGGGCAAGGGTGAGAGGGAGCAGGGCTTTAATTTGCATACGGTGCAATTGCAGCCGGGTGATTATTTGTATTTATATACAGATGGTTTTGCGGATCAGTTTGGTGGAGCTAAGGGTAAAAAATTTAAATACAAATCGTTGAATCAATTTATTTTTGACCATCATACTTTAGAGTTGGCGCAGCAACAACAACTTTTGCAAAACACCTTTCATCAATGGAAAGGCAATTTAGATCAGGTGGATGATGTGTGTGTGATGGGTATTAAGTTTTAGAGTTTAACTAGCGTGGAGTTGAACCACAGAATTGCTCAAGCATATATCATGCAGGGCAAATAAATAAACTTCCTCAAATTTTAATAACTACATAGAAAGCGTTGAAATGACATATAAAGATATTGAAGGTATATAAATTAAGGTTGATAATGAATTATTTTTAGCAACCCATCGAAGCTTCAGAAATAAAATAACGAATAAAACTATCGGCCCCATCGTATCCTGTCACTCTTAATATGAAATAGTTAGTTGAAATGCCACAATTCCCTTCGCCTATTTTAGTGATGTTATCAATAATCTTGTCCCATCGTTCACCGTTATTGCGAACCGAATTAGGAGGGAAGCAATCTGCTACTTAGTAAATGGTTTTCGGGAACTTCACAGGCTCAGGTGTGATCTCAATAATGATGTGCTTCATCTTCTTCTGCATCCATACACGTGTGTGAATGATGTAATAATTAAGGCTAATCATGTAAATTTTTGACAGACAACTTAAGCAATTTTGAAACATCAAATTAAATTCGTTTATCATGGCAACTAAAACACCGGCTAAAAAAACAATCGTAAAATCAGCACCTAGTCTTATTTTATTGAAAAAGAAAGAGTCTATTTTGCTAAAAGAGATTACCTTTATAGAGAAAAATTTGGCTAATTACAGAGCTGAGCGTAAAGCCAGCTGGAAATCCTTTAAAAGTAAAATGGAATTGGATATTAATCAAATTAAAAAATCGATTGAAGCGCTCACTCAAACCGAAGAATAATAGTTAAATGACAAGTACTGATTTTTGGAAATTATTGGCAGGCTTAGGAATGTTCTTATACGGTATGTTTCATTTAGAAGATACCATGAAACAGTTGGAGGGACGATCCTTTAAATTGTTTCTTCAAAAACATACTAAGCAAAAATTAAGTGCCATTTTTAGCGGCACTATTGTTACAGCGGTTTTACAGAGTAGCTCCATTGGAATTCCTAATAAAAAGTGGACAAAATTCAGTTAACATTTAAGCTGCATTTTTTAGGTTATTATTAATTGATTTATTGTATTCTGATATTGTTAAGTTGTTCAATTGTTTATGTCTTCTGTTTTT
>Ga0208628_1000767_pt1 | contig 13661 bp, 15 predicted proteins | sample LakWasMet16_LOW5_2_FD_183864 | JGI IMG/M metagenome (GOLD analysis project Ga0208628, IMG submission 183864) | Freshwater sediment methanotrophic microbial communities from Lake Washington under simulated oxygen tension - Sediment Metagenome... | ecosystem: Environmental > Aquatic > Freshwater >... | reverse complement strand
ATACATTATATAAAACAGTAAATGCTGCAATTGAACCTACTGAGTAAGCTAACGAATAATATAAGATAGCACTTACACTTGCCATTCCTCTTTGGTTTGCTAAAATAGCCATTAACATAAATGCTGCGTGACTAATACTTGAGTATGCCAACATACGTTTTACACTTTGTTGTGTAGCTGCTGTAATATTTGAAACCACTAATGATAAAGCAATTACTACTGCTAATACCATGCTCCAAGATTCATTCACTCCACCGAATACTACTAAGAATAAACGCATAAATGCAGCAAATGCAGCTGTTTTTACTATCGTACTCATTAATGCCGTAATAACAGTTGGAGAGCCTTCGTAAACATCTGGTGCCCAGAAATGGAAAGGAGCAGCACTTACTTTAAATAACATCGCTACTAATACCATTAACACACCTGCGTAAAAGAATGCAGGTAAATCACCTTGAGAATGAGAGATAAATGAACGGATAGCCATTAAATCAAAACTTCCAGTTGCACCATAAATTAATGCGATACCAAATAATAAGAATCCAGAAGCAAAAGAACCCATGATTAAATATTTGAATCCTGCCTCGTTAGATGCTAAATCTCTTTTACGACTAGCAGCTAAAACATACATCGGAATTGAAAGGATTTCAATGCCTAAGAATAAAGTAGTCATGTTACTGAAACCAGTTAACATAATAGCACCCACTAAGGCAAATAATACTAAGGCAAAGTGATCTGTTACATGATCTTGTTCGAAATAATCGTTGGCTAAAATAAACCAAAAGAAAGCCGTTACTAAAATCACCCCACTAAATGCTAATGCTACGTTATCAAAACGCATCATGTTCGCAAACATTTCAATATTGGTGTTATTATTCCATTCCATGAAATTAGTAACATAAGCTGCTAAAATTCCAATTAGTACTAATGGATACAATAGTTTTTTGAATTTAAAAATTTCGGCCAACATGGCTAAAACCCCTAGTGCACTTATTATAAAAAGACCTTTCATACGTTTATTTAAGATTTATGAATTATGATAATCGTAATTCGAAAATTATTTTTTATTATTTAATGTAAGTTAAAATTGCTTTTGTTCCCTCTTCTGCTAAATCATTTAATGGTTTTGGATATACACCAAATGCAATGATGGCAAAACAAATAATATATAATACCCATTTATCAGTACTTACTAATGAGCCAAATGCAATAGCCGAATCTCTTTTTTCACCTAACATAATTGCTTGGTAGCTGCGTAACATGTATACTGCACCTAAAATAACGGTTAAACCAGCAAATGCTGCAATCCATGGACCGTATTGATACACACCATTGATTAATAAAAACTCACCTACGAAACCGTTAGTTAATGGTAACGCAACTGAGCCTAACATGATGATTAAAAATAAAACGGCGAAGTTGCCATTCATATTTCTAATGCCACCTAATTTTTCCATTTCACGAGTTCCTGTGTGACGCATTAAAATATCAGCAATTAAGAATAAACCTACAACGTTAACACCGTGTGCTAACATTTGCATCACTGCTCCTTGAATACCTTGTTGATTAGCTGATAAAATACCTGCCGCAATTAATCCAACGTGAGCGATAGATGAATAAGCAATTAAACGTTTGTAATCTTTTTGAACGATAGCAATACACGACGCATAAAAAATACCAAAAACAGATAATCCCATTGCTAACCATCCCCACTCAGCTAATGCTAAAGGAGTCATAGGCATTAACCATTTAATTAATCCAAATGTCCCCATCTTTAACATGATGCCAGATAACAACATTGTGCCTTGTGTTGGAGCGTTTACATAGGTATCAGGTTGCCATGTATGTAAAGGAAAAATTGGCATTTTAATTCCAAATGCTAAAAAGATGCACCAGAATACTACTGATTGTTGTTGTAAATTTAATGATTTACCAGCTTCATATAAATCGGTCACCGCCCATGATTTTATTCCTGTTTCAAATCCTGTGTGGTTGTATAAATAAATTAAACCAACCAACATAAATAAAGAACCGAATAATGTGTAAATGAAAAACTTGAAAGTGATGCGTCCACGATTTTCTCCACCCCACAATAAACAGATAAAGTAAATTGGAATTAAAGCTAATTCCCAGAACACATAAAATAAGAAACCATCGTTAGCGGTAAACACACCTACTAATGCCATCTGCATTAATAAGATTAAACCGTAAAATGAATTAGGCTTTTCGTAAGAAGTATTAAACGATGATAAAATAATTAATGGTATTAAGAAAGATGTTAATAAAACCATTAACATAGATAATGCATCAACGCTCACTGCGAAGTGAATCCCTAGAGATTCTACCCACGAACAGTTTAACATCAAATCAGCGCTTGCAGGGTTGTGTTTAAATTGAAACAACACTACTAGTGACAAAATAAATTCTACAACAGATAAACCTAAAGCAACTGTTCTACTAGTGTTTCCTTTTGTGAAAAACACCAATAAGCTTGCTATAAGAGGTACAATGATTAATAATCCAACTAACATATCTTTTATTATTTACTATTTTAATACTACTTAATGAATGTGAAAAATAAAATGGCGATAATTCCTAATACCATTCCGAAAATATAAAATCCAATGTGACCAGTTTGTACTTTACGAACTAATGAGCTCACGCCTGTTACAGCACTTCCAACACCATTTACAATTCCATCCACTACTTGTAAATCCAAAAACTTATAGAATACTTCTGAAAGTAAATCTAACGGTTTACGAATAACTGCTTCATAAATTTCATCTACATAATATTTATTGTAAATTAATTTTTTGATACCCGTTAACTTTTCATCTTTTGCTTCTGGTAAAATATTATTTTTAATATACACCATATAAGCAAAGAAGATAGTTGCTAAAGCTGCTGCTGTTGCAATGAACATTAAAGTCCATTCTTTAGCGTGATTTAAAATACTAGGGTTTTTATGAGCAATGATTGGATCTAAATGATGGTGAAACCAATTTGTTGTTCCCCAAAATTCAGGTAAACCTAATACACCTCCAAAAATTGAAAGTATCGCTAAAACAATTAATGGAATTGTCATCGTGCTTGGAGACTCATGTAAATGATGCTCTTGCTCATGCGTTCCTCTGAATTTACCAAAGAATGTTAAGAATAATAAACGGAACATGTAAAAAGCAGTAAGGATAGATGCTACCTGGCCAAAAAACCATAAGGTTGGACTATGCTCATAGGTATGTGCTAATATTTCATCTTTAGAAAAGAAACCAGATAATAATGGGAATCCACTAATCGCTAAAGTACCAATAGCCATTACCTTTCCGGTGATAGGTAAATGTTTCCACAAACCACCCATTTTACGCATATCCTGTTCGCCACCCATTGCATGAATAACAGAACCTGCACCTAAGAATAATAATGCTTTAAAGAATGCGTGTGTTGTTACGTGAAATACAGATGAACTGTAAGCACCAACTCCTAAACCTAAAAACATTAAACCTAATTGTGATACGGTTGAATAAGCTAATACTTTTTTAATGTCGTTTTGAAATAAACCAATAGTTGCAGCAAATAATGCTGTTGCTACACCAACTACAGCAACTACATGAGAAGCTTCTTCTGACATGGAGTAGAATACATTTGAACGAACAATCATGTAAATACCAGCTGTAACCATAGTCGCAGCATGGATTAATGCAGACACTGGAGTTGGACCAGCCATCGCATCTGGTAACCAAGTGTATAACGGTAATTGTGCTGATTTACCCATAGCACCAATAAATAATAGTAAAGCAATCGCTGTCACAGTTCCTTCGTTACCACTAGATGCTATTGAGAATACTTGATCGTAAGAAATACTTCCAAAGGTGACGAAGATTAAAATGATTCCCATTAAAAAGCCTAAGTCACCAACTCGATTCATAATGAAAGCTTTTTTAGCTGCATTATTATATGCTGTGTTTTTAAACCAGAAACCAATTAATAGGTAAGAGCATAAACCTACGCCTTCCCAACCCACAAACATAATTAGGTAGTTGTTACCTAGTACTAATAACAACATGAAGAACACGAATAAATTTAAATACGTGAAGAAACGCGCAAATCCTTCGTCATCGTGCATATAACCCATTGAGTAAATATGGATTAAGAAACCGATACCTGTAATGATTAATAAAAACCATGATGATAATGGATCTACTAAAAACTCAAATGGAATTTTTAATGTATCAGAGTTTATCCAAGAGAATAAAGGAACAATGTGAGATTTAACTTCAGAATGTTCTAATTCCATAAATATGAGCAATGATACTACAAACGATGCTAATACAGCTAAGCTAGCTATCCATCCAGATAAGCTTTTGCTGATTTTTTTACCAAAGAATCCGTTTATTATAAAACCTAATAAAGGGAATAGTGGAATAAGGGCTACTAATTTAATCATATACTTAGTTCTTTAATCTGCTTAATAAATCAATATCAATTGTTTTGAAATTACGGTACACCATCGATAAAATAGCTAATCCTACTGCAACCTCAGCCGCAGCAACTGCCATGATAAAGAATACAAAAACTTGTCCTGATGCATCATTATGTAAAGTTGAAAAAGCAACCAATAATAAATTAACCGCATTAAGCATTAACTCAATACACATAAAAATAATAATGGCATTTCTGCGAGCCATCACACCAACCACGCCAATGATAAAAAGCACAGCGCTTAACATGATGTAAAAATTAATAGGAATTCCGTTTAACATAGTAGGTTATATTAGTTTGTTTCTTTTGAGTTAATATTTGTATCACGCTTACCAATCATAATAGCGCCAACAAGAGCTGCTAATAATAAAATAGAAGCAATTTCAAATGGGAATAAAAATTCGCTAAATAATACTTTACCTAAATTTTTAACCAATCCAATTTGTGAAGAACCGCCATGTACTAATTGTAATTGCTCTGAACCTTTTAAAGCTCCAACCATTACAAATAATAACATACCGCCAATTGTTCCAGCAATTAATCTGGTAGCAATATGTTTACGAGGCTCTGTATCCGCATTCAAATTCATTAACATGATAATGAATAAGAATAATACCATAATAGCTCCAGCATATACAACGATATGCACCACTGCTAAAAATTGAGCGTTTAATAATAAATAATGTCCTGCAATACAGAAGAACGTTAATACTAAATATAAAACTGAGTTAACTGGGTTGCGAGTAAAAACAACCATAAGCGCGAACATAATAGCAAGGAATGATAAAATTCCAAAAAGCCATTGTGTAATTGTGTATCCTAACATATTTATTTTTTAGTGTTTGTGACCTTTGTTTAATTTTTTCGCGTCAAATAATTCGTTGTGTTTTAATCCTTCGATTTTTTTGAATGCTAGTACTTCTGGAGTTTGACGTTTAGAAACATCTATACGCGCATCCATTTTTTCAACTAATTTATCTTTTCCGTAAATAAAATCTTTACGTTCAAATTGTGCATCAACTAATTTATCTGTTAAAAAGATAGCTTCTTTCGGACAAGCTTCTTCACATAATCCACAGAAAATGCAACGCAACATATCAATTTCGTAAGTTGCTGCATATTTTTCTTCTCGGTATAAATGCTCTTCGCCTTTTTTACGCTCACCACTTGTCATGGTAATTGCTTCTGCAGGACAAGCCACAGCACACATGCCACAAGAAGTACAACGTTCCGCTCCATTGTCATCACGTTTTAAAACATGCTGACCACGATATACTGGTGCAATAGGACGTTTTACATCTGGATAATTAATGGTAGGAGATTTCTTAAACAAGTGACTTGCTGTAATCATCATCCCTTTTGCAATAGCCGGCAAATACAATCTTTCAGCAAAACTTTGCTCTTTATTTGATACGACTACTTTTCTGTTTGTTAATTGCATTTTCAATATTTTTTAAAAATGAATGTTACCTCTAAAATATTCTACTACTACTGTTGCTGCTAAATTAAATAACGACAACGGTAACAATGTTTTCCAACCTAAGTTCATTAATTGATCATAACGGAAACGAGGTAATGTCCAACGAATCCACATGAATAAACAAATGAAACCAAATATTTTTGCTAATAAAACTCCGAAGCCAATTAAAGATACTAAAGCTGATCCTTCTACTAAACCTAAGCTTGCATATATTTCGCGTGCAAATGGGAAGTTATATCCTCCAAAATAAAGAGTCGCAATAACTGCTGAAGAAATAAACATATTGATGTATTCAGCAAATAAGTATAAACCTAATTTCATGGATGAATACTCTGTATGATAACCACCAACTAATTCTGTTTCACACTCAGGTAAATCAAATGGCGCACGATTAGTTTCTGCTAATGCACAAATAAAGAAAATTAAAAATCCTAAAGGTTGCCAAACAATATTTGCAAATCCTGCATCTTGCCCTTCAACAATTTCTTTTAAACTTAAAGAACCTCCAGAAGAAATAATTAAAGCAATTAAAGCAATACCCATTGGAATTTCGTAGCTAATCATTTGTGATGATGCACGAACAGCTCCTAATAAAGCGAATTTATTATTTGACGACCAACCGCCAATCATAATACCATACACACCAATAGAAGCAACACCTAATAAATAAATCACACCGATATTAATATCTGTAATTTGTAAATCATACGTTTGACCACCAATGATTACTGGTTTTGCCCAAGGCACCACGGCACTTGTGACAACTGATGTGATCATAAATAATGAAGGACCTAAAATAAATAGTGCACGATTAGAAACATTAGGAATGATTTCTTCTTTCATGAACATTTTTACACCATCTGCTAATGGTTGCAATAACCCACCCCAACCAGCTCTGCTTGGCCCTTTTCTATCTTGTAAAAAAGCGGCGAATTTTCTTTCCCATAAAGTAGCGTATGCTGCGGATGCTAGTAGGAGAACGAAAATCCCCACGCACATAATTGCTTTGTATATTATAAATGCTGTCATACTTAATTAAGGTCTTTTATTAATATCCATAAATCCAAGTGCTTTTTGTTGTTTCAACACTTGCACTTTTAGTTCATTTAAATGATTGTAGTGATTTTGAGAAATAACTGAATGACGATCTACTTTTGTAGGACCTTCCACTTTCCAATCAGATGTTTTCTTTCTATCAAAACGGCAAGTATTGCAAATGAACTCTTCTGCTTCACCCCACTGATCTTTACGAGCTGTTACACGTAAAACTTCTTCACCTTTCATCCATAAACGTACTTTACCAGAACATTTTTTGCAATCACAACTTGCATTAACAGGCTTAGTAAACCAAACACGAGATTTGAAACGGAACGTTTTATCTGTTAATGCACCAACCGGGCAAACATCAATCACGTTACCAGAAAAATCATTTTCAATAACGTTCTCAATATATGTAGAAATCTCAGCCGCATCTCCACGGTGCATCACACCATGAACACGATTATCTGTTAATTGCTCAGCAACTTTCACGCAACGGAAACACATGATACAACGGTTCATATGTAATTGCACATACTTACCAATATCAATACGTTCAAATTCTCTACGAGGAAATTCATAACGAGTTGTTGCAGCTCCATGTCCGTATCCTAAATCTTGTAAAGAACACTCTCCCGCTTGATCACACACTGGGCAATCTAGAGGATGGTTTACTAATAAAAATTCAACCACACCTTTACGTGCTTCTAATACATCTTTATTCGTTACATTTTCTACAACCATTCCTTCCATTACCTCTGTACGACAACTAGCCACAGGTTTAGGCATTGGAGTAGGGTTAGCTGCACTACCTTGTGTTACTTTTACAATACAAGTACGGCAATATCCACCACTGGTTTTTAATGAAGAATAATAGCACATAGTTGGTGGAGCTACCTCCTGACCTATCATACGCGCTGCTTGAAGAATTGTGGTACCCTTTGGTACGTCAATTTCTATTCCATCTATCGTTACTTTCATTAAGCTCTAATTTTATTTAATCTATCGTAATGAGAAATATCTACAAATTTTTTCTTTTGTGCAATTTCAATGAATTCATGTTTGAAGTGACGAATAGCTGCTGCTACTGGCCATGCTGCTGCCTCACCTAAAGGACAAATTGTTTTACCTTCAATTTTACTTTGAATGTCCCACAATAAATCTACATCACTTTCATTAGCAGTTCCATTTAAAAATTTCTTTAATATTTTTTCCATCCAACCTGTTCCTTCGCGGCAAGGCGAACATTGTCCGCAAGACTCGTGATGATAGAAACGAGAGAACGTAAATAAGTTTTTAACGATGCTTGTGTCTTCATCCATAGCAATAAAACCACCAGAGCCCAACATCGTTCCAGTTAAAAAGCCGCCGTCAGATAAACTTTCGTAAGTCATTAAACGTGGTTCGCCTTTAGCAGTTGTTAATGCTAATGCTGCTGGTAAAATTGGCACCGAAGAGCCACCAGCTACTACTGCTTTTAATTTTTTTCCATTACGGATGCCTCCGCAATATTCTTCACTATAAATAAATTCTTCAACGGTAATTCCTAATTCAATTTCATATACACCTGGTTTATTAATATGTCCAGATGCAGAAATTAATTTTGTACCAGTAGATTTTCCGACGCCAATTTTAGCGTATTCTTCTCCACCCATATTTACAATTGGAACCACAGCGGCAATTGTCTCAACGTTATTAACAACAGTTGGACAACCCCACAAACCAGCAACTGCTGGAAATGGCGGTTTAATACGTGGGTTACCACGCTTACCTTCCAATGATTCTAATAAAGCCGTTTCTTCTCCGCAGATATATGCACCACCACCAACTTGTACGTAGCAATCGTGAGAGAAATCAGTACCTAAAATATTTTTTCCTAACCATCCTGCAGCATACGCTTCAGCAATAGCAGCTTCTACAATACGAGCAACATAAAAATATTCTCCACGGATATAGATATAAGATGTTTTTGCTCCTAATGCAAATGAAGAAGTAATCATTCCTTCAATTAATGCATGAGGAATTTTTTCCATTAAGTAACGGTCTTTGAATGTTCCTGGCTCAGACTCATCCGCATTACAAACTAAGTAACGAGGAACGCCTTCTGGTTTTGCTAAGAAACTCCATTTCATGCCTGTAGGGAAACCCGCACCACCACGACCACGTAAGCCTGATTTTTTTACTTCATCAGTTACTTGATCTGGTTGCATTGTTTTTAATGCTTTCTCTACAGAAGCATAGCCACCGTGTGCACGATACACTTCAAGCGTATTAATGCCTGGTACTTTATCGTTGTGTATTAATAATTTTCTTCCCATCGTTTAATGGTTATAGTGTGTTTTTATAATCTAAATCTGTATAACTTCTTAATTTACCTTCGTTTTTGTAGGTTTCTAAAATAGCATCTACTTTTTCGTAAGTTAAATTTTCATGGTAGCTCGCTCCACATTGCAACATTGGTGCTGTTCCACAAGAACCTAAGCATTCTGCTACTTTTAAAGAGAACATACCATCTTTAGTTGTTTCACCAACTTTAATATTTAATTTTTTCTCTATGTATTTTACAATGTCTTCAGCTCCGTTTAACCAACAAGAACTCGTTTGACAAACTTCTAATACACATTTGCCCATTGGTTTTAAGTTATACATCGTGTAAAACGATGCAACTTCAAAAACCTCAACTGGACGAATTTTTAAAACAGAAGCAACATAATCCATTGTTTCTGGACTCAACCATCCTCCAAACTCTGCTTGTGCTACATGCAACACAGGTAATAAAGCTGATTTAATTTTTTCAGGAGGATAATGCGAAATAATTGTTTGCACAGTTTTCATCGCTTCTTCACTGAAAACAGTTTCAGCGCGCTTAGCGTTATCAAATTTTTGTGCTCCGTGAACTTGTGAACTCATTTTTATTTATGTTTTGTTATTGTGACTTCGACAAGCTCAGTCACCAATTTTCATTTTATAATTTAAGCGTCTAATTCTCCAGCAATTACATTCATGCTACTCATTGTTAAGATAGCATCTGACAACATAATTCCTTTAATCATTTCTGGATATGCTTGATAATAAATAAAGCATGGTCTACGGAAATGTAAACGAAATGGCGTTCTACCACCATCACTAATTAAGTAAAAACCTAATTCTCCATTTCCACCTTCAACACAGTGATATACTTCTCCTTTAGGAATATCTGTTTCACCCATCACAATTTTAAAGTGATATATTAAAGCTTCCATGTTATTATACACTTGCTCTTTTGGAGGCAAGAAGAAATCTGGTAAATCAGCGTGCATAGCACCTGCAGGCATTTTTTTAATAGCTTGCTCAATGATACTTAATGATTGCCACATTTCGTGCTGACGAACCATAAAACGATCATAAGTATCACCTTGTGTTCCAACTGGAACTGTGAATGTAAAATCTTCATAAGAAGAATATGGATTCATGACGCGTACATCATAATCAACACCAGCTGCACGTAAGTTAGGTCCAACAAAACTATAAGCTAACGCTCTCTCTGCTGATATTGGTCCGCAATTTACAGTACGGTCCATGAAAATTTTATTACGCTCCAATAAGTTAGAAAACTCCGTTAAGCCTTTAGGATATTCTTTTAAAAATGTATCAATTAAATCCCACGCCTTTTTGCTCCACTCTTTGTCAAAACCGCCAATACGACCAATGTTAGTCGTTAAACGAGCGCCGCAAATTTCTTCGAAGATTTCATAAATTTTTTCTCTCCATTGGAAGATGTATAAGAAACCTGTCATGGCTCCAGTATCTACCCCAATAACGGAGTTACAAATAATGTGATCGGCAATACGAGATAATTCCATAATAATCACACGGTGATATTGTGCGCGTTTTGGAATTTCTGCTTTTAATAATTTTTCTACTGTCATGTACCAACCCATGTTATTGATTGGAGATGAGCAATAGTTTAAACGATCGGTAATAGGTGTGATTTGTGCATAAGGACGACGCTCTGCTAATTTTTCGAAAGCACGGTGAATATATCCAATTGTAGGAACGGCATCGTGAATAATTTCACCATCCATTTTCAATACATTTTGAAAAATACCGTGAGTTGCTGGATGCGTAGGACCAAGGTTTAGCGTAGAGTATTCTTTCTCTTCGATTACTTCTTGATTAACTGAATATGTAGTTTCTTTTTTACTCATGAGTTGAATATAATTTGATTAACGACCAAACATGCTATCATTTTTGTCGGTTCTTCCTTGATCCTCTAAAGGATATTCTTTTCTTAAAGGAAAAATATCCATTTCATCTACATTTAAAATACGTTTTAAGTTTGGATGACCTTTAAATTTTACTCCAAAGAAATCGTAAGTTTCTCTTTCCATCCAATTAGCTGCAGGCCACAAATCAGTTGCGGTAGCAACTTCAGGTTTATTGATATCAAAAAAAGTTTTTAAACGAATGCGATAGTTTTTTGGCATGTTGTGTAAATGATAAATCACACCTAACTGTTTTTCGTCAGCTGTTTGCATACCACATAAATCCGTTAAGAAATGAAAATTTAATTCTTCATCTTCTTTTAAAAATTTTAGGATATCGTGCACTTTATCTTTGTTTACAGTAAAAACAGGGTAATCGTAAAGTTGCTCTGCTGATTCAATATCTCCAGCAAAGTGTTCTTTCAATTTATTATTTACAATTTCTAAAAGCTCCATAGTCATTTTTATTTATTCCATTCCGTATGAGTTCAACATTTTCTTGTACTCTTCCGATTCTCTTCTTCTAAAAGATTCGTTTTGAGCCATTTCTTGGATTTTTAAAACGCCTTCCAAAATTTGTTCTGGACGTGGAGGACAGCCTGGCACGTAAACATCTACAGGAATAATTTTATCAATTCCTTGTAACACAGAGTAAGTATCAAAAATACCGCCAGTACTAGCGCAAGCTCCTACTGATAACACCCAACGTGGTTCCGCCATTTGCTCATACACTTGACGTAATGTTGGCCCCATTTTTTTAGCAATCGTTCCCATTACCATCAACATATCTGCTTGACGCGGAGAGAAGCTTAAGCGCTCAGATCCAAAACGACCTAAGTCGTAATGAGATGCCATCGTAGCCATGAACTCAATACCACAACAAGACGTTGCAAATGGTAAAGGCCATAAAGAGTTTTTACGAGCTAAACCAACAACATCTTCTAATTTCGTTGCAAAAAAACCAGGTCCTTCAATTCCTTCAGGGCTTTTAGCGATTTCTAGTTTGGTGCGTTTTATAATTTCTTTTGCCATTTTTTAAAATTTTAAATGTCGAATTTTATTCTTCCCACTTTAATGCTTTTTTAGAAAGCATGTAGTAGAATCCAACTAATAATAAGATGATAAATGTGAATACTTCTATAACACCTAACATGCCTAACTCTTTAAAGTTTACGGCCCAAGGATACATGAAAATTACTTCTATGTCGAAAAGCACAAATAAAATAGCCACTAAGAAATACTTAATGGCAAATGGTAAACGTGCGTTTCCTTCTGATTCGATACCGCACTCAAATGAATCTAATTTAATTTTTGTTTTACGTTTTGGACCTAACCAATGCGATGCAATCATTGTGGTTACTACAAATCCAAGGGCAACGATAAACATTAAAAGAATTGGTAAATAATCTAAAGGAGATGACTCTGTGTTCATATATAACAATTTAATTATTGATTGTAAGATTAACTAATTTTAAGTAAATCATCAAATATTCGGTCTATTTTTTTAAAGGTTAGATTGTTTAAAAATAGCATAAAAAAACCCTTAGTTGGTAAACTAAGGGTTTTTTATAAATATTAACCAAATAATTACTCAGCAATTACTTCAAAGTTGATAGTTGCAGCAATTTCTTTGAATAAACGAACTTTAGCAGTATAAGTGCCTAAAGCCTTAATTGCATCTTCATTCATTTCAATGTTTTTACGTTCAACTTCGTAACCAGCTTTTTTCAAAGCCTCAGCTAATTGAATATTAGTAACTGAACCGAAAATCTTTCCAGATTCACCAGCTTTAGCACCAACTTTAACTGTTACATCAGCAAACTTAGCTGCCATAGCAGTAGCTTCGTTACGTAATTTTTGTTCTTTAAATGAGCTTTGTTTAATTTCTTCAGCTTGCATTTTTTTGTTACTTTCTGTAGCTAAAACTGCAACACCTTGAGGAATTAAAAAGTTACGACCGTATCCGTTTTTAACTTTAACGATGTCGTTCTTATAACCTAAACCTTTATGGTCTTTTTTTAATATAATTTCCATGTTGTTTTTCCTCCTTTAATTATTTTAAACCATCTGCTAAGTAAGGCATTAAAGCAATGTGACGCGCACGTTTAACTGCTTGAGATACCTTACGTTGAAACTTTAATGAAGTTCCAGTTAAACGACGAGGTAATAACTTACCTTGCTCGTTCACGAACTTTAATAAAAAGTCTGCGTCTTTATAATCAATATATTTAATACCTAACTTTTTAAAGCGACAGTATTTTTTCTTTTTAACCTCTGCACTTGGCGGGTTTAAAAAACGTACTTCATTTTTTGCCATTTTCGTAATGTGTTTTAGGGGTTAATAATTAAGCCTCAGCTTTTTTAGTTTTAGCAACTTTAGCTTCAGAACCTCTTGAACGACGTTTGTCTGCCCAAGTAGC
>Ga0208628_1000764_pt1 | contig 13695 bp, 13 predicted proteins | sample LakWasMet16_LOW5_2_FD_183864 | JGI IMG/M metagenome (GOLD analysis project Ga0208628, IMG submission 183864) | Freshwater sediment methanotrophic microbial communities from Lake Washington under simulated oxygen tension - Sediment Metagenome... | ecosystem: Environmental > Aquatic > Freshwater >... | reverse complement strand
CAATTTCTGGTGTACCTCATGAATATACATACGGAGATCATGTGTATCGTAAAGGAGCCGATGTGGCTCATACTTTGAGAAGTTATATGGGAGATGCGGCATTTTTTACTGGTTTAAAATATGTATTGCAACAAAAAGCTTACAAGAATATGAATAGCATTGAATTTAGAGACTTATTGCAAACATCATCAGGACAAAATTTAGTGTCGTTTTTTGATAATTGGGTATTAAATGGTGGTTGGCCTCATTTCTCTATTGATTCAGTTAAAACAACTGGAACATCTGCGCCATATACATCTGTAGTGTATGTAAAACAAAAATTATTTGGCGCACCTAATTTTTATTCAAATGTACCTTTAGAAGTAACTTTTATGAATAGTGTTTGGAACAAAGAAGTGAAAACAGTTTCTATGTCAGGCGCTACTCAGTCATTTACATTAAACACCAATATTAATCCTGCAGTTGTTGGTATGAATGTGGAATCTAAAATTAGCGATGCGATTTCTTCAGAATACAAAACGATTAAAACCACTGGAAATAATACATATTCGTTAGGAAACGCTTTATTAATGATTTCAAACAAGGGAGCAGATTCTTCATACATCAGAGTAGAACATAATTTTGCAGCACCTGACGCCATTAAAAATAACACAAACAACTACAGATTAAATACACAACATTATTGGAAAATAGATGGAATTTTATCTTCAGGATTTGTAAGCAAACTTCGCTTAAATTACAATGGAAATAAAAACACTTCAGGTAATAATTATTTAGATACTTGTTTAACAGCCATAAATGGAGATAGTATCATTGTATTGTATCGCAAAAATGCAGCAGACGACTGGAAAGAAGTTTCGCATTACATTAAATTTAAAGCTTCTGCTAAATTTGGTTTTTGTACAGTAGATACTTTAAAGTTAGGAGAATATGTGTTTGCAAACGGACAGAGTAGTGTATTGTTAGGCACAAATGAATTAAAAAATATAAATACAGCTGAATTAATTGTGTTCCCAAATCCAAGCTCATCAACCGTAAATGTTAATATTACTCATCATAAAATCACTAATAATAGCAGTATTGAAATTTATGATATGCAAGGAAAAAGTGTAAAGCGGATCAGCTCTATCAATTCCGAAAACAGCATCTCAGTTTCTGAATTAGCAAAGGGGCAGTATATTATAAATTTAATGGATAAGAATAAAACGATTACCAGTAAAACGTTTGTGGTAGAATAAATATTGTCATGCTGTCCGCCAGCTGGCGGATCAGCATCTCTAAATTATACACTAATTATGAGACCCTGAATTGTAAAATCGGCGTAGCCAAACAAGTTCAGGGTGACTTTGAATTTATTAATCTCTAGCTCCCCAATACCTGCATCATTGCTTTTGCTTTCAGTAAACATTCTTCATATTCATCTTCAGCATGACACATGGCAGTTATAGCACTACCCACAGTAAAACTTAAGTATTGTTTTTCTTCATCATAAAAAATACTTCTGATTAAAACACTTAAATCAAAATCTCCATTTTTTTCAATATAACCTAAAGCTCCAGAGTATGGACCACGATTATATAATTCGTATTCATCAATCAATTCCATGGCTCTTATTTTTGGAGCACCAGTCATGCTTGCCATGGGGAAAGTGGCTTGTATAATATTATCAAAAGAGGTATTATCTTTTAGTTCGCAACTTACGGTACTAACCATTTGGTGCACCTGCTCGTAAGTTTCTATATCACATAATTTCTCAACTTTTACGGTCCCTTTTTTTGCAATACGCGACAAATCATTTCTAGCAACATCTACAATCATCACGTTTTCGTTACGTTCTTTGATATTACTATGTAGTTCCTCTTTTATCTGCTTATCCTGTTCAGGAGATGCCCCTCTTTTCGCAGTCCCTTTAATAGGCTTGGTAATTAAAGCGTTTCCTGTTTTGGTTAAAAACAATTCAGGACTTGATGAAATAATATATTGTTTATCAAACTTTACTAAAGCAGAATAGGGAGCTTTACTGATTGAATTGAGTTTTTGATAAATCACTAAAGGATCAATACATATATCGTGAGCCTCAAAGGTAATACAGTAATTTATTTCATAAATATCACCTTGTTGTATGTGTTGTTTTAAGGCATTTACTTTTTTGATGTAATCTTCTTTGCTAACGGTAGCTGTTATTTTTATAGTGTTTTGTATAGGAGTAATATTTCCAAAATCTAATTCCTTAAGTAAAATACTTTGCTCAACTTCAATAAATAACTGTTGTGGAAAATTAAGAGGATTATTGTTTTTTAGCTGAAAAAATTCAATATTTTGCTTAAAATCATAGTTGATGAAACAGATTCCCTCAACATTTTTGTTAAAATGAGCAAGTGATTTTTGGTTAGAAAGCAGAACTTTATTACAAAAACCCCTATTATTGGTGTTTGAGTAGTATAATGCTACGTATTTGTAGCCTCTTAAGTATGAATTGATTGAGTGAATCTTAGTTTTTATTTAGTTAAACGAAAAATGAGTACCGAAAGTAAAAAAATAATCAATAATAATCACGATTTTCAGTAAAAACAATACAATCAGAACTATATCTAATCAATTTAGTTATTATTTAATCATTTTAGCTTTCTAATAATTAACATATTGTTTAAATGATTTTTCTGACATGTGTAAGATTTTTTGTAAATTTGATACGCCTCCATATTACAAACTTTCTACAAATTATATTTAAAAATGAATACTTTTAAAAAAATAGCACTTTTTTTTGTTTTGTTATTGATGCAAAATGTATTATCAGCTCAAACATCATCTCTTTGTGATTCATCCAATTGGGCTAAACCTGGAACTTATGAAATAGTAATTATTCCTAATTCAGTAGAAAGTTCATCAATATCTAAAACCTCAATTCCTAATAGTGTTTTGTGTGAAATTGAAACAATGAGAAAGGATAATAAAGTGGTAGAATACGCTTTGAATAATTGTACTTTAATTAGAATTTACCCTAGAGTGCACCAATTGGAGCCAACATTACAAAAATGAAAAAAATACTTATAATTTCTTTACTAATATCATTAGTTAATGATTTCATTGCGCAGCCAGCAAATGATGCCTGTCTTAGTGCAGTTTCGCTTACCTCTGGAAGTAATTTATGTAGCCAAAATTCTACAAATGCTACACTTCAGGCAGGTGAGTGTTTTTTAGATTTCGCTGGTTCAACGGAAGGTACAATGTGGTATTCTTTTACAGCATCCACTTCTTCTTTAGTTTTAAACTTTATTCAAAATAACTCTACCAATGCAGCTCCAGATTATGTTGTGTATGGTCCTTATTCTAATTTGACGACTGGTTGTGCAAATGTTACTTCTGCATGTAGTGGCGGGTCTGTTTTAGCTACCGCACAACCAACAAGCCATGTTTCAGGTCCTGTAGGAGGCGTTAGCTATAATTTAGTAAATGGAGATCCTGGAAAATACACCATGTTAACTGGATTGACTACAACTGCTGGTAATAATACATATTTAGTTCAGGTGCAAAATAATAATGCCGGTGGTGGTGGTAGTCGTTGGGCACAATTTTGTATTGGTGTGCACCCTCCTGCTACAAATACTTTTCCCCAATCAGCAAGTGCAATTAATAGTTGCGGTGTTACTTTTAACGGATCAAGTGCAGGGGGGTATTATCCAAATGCTTCAGGGGCTGGATTCAGTAATTTAGATAATAATGCAGGAACTCAGTGTGGAGCTTGTGGTGCAGGAGCGGATATAACTTATGTTATAAATAATCCATCTTGGTTTACCTTTTGTTCTGCAAGCGCCGGAACTTACAATGTTCAATTTGATGTGATTTCTTGTGTAAATAGTGCATTCACTGGTGCTACTGGTGGACAAATGGCAATATTGACGGGTTCAACCTCTAGTTTTACTAACGTTTGGCAAGCAACAAGTCCAACTTTAACTAATACAGCTGTTCAAACTTCCCCAAATTTTGCTTTAGCAGCTGGTGGTTGTGCTTATTTGGTGGTGGATGGTTTTGCAGGTGACGCCTGTTCTTATTCTTATGTACTAACTAATGTATCAGGTGGTTGTGTTTTGTTGCCCATTGAATTATTATCCTTTAATGCCTTACAAAAAGATAATTACGTAGATTTAACTTGGGCAACTGCTACCGAAAAAGAAAATGATTATTTTACGGTTGAGAAATCGTTTGATGGAGTAAATTTTAAATCTATTGAATAAATAGATGGAGCAGGGATGAGCACTGATGTTATGTTTTATTCAACAAAAGATATAAACCCTTCTTATGGGATATCCTATTATAGATTAAAGCAAACTGATTTTAATGGAAAGTTTACATATTCAAAAATTATTAGCGTTGATTACAAAAACATTAAAGATTTAGAGTTTGAAATTGTCCCTAATCCTGCAATTGAGAATGAAAAATCTAATATCGTTTTAAGTGTAGTTCCAGAAAAAGATATTCTAGTTACAATTACTGATATTAATGGTGTTGTGTGTTATGAAGAGGTGAAAAAAGTAAGTGAAAATAAAGTTGAAATTCCTAATGATTTTTCAAAAGGTATCTATATAGTAAAAATTGTAGGTTCTGATAACATTCAAACAAAACGAATGATTATTAAATAATCAAGATCCAATAAAAAAAGAGCGACTTTTAGTCGCTCTTTTTTTATTCTAAACTTATCTTCTTAATCGTTTCCACCCAATCGTCTCCGCTGTTTAAGCTTTCAACTAATTGTATTTTTTCACCACCATGTTTATGGAATATTTCCTGGTATTCGGTTCCAATTTCATAAATGGTTTCTAAACAATCAGCTGTAAATGCTGGAGAAAATACTAGTAAATTTTTTGCCCCTTTGGTTGCCAATTCTTCCACTACCTTATCGCTAAATGGCGTTAACCATTTATTATCTAAGCGGCTTTGAAAACTTACCGTGTATTTACCTTCTGGTATATTTAATTTTTCAACTAATGCTTTGGTTGTTTGGTAGCAGCCGGCTTTGTAGCAATAGTAATTTTCGTTGCTCAATTCTGTTTCGCAATGGTGGTCTTTACATAAATAACCGTCTTCGTATACCTTATCTACTTGTCTTTCAGGTAAGCCATGGTAACTAAAAATAATATGATCATATTTAGTCATATCATGTTGCTTCGCTCTATTAACAATGCAATTAATATAATCATCATTATCATAATACTGGCTAATCATTTTTATTTCAGGTATTACCCACCATTTACTAACAATGCGCATAAATTCTTGTAAAGCACTTCCAGTACTGCTTGATGCATATTGAGGAAATAAAGGAAAAACAATAATCTTATGATATCCTTCTTTTTTCATGCGATCCAAAACACTTTCCATACTAGGGCTTTGGTAACGCATTGCCATTTCTACTTTTATATCTTCGCCAACAGCTACTTGTAATTTTTTTTGTAAATCAAGTGTATGTTTTAATAAAGGAGAACCTGTTTTTTCGTCCCAAATAGCTTTATATAATTTAGAAGAATTACCCGAACGAAATGGAACAATAATACCATTCACCAATAAGGTTCTTGCTAGCCAAGGAATATCAATTACTCGCGGGTCGTTTAAAAATTGAGTTAAATATTTGCGCACATCTGATGTTTTAGGGCTATCTGGCGTTCCTAATTGTAAAAGTAATATGGCTGTTTTATGTTTCATAATGTTTGGTAATTAACCGCAAAGACCGCAAAGTTATTTTTTTTAGGAGAGTTCGCAAAGAAGTAACAAAGATTATTCGCTATTGTTTGGTTTTACGTCTTCCTTGGCTTAGACTTTGCGCTTTTTGCTACTTTTCTTTGCTTCTTTGCGGTTAAAAGAATATTTCCATAATCCTAAAATTTTCGCCATTTTTACGGGCTAAATGAATCAAAATCAAAATCAAGAAAAAGCCCCAAAACGTATTGCCATTATGGGTAGTACTGGTAGTATTGGCACTCAGGCTTTAGAAGTTATCAGAGATAATCCCGAACATTTTGAAGCGGAGGTTTTAGTAGCTCATTCAAATGCTGATTTACTGATTAAGCAAGCTATTGAGTTTAAACCAAACGCGGTTGTAATAGGTGATGAAACTAAATATAAGCAAGTAAAAGATGCTTTGTTTGAGCATGATGTAAAGGTGTTTGCTGGTGCAAAATCCATCGAACAAATTGTGGAGATGGAAACCATTGATACAGTTTTAGCTTCTATTGTTGGTTATGCAGGTTTAGCTTCTACTATCAATGCTATTAAACATAAAAAAGCCATTGCTTTAGCAAATAAAGAAACCTTGGTAGTTGCTGGAGATATTGTGACTAAGTTAGCTTACGAAAACGCTGTTAATTTATATCCTGTAGATTCAGAACATTCGGCTATTTTTCAATGTTTGGTTGGTGAATTTGATAATACCATTGAGAAAATATATTTAACGGCTAGTGGCGGCCCATTTAGAGGGAAAGACAGAGAGTTTTTAGCAAATGTAACTAAAGCACAAGCATTAAAGCATCCTAATTGGGTGATGGGAGCTAAAATTACCATTGATTCTGCTAGCTTAATGAATAAAGGTTTAGAGGTAATTGAAGCTAAATGGTTGTTTAGTTTAAAGGCCGAGCAAATTGATGTGATTGTGCATCCTCAAAGCATTGTGCATAGTATTGTGCAGTTTACAGATGGTAGCATGAAAGCGCAAATGGGTCTGCCAGATATGAAATTACCTATTCAATATGCATTCACCTATCCTGAGCGTATTAAAACAAATTTTCCTCGTTTTGATTTTTTTAACTATCCGCAGCTCACATTTGAGAAGCCAGATACAGAAACCTTTACTAACTTAGCATTGGCTTTTAAAGCAATGGAAAGAGGCGGTAATATGCCTTGTGTGTTAAACGCCGCTAACGAAATAGTTGTTCAAGCTTTTTTAGAAGATAAAATAGGCTTTTTACAAATGAGTGATGTGATTGCAAGTGCATTGGATAAAATGCCGCTCATTAAAATACCAAGCATTGAAGATTATATTCAGTGTGACAAAGAAACAAGAATACTAACAACGGAATTAATTAAAAAATAAGTATGGGTACTTTTATTAATATAATGCAATTTATAACAAGCCTTGGCTTATTAATTTTGTTGCATGAGTTTGGTCATTATATCACAGCACGTATGTTTAAAATACGAGTGGATAAATTTTACATGTTTTTCGATTTCTTATTTCCATTACCTGGAGTTTTAAATTTAGCATTATTTAAAAAGAAAATTGGCGATACCGAATATGGTATTGGTTGGTTCCCAATGGGTGGCTACGTGCAAATTGCTGGTATGATTGACGAAAGTTTGGATACAGAACAAATGAATAAGCCTGCAGAGCCATGGGAGTTTAGAGCGCATCCAGCTTGGCAACGTTTAATTGTGATGTTAGGTGGTATTATTGTAAATGTATTATTAGCATTTTTAATTTATGCGATGATATTGTTTACTTGGGGTGAGAAAAAAATTCCAATGACAGAATTAAAGGATGGTATTTCTTGTATGGATTCTTTAGGGTCAAGCGTTGGTTTTAAAACAGGAGATAAAATTGTTTCGGTTGATGGAAAGCCTATTGTGTATTTTGATGATTTAAGAATTGAAATTTTATTGGGACATAAAGTTCAAGTAGATAGAAATGGAGAGAAAGTAGAAATTGCTTTGCCTCAAGATTTTGTGGATCAAATTGCTAAGACTGAAAACTTCAGTTTCATTTCAAGTCGTGTTCCTTCTTATTTTATGGGCTTTCCTGATTCCTCTTTAAATAAAGGAGTAGCTCTGCAATTGGGAGATATGGTTGTTGGGTTTAATGATTCTATTAAATTCAAGTATCATGATGAGTTAGTAACTGAAGTCAAAAATCACAAAGGCGAGAACTTGATTTTAAATGTTGTAAGAAAAGGGCAGCAAGTAAATGTGCCAATCAAAATTTCTGAAAAGGGAAAAATGGAAATGCATTTTGCTAATAAATATGATGATATAGAAGCGTTTGGTGGATTTACTTACGAGAGAAAAAAATACGGTTTCTTTGAATCATTTCCAGCAGGTGTAGCAATGACTTTTGATAAATTGAATTTTTACGTTCGTCAGTTTAAAATGATTTTTACACCAAGTACTGGTGGCTACAAGCATATTGGTGGATTTAAATCAATGGCAAAAATGTTTGGAGACGAATGGATTTGGGAAGATTTTTGGACGCGTACAGCATTTTTATCTGTGGTGTTAGCCTTTATGAATTTATTGCCAATTCCAGCTTTGGATGGTGGCCATGTTGTATTTACTTTATATGAAATGATTACCAGAAGAGCACCAAGTGTAAAAGTGTTAACGTATGCGCAATATGTTGGTATGGCTTTATTGTTGTTCTTAATGTTGTATGCTAACTTAAACGATTTTTTACATTTCTTTAAGTAACTTTTAATTGTTTTTGAATTATACTTTACTAATGGTGAAAAAGTATTTGAATCATAAAATTTTAATTCTCTTGAGTTTTGTGTTGTTTGCATGTCAATTGCAAGCTCAAGATAAAACAATTGGTTCAGGTAATAAACCAACAGGTAAAGAAGCAGTATCGAAACATAAAATCATGATTATTCCATTTGAGAACAGGATGTATCTCAGTGAAATTGATTTTATGATTAATAAAGAATCAAAATTAACTGCTAAACAAATAAAAGCAACCATGCGTGATGGTTTAAGCGAGCAGTTTTATAAAAAACTAAAACCGAAAATGCCAGTAGTTGACTTGTTGGAAGACACAATTAAAACAAAAAAAGATTTAGCAGATATTTATCAATATTTAGGATATGATTATCAAAAAGTTCCTAATCAAGATAATTACAAGCCACCAGTAAAAGAAAAACAAGAGAAAACCATTAATAATGGCCAATTAGTAGTGGAGAGTAATAGCGATACACGGTTTATGAATGCGAAGTTAAAGAATGCTACTTTGGTTCCATATTTAGGAGGTAAATATAAAACAGATTTATTTTTATTTATTAATGAATTAGACATTAAAGCTCTAAATGGAATTCCAGGAGATGTTACTAGTACTTCGTCTCGAAAAATAGTATTGCATTATACCGTTTACACATTGGATGCAAGAGAGATAAATTCTGGTATTGCTGAGGTTAACTTACCTGCCAATGTCAATAATCCAACAAAGATTATTAATACCTACTTTGCTCAATTAGCTGATATAGTGGCAGCTCGTATCGAAAAAGCTCTAATCGCCAAATAATTAACAAAATCCTTTGTTAATAAATACAATTAAAGTGTAACATATTTTGTGCTAATACAATTAATTTTGTTTTAAATATTATTAAAATGAAATTTATAACATTATCTATTTGTGCTGGATTGTTAATTTTAACATCATGTGTTCCTCAACGATTAATGGAGGAAACTAAAGCTAAATTATCAACTTGCGAAACGGAAGCTAGTGCTTCTAAAAAAGCAGCCTCTGAAGCTGAAGCTAAAAATGCAGAGCTAAATGAGAAATTAGTGAAAGAAGGTAAGGAGATGGCAGGCCTTCAAAGAGATACAGCTATCATGGCAACTAATTTGCGTTTATTACAAAATAAGTACGATAAATTAAATCAAGTAAATGATCAATTGTTAGATAAATACAATCGTATGTTGGTTGGTTCCGAAAAAGATAACGCTAAATTAAGCGGACAATTACAATTAACTCAAGAACAGTTATTGAAAAAAGAAGATGAGTTAAAGGCATTAGAGTTGCGATTAAATAAACAGCAACAAGAGTTAGATGCTTTAGCGGCTGAATTAAAAAAACGTGAAGCACGAGTTAATGAGTTAGAATCTATTTTAAAAAGTAAAGATCAAGCGACTGCTGATTTAAAAAAGAAATTACAAGACGCTTTAATGGGATTTGAAGGAAAGGGATTAACCATTACTCAAAAAAATGGTAAGGTGTATGTAAGTATGGACGAATCGTTGTTGTTTGAAAGTGGCAAAACTGCTGTTCAGCCAAAAGGAATTGAGGCTTTAAAAAATGTAGCTAAAGTTTTAGAACAAAATACGGATATCAATATTTTAGTAGAAGGTCACACGGATGATGTGCCAATGGCTGGAAAAGGAGAGATAAAAGATAATTGGGATTTAAGTGTCATTCGCGCAACATCAGTAACGAAAATTATTTTGCAAAATTCTAAAACAGATCCTAAGCGAATTACTTCTGCGGGACGTGGAGAATTTTTTCCTATTGATGCTACAAAAACTGCAGATGCAAGAAAGAAAAATAGAAGAACAGAAATTATTTTAACCCCTAAATTAGATGAGTTATTAAAAGTATTAGAAAGTAACTAATTGGTATAAATAAAAATATGGGATTTGTAAAAGAGTTTAAAGAGTTTGCCATGAAAGGCAATTTAGTTGACATGGCAATTGCCTTTGTTATGGGAGGTGCCTTTGGCAAAGTAGTTTCAGCATTCGTTGAAAAAATGTTTGCTCCAATAGTTGGCCTATTAATGGGAGGCATTGATTTATCAAAAAAACATTTAGTCGTTAAAGATGGTATTGCTGAAGTAAAAGATGCCGCTGGAAATATTGTTACGCCTGCTGTTGCAGAAGTTGCAATAGAGTGGGGGCAATTTGTTACTGCTATCATTGATTTTGTTTTAGTAGCTTTTGTTATGTTTATTATTATTAAAGCGATGAATGCAGCTAAGAAGAAAGAGGAAGTAGCCCCATCAGCACCAGCTGAGCCATCAGCCCAAGAAAAATTATTAATGGAAATTAGAGATTCATTAAAAAAATAAGAACAAATCTGTTTGTTTTAAAACCCTTCTGTTTCAGAAGGGTTTTTTTATAACTCAAGTTTTATGAAATTATTACAAAATATATTTTATGCTTATGTAATAGCAATTAATTGCTTTGCTTATGCCTTAATGTGGTATGATAAAAATCAATCTAAGAAAAAAGGAAATCGTATTTCTGAAAATAAATTATTTTTTATTGCTTTTATATGTGGAGCAATTGGTATTTATTTAGGCACGAAAGCACCTATTTATCATAAAGCAGCAAAAGCTAAATTTAAATGGGGAATACCTTTATTAATTATTTTGAATGTTGTTTGTGTTTATGCGTGTTCTCGACTAAGTTTATCCTGAGCCTGACGAAGGACTCGAACTGACATAATATCTTATAATAAAAAAGCCGCTCAATTTGAACGGCTTTTAAATTATTTAGTGGTGATGTCCACCTGGCCCGTGAACGTGTCCGTGATCTAATTCTTCTGCAGTAGCTTCTCTTACAGATAATACTTCACCTACAAAGTGTAAGTTATGATCTGCTAAAGGATGATTAAAATCCATAATAACGTAATCATTTCCAATTTCTTGAACAAAGCCCATTAATTGGTTTCCGTCCGCATCGTTCATCATTAATTCTTCACCTTCTTTTACGCGCTCTTCATCAAATTCTCCATCTACATGAAATGCTTCTTTAGGGATTTTAGCAATCATTTCTTTGTCAGATACGCCATATCCATTTACTGGAGTTACCTTGAAATCAAATTTATCACCAACTTTTTTGTCTAATAAATTTTTCTCGAAATCAGGTAATAATTGACCAACTCCAAATATAAAAGTGAAAGGATGATCAGTAGATGTTTGTTCAACTAACTCAGGAGTTTCGTTGTCGATGTGAGATGATAAATGATAATTTACCGATACCACTTTGTTTTGGTTAATGGTCATTGATGTTTGTTTTGTTTTTTATTTTTGTCATGCTGAACTTGTTTCAGCATCTCTGTTTTCTTGTTTTATGATTTGTTTACTAGAAATCAAATTTAATTCCTTGTGCTAAAGTTAATTTTGTACCGTAGTTAATTGTATTTGTTTGACGGCGCATATATGCTTTCCAGCTGTCAGATCCAGACTCACGTCCGCCGCCTGTTTCTTTCTCGCCACCAAATGCTCCACCAATTTCAGCACCACTTGTTCCAATGTTAACGTTTGCAATACCACAATCGCTACCATTAGTGGATAAGAATTGTTCTGCCTCACGCATATTTAATGTCATGATAGAAGAAGATAAACCTTGAGGAACTCCATTTTGTAAAGCAATTGCTTCATCCAATGTTTTGTACTTCATGATATATAAAATTGGCGCAAATGTTTCGTGCTGTACAATTTCAAAATGATTTCCTGCTTCTGCTATACATGGTTTTACATAGCAACCACTTTCATAACCTTTTCCTTCTAACACACCACCTGGTACTAAAATTTTTCCACCTTCAGCAATAACACGCTCAATAGAAACCATATAATCTTTCACAGCACCTTTGTCGATTAAAGGACCAACGTGATTGTTTTCATTTAATGGATCACCAATACGTAATTGTTTGTAGGCGCTAATTAATTTTTGTTTTACATCTTCGTAAATATCTTCGTGAATAATTAAACGACGAGTAGATGTACAACGCTGTCCTGCAGTACCAACAGCACCAAATACTAAACCTGGTAACACGTTTGGTAAATCAGCGTGTTGAGAAATGATAACAGCATTGTTACCTCCTAATTCTAAAATAGAACGACCAAAACGTTGAGCTACTTTTGCTCCAACAATACGACCTACACGAGTAGATCCAGTTGCAGATACTAATGGCACGCGACCATCTTCACACATTTTCTCTCCAATAGCACCTGGACTTACTAATAAACAAGAAATCCCTTCTGGTAAATTGTTTTCAGCGGCTACTTCATTCCAAATATTGTGACAAGCTACAGCACATAAAGGCACTTTACTTGATGGTTTCCAAATACACACATCTCCACAAATCCAAGCTAAAGCTGTGTTCCAATTCCATACAGCTACTGGGAAATTGAAAGCAGAAATAATGCCTACAATTCCTAATGGATGCCATTGCTCATACATACGGTGATTTTCACGTTCTGAATGCATGGTTAAGCCATATAACTGACGAGATACACCAACCGCAAAATCACAAATGTCAATCATTTCTTGAACTTCACCTAAACCTTCTTGTAAAGATTTACCCATTTCATAAGAAACTAATTTCCCTAAATCATTTTTCTTAGCACGTAATTTTTCTCCGTATTGACGAACGATTTCACCACGCTTAGGAGCCGGAATATTACGCCATACTTTAAAAGCTTCAGAAGCTACTTGAACTACTTTTTCATAATCAGCTGCATTAGCGGCTTGTACTTTAGCAATTAATTTCCCATCAACTGGACTATATGATTCGATAATGTCGCCATTAGCAAAATAATTTTTACCTGTTGCGCAACCAATGTTTAATTCTTTAACACCTAACGCTTTTAATACTTTTTCCATATGTGTTTAGTCTGATTATTTTTAATTTTTGAAGGTTAAATATAGCTATAATCTCAGGTTTTGAGAAAGAAATTAGATAAATTGTGAAAAACTAGAGACGGATGCTGTAATGCGTGTAAAAGATTGAAAATAAGGCAGTTTTCAACTGTCTAGCAGGGCATAACGCGTCGTTTTGACGGCATTTCATGTAGTCTTAACTAAGGAATACACTGCTTAGTTAAGTTTTATACTTTCTTTTTTATTTGAATGATGTTTACAAAAAATGAAAATGCCATCGAGAAATAAATATATGCTTTTGGAATATGTAAATTAAATCCTTCGGCTATTAATGTTAAACCA
>Ga0208628_1000758_pt1 | contig 13825 bp, 13 predicted proteins | sample LakWasMet16_LOW5_2_FD_183864 | JGI IMG/M metagenome (GOLD analysis project Ga0208628, IMG submission 183864) | Freshwater sediment methanotrophic microbial communities from Lake Washington under simulated oxygen tension - Sediment Metagenome... | ecosystem: Environmental > Aquatic > Freshwater >... | reverse complement strand
GCTGCCGATCAAATTGATACGCCAGGCGATTGAAGAAGAGTCCGATGAAAATGGCTGGGCCAATCTGGGTTCGGTCGGTTCTTACCTGACGAAAATACGGCCGGATTTTGATCCGCGTTTGTATGGCCATGCGAAGTTGAGCAATCTATTCAAGAAAAACCCACAGTATTTTTCGGTGGAAGAACGCGCGGTCGCGGGGACTTCATCCAAGGTGTTTTATGTGAAGGTGGTTTAAACCCAAATTCCCAAGCAGTAATTATTCCCTACATAAATTGCCAAGTAATCCCTACGCCAATCCTTTTTCAGATGCCTTAAATTCGATGCCAGCGTTATCCGCTTTTCAAGGATTGAGTAGCTTTTTTCCGTATTCGAATCGATAAATTGGTTATGAAGGTTCGGGTAAACAGTGCCCAAACTATTGACTTCGTTGCTTTTTAGGCTACATTTGTTGCCTTTAGAGCAACACCTTGGAGAGGGCTATGTCGCTGACTTCCCTGCTATTTACTGATTATAGGCGGCGTGTTTTGGGTTTATTACTGCTGCATCCGGATCGGAGCTATCACTTGCGCGAAATTGCGAGGCTCACCGGAACCGTGCCCGGCACTCTGACACGCGAGCTGACGAAACTCGCGGATGCGGGTTTATTGGTGAAAACCAAAGTTGGCAATCAATTGCAATATGCCGCTAATCGCGAATGTCCGGTATTTGATGAAGTGACCAGCATTCTTCGCAAAACAAGCGGTCTGGTGGATGTTTTGGTCGAAGCATTGCTTCCATTGGCGAATCGAATTGATTTGGCGTTTGTATTTGGCTCGATGGCCAGTGGAAAGGCTAACTCAAACAGCGATATTGATTTGATGGTAGTCGGCGAAGCGAGCTTCTCTGAAGTGATTACATGTTTGTATCCCGCTCAGACAAGCTTGGGTCGCGAAATAAACGCAAAAGTCTATGGCCGTGCCGAGTGGAAAAAATTAATCAATTCACCAAATAGTTTTATGGAAGAAGTTCTAGGCAAACCAAAACTCTTCGTACTCGGCACTGCTACCGATTTATCTTCAACGGGCGTAGCGGATGAGCCTTGATAAGTTGATTGGGATTTCACTGGAAACGATAAAGCCCGATGCTTCTACATGCCGGCGCCTTAAACTTGCCGCGGAATGCAGCCTGCAGGATGCCCAACTGGCAGGCATGAGCCCGGAAAGCAGTTTTGATCTGGCATACAAAGCCATTATGCAGGCAGCAAATAGGGCCTTGCATGTCAATGGTTACCGCACGTTAACCAGCAAGCCTGGGCATCACCAAACCATGATTCAGACCTTGCCGCAAACAGTCGGGCTTGATGCAGGAACAATGGTAATACTGGATGGACTTCGCAAACAACGCAACGTCATCGATTATTCCGGCGACGTGGTAAGTGAAACGATGGTAGCCGATGCCATTAAACATGCGGGAGAATTATTGCAGCACGTAGATCAATGGATTACTCAGAACAAGCCAGAGTTACGAACTTGATATAAATGTTTATCCAATCGCGGGCGGTTCGCGAATCGTCTCTACACTTGGAATAGTTTTTCGCAGGTTTTTCGCGCCTTACGGCGCTCCCACGGGAGCGCGAGAGTCGGGCCCGAGGGCCCTCCTACGGGTTCAGGCTGCTTTGTTTTCTTTTGCGGCGATTGGGCAATTTCGCAGATTTGTCGCGCCTGAAGGCGCTCCTACGGGAGCGTTTTTTATTTTTTGACGGGATGCCGATAGATCAGATCAAAACTCGGTTGCCAGGTTTTACCTTCATCGTCCGAGGTTTCGCCCATTTGCTGCACGCTGCCATCCGGGTGCGGCGTGTAGGTCATGCGGGTAATTTGAGTTGGTTTGTTCGGTTGCGGCCACACGCCTTGAATCACCATGGCTTTGCCATTCCAGCTGCCTTTGAAATCGGCGAAGGTGCCGGAGGCGTCGAGCCAGGTTTGCCGCCAGGTTTTTTCTTCGGGGTTATAGGCATTCAAACTACCGCCGGCGCCGCCTTGCAGGGGCATCCAGTTTTCGCGGATGGCGCAGCCGAGATAGAGTTTTTCGATCAGGCTGTCGGCTACTTTTTTATCGGGTTGTTTGGCGGGAAAAACTTCCCATTGCCCTACCCAGAAATCGAACTGCTTGCTTTCGGCAGAGGTGCAACCGGGTGGCGGACCCGATGGTGCCGGAGGTGGCGCCGGCGTTTGTGCGAAGGCTATTCCGGATGCAAGCAACAATATGCATGTAACGGAGGCTTTAAGGACCATGGCGCTATCTCCCAACAGTTTGGTTTGCTGTTGGGAGCTTAGCGTATTTTGACGGCCGCGTTTACGGATGTTCGTTGCGTGCCTTGATGATGATATCGATCATGTCGGAGCCGCCGCTGGCGATATTTTCGTCGCTGTTATGGGCGCTTTGCACGGCAACCACACTCGGGTAATTTTCACCGGCCCACCAGGCGAAAAACGATCCGCCGGATTGCCCCGGCCATACATCGCCTTCGTGAAAAATGCGCGTGTGGGCTTCGCGGTCCCAGAAGGAACCATCCATCGCGATATCGCGTTGGTATGAAGGGCGTTGACCGCTGGCCAGATCGCCGGGATAACCGATATGGCGCCAATACGGTTCATCGTCCCAATCGTCACTCCAACTGCGACCGCCCATCCAGCCGGTGGTATCGCCCATTCTTCTGTCTAGCACCACAACGACATAATCGTACTGTTCTTCTTCGCGCGACATGCCGTCGCTGCCATCGGCCTTATTGTAGAAATAAACCCGCGTACCCCAGGCTTCGCCGAAGGGTGCGCTGCCATCGAAATAGGATGGCGTGAATTTTATCCAGCCGGCGCTGCCGTCGCTCTTCCATTGAATCGCATGGCTGCAAGTCAGCAAATGGCGCGGACCGACCATGGTGCCGGAGGCCTGCCCGGCGGGCGTATCAACACGGCCCGTCGTGCACCAGGGGTATGCGGTGTCCTGGAATAGATAGCGATCATCCGGCGAAAAAATGGTGGTCGGTTCGTTGTTGCCGCGTTTCAATTTCACCATGCCGTGGATGCGTGGTTTTGCGACTAAATCACGATCGAGCTTTCCAGGCGATGGTTGCAATGCGAGATGATCCGGCAGGAAGCCCTTGTATTCCCGAAACGGCGGACGCTCGCCTTTTTTGCGACTCGGCCTTGCGATTTGCGTGAGCTCGGGGCCTTTTGGAAAGGCATGAATACCGAGTTGCGAAGCATCCATTTCGACATTGAGCCAGACGCCGGTTTTATCCTTGCTGACTAACGCCTTGGTATCGGCAACCGCCTTGTTCAGCGGAATTCTGTGTTCGAATTTTCCGTCGAATTTTTTCAAGGCGGCACGCGGAGGAATCGCCTTCAGCAATTGCCGCTCGGTCAAGGGCGATTTAATTTCCGTAGTGGTTTCTTTTTTCGTCGAAGTTTTCTTTGTGGTTTTCTTTGTGGTTTTCCTGGTAGCCATTTTAGTATCCCGTTTGGTTATTTTTCCGGATGATTTTTTTCATCGCGCATAAAGACGCTTGCAACTTTTCAGTGGCAAACTATTTTTTTAAAGGTAAATCAGATACCCGAAATGCGTTTCGGGCATTGATCACTGCATGAGCGCTATTTTGTTTTGGCGATGCGCTCGATTTGCACGCCCATGGTGCTGACCTGTTTCTGCAGTTTTAGAACCGCCTTCAGGATTTCTTCCAGTTCAAGATGTCCGAATCCCGATTCCGGCGGCGTAATGCCGACGGCAACCGTGCTGGTGCCTGCACTCACGCCACCGGTGCCCGTGCCGCCATCGCCTGTGCCGGGGCTAACGCCACCGCCGCCTCCACCACCGCCGTCATTGGTGCCGCCATCATTGACTCCGACTGCGACCGTGCTCACGCCGGGACCACCGGAACCGCCACCTCCACCACCGCCCGTACCGCCGCCAACGCCTTGAAGCACATCGCCGTATTGACGGAAAATTTCGACAAGCACCAAAGGTGTTTTATCGAGATCGATGATCTTGCCGTACTTTTTCCTGATTTCGGCGACGGCCGCCGTGACTCTTTTTTGCGTAGCCATGCTGCATTCCTTTTGTTGGGGGGATTAATCTTCAGACACGAAATTTCTTCTGCCTTAACCAGGTCACCAGCGTGGTTTTTTTGCCTTTCAGCAAAGGCATGCTGGAATGGATCATTCGATGATTGCTGTCGCCGTTGGCAAACAGGTTGTTCCAGATCACCAACCTGCCCGCTTTCGCCTTTACCTGCCGGTCAATGGCGCGAAAATGCGTGCCGCCGCCCTTTTCCGGCGTGGTGAGATAGAGCAGAAAAGTAAAAATGCGATCGCCGGAATAATGCGCATCCCAATAACCGGAATCCATGTGGTAATAGAATTCGCCGCCCTGCGGGTAATCGGTGGCTTGCCAGGTTTCGAGATGGTCTTTATCCATTTTTATCAATTGCTGCATACGCGACTCAAGCTGGCTCATTTTTTCCTGCAGCTCGTCGCTGAAAAAACGCTGCTGTGCGGTTTCGCTGACACGCAATGAGCTCAGCACATCACGACGCACACCATCCTTGTGCAGCATGTAGGTCAGGCTTGGGCGCCAAAGGGCGAATTCGAGATCCTTGAGTATGAATTCGATTTCTTCCGGCGAAAGAAAATCGTCCACTATCATCACATCGTCTTCTACGATGTTCAGTGAGAACTTCGGGGTACGTGTCATAAGAAGCCCTGGGGGAAGGCACAAGCAAATTAAAGCCGGCGAACACCTTGACGGAATTCACCTCCCGCACGGCATAAAATCCATGCGCATATCCTCCAACGCAGCTTGCGTTCGGAAACGGACAAAAATTGGCGGCGGAATAAATCCGTAAGATTTCTTTAACGAAAATAAAACGGAAATAAATTATCCAACATGAAAATTTATTCGAAAACTTTCGTTTTTATTGGCGACATCTGCAAATATTCGCGTACACAAAAAAATCGCGATGAAATAAATGACGGCAACAAACTAATCCGAGCGAACGCGCCAGGCCTCCGCCAGTGAAATCAAACCCTTTCGTGCCAATGCAACCGCAGCCTGGGTAATGGGTACCATGCCTTCATTTACGGCAACACGGTGGATTTCATCGGCTTGTGCGCCGGGCATTATCAGGGATTGAATTGACGGCGTTATCTGCATTAATTCATACACTGCCTGGCGTTTGTGCACCCCCAGGCCGTCGCAATGCGAGCAACCGGCACCCGCATAAAACACTTCGTGTTTTTCCACGCCCAGCATGTCGCGTATATGGCTGCCGACGGTTTCGATCTGGCGACAATGGCGACAGGTCAAACGCACCAGTCGCTGTGACATGACAGCCAATAGCGATGCACGCAGCAAGTAGGCTTCAACACCCAAATCCAGCAAGCGGGTTACGGTGGTAGCGGCGGTATTGGTGTGCAACGTACTCAGCAGCAAGTGGCCGGTAAGCGCACTTTCAATCGCGATACCGGCGGTTTCGCGATCACGAATTTCACCGACCATAATGACGTCCGGGTCGTGTCTCAGGAAATTTCGCATGGCACTCGCGAACGTAAAGCCTGCCGCCCGGTTCACCTGCATCTGCTGGATGTCTTCGATATAAAATTCGACCGGATCTTCGATGGTCAGAATATTGATACGTTGCTTTCTCATCTCCAGCAGCATGGCGTACAGCGTGGTGGACTTTCCGCAACCGGTGGGCCCCGTGGTAAGGAACATGCCGTGGCTGCGCTCCATGATGTCGCTGACGCGGACGCGGTCTTCGTCGGACAAACCCAGCTGATCGAGATTCCACAAACTCTCGTTGGTGTCGAGCAGACGAATGACCACACTTTCACCGTAAACCGCCGGCAAGATGGAAATCCGCAAATCCACTTTCCTGCCGTCGTCCAATACGAACGTGGTTCGTCCGTCCTGCGGCTTACGGTGCTCGGCGAGATTGATGGCGGCAATGACTTTGATACGACTCACGATCGCCGGTTGCAGCGTGCGGATAAACTGACGTACCGAAACGAGTTCGTCGTCGATGCGAAACAAGGCTTCAAGACCTTTTAGTCCAGGCCGCAAATGAATATCGGATGCGCGTCTGGAAACGGCTTCCGACACGAGGTCATGCACGATGCGAACGATGGGCTTTTCACGCGAAAGCTTTTCGATGTCGGATTCGCTATGGACACTCTGCATATTCGGATCAAGCCCGAGCTGTCTGGATACCAGCAGATCTTCCTGGCGGTCATACAGACGTGCTATGGCTTCGCGCATATCGCGCGAAGCCACCACGACCGGCATCACGCGTTCGTTCAGAAGAAAATTGAGCGTGGTCAAGCTATCCTCGTTGTCGGGGTTCTCCATGGCTACGGCAACCCGCCCTTGATCGACCAGCAAGGGAATCGCCCGCAGACGCCTGACATCCTGGGCAACAAGCAGTCCAAACGTAGCGGGCTCGGGATTCAAATCTGAAATCTCGATCAAGGGAAGATTCAAACTGGCGGCGAACTGAAAAGCCCTCGGGTCGGCATCGGAATCCCTGGCCAACAAGTCGGCCCAACTGGATTTAACGCAAGACGCCGTTTCCTTGTCCTGCGACAGATACTGTTTCAGGCCCTCGTTGGTATTAATGACCAACACAAGGGGATCGGTAGAAATAACGGACTCATTTTGTTTGGTCATGATGGTCAGTTCGCGTGGTTTGTCAGATTATGGCGCCGCCGATCACGACCTAATTTGTCTTAAGTCAAATGTTCACGAGTTGTAACAAATCATGCGCTGCGTGGCGGCGACAAGGTAAAATCGGGATCTAGTCGCAAAACGGGATCGGAATGAAAATCGCTTATGTCAGCACGTCCGACCCCGGCGATATTCATGCATGGTCGGGCTTGGTGACCCATATCTACGACACATTGCAGGCCGCAGGTTTTGAAATGCATGCGATATGCAAGTTTTCTGAAACGCATGTCATTCGGTCAAAAATAAAGAAAGCGTTTTATTCCGGAATTCTGTCCAAAAAATACCTGCGCGACCGCGAACCGAAACTCCTGATGCATTACGCAAGACAGCTTGCAGGGCAGTTGGCGGAAACCGATTGCGACATCATTTTCAGTCCGGGCTATGCGCCGGTCGCATATCTGAAAACCGATAAACCAATCGTTTTCTGGGCCGACGCCACGTTTGCCGGCTTGCTCGATTTTTATCCGGCTTTCAGCAATCTTTGCACCGAGTCCATTCGCAACGGGCATGAAATCGAGCAGCGGGCATTGTCGAATTGCCGTCTCGCGATTTACAGCTCAGATTGGGCGGCACAATCCGCGATCAAAAATTACGATGTCGATCCGGCCAAAGTAAAAGTGCTGCCGTTTGCTGCAAATATTCGCAGTGATCGTAATATTGAAACGATTGAATCCATCATAAGCAACAAGGCCAAAAACGTTTGCCACTTGTTGTTTCTGGGGGTGGAATGGCAGCGCAAAGGCGGCGATATTGCGTTGCAAGTCGCCGAACGCCTGAATCGGCGCGGTATCAATACGGTGCTGCATATCGCCGGCTGCGACCCTGCCATAAGCTTGCCGGATTTTGCCGTGCGCCATGGCTTCATTTCAAAGCATTCCGATGCCGGGCGGACAATATTGGACACTCTGTTTTCGGAAGCGCATTTCCTGATTCTGCCGGCACGCGCAGAATGCTTTGGCATAGTATTTGCCGAGGCCGGCTCATTCGGCCTGCCCTCATTGGCCAGCAATGTGGGTGGCATTCCAACGGCAATTCACGATGGCAAAAATGGCCAGACCTTTCCGGTCGATGCCGACCCCGAGCAATACTGCGATTACATCGAAAATTTGATGCGTTCACCCGATGCCTATCGCGAACTGTCCCTCGCTGCATTTGCGGAATATTCCGAACGCCTGAATTGGGAAAAAGTAGGCGAACAATTGGGTAAATTGCTGCGCGAGCTCTAGCCGGCCATCGCTATTACGTTAAGATTAGCCACGATTCAGGGGAGCAGACAATGACCGACCCACATGCCAGCGATGTTGTAGTTGCCAGATTCAATGATCTGATCCGACCCTATCTGGTGCTGCAGATAGGGTTTGTGATGGTGATGTCGATTATCGGCATTCCGCTGGCACTGGTCTGGTTTCTTGGAGTTGGCCAATGGTGGGCACGCCATTATTTCGACAAGCTGCACTGTGAAATCAGCGATATCGAAATCCGCTTCCGCAAAGGCATTTTGTTTCAGGTGGAAAAAACCATTCCGCTGGAAAACATCCAGGACGTGACCTTTATCGAAGGCCCGTTATTGAAGTATTTCCACCTGAGCATTCTGAAATTTGAAACGGCGGGACAAAGCGCGCATCAGGCGCACGACATGCAGTTTGTCGGCATTATCGATGCACATGATTTCCGCCAGCTGATTCTGACGCGCCGGCAGGCGGTACGAAGCCGCATGCAGCCGAACAAGACCATTGTTGCCAGCGGAACATCCGACGAGCAACTCGTCGTACTGAACGCCATCAAGGGACAATTGGATGAAATTACGGCGCTGCTGAAAAGAAAAGAATGATACTTCTCGATACGCGCGGACAAATCAAATATTCGAAGCCTGGATTTCTTCCGGCATATTCTCTGCCAGGAAATCAATGAATACTCGAACCGCCGGCAACAAACCGCGACGCGATGGAAAAACGGCATGACAAATGCCTAGCGGCAAATTCCATTCCGGCAGAACCTTTTGCAGGCGCCCTGCTTTCAGATCGGCACAACAAATAATCTGCGGTAGCAATGCGACGCCAATACCTTTGAGCGCTGCCTGATGCAACAGCGAAAAGCTGAGCGCCATCAGGGAAGGATTGATATCGACTTTTTCGACGGCACCATTGGCGCCATGCAATTCCCAGCGTTGGCGGGCCTCGTCTTCACTCATGCTGAGCGTGACGTGCTTGCTGAGTTCCTGCGGGTGCTGCGGAACGCCGCTGCGTTTCAGATACTCGGGGCTGGCCACCAGTAATTCATTGAAGTGGCCGAAACGCTTCAGGATAAAATCGGCATCGGCCGTCAGCGAGTTGCGAACGCGCAACGCGACATCGAAACCTTCATTGATCACGTCCACGCGGCGGTTGCTGACGTGCAACTGCACTTTCACTTTCGGATATTGCAGCATGAATTTCGGCAGCAGCTTGCTGAGGATATCTTCGACCAGCAATACCGGTGCACTGACCTTTATCAAACCTCGTGGCTCTGCACTGACCCGGTCAACCACTTCACGCGCAGCCTGCGCTTCCGACAACATGCTCTGTGCGTGGCGATAAACATTCTGGCCGACATCGGTGACCGAAAACTTGCGCGTCGAACGTTGCAGCAAGCGCACGCCCAGATCGGTTTCAAGCTGTGTGATGCGGCGACTCAAACGCGACTTCGGAATTCCAAGCGCACGTTCCGCCGCTGCGTAACCGCCGTGTTCGACGACAACGGCAAAGAATTGCAAATCGTTCAAGTCGGGATATTTCAAGCGATAACTTCCATGCCGTTCATGTAGCGACGAAGCACCTCGGGCACGGTAATCGAGCCATCGGCATTTTGATAATTTTCCATCACGGCGACCAGGCAACGGCCGACGGCAACGCCCGAACCATTCAAGGTATGCACCAATTCCGGTTTGCCGGTGGCAGGATTGCGCCAGCGTGCCTGCATGCGACGGGCCTGGAAATCACCGCAATTGGAAATCGAACTGATTTCGCGATAGGTGTTTTGGCCCGGCAACCAGACTTCCAGATCATGCGTCTTGATCGCGGCGAAACCCATGTCGCCGGTGCAGAGCAACAAACGGCGATAAGGCAGACCGAGTTTTTCAAGCACGGTTTCGGCATGGCGGGTCATGGCGTCATGCACGGCAAAACTTTCTTCCGGACGCGCAATAGCAACCAATTCCACTTTTTCAAATTGGTGCTGACGGATATAACCACGTACATCGCGACCGTAACTGCCGGCCTCGGCGCGGAAGCAGGATGTGTGGGCCGTCATCAGCATCGGCATTTTGGCATCGTCGACGATTTCATCGCGAACCATATTGGTCAGCGACACTTCCGACGTGGGAATCAGATAACGCTTGCTATCGCCGACCATCGTACTGAACAAATCTTCTTCGAACTTCGGTAATTGCGTGGTGCCAAGCATCGACTCCGCGTTGACGATCAATGGCGTATTCATTTCGACGTAGCCGTGTTCGTCGGTGTGCAGGTCCAGCATGAACTGCGCCAATGCACGATGCAGACGTGCAAGCTGTCCGCGCAAAACGGTAAAACGCGAGCCGGATAATTTGGCGCCGGCTTCGGCATCCAGCCAGTTATGGCGTTCACCCAGTGCGACATGATCTTTCACCGCGAAATCGAATACACGTGGCGTACCGAATATTTTCAATTCGACATTTTCGCTTTCATCGGCGCCGATGGCGACCGATTCGTGCGGGATGTTGGGAATGTTCAACGCGATGTGTTCGATCTTTGCCTGCACGTCAATCAGCCGTGTTTCGGAAGCCTTTAATTCGTCGGCGTAGGAAGCCACTTCCGCCATCAAGGCGGCAACGTCTTCACCCTTGGCTTTCGCCTGCCCGATCGACTTGGAACGGGTGTTACGAAGATTCTGCAATTCCTGGGTACGGGTCTGAATCTGCTTGCGCTCAGCTTCAAGGGATTCGATGGCCGCTACATCCAGAGTAAAGCTACGGGTGGCCTTCAGGCGCTCAGCCGTTTCTACAAGGGAATTACGCAGTAACTGGGGGTCTAACATGGAATATTCCAGAAATGAAACGAGATGCGACATTATCGCCATGTTGGGTCTGTTGGTGCAACGGATAAGACCTAAATCTGGTCAATTATTGATATACAACCTGCCGCAAAAAACAAAACTCTCGTCATTCCGGCGAAAGCCGGAACCCAGGAACATCAGGAAACTGAAGCAATTGAAACCTTTTCGGATCTAAATCAGATAGCAATACAAATCTTCCCAATGCGGATTTCCGTTTTCGATCAATTCCAATTTCCACTGTCTTTTCCAGCCCTTGATTGTTTTTTCACGCATGATCGCTGAATGCATATCAGCATGTTGCTCATACCAAACGAGCAAATGCACTTTGTATTGCACTGCAAACCCAGCCACTAAATCATTTTTATGCTGCCATATTCGCTGTATCAAGTCAGATGTCACGCCCGTATATAGGGTTCCATTTTTCTGACTAGCAAATATATATACGCAAGGGTTTTTCATATTCCGATGTTTGCAAACGCCGTGAATGCAAACTATCAGGAAAGTCTGATTTTGGTATCAGGTAACATTACGAACCGCGTTTATCTGATGTTCCTGGGTTCCGGCTTTCGCCGGAATGACGAATATTTTTGTTAAAATATTCGTTTAAAGACCTCAACCAAAGACCTCGAAAACTAAATTTAGCCAACCTTCCGCGGCCCAGGAAAAAACATATTCGTGGTGCGCTGATATTCGACATAGCCCGGGCGCTTTTTGGCGGAATAATATTCCGAAGGCACTGCGCCGGAGTAATGGGTCAATACGATATACATCACATACGACAAATAGATCAGCGCCACTCCGAATGCCAAGCTGTGCCAAAGCGCGATACTGCTCGACAAGGCGATCAAGGATGGAATGGTGGAAATCACTAGTGAGTTCCAGACTATCCATTCGCCGAAATAATTCGGGTGGCGGCTGTATTTCCAAAGCCCATCTTCACAATGTTCGCCTTTGCGTTTTTCGCGATGCATTCGCAAACCGAAGCGCGCCTTCTGTGCATCGGCAATGAATTCAAAAACAAAAGCGGCCAGCCAAAGGCCATAAGCGAAGATTTCGAGCCATGACAAAGATGGCGATGGATTGCTTGCCTGCAGAATGGCGGGCAAAGCCAACACGGTCATGTTGGCGAAGCCCTGACTCGCCACTTCGAACAACATGGCCGGTTTTTCCTGCCAGCCACGCCGCTGCCAACGTAGCCGTTGATATTGATAACGCGGTAATTCCTTATTCAGATAGCCGAGTTTCAAACCAATCAAGGCCATCGCCGACATGCGTCCGCCGGCAAACAAATACAGGCCAGCGATAATTCCGCTTCGCAGCGTCAGTTCATCGCTAAACAGGAATACCTGCACGCCGATGAAAAAAAGACCCAGTGGCCAAGCCAGATCAACATAGGACATGCGCCCGGTCTTGATTGCAGGAATGATGCATATCGATAAAAACAGTATTGCCTGCACCACAACATTGCTTAGCGTGAAAGCCTGCAATTGCGGGCTTGATAGCAGCAATAACAGACAAAGCGCATATGGCAGAGTGTGTAACAGGTGGTTTACGTACTGTTTCATGAATAGCAGCCCATTCTCCGTGGGAGCGCCGTAAGGCGCGAATAGTAATTTCGCAGAGTCATTCGCGCCTGTAGCTTGCCCCGGCGAAAGCTGGGGCGCTCCCACGACTGCTCAATTCAATTTGCATTCGTAACGTTGAAAATTTCGGCGGTTCTCGCGCCCAACCACACCAGAAAAAGACCGACCACAAGCGTAATGATCAGATACAGCAGAGTCTGGCCTTGCCTATCGGCACGAAAATGCACGAGGCATTCCAGCATCAAGGCCGAATAAGTTGTAAGGGCTCCCAGAATGCCCACCATCAGAAATGAGCGCCAGTAAATGGCATTGGCGCCGCGATTTTCCAGCCAGATATAGCAATAGCCGGCGGCAAACGAGCCCAGCAAATTCACGATCAAGGTGCCCCACGGCAAGCTTTGGTTGAAATGCCTCAGCGCATAGTCGCCGATAAAAAAACGTCCCGCCGCACCCAATGCGCCACCCGACATGACAAGACCCAACACCGTCCAATTCATTTTTTACCTCGTGCTTTGCTTCTTGCTTCGCGAAGCGCATCCAGTTTTTCTTTCAGCTTGATTTCCAGGCCGCGATTCACCGGTTCGTAATAAACGCGTTCGCCCATTTTATCGGGAAAGCCGGTTTGATCCAGTGCAACGCCTCCCTCCAGATCATGGTCATATTGGTAGTCTTTGCCGTAACCGATGTTTTTCATCAGTTTGGTCGGCGCATTGCGAAGATGCAGCGGCACTTCCTGCGTACCCAAGTCGCGGACATCCTGTTGCGCCGCTTTGAAAGCGACATAGGCCGCATTCGATTTTGCACAGGACGCGAGATAAATCACCAACTGCGCCAATGCCAGATCCCCTTCCGGGCTGCCCATGCGGTCATAGGCCTGCCAGGCCTCGATCGCCATCGGCAATGCTCTCGGATCTGCAAGGCCTACGTCTTCCACCGCCATTCGTGTGAGACGACGAGCCAGATAATGCGGATCGCAACCGCCATCCAGCATTCGGCTAAACCAGTAAAGCGCGGCATCGGGATTGGAGCTTCGCACCGATTTGTGCAATGCCGATATTTGATCGTAAAACTGTTCGCCGCCCTTATCGAAACGCCTCGTGCGGTCTGCCAACACTTGCGACAGCATGGCTTCGTTGATTTCGTTATTTTCGCTGGCCGCCAATTCGGTGGCGATTTCCAGCAAGGTTAATGCGCGCCGTACATCGCCATCGGCTGCATGCGCAATCAAAGCCAGGTTTTCTTCGCTTATTTTTATTTTGTATTGCGCCAGGCCATGCTCGGAGTCCTGTAGCGCGCGATGCAATGCGCCGACTATATCGTCGGCACTTACCGACTCGAGCACATGCACGCGGCAACGCGACAGCAACGCAGAGTTCAATTCGAAACTGGGATTTTCCGTCGTTGCACCAACGAAG
>Ga0208628_1000755_pt1 | contig 13860 bp, 11 predicted proteins | sample LakWasMet16_LOW5_2_FD_183864 | JGI IMG/M metagenome (GOLD analysis project Ga0208628, IMG submission 183864) | Freshwater sediment methanotrophic microbial communities from Lake Washington under simulated oxygen tension - Sediment Metagenome... | ecosystem: Environmental > Aquatic > Freshwater >... | reverse complement strand
TGTTGCATTACGCACCGCCGAATGAAGACCGGCGATACACCGTCACAAACAATCTGTGCTGAGTCTATCCCCTTGCTCATCAGGATGGAACCAGTCATGAATTGCTGCATTACGGGATAAGATAGCCGCCTATGTCCGAAGCCCACGACGCCCCTTTCGCCAATCTCGACCCCGACCGCATTCTGGAAGCCGTGGAATCGCTCGGCTTCGATTGCGATGGCCGCGTGCTGGCCCTGAACAGTTACGAGAACCGCGTTTATCGCGTGGGCCGTGAAAACGATGCGCCACTCGTTGCCAAGTTTTACCGACCCGGACGCTGGACCGACGATGCCATTCTGGAAGAACACGCATTCAGTGCGGAGTTACTGACAGCCGATATTTCGGTAGTCGCACCACTCAGCATCAATAATCAAACACTTCATCATGACGATGGTTTGCGTTTCGCCCTTTTCCCCATGCAAGGCGGCCATTCACCCGAACCCGGTGACAAGGAAACCCTGATTCATATTGGCCGCGCTTTGGGGCGATTGCATTCGGTCGGCGCTTCGAAATCCTTCGTGCATCGCGAAAAATTAAGCATCGAAAACAAGGCCGAAGAACCGGTGCATTATTTGCTGGAAGCCCATTGGCTGCCGCAGGAGCTGGAAGATAATTTCATCGCGCTCTGCGAACAGCTGATCGATCAAATAGAAAATACCTGGCAGCGCGCCGGTCAGTTCGAAACATTAAGGCTGCACGGTGATTGTCATCCCGGCAATTTATTGTGGCGCGATGACACCGTGCATTTCGTCGATCTTGATGATGCCCTCACCGGCCCGGCGATGCAGGATTGCTGGATGCTGCTGCATGGCTTGCGTGAAACACGTGCGCAACAATTATCATGGTTGCTGGAAGGCTATGAAGTGTTCCGGAAATTCAACCGCGCCGAACTGCATTTGATCGAAGCACTGCGCGCGATGCGAATCATTCACTACCACGCCTGGATCGCTCGGCGCTGGCATGACCCCGCCTTTCCGGCAGCCTTTCCGTGGTTCGAATCTTCACGGCATTGGGAAGGCGTGATCACGCAATTGCAGGAACAATTGGCCGTGATGCACGAACCGGTAATCGTTCTGCGCTGAGCCATGACTTCACCCACTTTCTAAAAAACCGGGTTTGGGTTAAAACGCGTTACCTATCTACGCCATCTCGACACCGATGCATGGCATCCATGGAGCTGTTATGAAACCTCGTTTGTTATCGGCATTGTTATGCGCCGCTCTGGCCACTGCGCCGGCCTTCGCCGCCGACTCGATTACCACCGTTCCCGGTGCCGACAAAATTACCACCAAGACGCTTCCGAACGGTTTGAAGATTGTCGTGTGGTCCGACCATGACATCCCCAATGTCGCCTTGTACAACTGGTACAAAGTCGGCAGCCGCAACGAATACGCCGGCATCACCGGTATTTCGCATTTCTTCGAACACATGATGTTCAACGGCACCAGCAAACGGAAGCCGGGCGAATTCGACCGCGTGATGGAAGCCAATGGCGGTGCGAACAATGCCTATACCAGCAGCGATGTCACGGTTTACCAGGATTGGTTTCCGCGCAGCGCGCTGGAACTGATTTTCGATCTTGAAGGCGACCGCATGGCGAATCTCGACTTCGATCCGAAGGTGGTTGAAAGTGAGCGCGGCGTGGTGTATTCCGAGCGCCGCTCTTCGGTGGACAACAGCAATTTCGGCTCGCTGGTCGAACAAGTCGATGCCACCGCATTCACTGCGCATCCCTACCAAATTCCTACCGTTGGTTGGCCATCGGATATCGAAGGCTGGAAGGTCGATGATCTGAAAAATTATTACCACACCTATTACGCGCCGAATAACGCCGTCATGTTCGTGGTCGGCGACGTCGAGCCGCAGGAAGTTTTCGCGTTGGCCGAAAAATACCTGGGCAAAACACCGGCGCAGGCGACACCAAGACCGGTCACAACCAAGGAGCCCGAACAAATGGGCGAGCGCCGCGTCAATTTGGTACGCGAAGGTGAAGCGCCATTGCTGGTATTTGCCCATCATTCGGTCAGTGGTTCGGATGCCGATACCCCGGCAACGGAATTATTGATGTCCATCCTTGCCGACGGCAATTCTTCACGTTTGCACCAGCAACTGGTGGAACAGCAGCAGCTCGTCGTTGATATCGAGCAGTCGCTGAACTCCGGCTTTGATCCCGGTCTGTCCTATATCTTTGCCACCTTGCCACCCGGCGGTGATTTAGCCGTGGTCGAAAAAGCACTCGATGCCGAACTGGTGAAAATCGCCAAAGACGGCGTTACCGAAGCCGAGTTGAACAAGGCACGCACGCAGCAACTCGCCAGCTTCTGGCGCGGACTGGCCACGATTTCCGGCAAGGCACAGGCATTGGGCACATATGAAGTTTTCAATGGCGACTACAAAAAACTTTTCCAGGCGCCCGCCGATTATGAAAAAGTGACCGTCGCCGATTTAAAACGCGTCGCTGCAAAACTGTTCCGCCGCGAAAATCGTACCGTTGGCAGCTTCGTGCCTGCAGCAAAGAAAGGAAATTGATATGAGATTGTCACTGCATACTTTATTTTTCACGGCGATGTTTGCGATCTCGCCTTCCCTGCTTGCGGCCGGCAGCGCAATGCCCGCTTTCGAACGCAGTGTTCTGGCGAACGGAGCCGAAGTTTTGTTGATGGAAAAACATGACGTGCCATTGATTGCGATCAGCGCCCGCGTACGTGGCGGCAGCTTGACCGATCCGATTGGCCAGGAAGGTACCGCTTCCCTGTTGAGCGAATTGATGCAAAAAGGCGCCGGCAAACGTGACGCGAAAACTTTCGCCGAAACCGTCGATGGTGCCGGCGGCAGATTGAATACCGGCAGCAGTTTCTCGGCACTGGAATTGAATGCCGAATTCCTGTCCCGTGATGCAGACCTGATGCTTGAATTGGTATCCGATACCTTGCAACGCCCGCGTCTGGATGCGGCCGAATTCGAGAAAGTCCGTACCCTGGCCATTCAATCGCAGGCAGCGGCAAAAGACGGCGATCCGCGTGCGTTGATCGGCGATTATGGTTACGCCTATTTGTACAAAGGCCATCCTTACGGACGCCCAAGCGATGGTGACGAGACCAGCCTCAAAACCATTACATTGAAAAGTCTCGGCGATTATTACCAATCGCAACTCGGTGGCGACCGCCTGATCATTGCCGTCGTCGGCGATTTCAAGGCCGCCGAGATGAAAGCCAAAATCGAAAAAGCCTTTGGTAGCTGGAAAAAGGCGACGGCCGCAATGCCGACCATTACTGCGAAACAGAAAGAAACCGGTCGCCGTGTATTGTTGGTTGATAAACCCGGCGCTACCCAAACCTATTTCTGGCTCGCGAATGTCGGCGTCAATCGTGCCGATCCGGAACGTCCGGCCCAAACCTTGGTGAATACCGTGTTTGGTGGCCGCTTCACCTCCATGCTAAATACCGAACTGCGGATCAAATCGGGCTTGAGTTACGGTGCCCGCTCTTCGCTCGATCGACTCGACCAGGCCGGCCCCGCCACGATTGCTTCCTACACCCGTACCGATGCCACCGTCCAGGCGATCGATCTTGCGATCACTACGCTGGATCGATTGCATAAAGACGGTATCGGCCCTGACATGCAAGCTTCGGCCAAAAATTACGTGCTCGGCCAATTCCCGCCAACCCTTGAAACCGGCCCGCAAATGGCTTCCAAGATGAGCGAACTCGCCTTGTTCAATATCGGCCGCGACGAAGTCGACAACTACGCAAAAAGTATTCGTGCAACGACACCCGAACAATTTTCCAAAGCAGTCGCGGTTTATCCCGACAGTAAGGATCTGGTCATCGTATTGATTGGCGACGCCGCGAAGATTCGCGAGAGTGTCAAAAAATACGGTCCGGTTACCGAAATGAAAATCAGCGAACCGCGTTTCTCACCTTGAATACGTAGCCCGGGTCATGGCTCCACCTGACCCGGGGTTACCGATAATCCGAAGTTCAACGCAAAGTCCGAAACAGCCAATCCCCGATCGGGTAGGTAATATTGAAATTGCAGGCCGTCATGATGCTCTGGTCATGATGGGCCTGATGCAGACGCCGCATGCGCGAAACAATCGGCAACCGGCTTACCCAATGCCCGTCCGGCAAGTGATAGGCAAGATGCAGGTATTCGTAATTCAGGAAATACAGCAAGCCGGTAATCACGAATAAAAGCGCCGCATTCGCGCTGACCAGATAGCCGACAAGCAATGCGAGCGGCGTGCCGAAACCCAGCAGGAAAAATACGATCAGAAAGGGCGGAAACAGTACCACCTTGAAATCGCGGATACTGTCGACCGGCATCGTCGTATGCGTAAAAAACCGGTGATGCTGTTTCACATGCCGCTTGAACATCAAGCCAAACCCCGGCCTCGGATGGTGCATCACGAACCGGTGCCCGAGATATTCCGAAATATTCGAATAAATGAAAGTCAGCGGAATCACCCATAGTTCCCGCGCCTGTACATCGTGCAAATACCAGAAGCACAAAGCCACGCCGGTAAAAATGATCGCGTTGGTGGTCATGAAATGCAGCCAGCCCTGATAACCGGGCCGAATCTCGGCAGCGCGGTATTCCTCGCGAAAACTTGCTACACGGCTATCGGTATCGATGTCGTCAACTTCAGTGGTCATGGAATATCCCATTACGCATGGTGTACACCGAATCGGCGGCACTCGACAAAATAATGCTCGTGTATTTGCAATGCTGTCAAACCGGCAATTTTCCTGACCGCCGATCATGATATCGATACAAGTTTATAAGTACTCTTCCCTGCCCGGATAGCTTCCAAACACCCTTCAACCACTGCGCACGAATTTGCATTAATATCGGCCCACACCCGGGAGATTCCTTCTATGTTCAAATGGCTGAAGCGCGGTTTGTTATTGATATTGGTATTACTGGTTTTGCTGACCGGCATTGTCTGGTACTTGATGCACGGCAGCCTGGCCAAACTCGATGGCGAAATTTCAATCCCGCGTTTATCGGCACCGGTCGAAATCGATCGCGACGCACTGGGTACCGTCACCATCCATGCAAGCAATGAAATCGATATGGCACGCACGCTGGGTTACATCCATGCACAGGAACGCTTCTTCGAAATGGACTTGCTGCGGCGATCTGCGGCAGGCGAGCTTTCCGAACTGTTCGGTTCGGTCGCCATCGAAAAAGATAAATCCGCACGCGTCCATCGTTTACGTGCACGGGTTGCAGCCAATATGGCGGAATTCGCCGGCGACAAACTCGACGTAGTCAATGCCTATACCGATGGCGTGAATCAGGGTTTGAGCGATCTTGCCGTACGGCCATGGCCATACCTGCTTTTACAAACGCAACCAAAGCAATGGCAAGCCGTCGATTCGGCGATGGTGGGCTATGCGATGTTTTTTGATTTGCAGGATGAAAGCAATTCGCGCGAACTCGCTCTGTGGAAAATAAAACAATCAGTACCCGATGCGCTTTATCAATTGCTAGCAGCCGACGGTACCGAATGGGATGCACCACTGATGGGCGAACCGCGTGGCAACGTTGCCCTGCCAAGCGCCGATATTCTTGATCTGAGAAAACTGCAGGCACCCGCCGCCGGCATGAGTTATGGCGATACCGAACCTGCCGCACCAGGCAGCAATAATTTCGCCGTTGCCGGGCCGTTGACGAAAGACGGCCGTGCGATTGTCGCCGACGATATGCATTTGGGTTTGCGCGCTCCCAATATCTGGTTTCGCGCGCGCCTCTTATACAAAGATGCCAATGCTCCAAACGGCAAAGTGGATGTCAGCGGCTTTACGCTTCCGGGAATTCCTGCGGTCATTGTCGGCAGTAATACCCATGTCGCCTGGGGATTCACCAACTCTTATGGTGATTGGCTTGATTGGTATGTCGTGCATCCCGACGACAAGATTAAAACCTACAAGGAAAAAATTCTCGTCAAGGGTGCGGCACCGGTCGAATTCGACATTCGCGAAAGCCATGGCAGGCCTATCATGGCCAAGGATGTCAACGGCGGTGAGTTGGCATTGTCATGGGTGGCGCACGAACCGGGTTCACTAAGCACGAAGATTTTTTCGCTGGCGAGCGTGAAAGATAATGACCAGGCATTGGCCCTGTTCCAGCAATCGGGCATGCCGCATCAGAATGCCGTGTTCGGCGACAGCAGCGGGAAAATTTCCTGGAAGCTGACGGGCTTGCAGAAATATTGGGCGCCGGGTTGCCAGCGTACGCAACCGCTTGACGACAACAGTCCCTACGACGATAAAAACCCGAACGACATTGCCTGCTTTACCGCGCCATTGACGCCGGATTATGTGCATCCGCAAATCGTATCGCCGGACTCCAATCGTTTATGGAGTGCCAATGCCCGCGTGACCGATGGTGAAATGCTCAGGCAAATCGGCGATGCCGGTTATGCCAATGGTGCGCGTGCCAAACAAATTCGCGATGACTTGTTTGCCAGACAGCAATTCAGCGAAAAAGATTTGCTGGCGGTGCAACTGGATGACCGCACTTTATTCCTGCAGCGTTGGTGGCAGCAACTTCGCAAGCTCAGCGAGAACAAAAACGATGCGATATTCAAGGATATACGTGGCGCAACGCAGAAATGGGATGCGCGCGCTTCCGTTGATGCCCACAGCTACCGATTTGTACGTGCCTGGCGTTTGGCAGTCATTGCCCGCATCAAGGACGGCTTGACCGCACCGGCACAGGCAAAGCTCGGCAAGGATTTCGTGATGCCGGACTTGCCGCAAATCGAAGGCGTTAGCTGGCAATTGATCACGCAGCGACCCGAACATTTATTGCCGCATAAATATGCAAGCTGGGATGCACTGCTCAGTGATGCCGCCAAAGAAGTTTATGGCCAGCTAAAGGAAATAGGTCCGCTGAAAGATCGCAACTGGGGCGAAAGAAATACCGCCGCCATTTGCCATCCGATTTCTCGCGCGCTGCCTGCCTTCAGCAAAAAGTGGTTGTGCATGCCTGCCGAACAACTGAATGGCGACATGAATATGCCGCGCGTCCAATCACCCGACTTCGGTGCCAGCGAACGCATGGTGGTGTCACCCGGTCACGAAGCCGACGGCATTATCCATATGCCCGGCGGACAAAGCGGGCATCCGATGTCGCCGTTCTGGGGCGCTGGCCACGAGGCTTGGGTGAACGGCGACGCGACGCCTTTTTTACCGGGTCCGACGCTGCACAAAATGAAGGCAGCAACCGATTGACTTGGAATAGCCACCGAAACACAGCAGCTATTTGATGCGGACCATTCTTCGAGAGAATTAATTCGATGCGTTTTATTATCCTGCTTATATTATTGATGACGGGCTGCGCCACAAGCCACACCAAAAACGATTTCCAGATAAAGGCGGAAAACAATGCACGTGCCGCATCGATAAAATCCTTGCAAAACACGGACAAGAACGAATTGAGGATGTGGATCAGCGTCTGGTCCACCAATGGCGTGGTACTGACCGAAAAGTCAGTCTCCGTTTATGCGGAAGATAATAATGAAGATGAAAAATTACGATTGGTCTCCAGAAAACCGCTACAGACAGCTCCGGATATATTTTCGGAAATCGAACCTCTGGCGCAATTGAATGGCAAGATTTTAGAATGCGACGCCGAAATCAATGACTGGCCCGTCCGCATCATTGAAGGCGTGGTGAATGGCAAGCACTTTTCATTCCTGGCCTTGCAGCCTGACTTCTGCAAATCGGAAACTTTCGACTTGGTCAACAAAACCATAGAAACGATGAATGCGCTGGCAAAAGACAGGCGTTAAAACAGTCAGGACCGTCCGTGCCGATCAAGCTAGACCAGCAACAAGCGTTCGGCAAACTCGCAATACAAATCCGGTAACTGTTCAAGCTCGGAAATCGCCACGCGCTCATTCACCTTGTGAATGCTTGCATTGATCGGCCCCATCTCGACCACTTCGGCACCCATAGGCGCAATGAAACGCGCATCGGATGTACCGCCACCGGTATTTTCCAGCGGCGTAATTCCGAGTCGGGCGATAATCGTTTCGCGTACCGCTTTGCGAAGCCTGCCATCACGCGTCAAAAACGGTTCACCACCGCGATGCCAGGCAATTTCGTAATCCAGACAATGCAAATCACACACCGTATGCACTTCCTGAATCAGGTCATCGGTTTTCCAGCCCGGGTTGTAGCGAAAATTGAATAGCACCGTGCACTCGCCTGGAATCACGTTGTTCGCGCCGGTACCTGCATTGATATTGGAAATCTGGAAACTCGAAGGTGGAAATTCCGGATAACCATCATCCCAGGCCCTTGCAGACAACTCGGCAAGTGGCGCCATGGCGTCGTGGATAGGATTGCGTGCGCGTTCCGGATACGCGACGTGGCCCTGGATACCTTTGACTTTCAACGTGCCTGACAAGGTACCGCGACGGCCGACGCGCAAGAGGTCACCGAATTTTTCGATCGAAGAAGGTTCGCCGGTAATGCAATAATCAATATGTTGATTGACCGTTTTGAAATACTCGGCAACATTGCGAACGCCGTGGATGGCATCGCCTTCTTCGTCCGAAGTAATCAGCATGCCTATGGTACCGGGATGATTCGGATGCTTCTCGACGAATTTTTCCAGAGCCAGGACGAAAGCGGCCACACTGCCCTTCATGTCGGCAGCACCGCGGCCATACAAATAACCGTCGCGGATTTCCGGCTTGAATGGGTCGCTCAGCCATTGGTCACGAGGTCCAGGCGGCACCACATCGGTATGCCCGAGGAAAATCATCACCGGACGTTCGCGACCATGAGTCACAAACAGGTTTTTGACGTCCACGAAGTCCAGTTGCTCGCACTTGAATCCTTTCGCCTGCAAACGTTCGCTCAACATGGCCTGGCAACCGGCGTCTTCCGGCGTTACCGATTCACGGGCGATCAGGTTGGAAGTCAATTCAATAATTTCGCTCATGGCCGTCATTTATTTCTTAATGGTGAAACGAAGTTTATACGCATTGTCCGTGAAGCCCACGGATACCACGTCATCATTTGTCACAAGCACCGGACGCTTGATCAGGGCAGGATATTCTTTCAGCAACAGCTGCCACTCGGGATCGCTGCCCGGCTTCTTGCGACTTTCGGGCAATTGTCGCCAAGTCGTACTGGCCTTGTTGAGAAGTGCGTCCCAACTTCCGAGTTGTTCCGACCACTTTTTAAGTGTCCCCGGCTCGACCCGATGTTCGCGATAATCGACAAATTGAAATTCGATACCGAAACGCTGCAGCCAGTTGCGGGCTTTTTTGCAGGTATCGCAATTATTCAAACCGTATAAAGTATTCATGATTCTTTATGTTTCGTGGGAGCGGTGTAAGCCGCGAATGTCTGGTAGATTCGCGGCTTACACCGCTCCCACGGATATCACTCCACCGCGCCACGCAATAAATCATTGACCGAAGTTTTACTGCGGGTTCTTTCATCAACCTGTTTTACGATCACGGCGCAATACAGGGAATATTTACCATCGGCCGACGGTAACGAACCGGATACCACCACACTGCCCGCCGGCACGCGACCATAGGAAACTTCACCAGTCGCACGGTTATAGATACGCGTGCTTTGGCCGATGAAAACACCCATGCCGATCACGCTGCCGCGTTCGACGACAACTCCTTCGACCACTTCGGAACGTGCACCGACAAAACAATCGTCTTCGATAATAGTTGGCGAGGCTTGCAATGGTTCAAGTACGCCGCCAATACCGACGCCACCGGACAAATGGCAACGCGCACCAATCTGTGCGCACGAGCCCACGGTTGCCCAGGTATCAACCATCGTGCCTGCGCCAACGTGGGCGCCAATATTCACGAAGCTCGGCATCAGGATCACGTCTTTTGCCACGTGGGCACCACGGCGCACCACGGCACCCGGAACAACACGCACACCGAGCGCACGGAATGCCGCGTCATCGAAGCCTTCGAAACGGGTTGGCACTTTGTCGAAATAAGGCCCCGGCGCTCCATGCATGACCTGCATGTCGTTGCAGCGAAAATACAGCAGCACCGCTTTCTTCAACCACTCATTGACCTGCCAGCCGCTTGCTATCGGTTCGGCTACACGTGCCTGCCCTGATTCCAGCAAGGACATGACTTGCTCTACGGCAGGTTTCACTGCGCTGTTTATTTCGTCATTGGTCAATGAGGCACGGCGTTCAAAAGCATCTTCGATAAATGGCCGCAGTGTTTCAATGTTTGGCATGTATGTCTCCCTCGACACAGGCGATTAAGTGCGTTTGCAATTGTTCCAGAATATGATCATCGACGATAGCGCGATCCTGCTCGTCGCTGATCAGAAAGAAATCTTCGACACGCTCGCCGAATGTCGCGATGCGGGCATCGTGCACGCGCATATGCTGCGTACGCAAGATGGCGGCAACCTTGGCGAGCAAACCCGGCTGGTCGGTACAGACCAGACTCAGGCGTGTACGAGTGCCATCTTCGGATGCCGAAAAATCGATCCGCGTCGGCACCTTGAAATGCTTGATATGCCTCGGAAGCATGCGGCGCGCCGGATGCACGCGCGAGGGATCGCGCAAAGCGATCTCGATCGCGCGAATAATATCCTGATGGGTGTGGCGATCATCCTTTGCGGCCTGCACTTGAAAGCTATCGAGTGCATAACCATCGCTGGAATTCAAAATGCGCGCTTCCAGAACACTCATCACCAGGCGGTCAATCGTCGCCACCAATGCGGCAAACAAGCCATCGCGATTTTGTGTGCGAACAAATATTTCCAGGCTGCCGTCTGCCTGATGTCCACGCACCAGAATTTGCGAAGGATGCACCAATTTTTTCAATATGCCGTCACTTTGCCAGACAATTTGTTCCGGGCGATAACGCAGGAAGGCTTCATTTGGAAACGACTTCCACATTTCCTGCACAAGGTCCGCATCGACGCCACGATCCATCAAGGTCGCCAACGCCGTTTCGCGGGTATCGCTGATGATGTCTTCGGCATTGAGCTTGTTCTCGAGTCCGCGCCGCAGGACAAAACGTGTTGCGGTATAGAGATCCGCCAGCAAGCGGTCTTTCCAGGCATTCCACAATTTTGGGCTTGTGCCGGCAATATCCGCACAGGTCAGCAAATACAAATATTCCAGATGTTCACGGTCTGCCACGCGGGTAGCAAAACGCGTAACGACTTCGGGATCGGAAATATCCTGCCGTTGCGCCGTCACCGACATCACCAGATGTTCTTTCACCAGCCATGCCAGCAATTCGGTATCGGCAGTGGAAATATCATGCGCAATGCAGAATTCGCGAACATCCTCTGCCCCCAGTACGGCGTGATCGCCGCCCCGGCCTTTTGCAATGTCATGAAAAAGTCCCGCCAATATCAGCAAATGCGGTTTGCGAAGATGCGGCACCACTTCGTGCGCCATCGAGAACCCTTCCAGCGGACCACGCATGTAACCGTCCATGATGCGCAATACGGTCAAAGTATGCTGATCGACGGTGTAGACATGAAATAAGTCGTATTGCATGCGTCCAACCACTTTGCCGAACGCAGGCAGATAGCGCGACAAAACACCCAGTCGCGCCATTCGGGTCAGACTCGATACGGACGTTTCCTGTTGCAGCAAGTGCAGGAATTTTTCGTGGACGTCCGGGCTTTCCTCGGCAAAAGCACGAATCACCGGCAAGGCTTCCGCCAGCGCGCGTGCGGTTTCCGAATGCAATCCGCAGTCGGTTTTTTGCATTGCCCAGACTTCAAACAAATGCAGCACATTCATCATGCCGCCTTGCAAAGTGGCCGGATGCGTCATCGCCAAATAACCCTGGCGCAATTCAAATCCATTCGCCACAGGCACTACTTTCACCTTGACTGCCAACTGCTCGTCAAAGCGTTGCAGCAGGCGATCATTGATACGCCGCATGGTGGCAGCACTGCGGAAGAAGCCCTGCATCATTTGTTCGACGGCAAGATTGTCGGCACTGATATCCTGCAAACCCGTCAAAGCCGCCAGCACTTTCTGGTGATCGAACACCAGACGCTCTTCCTTGCGTTTGGAGATCAGATGCAAACCGAAACGCAGGCGTGCCAATACCCGCCATTCGCGTTCAAGACTTTGATATTCGTCTTCACCCAAAACGCCAATCGGCACGAGGTCATGCAAACTGTTGGCGGTGTACAGGCGTTTGGCCATCCAGCTCAGCGTGTGGAAATCACGCAAGCTACCCGGGCCTTCTTTCAGATTGGGCTCGAGATTATCGGCTGTGTCATTGAAGCGGGCGTGGCGTGCGCGTTGCTCTTCGCGTTTGGCGGCGAAATACGCTTTCGCACTCCACAGATTTTTTGTCGATAGTTGTTTGTTCAAATCCGGAATGACGTCCGGCCCTGCCAGCAAACGCAATTCCATCAGCGCCGTGAGTACCGTAATGTCTTCCTTTGCTGCCTGCTGGCATTCATCAACCGAACGCACCGCATGACTGCTGGCCAGACCACAATCCCATAGCAAGGCATAGAAAGCGGACAATTGGCCCGAATTTTGTTTTTGCTGCTTTTTATTGGCGACGATCAACAAATCGATATCCGAATGCGGATACATTTCGGTACGGCCATAGCCGCCGGTCGCCAACAAACTGATGTCATTCGTCTTGAAGCAGCGCTGCCAGGCCGATTGCACGACAGTATCGACAATGGCACAACGCGCGGCGATCAGTTTCTCGATGGCTTCGTTTTTTTGAAAGCGTTCGCGTAGTTGCTGCAAATGTTCTGCGAGCATTTCCCGCGCGGCATCGCGCCATTCGTTTGTCGTGCTTGCCTGAGCCAAACGCTCGGCCTTTGTTGCATCGGCCAAGCGAACAGATTCACTCATAAGTCGTTATCGTCACCCGGAACGCGGGTGAGAATTTCCACTCCATCATGAGTCACATAGACCGTGTGTTCCCATTGCGCCGACAGGGAACGGTCTTTCGTGACCACGGTCCAGCCATCCGGCATCAAGCGCGTATGGCGTGCGCCCTGGTTCACCATCGGCTCGATCGTGAAGGTCATGCCCTCTTTCAGGATGACGCCGGTACCCGGCTGGCCGTAATGCAAAACCTGCGGATCTTCGTGATAGATACGCCCGATACCGTGGCCGCAATATTCACGCACGACGGAAAAACGTTCGGCTTCGACATAGGTTTGGATCGCATGACCGATATCACCCAGCGTTGCGCCGGGCTTCACGATCCGGATCGCCTTGAACATGGCTTCGCGGGTCACATCGATTAAACGCTTGGCGATCACCGATGGTTCGCCGGCGACATACATGCGGCTGGTATCGCCGTGAAAACCGTCCTTGATGACGGTGACATCGATATTGACGATGTCACCGTCTTTCAGAATTTTCAGCGGGCTCGGAATGCCATGGCAAATCACGTTATTGACCGAGCTGCAAATCGTGGCGGGGAAACCCTTGTAACCGACATTGGCCGGAATGGCTTTTTGCTCGTTCACGATATGCTCGAAGCAAATGCGGTCCAGTTCTGCCGTGCTGACGCCAGGCTTTACATGTGGCGCAACGACTTGCAGCACTTCGGCCGCCAAACGGCCGGCAACGCGCATTTTTTCGATGTCTTCGGGGGTTTTGATGGTGATCTTCATAGGCTCATATTATCTAATACTTGCAAGCACTTAGGCCAGCCCTATATAATCGCGGGCCTGCTAGGGGCCTGCCCTGAAGCCGTCCACGCCGAACGTTATCGGTGAATTCACACACATGGAAGATTCCCGTCCCGGGGTGCCTGGTTTACCAGGTTCGGAACGGAGCCTATGTGGAGGCCCAACC
>Ga0208628_1000750_pt1 | contig 13970 bp, 14 predicted proteins | sample LakWasMet16_LOW5_2_FD_183864 | JGI IMG/M metagenome (GOLD analysis project Ga0208628, IMG submission 183864) | Freshwater sediment methanotrophic microbial communities from Lake Washington under simulated oxygen tension - Sediment Metagenome... | ecosystem: Environmental > Aquatic > Freshwater >... | reverse complement strand
CAAGAATAGAAAAAATCCAGCTCTAGCCCTTACCATGCCTATGATTGACTGCGTACTATAAGCGTGAATAAATGCGCGGAATAGCCGCTATAAATGGGACTGCAAGTCATACGCTATATGGACTTTGCTGCGCGATAAAAACCAGTAAAAACTGGAGTTTTATCCACCGCTATGAGTTCGCTTTTTCTTCTGAAACATTGCCGTTCACAATGGGCCGCTGGCCAGTATCATTACTGGCTTTATGTGGTCACGATACCACTCACAATGAACACGCGTAATTGTGACCTTCGGCTGTGACACTTGGACGCTGATGCTGCGAATATTCAGGCTTTGCTTGTGACATTAGGCTATTAGATGCTTTTTCCTCTCAGAATACACTTGACCTAACCTTGACATGTCCTTGCTGTAGTCTCGCTGTCATTCTTAGTGAAACCTTATTGTTTTGGTTTGCGCCACTCATAATCTTTAGCACATAACTCAGTCATTCGCTTATTAAGGGATTCAGCCCTTTCAAGGGTCAAGCTATCTAAATTACCAAATGCCTTTGCAGCTTCATTAATCAGCCTGAGGAAGGGCCGCATACCGCCGCGATATGCGTTCCTCGATACGCTTGCCTTGCCCTCTGCCGTTTTTGCGCCGGTACTGTGCTGCCAGGGCTGCCATGTGTAAATTGCCTTTGATTGTGCTGCTCGCTGTTCCGATGTCCATTTTCTAGCTGCCATATTTTCCTCTGAGCTAATAGTTTGTTTCGCAGATTTGCTACTTTTCGCCAATCTGCCGTTGCTTTTGCGTCTATGATGACCGCCTAAGCCACGCCAATTCTGGGCTTAAGCGTCTATCAACTGTTGTTTTTGAATGTAAAAAACTGCCAGAAAGGTTATGGCTCTAACTCTGAATCCCTCACCGTAACCTTGGCCTAACCTTGGAGTTTCCTGCCGCAATATCTTCGCTATCCTAAGCCACTTTAGTTTTTATCAACGATTCCTACCCGTAACATCCCCGTTACCAATCGACTCACTTTCCTCGATCGCGCCTAGGTTGATACAAGCCACATGGAGATTCTGCCCAGCGTCAGCCAGTAATTCCAATGCCTTTTGCCGCCGCCTGTCTGATGGTGATTCGATTGCAAGCCACCCCAGCAAAACCGACTCCGTTAAATCCCTCAAGGCTTTCACATCATCAACTATATTCATCATTTAACCTGTATATCCTTCGCCGCTTTGCTCTATTTAAACGAACCGATTTAGTTACTTAATAGACAATAGATTGATGCTTTGCTTATGACTTAATAATAAGACGGCGCAAGGCCAGCACTCTATCGTTGTGTTAAAATTATCTTTAATTGCCTTACCTTATAAGACACTTTAAACGTAAGACATTTGAATTAGATATCGCTACAAACTCAACCATTAGCCAACTGGCTTAAATCAAGCCAAATCCATCACCAACTGAACAGGACGCATATATGGGGCTTTTACAAGGCTTAAATAACCAATCGCTTAGTCTATCCAATAGCCTATTTGGCCTTGGTAATAGCACCATGCCTCAACTGGGCGTGACCCCATCACCGCGTGTTACTGCGGATGCAGTACCATCGCTTAGCTCTGATAATTCATCTAATACTGAAAACGCTTACGCTAAAGGCGGCTTAGTTAAAGCGCCAGGAGCAGACACTAAAGAGATCACGATTCCTGCTTATGTCGTTAAGCGTTATGGTGCGGATTTCTTTCAACGGTTGATCGATTCAGTGCCTAAGCCTGGTCTTGGCGGTTATGGCGGCCAGCCTAAAAAGTCGTAAAGCGATCTAACGTCGACTACATTCATGCGTTAATTGTCTCCGTGATTGCATGACAAACTTAACTTTTTTCAACAATCTGTCGCGATAAAATCGGCACACCGACGGGGCACATCATCAACCGGCCTGAATCGCTGCGTAACACACCGCCCGTTAATCAAACATTGGCATTCATGGCAATAGTGACGATCATCAAACGGGTCTCTGGTGTCATTAGCCGATTTCGCCTCCATCAGTTCATCGACAATTTCAGATTTATGCTGCTTTAAAAACGCCCGCTGTGAATCGTTCAGCAGCGACGCCGGGGCGATAGCGAGTCCCCCGGTATCGGTCAATGACACCTCAAAACCCGCCTGTTGGATTTTAAGCAATGCGCCCATCAGAACAACTCAATATCTTGAGATAAGGTTATACCTACATGATCTACACTGCCTGCATTTACGCGGCCTCCAGGGGTGGCGGCTTCTACATGGATGCTACATTCTTGTGCATTGAGTGAAGTTTTCGTGATCGGTGTTGGAATCGCTATATCTGCAATGGATCTGATTTTTAGCCCTGCTACCCGATTGCCTGAACTATCCCTAGAAAGCTTTTTAACAGACAATTTGCAATGCTCCGCCACATCGAGCAGGCTATTGGTGAATCGCTGAACAGCTAGAGTCTGTACGCCATTTTCAGCGCACCACCGCATATAGTTTGGATAGAGCTTTGTACTGGCCTCTCGGTCAATTTCATGGCTATCTTTCAATGCCGCCGAACTCGCGCCAATGTATAAAATAGACGCCTCTTGGGTAATCAGGTTGTCATCCATCCAGGCAGCCAGCTTGTTGGTTTCAACAAAATGCTGACGCTGTGCCATGCTCAGATTGCCGTTAATGCTGCTTAGGGTTGCATGTAGCTCATCCTCCGTCATGGCCAGCACCCAATTCAGCAGTCCAGACAATTCCGCTTGCATGGCTTTTTCAATGCCGCCCATAGACCGCCATTTGGCTTTGTCCTCATCAGTCACTTTACGCACAAAGGTGATGGGCATCCGCCGCCGAGCAAGGCCGCTGCTGTAGTCGGTGGATTGAATCGCTTCATTCGACGCAATCACCACTACACCCTTATATAAAAATGAGCCTGACTGCTGCTGGTTTTTCCGCTCGTGGCGTATCGGGTCGCCGCCGGTAATGGCTTTTAATACTGAGACCTCGCCACCGTAGCGACTGGAATCGGATATAACCGCCAGTCGTTTGCCGTAGAGCGTGGCTGCTTCAAAGCGGTTCTGCTCCAGGTTCTTAAGGTCAGTGGCGGCATGATTCGACTCACCCACAAACATGACCAAAAGCCGGATTAAGGTGGATTTTCCCGTACCGCCAGGGCCGACGATTTCCAAGAACTTTTGCACTTCTCCGCCGGTCAGTGTGATTCTAAAAAAGGCCCGGATGATATTGACCACTTCCATATCATGACCAGAGACTTCCTCAAGCCACTGTTGGATGACTGGCATCTGTGCTGCTGGATCGTAAGCATAAGGCAACTGCCAATTGAATTTATGCTGGGCACTGTAATCGGTCAGCAGCAAGGTTTTGGTGTCCAGTACGCCATTCTTAAGCGGCAGAAGCGTTTTATCGGCCTCCCATTGATGCAGCGACAGGTAGAGCTTTAAAAACCCTTCTACGGCGTTTAACTTGCTCATGCTGAACCCGAAAGGCAACACATCATGCAAGGCTCGATTGATCATCTTCGTGCCCGCCACTTTGGAGATAGGACTCCAAATTCCGTTAGAACACTTGAACCAGTCGCCGATCGTTTCATCCAATACCAGCATATTTTCCAATTGAGTAGCCAGTGACTTTGATAACAAACTATCCTGCACTGATTCCTTTTTATCTACACTTTTTTGGGTCAATGCAGGTGCTGATGCAGGTACGGAACCGCTGGAACCCACGCCAGTGCAGGCAGTGTAGGCAGTGCAGGTGTTTTCATGACTTTTATAGCCTTCATCATTAAGTGTCTCAGGCATGAACATGTGAAGCCCTCCGTCCATAGATTCGTAAAGTCTCACGCAATTGCACAAAGCGTTGTGTTGCAATGTCGAAGCCATAAGCCGGAGTCGTGTAATCAACCCAAGTAGGATAGATCGTCACACTTAACGCGCTAGGTTTGAGCAGACACCTAGCTAACGTCTGGATTAACCCCACCGGTGCACTACCATCCCACTCAACAATAACCGGAATACCGCTCACAGGCCAATGGAGCGATGATGGGTCTTGTCCGGGCGCTAACACCAGTGCGGATGTGCCGGGTTGTTTGTTGTGCTTTTGCGCTGATCTGAAGGCATCACCGCCAACACACACATAGATAAAATCAGGCGGATTACCCCAATTCAACCGAGTGACAAGCATCTTGCCGTAAGCCGGAAGTTTTTTAGTGACTTCTTCCATGCAATGCCTCCCTTCTTATTTTGCTAACGTTTGCTCTCTCATCTGTTGTCAAACTAAGCAAAAAAACCAACGCATCAATTTTATGCAGTGCATCTAGTAACCCGGCCTTGGTGCCAGGGTCTGACTCAGCATTATCCAGTGTTTCACCAAGCAATCTTGCAGTACGACTGATTAACGTATCGCGTGATTCATCGGCAAGTTCAACTGATTCCAACAATTCAACTGATTCAATATTTTTGTTTTTCATAAACAATATCCTTTTGCCGGTGCATCTATCCTGATAAGCAAGTACAATAACAGTGTTTATTTAGTTACTTAATGCTTTACAGATATAGAAGGCCCCGGCTCATGTGGTAGTGATTCGGGGCTTTTTTATGCGCCAGTGGAAAGCAGTACATAACGCGCTACCCGGTGCAACTTGCCGCACTCAGTCGGCTCTTTGCTCCAGTAAGTCGTTATGTTCTCGCCTCGCTCTTTAAGCTCCTGTATGCGCGCCGCTGGGTGCATAATGTCCAGTTCTCGGCGCGCATCAATGGTGCTTAATGGCCGTTGACGTAATTCCTGCAAAAGTCTTTGACGTTGATCTGCTGCACTATTACTCATGCTGACGCCCTCTGGTTTTGAGCGGAAACCCATCCGAAGAATTTCTCTTCTGAGATAAGCACTTTCCGACCAATGCGGACTATTGCGCCGGACTTAGCAAGTCCGTTTGTGTGTTCTTGAAATATTAATGAACGAAGGCCACCTGTTGTGAAGGCGGGGTGCTTCTTCGTGAATTGTTGAACAGTTAAATAAATCCATGCTGTTTGTATTGCTTCATTTTGTATTGCTTGCATAATGCCTCCCGGCAAGATTGATGATTGATTAAATTTTATCGCCAGCGCTTACTGCTTTTGATAGGGTAATCATATCCCATTGAATTTATTTATGTTGTTAGTTCCGTCGTTTCCGTTAGTGCCGTTCTTAATGCCGTTTTTGGCATAAAAAAACCGGCTTGGTGCCGGTTTTGTGTTGTACGATTATTCAGGACTAAATCGCTTTCGATATTTTTCTAAAAAATCGCTTTTGTCTATTTTTTCGCCGTTTGCAAGTGTGATGCTTTTCTTTGAGTCAGAGACAAGTTTAATTGAGTCACTGGAAAATGCACCTGATGTGATTAGACCCCAAGCTTTGATTCCTTTCAATTCATCCAGATACGCAATTTTGTAGAACGTTAGTAGTTCATCAACTAACAACAGTCCCTCGGTGGTATTTTTTTGCACTGGTTTCCGTTTTCTTCGTGGCTTGGCTGTGCTTGTTGGCCCGGTGGTTGCTTTGCAACCCGCGCCATTCCCCCCCGCAGCTTCGGTTTGCGGTTCTGCTCCACCGCTCACAGCGTGTTTCATGCCTAATGGTGCAAAATCTTCACCAAGAGCAGCAAATAAATCTTTCAGCGTCCAAAATTGTGACCGCTCACCAAGCCACGCTTCAAGTTGCTCTATTTCACTTCGAACATTTTCCTTTAGGATTCCTTGAGCACATTCATTTCCTTTCCATCTCAACGGGTTAATGCAATAAGCTAGTCTTGATGCTTCAACGTGCGTAAAATTTAGACGGCTCGCCCAATATTTCCAATTTATCGGCTCGCCATTCAGAATGAGTTCGATGGAATCATTATTTTCTATTTCAAACAAGCTTCCACCATCATTCCCCGTATGATTGGCTATACTCTTTGGCGTTACTGTTTCGTCTAAGTCATCTACAAACAAACATTGACTGATTAGCGGTGGAATCAGCCATCCTTTTTCCCTCGCCCAGTTAATCCACTGTTTTGGAGAAGAGCTATCATTAGTTAGTCGCGGTGGATCTGCTTTGATTGCTCGTTGTATTAAATTGATTTCATCTGAGTAATACTTTGGTAATTGATGAAGCCGACACCCATCTGGCAATCTCCCTTTAAGCCAACATAAAGCCTCTTGCCAACTCCATGCGTCTTGTTTAAATGCATCTTGATAGTCTTCTGGTTGGGCGGGTAAGCCAAAACCACCTGAGATTGCTGCATTAGTATGTTCTTCAACATTTAAGCTAACTAGCCCATCATGCCAGCTCAACCAAGGAAACTTTGATTTTCCAGCGCACTCATACGCCTTTGCAACATCATCACGAGAAATGGAATATTTGCTTTCTTTGGCTAATGTTTCCCAAAACTGAAAACTATCGTCATCAAATGACTTATCCGCTTGCTGTTCTCTTTTTCGCAAAGCCCCAAGCAATTCATGGGGTAGTACTACTTGCCCATCTATAACTTTGTCATATACGACCAATCCATATACTTCAACCAGACTATAAAAGATTGGTAATGGGGCGTTGTTTCCAGTCGATTCAACTAGCAAGCGGTCAATGAACTCCCATAATGAAACGGTGGGGGGGCCATTTGCGATTATCCACGCATCCTGTAATTCATTAAATTCCTTGCCGAGTTTATCTAACGGTACTTTGGCTTTTAATTTTCTTAATTCAGTATTCTCAAAATGAACCGCATGTTCTATAGGTAACATGGGATTAAGAACAAGTTCAGTATTCTCGTCTTTTTCAGATACATAGCTCCAATGAATAAACCGCTCATACCATTTCTCAAATTCATCAAGCCAGACATAAGAAAGCTCATATCTCCAGAATTCTTTTATGGAACGTGTTATCCACTCATTCCGGTCATCATATTCAGGCAGATTCTTATTTTCCAAATCTTGCTCAATTTTTATTATCAGATTATTTATTTCGTACCACTGTGCAGGGGGAAGAGAAGAAGGTATGCCGTGAGCATTTAGATTAAAAGCAGTTGGAAAAGTATTATCATAAGTAGGGTCTACTAATCTTTTTGTAAGCATATCAGGGCTAAGTCGCCAGGAAGTGACATAGGGCAGAGTCCACACTGCCAAAGCGTCGCGGTCTGCAATTTTAACCACAACATCCATCACACGCCCCCGAAAATCTTTTCATTCATTGAAGCAACTACGTTGCTCACATGACCGTCTGATAGGTGTGCGTAACGCTTAACCATCTGCAATGTCTTGTGTCCAAGCACCGCCGCTATATCGGCCATACTCGCGCCATTCATCGCCAGATAAGACGCTGTACAATGGCGCAGGTCATGCCATGTAAAATCGGTTATCTCGGCGTTCTTCCTTGCAGTCTCCCAGGGCTGCTGTAAATCAATCGGATTCAGCGGATTTTTAATGCCAGGGAATAGTAATGGAGTATCAAGCCGCCGAACCTTGGCGTGTTCCCTCAGCAGCTCCAAGCAATGCCCCGCCAAAGGAACGCGTCGGCGGTCGCCATTTTTGGTTTCGTGCAGAATTAAAAAGCCGTCTTTTAAATCAACATCCGACCATTTAAGGTTGAATAGTTCGGCCTGTCTCATGCCGGTGGACATTGCCAGAATCACACACGTATAAAGCAATTTGTTTCTGGATTCTTTACAGGCGATTAACAGTCGCTCCCGTTCGTCGTCATCCAAGAACCGAACACGCCCACGCGCTGCTTTGGGTTTTTTAATGTTCTTCATGGGGGAGTCTTCCAGCCATGCCCAATCCCGAACCGCTGTAGTAAAAACCGAACTCAGTGAGGCCATGTATCGCAATACAGTGGTCGGGCTGCGCGGCTTGCCTCTAAATTCCTCATTAAGCAGCTTTTCCTTAACCACCGTTAAAGTATCGGCTGTCACATCGGACAGCAACATATAGCCGATTTCATCCTTCCAGCGTCTTAGATGTAGCCCGGTATGGTCTTCTTGAACTTTGGTGAGTTTTGCGCCGGACAGATAGCGGTCTATCATTTCAGCCACGGTGTGTTTTTTGGCCTCGACCGTTTTGAAGTGCCTGCCTTCTCTAATTGCTGATTCGGTGTCTTGAATCCACTTGTTAGCATCAGTCTTTCTTTTAAAAGTCGCGGTTTGCGCTGGATAGCCTTTTAGCCGGATTTCTGCCGTATAGCGCAATGTTCCGTCTGTAGCTGTGCGGGTTTTTATTCGTGCCATGATTGCCCCTATGGGATAGCAACCAGCATTTTGATATGATGCTCTCAGCCATTGCTTAACCCTGAATTAAGTTATTGGTGAGGGCTTGTTGGTGCTGGTAACACCTCCAAGCCCGCTTACTATCTAGGGTTTCATTATAAATCCTTGTCCCAATTTTGTCCCAATCAACTATAAAAAAAGGTAATAAATAGCAATAATGGACAACAAAGATAATAGGATATGTGATTGAATTATTTATTATTGTTTGTTGTGGTGTTTTATCAGTTGGTTAGAGCACGGGATTCATAACCCCGGGGTCGGTGGTTCAAATCCACCTATCGCCACCATACAAATCAAGCACTTAGGTGAAAACCAAGTGCTTTTTTTATGCCTGCGCTTTGGCCGCAAAGAAAGTCGACGTATCCCGGCAACATTGCTAAAACTGCAAATCCCGATCGGTAAAAGCCACTGCCGGCGTCTTGCCCAGAATACGGACCAGCACCGAGTTCATGGTATTGGGATCGTTGTCAAAGCCCCCGTGCGTATCGCTCTTTGAAATTGCTCCCGCTGCACCCTCCTCTCCTGAAATAACGATCCCCGGCAAGCTGCTGATTGGATTGCTCAGCAAATCCAGCACTTCCATGTCCTTTTCGAGAAACTTTTGCATGCCGAGCAAAGCCACTTCCCGAGCGCCCTCGAAAGCATTGCTGACCAAATAAAGCAGGGATTTTCCGTAAGGCCCGACATCATCATCGAGCTCGCCGACCTTGCTCAGGATATACAGGCTGGGTTGAGGGCAGGTGCCATCCGCTATCTTTGGGACAACAATGTCCTTGAACAAGTCAATCCTGATTGCAGGCGCCATGAACTGTAGCGTCTTCCACGACACTCCCAAGCTGGCGAGTGGCTCGATGGCGTGGGCAGTGAATATGGATCCTGCACTGTGCGCGACCACATGAAGTTCCCAGCTTACCCCGGTCTTTTTGCTGAAACTCGCTTTCGCCTCTTTGGCGAACTTCGCGATGAGCTGCATGGCTCCGGTACTTCGCTCAGAGGCGAGCCTTGCATTCTCCTTCATTTCGCTCCACAAACTGCCGCCGGGAAGAGCCAGGGTCAACTCGAGCACGCGATCTCTAGCCTCCCGAACGTGATCAAGAAATAGGCCACGCGCTCGCTCATCAGCCGCAGTGAATTGATCCTCAAGAATATTCATCGTCGAACTGAACCAATCGCTCTCCCACATGATGTGCAGCGGGTAAATCTCGTTGGCGAGGCAAACGTCGCGAAAAGCAATGATGCGTTTGGCGACATCCTTTTCACTGTTCAGCCCACCATGGATGAACAGCATCACCCGGCGCTTTTGCCAGCCTTTGGTTCGATCGGGAATAGTTTCCATAAACAATCTTCTCAGGTCTTCTTCCGTGGTCCAATAATCGCCCCGGTCGGATAAATCGCCGTTGTTGCCGATATTGATCACGTAAGGCCGTATTTCATTCAGCGGAATCACTTGCCCGGCGCGAAAAGCGCCGCTCATCACATCAGCCGCCCCTTGAGCCCAAAGGTCCGCCTTGACCGGCACGCCTAGCTGCGCAACCCAGACATCAGTGGCATGGAGCATGAAATCTTCATACGGCAATAAGGCGAAGCCATCCTTGCCCCAATCCGGTCCCCAGGAATTTTGTATAACGAATCCCTGGGCGCTATAGCCGACAATCGCGATGGCATGCCCCGCATCGGCTTCACCTTTTCGCTCGATCACGGGAAGTTTAACTTTAGATGCTTTGCTGCCTGAACCCGACTTGAATGTGGCCGTGCCCGGACCGGGCTTTTCCCAGCCGGAATGCACCATCAATGTCGCATAGACGATGCCGACTTCATGAATGGCGGCATGCACATGGCGAACCTGCCGAAAATCAACCCGGTAATAGGCGCCGCCCGGCGTCAGGATTGCGGCATCGGCACGCTGCTGATCGAAATGCTGGGGGCCGTGCAAGTCGTCAGGCCACAACTCCCGCGTACACACCCCATGACGTTCCCAGCCTTTCATGGCGCCCCTCGCGGAAGAACCCTCATAGTTTTCGCCCGGCCATTCATCATAACGGCGGGCAAGTTCATAAAGCATGCGGGGGCTGATCTGCCGCTTCACCTTGCGCTCATGGAGCAGGTAATTGATCACCGCGGCAAGGGCAAAACCGGTACAGGCGCCTTCCGTTCCTTGATCAAGGATTTCCGGCACAAGAGCACAATTGATCGCCTCATCAGGCAGAGCCTGAAGCGTAGGATGATAGGCCCAATCCCGAACATCGATCTTGTCCGGGAAGGCATCCAGCGTCCTGCCGATTTTCTGCTCTACGCTTTTTTCGGCAGGTTCTTCACGTCTTGACGGCGATTCCGGCCGCGTCGTTTTGGGTTCTGAGTCCACAGCAACCGCTTTTACCGATTTACCCTCCTTGGCAGTGGTTCGTTTCTTTTTCATGACCATTCTCCTATTCAAAAATTCGCAGCCCGCTATGGGTAAACGCAGTCTCGAAAGGCTTATCTCAGGTATTTAATCACCGCATACTTTGAAAAATTCCTGCCGTATAAACCCAAAGCGGGACTGGCATAGCTGCCGTAAACATTAGCGGATGCGCCGCCGGCTTTATAAAACTCCGACAGCTGAGATTGCGTATTAATCTTGACAACAGCATCGCCGCCCGCTCCACGGGCCTTCTCCACAACATCCTCACGAACGGACTGTTTATCCTCTCCCGTCCAGCCGGTGTCACGGTTGTCGTCGATAAAGCCCAGTATCTTGAATTTACGAGGCGGCTCGCCGGTATCCCAGACTTCCATCCCCTTAACAACAACCTTGGCTCCGCCCTTGCCTTCCATGATCCCTGTCCCCACGCCCTCAAAAACCTTGTATTCAGTCGTTGCACATGCACATCCTGCAAGCAGGAGCACGGTCGTTAATGCTGTAATCAGTGTTGTTTTCATACAATGCCCTTTTCGTTTCTATGCTGACACTCAACCGCTCTGATAAGGCGTCAACGACCATGCGGAAGATTCTCTCCCGTTTGCCGCGCCGAGCACCGGAGCTTTTACCGAGAACGGCCCGTTAGGGGTGCGGCAGGGAGGCCGCACGTCGGCAGAGGGGCAGGAGCCCCTTCTGCTGACCCTCGGCAAAAGCGAGGAGCGCAGGAGAAAAGCGGCAACCGGGTCGCCTGCTGACTCGCGCCTTCCTGGCGCTCACACTTCGTGCGCCGTTGGCGTCCCAATCCGTTCCCAGCGGATTGCTCTTTGGTTACTTTCTTTTCGACTGCATGGATGCAGGAGGTAGAGCACCAAAAGTAGGCGCCTCTAGGCGACGCAGGAGCAGTTGCCGAGGCGAAGCAAAAGAAAGTAACTCGCCTTCGGGGACGAGACCCCGATTCAAATAACCGTCGCATCAGCGATACCTTTCCATCTTCTAGGCCAACGATTGAATAACATCGACCAGCAGATTCGGATACACGCCAAACCAAATCAGCGCTATCGTTAATACGGCAAGCAGGACCGCGGACACCCAATCGTAAGCGGGCTTGATTTCCGTGGTTTTAAGGCTCATCGACATAACAATGACAATCCTCAAGTAGTAATAAAGCCCCAACCCGCTACCGACGATAACGGCGGCCAGCAATCCCCACAACCCGCCATCGGCAGCGTCGGTAAAAATATAGAATTTACCGATGAATCCGGCCGTCAGCGGAATCCCCGCCAATGACAGCAGCATCAGAGTAAAAACCGCAGCCAGCCACGGCCGCCGCCAAAACAGCCCGCGGTACTCGGATAGATCATCCGCTTCCATATCCGGCGTTGAAAGTACGGAAACGACCCCAAAAGCGCCGATCGTGGTAATAAAATAAGCCAGCAGATAAAAAGTAACGGACTCGACTACCCATGCTGAAGGAATGCTGCCGCCGGCAATGAATCCGACCATCAGATAACCCATGTGAGCAATGGATGAGTAGGCCAGCAAACGCTTGACATTATTTTGCAGCAGCGCCAGCAGATTGCCGCCCAGTATCGATAGCCCGGCAATACAGCTTAAGGTATTCAGTAAGGACGGATAAGCGTAACTGCCTGTGCTGATGAAATATCTCAGCAGCAGGGCGAAAACCGCGCCTTTGGAAACGGTCGCGACAAATGCAGTGATCGGCGCGGGCGCCCCCTCATAGACATCCGGCGTCCATAGATGGAACGGTATCAGCGACAGCTTGAAACCCAGCCCGGCCACGATCAGGATAATCGCGCTCAAAATCGTGACGTCAATTTCCTGCCGACTCGCCATATAGCGACCGATGTCGTTGAAATACAGTTCTCCGCATTGTGCATAGATAAACGCCATGCCCATCAGCAGAAAAGCCGAAGACACGCCGGACAAGATCAGATATTTGATTGCCGCTTCCAGAGGTCGCGCCTGATTGAGCGGATAGCCGATCAACACAAACAGCGAGATACTGAGCGTTTCAAGGCCAATAAAAAAGCTCGCAAAATGACTGCTACAGGCCAGCACCGCACCGCCCAGCAATGCAGTCAACAGCAGCAGCGGGAGTTCTTCGTTTTCTCCTTCACGCGCTTTGAAATAGTCGTAGCATAACCCCAGCACCGCCAAGCCTGCCGATAGCAGCAGCGCCATATAAAACAGCGCGTAAGCATCCATCCTGAGCAATAAAGTCGCCTGAATCGGACTTTCCCGCCATACGATGCCCAGCGCGATCAGCGATGCGATGATGCCGATCGCGGCAATGCTAAAAGACAAAATGAAATTCCGCCTGACGGCAATACCGAGCATGACCGCTATCGCAGTTCCGGCAACAGTAATGATGGGCGCAAGCGCGAAAAGTTGCTGACTGTTCATCCTCGCTCCATCGCTATGGAATTTTTTACTGCCGGTTCCGAAATGTTCAATACGGCTTGCGGCCCCAGGCCAAGCCAAACCGCTATCAGTACCAGCAACCCTAACGATGCCCATTCCCGGCGGCCGGCATCGGGCAAAGGAGCAGACCAACGCAGCGGCCCATAAAAAGCTTTTTGCATTACAATCAATGCATAAACCGGCGCCAGGATCAGCACCACGGCGGCGGCAATGGTCAACACTCGATTGACGCTGAAAGCTCCTTGCAACACCAGAAATTCGCCAATGAAATTGGCTAATCCGGGCAAGCCCAAAGAGGCCAACGAAAAAAACAGCGTCAATACCGACAAGCCGGGCAATACCGTCCAGAATCCGCCCATCTTATCCATCTCTCTGGTATGCAGGCGCTCTTGCAAGGCTCCGGCTATCATGAACAGCGCTGCGGCGCTGATACCGTGCGCCAGCATAGTGATCACCGAGCCCTGCAAAGCGAACAGGTTCCAGGAAAATACCCCCAGCAGAATAAAACCCATGTGGCTGACGCTGGTATAAGCAATCAGCCGTTTCAAGTCGGACTGAGCAAAAGCCATGATGGCCGCATAAAGCACGCTCACGACCCCCAGCGTCATCGCCACCGGGGCAAAGCGGTGCGCCGCGTCCGGAAATAACGGGATGACGAAACGCAGCAAGCCGTAAGCGCCGGTCTTCAGCATGACTCCGGCCAGGATCACACTGCCCCCGGTCGGAGCCTGGGTATGCGCGTCCGGCAGCCAGGTATGAAACGGCACCGCAGGCAGCTTGACGGTAAACGCGACAAAAAAGCCCAGCATCAGCCAGAATGCGGCCTCGGGTTCCAACGTAGTATCCAGCAAG
>Ga0208628_1000749_pt1 | contig 13976 bp, 5 predicted proteins | sample LakWasMet16_LOW5_2_FD_183864 | JGI IMG/M metagenome (GOLD analysis project Ga0208628, IMG submission 183864) | Freshwater sediment methanotrophic microbial communities from Lake Washington under simulated oxygen tension - Sediment Metagenome... | ecosystem: Environmental > Aquatic > Freshwater >... | reverse complement strand
CGGCTTTAAATGCAACTTACAATCCTAGCGCTGCTGATTTAACTGCTGGTCTTGTAACGCTAACTTTAACTTCTACCAACAACGCTAACTGTAATCAAGTAACAGATAATATTGTTATTAACTTTACACCTTCGCCTTTAGTAAATGCAGGTGCAAACTTAAATACATGTAAAAATAATCCTTCTACAATATTATCTGGAACAATTTCTGGTGGAACAACTACTGGTATTTGGAGTGGTGGCTTAGGCTCTTTTAATCCAAGTAACTCTGTATTAAACGCAACTTATATTCCTAGTGCATCTGAATTATCTGCGGGTTCCACTACATTAATATTAAGTTCAACTAACAATGGAAGTTGTAATCAAGTGAAAGATACATTAATAATTAACTTTACACCTTCACCCACAGTAAATGCTGGCCCTAATTTAAGCTCTTGTAAAAACAATCCGGCTACTGTATTATCAGGCACAGTGTCAGGAGGTTCTACAACTGGTATCTGGAGTGGAGGAACGGGAACTTTTACACCGAACAATACAGCTTTAAATGCAACATATAACCCTAGCGCTGCAGACTTAACTTCTGGATCAGTAAATTTAGTTTTAACAACAACAAACAATGGAAATTGTAATCAAGTTACCGATAATGTTTTAATTGTATTTACTAACGCGCCTTCTGTTAATGCTGGCGTTGATTTATCAACTTGTATCAATAACCCTGTGAGTGTTCTTTCAGGAATAGTTTCGGGCCCAACAACAACAGGTATTTGGAGTAATGGAACTGGCACATTTAGCCCTAGCAATTCAGTTTTAAATGCTACATATAATCCAAGTGCAGCGGAATTAACTGCAGGTTTTGCAACATTATATTTAATATCAACTGGTAACGGCAACTGTAGTCAAGTAGTTGACAGTGTTAAAATTAATTATTCAAACTCTCCATCTGTAAATGCAGGCATTGATTTAAATTCTTGTAAAAATAATCCTGCTATAGCATTATCAGGGATAGTTTCGGGGCCAACAACAACTGGAGTATGGACTGGTGGAACAGGCTCATTTAATCCTAGTAGTTCTGTTTTATCTACAACATACACGCCAAGTGCATCAGAGATTGCGAATGGTTTTGTTAATTTGATTTTAAATTCCACAAATAATGGAAATTGTATTCAAGCAAATGATACAGTTAAAATTACATTCATCAATGCTCCAACAGTAAATGCAGGCATTGATTTATTTACATGTAAAAATGATGCTAACACTGTATTAAATGGAGTTGTTTCTGGACCTACAACTGCAGGTATTTGGACTGGAGGAAGTGGCACTTTCAATCCAAGTAATTCTGTTTTAACAGCAACTTATACACCAAGTGCCTCAGAAATATCTGCAGGATTTGTTTATCTTACTTTAACCTCTAGTAACAATGGTAATTGTAATTCTGTTAACGATTTAATTAAGTTAAGTTTTGTTGCTAAGCCATTTGCAAATTTTAATTTCAATAATGTTTGTTTAAATAACACAACTAACTACTCTGATTTTTCTTTGGCAGGTATTGGAACAATAACAGATTGGGCATGGACGTTTGGAGATAACACAAACAGCATCTCTCAAAATCCTACACATACATTTACTACGTCAGGAACCTATACAACACAATTAGTAATTAAAAATTCTTACGGTTGTACTGACACTATTAAAAAAACTCCTGCAGTTTATCCATTACCAGATGCTAACTTTGGAATTAGTAGGGTTTGTAACGGAGATATATTAAATTTAATTTTCTCTGATAGTTCAACTGTTTCATCACCCGAATCTGTGAATCAATGGAATTGGTATTTTAGTTTACCAGGTGGTGTTCAAAGTAACGTTCAAAATCCAACTCAGTTATTCCCTGGTTCTGGAGTTTATAACATTCAATTAATAGCCATTTCAAATCACAATTGTAGAGATACTATTGAAAAACAAATTAATTTGACTCCAAGACCTTCAGCAGGATTTGCATATTCTGTCTCTTCAGGATTAAATGTAGGGACTTCAGTAAGCTTTGTTGATACTTCAAGTTATGCTACCTCTTGGAACTGGAATTTTGGCGATGCAAATAATTCCGGGTCATCATTACAAAACCCTTCTACAGTTTATTATGACAATGGAGTATTTATTGTTACTCAAATTGTTAAAGACGATTATGGATGTTCTGATACTGCAAGAGTGGCGATTAAAATCAACAATGTGACAAACGAGATTTTAACTCTCATTCCAAATGCAATCTCTCCTAATGGAGATGGTAAAAATGATGTATGGAAATTAGACTTCTTAAGTTTATTATATCCTAATGCCGAAGTTGAAATCTATAATAGATGGGGAGAAAATGTATTTAGTTCTCAAGGATATGCCACACCTTGGGATGGCACATATAATGGCAATAAATTACCTGTAGGAACGTACTATTACGTTCTTAAGTTAAATGATTCAGCTGCAACAGAGCCTCTGAAAGGCGGAATATTATTGATACGTTAATATGAAAAAGATTCTATATACATACATTATTTTAGTTAGTAGCATGCTATTAACTAAAAACATTATTGGACAACAGCTACCTATAAACACTAATTATGTGCTTAATAATTATGCGTATAATCCAGCAGTTGCTGGATCGAAGCCACATGCTGTTGCAAGTTTAAACTATCGTAATCAATGGGTAGGATTTGAAGATGCTCCTAAAACATATATGTTGAGTTTATACAGTACTATTGGAAAACAAAAGAAAGTTGCCATTGGAACATTAATAAGCTCTGATAATGCAGGTTTAATTAGCCGTACATCAGGTTATTTAACCTTTGCTTACCATGTGAAATTAAATAACAAATACAAACTAGGCTTAGCCGCATCTGCTGGTATGGTTCAGTACAGAATTAAATTATTTGATGCAAGAGTTGCCGATAAAGGGGATGAAATGCTAACTGGTAACGTTCTTTCGAACAATGTATTTGATTCAAATGGAGGAATATACTTATACAGTGATAAATTATTTTTTGGCATTTCAACTTATCAATATTTAGGTAATAAAATTAACTGGAAAGATTCTCAAAGCACTTTAGCCCAACATATGTACGCTACATTAGGTTATACTTTTAAGATTTCTAAAAACTTATCAGTACAACCAACTGCTTTAGTGAAATATTCAAAACCTACTCCTTTCCAACCTGAGTTCAGTGCTCGTTTCATTTACAAAAACATGTTTTGGTTAGGAGGCTCTTATCGTTCAAATGAATCTGCAAGTGCTTTAATTGGAACAACAATTAAAGAAAAATTAACTATAGCTTATTCGTACGACATGATAACTTCTAAAATCAAAACATACACTAGTGGCTCTCATGAAATCATGATTACTTATCAATTCATCAAACCAAAAAAGAAAATGGATACTGATGAACAAGAATTAAATAATATTGATAATAGTATTAAATCCAAATTAAGAAAACAAAATGAAGAAAGTTCTAAATAAAATATTACTGATTATACTTCTGGCTTTTAGCACACCAGTAATATCTCAAATTGATACAGTTTTTTGGTTTGCCGCTCCTTGGGTAACGGTAGGTCATGCTAGTAATGTTCCAGTTGTTATGCGACTATCCTCTTTTAATAATCTTACAACTGTGCGCGTTAGGCAACCTGCATCAACCTTTGACACAACTTTTACCATTCCTGCTAACTCTTTAGTTTCGGAATCGTTATCTCATCTTATTAATAATATCGAAAATACACCAGCTAACACGGTTTTAAATAGAGGTATAAAAATCACTTCAGATTTTCCAATTACTGTAGTTTATGAAGTAGTAACCTCTGGTAACAATCCTGAAACTTATTCAATGAAAGGTCAAAATGGTATGGGTTTAGAATTCGTCTGTCCATTTCAAACTAATGGCATAAACTGGACCTTTACTCCTACTGCAAAATCACAAATTGATTTGGTTGCTACTCAAAATGGTACGATTGTTTGGATTACTCCAAAATGTGCAGTGGTAGGTCATGCAGCGGGTGTAACCTATTCAATTGCATTGAATGCAGGGCAAACTTACAATATAGAAAATGTTACCAACGTTGCGAATGTTGCAGGACAAAATTTAAGTGGTACCATCGTTGTATCTAATAAACCAATTTGTGTTTCTGTAACAGATGATTCTGTAAGAGGAGTATCGGGTTGTATGGACTTAATGGGTGATCAGATTGTACCAGTTGAAGTAGTAGGAACGGAATACATCATCAATAAAGGTGGATTATCTGCTGGAGAATTTGAAGGAGCATATATTGTTGCGACCGAAAACTTTACTCAAATAACTATTAATGATGGAGCTGTTACTACTAAATTATTAAATAAAGGTGATACATATTATTATGGTACAACCCAACCACTAACATACATAACTGGTGACAAACCTTTTTATGTAATTCATGCCAGCGGTTTTGGTTGCGAATTAGGTGAAGCCATTATTCCACCTTTAAATTGTGCGGGATCAGATCAAGTGAGTTTTACAAGAACAAATACTCAAACATTTATTCTTAACATTTTGTGTAAAACCTCAGCTAAAGGAAACTTTTTATTAAATGGTAGCGCTACTCTTGTTCCAGCAACGTCGTTCTCAATTGTACCTGGAACTGGCGGTTTATGGAGTGGAGCACAAATTAGTTACACAACTACCCAAATTCCAGTAGGGATTACAAATCTCTTAAGAAATACTCATCCAACTGATAATTTATTCTCAATGGGTGTTATTAACGGAGGAGCAACTACAGGATGTTTATACCATTACATGTCGTCGTTCTTAAGAAAAGTATACACTGATGCAGGAGTGGATAAAAATATTTGTACAGCAAGTAATACTATTTCATTAAATGGTTCTGTTACTGGAGGTTCTACAACAGGAATTTGGACAACACCTAACGGAACTGGAACATTTGGTAATACAACAAGTTTAAATACAACTTATACATTAAGCGCAAACGATTTAAATCAATCTCAAATAAAGTTCATACTTTCTTCAACTGGAAATTGTACACCGAAGATTGATACAATGCTTTTAAACGTTTACCCATCACCAATCGTTGATGCCGGTAACAACCAAACACTTTGCAAAAACAACATCACTTCAATTCCTTTAACTGGGTCATTACAATTAGCAGCTGGGGCAAACTGGACGAGTTCAGGAACAGGATCATTTGGAAACTCAGGAGCATTAAATACAACATACGTTCCCTCTCCTGCTGACTTATCATCAGGAAGTGTAAAAATAAAATTAACTTCCACTGGAAGTTTAAATGGATGTCCTAATAGATATGATAGTTTAATGATAACCTTTACAAATCCACCTGTAGTATCAGTTGGAGCAGATGTTTCTGTTTGTGCTAACAACGCTACTGTTGCAATTAATGGATCTGTATCTGGAACTTCTACAACAGGTATATGGAGTGGTGGTATTGGAACCTACAACTCTAGCAATACTGCATTAACGGCAACCTACGTTCCTACTCCAACAGAAATATCTTCAGGTTCGGTAAAAATAATCCTATCATCTACAAATAATGGAAACTGTAAACAGGTAAAAGATAGTATGATTGTTACTTTTACGAGTGCTCCTTCTGTGAGTGCTGGTTCTGATTTATCAATATGTAAAAACAATGTAGCTACTGTATTATCAGGTGCTGTTGGAGGACCAACATCAACTGGTATTTGGAGTGGTGGATTAGGGACATTTAATCCAAGTAATACAGGTTTAAATTCTATTTATACACCAAGCGCTGCAGAAATTGCGGCTGGCTCATTAACATTAACGCTGTCTTCTACAAACAATACAAATTGTAATCAAGTTACTGACAATGTCATTATCAATTTCACCAACCCTCCAGTTGTAAACGCTGGACTTGACTTAAGTGTTTGTAAAAACAAATTAGCAAGTATATTATCAGGAGCTGTGAGTGGACCTACTACTTCTGGTATTTGGAGTGGAGGTTCTGGAACATTTAATCCAGGTAGCTCTGTTTTAAATTCTACTTATACTCCTAGTGCTGCTGAGTTAACTGCTGGTGTTGTTACTTTAACGCTAACTTCTACGGCTAATGGCAACTGTAATGCTGTTACTGATGTGATGCAAATTAACTTAACTAACGCTCCTACTGTTAGTGCTGGAGCTGATGTAAACTCTTGTAAGAACAATGCGAACACCGTACTTTCTGGTGTCATTTCTGGTCCTACTACTACTGGTACTTGGATTGGTGGTTCTGGCTCTTTTAATCCTGGTAACTCTGCTTTAACTTCTACTTACACACCTAGTGCTACTGAATTAACTGCTGGTGTTGTTACTTTAACTTTAACTTCAACTAACAATGGAAATTGTAATGCGGTGACTGATATTGTTCAAATTAACTTCACGGCTTCGCCTAATGCGAATGCGGGGCTTGATATTAGTGCTTGTAAAAATAATCCTGCTGTTACTTTGTCTGGTTTAGTTTCTGGAGCTACTACTACCGGTTCTTGGAGTGGTGGCGCAGGTACATTTAATCCTAACAACTCTACTTTAAATTCAATTTATAATCCAAGTGCTGCCGAGTTAACTGCTGGTTCGGTTACTTTAACTTTAGCTTCTACGGGTAATGGTAATTGTATTGCTTCTACTGATAATATCATCATCAACTTCACTAACCCGCCATTAGTAAATGCTGGACTTGACTTAAGTGTTTGTAAAAACAACAGTTCTTCCATCCTTTCAGGTTTTGTTTCAGGACCAACTTCAACTGGAATTTGGAGTGGCGGTTCTGGTACATTTAATCCAGGCAGTTCTGTTTTAAACTCTACTTACACTCCTAGTGCTGCTGAATTAACTGCTGGAGTTGTCACTTTAACGTTAACGTCTACTGCTAATGGTAATTGTAATGCCATTACCGATGTGATGCAAATTAATTTAACTAACGCACCTGCAGTTAGTGCTGGAGCTGACGTTTTTGCGTGTGAAAATAATATTAACTCTATTTTAACTGGCGTTGTCTCTGGCCCAACTACTTCTGGGGTTTGGACAGGAGGTGCAGGAACTTTCAATCCTGGTAACTCTGCATTAACAACAACTTATACTCCAACTGCAGCTGAAATTGCTTCTGGCTTTGTTACTCTAACCTTATCATCCACAAATAATGGAAATTGTAATTCTGTAAATGATATTGTGCAAATCAATTTCACTGGAGCTCCTGCTGTAAGCGCTGGTACAGATATTACCGTTTGCGAAAACAGTCCTACATCAATCCTTACTGGATTAATTTCTGGGCCAACGACTACTGGTATATGGAATGGCGGAAACGGAACTTTTAATCCTAGTAACACTGATTTAAATTCAATTTACAATCCTAGTGCTGCTGAATTGGCAGCAGGTTCGGTTACATTAACATTAACATCAACTAACAATGGAAGTTGTAACCAAGTACTAGATACTGTAGTGATTAATTTCACTAATGCGCCTTCTGTAAATGCAGGTAGCGATTTAAATCTTTGTAAAAATAATGCATCAACAGTTTTAACAGGATTAGTAAATGGTCCAACATCAACAGGCGTTTGGTCGGGGGGTTCAGGAACTTATAACCCAAATAACTCTGTTTTAAATGCTACCTATACTCCTAGTTCATCTGAATTATCTGCTGGTTTTGCAAATCTGTATTTGACATCAACTAATAATGGAACTTGTAATCAAGTAATTGACACTGTTGTTATTTCTTTTAATAATGCTCCAGTTGTTTTAGCTGGTCCAGATATTTCTGTATGTGCTAATAACCCAACTGTATCTATTAGTGGCTCTGTTTCTATTGGATCAACAACTGGTATTTGGTCTGGAAACGGGTCAGGATTATTCTCACCATCAACAAATTCATTAAATGTAACTTATTTATTAAGTCCAGCAGATGTTGCTCAAGGAAGTGTTATTATCAAATTAACTTCTACAAATAATGGAAATTGCAACGCTGTTTATGATAGCTTAATTGTTAATGTTACACCAAAACCGATGGTAGATGCTGGTTTAAATGACACTATATGCTCAAGTAATATTTTTATCCCTATCAATGGAACGATAACTGGTGGCGCAAGTTCTGGTATTTGGTCTACTGTTGGAAATGGAACTTTTGGAAACAATAGTAATTTAAATACCGTTTACATGTTAGGACAAGCTGATACCACAGCGGGACAAGTGAAATTAATTTTAACATCAACAGGTGGTAGCTGCTTACCTGAAACTGATACGGTTTTAATCGTCATTTCTAAAGCACCTTTCGTTAACTCCGGAGCCAACCAACTAGTGTGCGACAATCAATTGGTAACTTTAACAGGTAGTATTAACGGATTAACTAACACTGGTATTTGGACAACCTTAGGAACAGGTGTTTTTTCTCCTAATGATTCTCTTTTAACGACTTTTTATCAGCCATCGGCGTTGGATATAGCCAGTGGAAGTGTTCAAATACTCTTAACATCAACTTATAACAAAGGATGTTTACCAGTAAAAGACACTATTGATATTAGTTTTAAAACATCACCAAATGCTGATTTTAGCACAAACAATGTATGCGTTAGTAATTTAGCAACATTTACAGATTTATCATCTACGCCATCAGGAACGATTACATCATGGCATTGGGATTTTGGGGATTTTTTAACTTCCACAAATACCAGTACCACGCATCAATATACAAGTGGTGGAAATTATACAGTAACTCATGTAGCACAAAATGCTAATGGCTGTACAGATACAATTCGTAAGCCAATTGAAATTTATTTCTTACCACAGGCACAATTCTATCAAAACGTAGCTTGTGTTGGAAACGCTACTCAATTTACTGATTCTACAAAAACTTTATCAGGTTCAATTCAAAACTGGTTATGGAATTTTGGAGATGGTCAAACTTCTACTTTTCAAAATCCGGCTCATGGTTTCAGTAGTTCAATAACATATACCGTTTCTTTAATTGTAACTTCTTCTTACGGTTGTAAAGATACTGTTGAAAAAACGCTTACAGTTGTTCCCGGACCAAATGCTGATTTTAGTATCAATCCAAATCCTGTAGAAGCTTTAGAGACCGTAACGTTTACAGATCAATCTTCTGGTCCAAATTCGCTAGTTAACTGGTATTGGGCATTTGGAGACTCTACCGTTTCAAATTCACAAAACACAACACATGTATACGGTAGTCAAGGAGATTACTCGGTATTATTGGTTGTAAAAGATTTGAGTGGTTGCATTGATTCAGTTCAAAAAGACATATCAATCATTTTATTACCAGATGTTCCAACGGCCTTCTCTCCAAATGGCGATGGACAAAATGATTTATTTTTAGTGAGAGGTGGTCCATTTAAAACAATCAATGTGAGAGTTTATAATAACTGGGGACAACTCATATTTGAAACAAATGACCAGTTACAAGGTTGGGATGGTAAATTTAAAGAAGTAGAGCAACCTGTTGGTGTATTTGTTTGGGTGGTGGAAGTTGAAATGATAAATGGCAAAAAAATTAAAGAAACCGGAGACGTAACCCTATTGAGATAACATGAAAAAAATTAGATTAATAAAATATAGTATATTGCTTTTATTGTCAATTTCAATAAAAGCACAGGATTTTCATTTATCAATGTATGATGCAGGTCCATTATTTTTAAACCCTGCTCTAACTGGCATTGTTGATGCAAACTTTAGAGTTCATGCTCAATACAGAAATCAATGGAGAAGTGTTGCCTACAAACCCTATAACACGGCATTAATAAGTTTAGATGCACCGAAAGGAAAGTGGGGATTTGGAGGTCAGGTAATTAACATGAGAGCTGGGGTAGGAAATTACAATGTTTTACAAGGTATGTTTTCTGTATCATATGCTGTACCATTGGATAAAAACAAATTCAATAATATATCATTTGGCATTCAAGCTGGAGCAACACAAAAAAAGATAGAGGCAGGATTATACACTTATGATAATCAATATTCAAATACTAATGGTGGTTATTTTGATCAAAATTTATCTTCAGGTGAAGTGTTTAATAGACAGTCATTTGTATCAGAGCAGGTAAATGCTGGCTTCATATACTATAATGCCAAACAACAAGCTCGCTTAAATCCTTTTATTGGATATTCGGCATTTAACTTAACTCAACAAAAAGAAACTTTTTACCAATCAAGTAATAAGTTACCTATCAGACATTACATACATGGAGGATTAAGAATTAACGTTACTGAATTATTTTATGTGTTACCTAAAGTATTAGTGATGATGCAAAAAAATGCTTCAGAGCAGTTATATTCAATTGATTTAGGATACTTTTTTAAAGAACAAGAGTTTTATTTTTTAGCAGGTGCAAACTACAGAAATAAAGATGCCGCTGTTGTATACATTGGCGCTAGAAAAAATAATTACATTGCTAAAATAGCTTACGATGCAAACACTTCAAGCTTGAAAGACGCTTCAAAATATAAAGGAGCATTTGAAATATCTTTCACCTATATGGGTAAAAAATCAAATTCTAAAACACTTCGTCACTGTCCAAGATTATAAAATTTATGAGAAAAATAGTATTTGCAATCATTCTTCTTGCTTCAGTTCAATTATTTAGTCAATCAAAGCGTATGTGGTTAAAATACGGAGATGAGGCTTTTAATAATCGTGATTATGTGACCGCCATCAATTATTACACAAAAGTTTTGGATGACACAACTGTTTTAAAAGAATTGGTTCTTCCTTATGAAGTGCAATTAGTGAATTTAAAAACTAAAGAATTTAAAAAGGATACTTCAAAAACAGCAAGCGTTCAAAAAACAATTTCAAAAACCGATTACTTAAATCATCAATTAGCCACATCCTATCGTTTAAATTTCGATTATAATAATGCTGTAAAATATTACAAGGTAGTTATTGAAAATAATTCTTACCCTGAAGATGTATATTACTATGCGACATCTTTAATCAACATTAAAGAATACAATAAGTCGATGGGGGTGTTAGAAAAACTTTTAGAATCTTCGAAAAATGACTCTTTGAAAAAATTAATACAAAAGGGAATTAGTTCTTGTTACTTTGCACTTGATACAAATAGTATAAAAAAGCTAATCAAAGTAAACAAACTGGATACCATTGTTTTTAATGCGGGCACATCAAACTTTGCTCCAATGTATTGGAATAGTTCATCAAGAATACTTTTTACGAGTGCTAGAAAAGGAGGAGTTGTTTTAAATCCAGAAAAGCAAGACTCTAGATATTTATGCGATTTATACTATACTGAATTAAAAGATACCGGTTGGATGAAACCAGTTAATTTTGGTAGACCTGTAAATACAGGATTGCATGAAGCTTCTAGCGTTATTTCATCTGATGAAATTATGTTTTATACTCGTTGGAGTGACGCCAATAGAAATGAGTCCTACATCTACATGGCAAAAATGAAAGATGGCTTATTTTATGAATCTTACAAATTAAGCGAAACGGTTAATAAACCAGGTTATAGAGCAATGCAACCTTATGTATCGTTTGATGGAACTAAATTATTTTTCTCATCAAATCGTCCAGGGGGACAAGGAGGTTTTGATTTATATATGTGCAACATCGATGAAAACGGAATAACAGGTGAAGCGAAAAATTTAGGGTCAACCATTAATACAGCCAGAGATGAAGTCACTCCTTTTTATCATACTATATCAAATACCTTATTTTTTAGTTCAAACGGACATACTGGAATTGGTGGCTTAGATATTTTTAAAAGTTCTTTAAATACAGATGACTCTATTTATGCTGCACCAAAAAATTTAGGAACACCTATTAATTCAAGTAAAGATGATGCCTATTTTATTTTAGACAGAATACAAACTAAAGGATATTTTTCGAGTGATAGAGAAGATTGCCCTGGTGGAAATTGTTACGATATATATGAATTTGAAAATGAACCCATATTTTTTGATTTAAATGGTACTGTTACAGATTACGCAACTGGTGAGCCCATTATTAGTGGATTAATAACCATTAAAGATGTGGCAAATGACGAAGAACCTTTATTTTTAATAACAGATGATAAAGGACATTACTTTACACCATTAAAAGAAAACAAACAATATTTCTTAAAAGCTCAAAAGAAAAGCTATCAAGCGAGTGCAGCCAGTGTAACAACAAAAGGATTAACCGAAACCACTCACTTGCTTCAGGATTTTGTATTGGATATTATCCCTGGAGAAGATGTAGTCATTGAGGGGATTGAATACGACTTAAATAAAGCAACTTTGCGTCCTAAGTCAATGGAGATATTAGATAAAATTTACGACTATCTCATATTAAACGACAACTTTAGTATCGAAATTAATGCACATACAGACACTAGAGGTAGCGATAAAGCCAATCAAATATTATCTCAAGCGAGAGCACAATCATGTGTTGACTATTTGATAAGTAAAGGAATTGCAAAATCAAGATTGGCACCTACTGGATACGGCGAAAAGAAACCTTTAATCAGTGACGCCGAAATTGCAAAGTTTATTCCTAAGAGTCCTGAATTTGAAGCCGCTCACCAAAAAAACAGAAGAACTGCTTTTAGAGTCATGCAAGAAAGCACACTGATAAAAGAAGTAAAACAGAAATAATTTAATACAATTAAAAAGCCCTATGTTAATTACATAGGGCTTTTTAATTGTATGAATTTTAATCTACCTAATTTCCCATTCCTTCCAATCCATTTCTTCGCCGTTTAAAATACCTAGATAGCTTTGGTAACGCTCTTGAGAAATCACTCCATTTTCAACCGCTTTTAAAATAGCACAACCTGGTTCATTCACATGTATGCAATTATTAAATTTACAATCATTCATCTTAGCCATCATTTCAGGAAAATAATGGGCCACTTCTTCCTTCTTCATTTCTACTAAACCTAATTCCTTAATCCCTGGCGAATCAATAATGTTTCCACCAAAAGATAAAGGAAACAATTCGGCAAAAGTAGTCGTATGCATTCCTTTTAAATGCGCTGCCGAAATATCACCAACCTTTAAATCTAAGCCTGTATCAATGGCATTTACAAGAGTACTTTTTCCTACCCCACTATGCCCTGATATTAAAGTTGTTTTATCTTTTAATAAGGTTTTTATAAATTCTATATCTTGTTTATCAAATGATGAAACCGAATAACACTCATAACCAATATCAGTATATAATTTCATGATATCATTTTGCAACTCAATCATTTCCTCATCCAATACATCTTTTTTATTGAATATAATTTTAGCGGGAATTTCGTAGGCTTCTGCAGTCACTAAAAAACGGTCAATGAATCCAAGAGAAGTTCTAGGAGCTACCAAAGTAGCTACCAAAATTGCCTGATCTAAATTACTGGCAATAATATGTGCCTGTTTAGACAAATTGATGGATTTACGGATAATGTAATTTTTGCGAGGATGGATATTTGTAATTTGATTACTCCCATCTTTATCTCTATCAATATCTACTATATCTCCAACAGCAACTGGATTTGTTGTTTTACGGTCATCCAATCGTATTTTACCTTTTAAACGGCATTCGATCACCTCTCCGCTATCAATGCGAACAGCATACCAACTTCCTGTAGATTTTGTAACTAAGCCTGTCATGCGGTAAAGATAATGAATATGTTTCAACAATTATGTCACTTCGAGCGAAGTCGAGAAGCGTTCTGAACAACTTATAAATGTTATCGACTCCGCTCGAACTGACAAGCCGAGTTCTATTAAATCTAAAAAAAATCAGTATTTTTGGATTAGAATCTACCACTATGTCAATTAAAGTAAATAATATCACCAAATTATACGGCACTCAAAAAGCATTAAATAATGTTTCTTTTGAAATCGGCACTAATGAGATTGTTGGATTTTTAGGTCCAAATGGTGCTGGTAAAAGTACCATGATGAAAATTTTAACATGTTATATTCCACCTTCTGAAGGAACTGCGAC
>Ga0208628_1000747_pt1 | contig 14008 bp, 11 predicted proteins | sample LakWasMet16_LOW5_2_FD_183864 | JGI IMG/M metagenome (GOLD analysis project Ga0208628, IMG submission 183864) | Freshwater sediment methanotrophic microbial communities from Lake Washington under simulated oxygen tension - Sediment Metagenome... | ecosystem: Environmental > Aquatic > Freshwater >... | reverse complement strand
CTGTACTAGTATTTGAAGAATTCGGTGTTGGTGATGTAAATATTTTCCATCCAACAGAACCATCTGGCGATCTACCAACCGAATGAAGCGCTTGAGTTCTTCTTAATTTTAAAGAATCAATTAACACTCCTCCATTTCTAACAATTAACCAATCACCATTGCATTGAGTCAATTTGAAGTTGGTATGTAAATGCCCTACTGCGTCAGCAGAAGCTCCTTTACCACTGCACCAAACTCTTAAAAAACCATTAGCTGGCACAGAAATTCCTGAAGGAACTGTATACTTAGTTAAATCAGCGAGATCATCACTAATATTCCATCCGCCAATATTAACTGGAGAAGCGCTAGCATTATATAATTCAAACCAATCTGAATTATTACTTAAATTATCAAGTATTGCTGCCCCCGAATTAGATGCAGAATATTCATTTATTTTTACTTGAGCATTTAATGCACTAAATAAAAAAAACGATAAAAATAGTGAGATGAGCTTTTTAAACATATGCTATTGATTTAACAACCTTAAATTTACAATTTTTATTCGACAAAACATACTTTTTATCGTCTAGAATTGGATTTTTAAAGAAAAGAGTTAAAAAAATGTTATCAATAAACTCCAACTAAATGGTAAATTTGTGACCTGAAATTATGAGTGATAAAATACAACATGAATGCGGCGTTGCTTTAATAAGATTATTAAAGCCTTTAAGTTTTTATAAAGAAAAATACGGTAGTAGTCGATACGGCTTACATAAGATGTATCAACTCATGGATAAGATGATTAACCGTGGGCAAGATGGCGCCGGTGTAGCCACTGTAAAACTAGATGTTGAAGCTGGAACTCCATATATTGACCGCTTAAGATCGATTGAACCTAAAGCTACTCAGGATATTTTTTCGCAAATCAATGATTTGTATATTAATGCCAAACTAAAAAACCCTGATGCTTATAATGATATTGAATGGCAAAAAAAGAATATCCCATTTATGGGGGAACTTATTTTAGGTCATTTACGCTATGGAACATACGGTGGAAATAACATTCAAAGTTGTCATCCATTTAGAAGACAAAACAACTGGATGGCTCGTAATTTACTAGTAGCTGGGAACTTTAATTTAACCAATGTTGATGAGTTATTAGAGCATTTAGTGGAATTAGGCCAGCATCCAACTGTTAAAGCGGATACAGTAACGGTAATGGAAAAAATTGGTCACTTTTTAGATAAAGAAAATGACCGTTTATTTAAACAATTTAAAGAACAAGGCTTAAATAATTTTGAGATTTCGAAAGAGATTCAAAAAAATATTGACGTTGCGTCTATCTTAGTAGAAAGTAGTAAACGTTGGGATGGTGGCTACGTGATGGCTGGTATGATGGGGCATGGAGATGCTTTTGTATTGCGTGATCCTAATGGAATTCGTCCAGCGTATATGTATAAAGATGATGAAGTATTAGTTGTTGCCAGTGAAAGACCAGTTATTCAAACAGTTTTTAATGTTGATATTAAAGATGTTAAAGAATTAAATCCGGGCTTTGCAGCAATCATTAAAAAAGACGGAACGTTTACTGAACAACAAATTATTGAACCGCTTGAAAGAAAAGCATGTTCCTTTGAACGAATTTATTTTAGTAGAGGAAATGATGCTGATATCTACAAAGAGCGTCAGCAACTAGGGCGTTATTTAGTGCCACAAGTTTTAAAAGCTATTGATTATGATTTGGATAATACCGTATTTAGCTATATTCCAAATACGGCAGAAGTTGCGTTTGGCGGATTAGTTGAAGGTATTGACGAACATATTAATAAATCAAAAGCTACTGACATTTTAAAAATGGGTGCTCATGTTTCTGAGCCAGCATTAAGTAAAATATTATCAAGACATCCACGTATTCATAAAGTTGTTTTAAAGGATGCCAAGCAACGTACATTTATTACAGACGATGAAAGCCGTGATAATTTAGTAAACTTAGTTTACGATATTACTTACGAGACAGTAAAAAAAGACGTTGACACATTAGTAGTTTTAGATGATAGTATTGTACGTGGAACAACTTTAAAACAAAGTATATTAAGAATATTAGACAGATTACATCCTAAAAAAATTGTGATTATTTCTTCTGCTCCACAAATTCGTTACCCTGATTGTTATGGTATTGATATGGCTATTTTAAGTAAGTTTATTGCTTTTGACGCTGCTATTTCATTAATTAAAGAAACTGGCAAAGAAAGTATTTTAAATAATTTATACGAAAAAGCGAAAGCTGAATTATTAAAACCAAAAGAAGAACAAATTAACGTTGTTCAAGAAATTTACAGAACGTTTACTAACGAAGAAATTTCTCAAAAAATTGGAGATTTATTACGTCCAAAAGATTTAAAAGCTGATTTACAAATCATTTATCAAACTATTGAAGGTCTTCACCAATCTTGCCCTAACAATTTAGGTGATTGGTATTTTACTGGTAATTATCCTACTCCTGGTGGAAACAAAGTTGCCAATAAAGCCTTTGTTAATTTCATGGAAGGTAAAAACGAAAGAGCTTACTAAAAAATTAATACAATAAAAAAAGCGCCATCAATACTAATTGATGGCGCTTTTTATTTATGAAAAATAATTACTCGATAATTAATTTTCTAACAGATACTTTATCTCCTAAAGTAGTTTTTACCATATAGATACCTGAGTTTAAATTTGAAACAGATATATTTCTAGTAATTTCAGAATCATTTCCTAAATCAATTTCTTGAGCAATTTGTCCTATTGAATTTACAATTTGAATTTTACAATTAACATTAGCAACATTTTGTAATTTTACATTTACAAAATCTTTTGCTGGGTTAGGAAAAATATTAAATGTTGCATCAAAATTATGATCATTAATTCCTGTAATAACGGCATTGTTAATTTTTATAGTAGCAGATGTATTTGAAAAAGCTCCTTGTGCATCGTTATAACTTACCGTTAATAAAGGAAATTTTTGCGTTCCGTGATAATAATTATAATCAGTTACTTGAACAGTAGCGGTAACAAAACCAAAGCCTAAATTTAATTCTACTTTTTGGTGCGTTTTAACTTGTAATATATTAGTAAAGCTAGCTCCTCCAGGAATAATTAAAGTTCCTGTTCCTGAGCCTAAAGTTGTTACTGTACCGTCTGCTGTACCAGTTAATGTGCCCTGAACTGCAGCAGAACCAGAAAACAAATCAGTGTTTGAGTAACCCATTGTAACTGGCCAAATTGCAACAATACCTGTATTTGTGAAATTTAAAACAATATTAGGATCCTCTATTCCAACTACCTCGTATTGAGTGGCAGTTGCTTTATAATAAGTAAAACCACCCTGCCCATCATCTTCTACAATTGTAGCTCCAACATAATTAGACCCATTTGGTGTAGAAGCAACTGTAGTAAATGTCCCTACTCCTGTTACAGAACTTGAAGTTAATGCTGAGAAATTCCAAACCTGATTTGAGCCCGTACTATTATTTAAAACGGCAACTGAATCGAAAGTTTCTGTAGCATTAACGTTTCCCAAAACAGGCTCATTAAATGCCTTTGTTAATGATAATTGTGCGTTTGCAGAAAACGCAATAGTAGCGGCAACAATTGATAAGTAAATTTTTTTCATATGTGATAGTTTAAAGTTTAAGTAAAAATAGTCTAATTTTTTTAGCATTCAATAATAGCATACAGTATTTAACAAAAAACCCATCAGCTATTAACTGATGGGCTTAAAAAATATAGTATTTTTTAGTGATGAGCTTCTTCAGAAGCGTGCTCAGTTCCATGGGCTGGAGCTGTTTCTCCACCTGCATGATGAGCGCCGTGACCTGCTCTTAAATCTTCTTGTTGTTTAATTAAAATAGGATCTATTTTAGTTCTATTTTCTGGATCTCCACTATAAATACCTTCATCCAACACAATGAAAATAGTGTATGACATAAAAATAAGATATGGAGCTAACACTGCATACTTCATAAATTTAACTTCATGCCCTAAATGCATAAAAGCCATTACAATAAAACCAGCTTTAAGGATAGTTAATCCAATAAATAAAACTTTAATTCCTAAAGTACCACTCCAGCCTTGAGCTGGTGCCATTGAACCGATAACTAATTCAAATATAGTTATCGCTAACATGTACCAAAACACTCTCCAAAGAGTTTTTCTAGTTTTTTTACCTTCTTCTTCACTGTGGTGAGCCATGTGCTCGTATGATGGATAATCGTCGTGAAATTCTGACATAATAATTTTAATTTGAGAGTTTATGAATTATTGAGTTTATGAATTTTAAATATTTTACAATAAATAAAAGAAGGTAAATACGAATACCCATACTAAATCGACAAAATGCCAGTACAAACCAACTTTCTCTATCATTTCGTAGTGACCGCGTTTTTCGTAAGTTCCTTTTAATACATTTAAGAAAATGATCAAATTAATCATAACTCCTGAGAATACGTGGAATCCGTGGAAACCTGTAATAAAGAAGAAATAATTGGCGAATTGAGGAACACCATATTCGTTCACTGTCATATTAGCGCCGTAAACGGTTTGTTCAACATATGTATGAAGTTCTTGACTCCAAACATGACGCAAAGCTCCAGTTTCAGTACCAACAATAAAGTGATACCATTCCCAAGCTTGAGAAGCCACGAAAGTAGCTCCACCAACAATTGTCCAAAACATCCAAACGATTACTTTCTTTTTATCATTTCTATGACCTGCTTCTACAGCTAATACCATTGTAACAGAAGACATAATTAAAATGAAAGTCATTAAACCTACATAAGCCAATGGCAAATGTTGTTCAACAAAAGGAAAATGTGTAAACACGTTTTCAGCTTTTGGCCAAACATCAGCGTATTTGTGACGGATAAAACCATAAGATGTTAGTAACCCACCAAAGGTTAATGCATCAGAGATTAGGAAAAACCACATCATCATTTTTCCGTAGCTTACACGAAACGGTGATTGACCACCATCCCAAGCTTGTTTTGAATCGATTTCTGTACTGTGAGACATAATAGAAATTTACGTTTTAACGATTTTTATAAATTATGGTGCAAGTTTAACGAATATAATACAAAAATAAAAACAAATAGACCCATAAAATATCAAGAAAATGCCAATATATTGAACAAAGCTCTAAACCAAGCGTATTTTCAGCATTATATTTTCCTTTGATGGCATTTTTGAGGGTCACTAAAACCGAAATTAAGCCTGCAAAAAGGTGTAAAAGGTGCAAAAATGTGATTAAATACAAAAATGAACCAGAAGCATTAGATGATTTCCCTCCAAAAACAATATTTTTACTATACAATTCGCCCCAACCTGTATACTGTAAATATGCGAAAGCCAAACCTAAAATAAAAGTGGCTAATAATCCTAAAACCATTCCTTTTTTATTATTTTTCTTAGCCATTTGCAATGCATAAAATAAAGTAATACTGCTGGTTACAATAACAGCGGTACTTAAATAAAATGCATTTGGCAGGTTAAATATTAACCAATTTCCATTATCGGCTCTTACAACATAAGCACTGGTTAAACCAGCAAATAACATCACAATACTTAAAATACCTACCCATAACAATGGCTTAGATGCTTTTTGTTTAGCTGCTTTTAAATCAGCTTTATACATTGGACTAGGTTTGATTTTTTCTTCCATAATAAATTATATTAAAAATTTGTGACCAATCATTAATGCGACCTGCACTACTGGTAAATATAAAAACGACCCAAACATTAATTTACGGGCATCACCTATAGTGCCTGATTTATATAAATTATATGCTTGAATTATAAATACTAATCCCATACAACTTACAATTGAAGCAGAGATCCAGCCAGTAAAGTTAAATACAAAAGGAGTGAGAGCGATAGGAAATAATGACAATGTATATACTAAAATTTGTGAACGAGAACTTTTGTCTCTACCTCCTTTTGAAGGCAGCATAAAGAATCCTGCTTTTTGATAATCATCATGGCTTACCCATGCAATAGCCCAAAAATGAGGGAACTGCCAGAAAAATTGAATACAAAATAATAAAATAGCAAAAAATGTAATATGTCCAAAACCTTCAGTAGCAGAAATAGCGCCTATTAGAGTTGGTAATGCTCCTGGTATAGCACCTATAAATACAGAAAAAGGAGTTACTCTTTTTAAAGGCGTGTAAACTAAAGCATATAAAACTATAGATACAAAACCAATAATCCCACTTAAAGGATTTGTAAATACCCATAACAAAATTGTTCCTATCACACCAAAAATGGCGCAAAAAATAAATGCTTGATTAGGGGTTAAATTTCCTGTAGGAATAGGCCTTAACCTAGTTCTATTCATTAATTTATCTAAATCTTTTTCAATAATTTGATTGAATCCATTGGCTGCCGCAGTAACCAAAAAACCACCTACGCAGATAGCAAACACTTGTTTCCAAGTAAAATCTTCGGCAACAGTAAAAAAAGTAATGATTGCCGAGAATACAACTAAAGCCGAAAGTGTAAACTTAGTTAGCTTTAAAAACGACTTTATTTTACTATAGGTAATAGTTTCTTGAGAGGTTGTATGAGTATCGGTTTGCAAGGCGGCACAAATTTAGGAAATAAATTGCCATTTGGTAAACTCTATTGGTTTATATTTGTTATAAAAGAAATCAACTTTACTTATATGAAAAAACTATTCATTTTAGCATTATCTGCAATAACTATGGCATTTACTACTTCTGGCACAAAATCTCTACATGATTTTAAAGCAAAAACCCTTGAAGGGAAGGATTTTAACTTTGTCGACTTGAAAGGCAAAAAAGTCTTAATCGTTAATACAGCTTCAGAATGTGGCTATACACCACAATACAAAGATTTAGAAGCCTTGTATGAAAAATACAAATCAAAAAACTTTGTAGTGATTGGATTTCCATGCAACGATTTTGGAGGACAAGAACCAGGGTCAAGCACTGATATTAAAGCATTTTGTACTAAAAATTACGGAGTTACTTTTCAAATGATGGAAAAAGTGAGTATTGCTACAAGTCCTATTTACAAATGGTTGACATCTAAGGCTGAAAATGGCGTTTTGGATGCTACTGTGAAATGGAACTTCAATAAATTTTTAGTGGATGAAAAAGGTCATCTAGTAAAATACTTGCCATCCAATACGAAACCAATGGATGCCGAAATCACCAATTGGATTGAAGGGAAGTAATCACTTATCTTTAAAATACCGCCACTTATTAGCCCAAACTAACCGACTATTAGTTTGGGCTTTTTATTGCGTTTATTGAAAGTAGCTTTGTAATAGAAACCAATTAATACTTTTTATTATGAAAACTACTCTACTACTATTTGCAGGCTTAATAACAGGTTTAGCTCATGCACAAACATTTGAATATTTAGACATTAACCAAGTAAAAGCGCGCATTAATAGTGGTGGCGATATTCATTGGGATCCAACAACTGGCAATAGCGGTTACGAATGCCCTAAAGGAAGTGGCAAGACTTGGGGCGGAGCTGCTAACTTATGGGTTGGTGGTATTGACGTAGGTGGTCAATTAAAATTAGCTGGTCAAACCTATCGCCAAAGCGGTGTCGACTTTTGGTCAGGACCTTTAGATGTAACAACATCGTCAACTAATTCAGCAACGGTTAGTCAATACAATCGTGTTTGGAAATTAAATAAAACTGACATTGATGATTTTATTACCAACTATGCAAATGGTAATGTACAAAACGGAAGTTTTATTCCTGCTGCTGATTTATTATCATGGCCTGGGAATGGAGATATTTCTCAAAATCAGGACGCTATTTTAGCACCATTTGCGGATTTAAACGGAGATGGTTTATATGATCCAATTGGTGCTGGTGAATATCCATTAATTAAAGGGGACCAAGCCATTTACACTATTTTTAATGACGCTCATCAACTTCATGCAAGTGGTGGGAAAATCATTGGCTTAGAAATTCGTTTAATGGCATATGCTTACGGTCCTTGTAGTGTAACAGCTAGTAATCCATTTTTAAATTACACCACTTTTTATAATTACAAAATTATAAATAGAAGTTCTTTTGCATTGTTTAATAACTATGCTGGTTTATTTAACGATTCTGATATTGGAACAAATGATTTTGCAGGAAGCGATGTTCAAGATGGATATGGTTATACTTATAATACTTCTTTAGCGAGTAACCCAGCTTTAGGAGTTGTTCAATTAAAAGGACCCATAAATACAACCAATAGTATTGATGATAATGGTAATGGAAGTATTGATGAACCATTTGAAAATATGGGCATGACTAATTTCATGTACATGAATAATTCTTTCGCTGGTATTCCAGTTCAAACAACCGACCCTAGTAACGCTACTGAATATTATCAATACATGAATAACTTTTGGAAAGATGGTAGCCCTTTAACTTGTGGAGGAAATGGATATGGAGGAACAACCCCAACAAAATTTGCTTATACAAGTAATACATACACAAATGGACCGTGCGGAACAACAACATGGGCAGAAACAGGAATAGGAAGTGATAAAAAATTTGTAATGAGTTCAGGCCCATATACATTACAACCTGGCGCGGTGGATGAATTAGAATACGCTTACATTGTATCTTTTGATAGCATCACCAATAATCCTTTAGCAAAATTAGACATAGATGTTCAAAGTTTACATTCAATCTATAATTCATCTTTAAATCAATGCTTAACAACCAGTATTAAAGAACAAAAAAATCAAACTACATTCACATTATCACCTAATCCAACAAATGGAATTTTAAATATCAGTAGCAATTTAAAAACTAATGGCTTTAAAATAGAAGTAATAGATGCTTTAGGTAAAATTTTAATATCTGAAGAATATAAAGAGTTAAATCAAACAACCATCAATGTGAGTAATTTAAGTTCAGGGATTTATTTTATAAAAGTAATTTCTGGAGAAAATAACTCAACTAAAAAATTTATTAAAGAGTGATAGATGCTTCTCACTTTTTGACTCCAGTCTAGGCGATAATTCGATTGACAAAAGAAAAGGCTAGTATTAACTAGCCTTTTCTTTTTATTTAATACTTAATTCCTCTGCCCTATGCTCTGCATTTTGTAAAGCTTTTATAATGACTTCGCCCATGTTATTTTCATTAAATGTTTTTAAAGCCGCTTCAGTAGTTCCTCCTTTTGAAGCCACTGATGTGATATATTCTTCTAGAGTTTTTTGTCCGTTATTAATTAAATGAAAAGACCCTAACATGGTTTGTTTGGCTAAAATAGAGGACACATGTTCATCTAATCCCATCTTTACACCTGCATCCACCAAGTGTTTCATAAAGTAAAAAAAATAAGCTGGACCGCTGCCACTTAAGGCAGTGACAGCATTTAATTGCTTTTCTTCCTTTAAATATAAAGTTCTTCCAGTGGTTGATAATAAATTTTCAACTAGCATAATTTTATCGTGCGATAATTTATCAGAAGCTGTAAAAGCTGTCATACCCATACTAATTTCTACTGGGAGATTTGGCATAGCACGCACAATAAATTGATGATTTAAAGCAGATTGAATAAAAGATATTTCAGTTCCTGCCATGATAGATAATACGACTGAACTAGGATTAATTACTTCCTTTAAACTATGAGATAACTCTTTAAAATCCTGGGGTTTTACAGCTAGTATCACAATATTACATTCAGAGATTGTTTTATCATCAGTGGTAACCACCTTACCAATATTCATTTTAGACAAACTATTTTGTCTATCAATATTTTTTTCAACTAGTAATAAATTTTCTTTAGTAACGATTTTATATCTTAAAAAGGAATTGGCATATATGAGTCCCATATTTCCACATCCTATAATGGCTATTTTATTCATAGTGTTTTTTGTTCTCGACTTCGCTCGAACTGACAAGCCCAAAGCGATAATTCGTATTATTTATTTTAAATATGATTCGTATTCTTCTTGAGTTGATTGATCTGCAGCATTACTGTCATTAAGTAAATCGGCTATTAAATTTCTATCTGGTAAAATTTTAGCAAGGTGTTTCGTTACAATTACTTTTGTTCCAATAAAACTAATTTCTTCAAATTCATCTTGACTAATAATCTTAAAGAAATTTTTATTGTTTTTGTATTTTCTGAATGTTGGGAAAATAATCTGATTCATAATTGTGTATTATAAAAAAAGCGTCCGCCAGCTGGCGGACGCTTTTAAGTTTTTTTTAAAAAAACTACATACCACCTTGCGGCATGGGTTGCGCTTGCTGCTCTTCTTGCGGCATCAACTCCTCCATGGGAACACTAGCGGTTAAACGTTGCATTAATTGTTTTGAATGTTCCTCTTGTTTAAATTGCTCAGCTAACATCACTAAACGGCGCATAATTTCTTTTGCTTGATCCATTTCTCTGTTAAACGCTACTCTATGTGCAGGCTTTTGGGCTTTATATACTTTTAAGTCGTTCTCGAAAATATCAAATAATTTTCCAGATAACTCCGTCGCTTTTTTCATGTTACCAATTTGATAGTAACCAGCAATAATAGTATAAAGCGTTGCTTCATAACGCACATTAGCATCTGGCATTTTCTCTAAACATAAATCCAATACTTTTTCAGCTTTTTGTTTTTGCCCTTTGTTAATTAAAGCGCCAGCTAATGTTGCCATTTGCATTCTCATATTAGACGCCATACGTGTACAGTTCTCATCTAAACTCACACCTTCTTTATCTAAACCACCCCAAGCAAACTTATTCATAATGTTATCATACATGATGTCCGTATTTACACGTCCACCTTGTGCCATTTCATTATCTGTGTTTTTAATTGGAGTTAAACGGTATGCTAAACCTTCTAGCTGAAAATATTCTTCTAAACCTAAATAAGCTTCAGAACCAGTTGTTACAGCAAAATAAATGGGGCGCTTCCAATTATTATGTGCAATTAAATCTAATACCATTAAATCATTTTTAGTTAAGTACTGACGATTAATTGACCACTTAATCGCTTTCACTAAACGAGCAGTGTCTTTTACAGCAATTACTTTTTCGCGCATTACCTGCATCGAATCAACTGGAACATAGAAAGATTTTGATGGGAAATAATCTAAAGGCTTATTTCCGTAATCTAATTTATTTTCTATATCATCAGATACCGCAAAATCAATTGCTTTTTTCAAGCTCATTGGTCCTGACCCTTTATCCATAATATAAATGACTTCGCGCTTACTTTGAGTATATTTCTCAGCAGGGATAGTAAATGGCACTGGAGCTGATTCGTAAGCTGCACGACGCATTTGATTGATGTACCAATCTGTTTGCAATAAACTTAAATTTACAACGCGAACATCTGTTCTAATACCTTCTACTTCTTGCGCATACCATAATGGGAATGTATCATTATCACCATTTGTAAATAATATAGCATTTGGTGCACAAGTGTTTAAATAGTTCACCGCAAAATCTCTACTCATGGTTCTTTTTGAACGGCTATGATCGTTCCAGCCTTCAGCAGCCATTAATGCAGGAATAACTAATCCTAATCCTAAAGCAATAACCGAAGCTGTTTTAGCATTTGTTTTTTTACTTAAAAAATCAAATATAAACAACACACCTAAACCAATAAATATGGCAAATGCATAGAAGGAGGCCACGTATGCATAATCACGCTCACGTGGTTGGTAAGGGTATTGATTTAAGTAAAACACTACAGCTACTCCATTTAATAAAAACAATAAGGTAACAACCCACATGTCATTTTTATTATTTTTTAAGTGGAAGAAGAAACCTAACAATCCTAAAATAAATGGCAATGCATAAAATGAATTACTAGCCATATTATTTGATGCCGCATGCGGTGTTAAAGACGTATCAGAATCTAAAAGCACATCATCTAAGCCTTTAATTCCTGTTTTCCAGTTACCCTCTAAAGGATTTCCGTTTAAACCTTGGATATCATTTTGACGACCAATAAAGTTCCAAGCAAAATAACGCAAGTACATGTATTTAACTTGGTAATTAATAAAATAAGTAAAGTTGGCAACAAAATTCGGAATCTGAACTTCTTCCATTTGGCCAGTTTGTTCGTTCATCGTTGTTTTTTTCTTATGATGATTTTGAACATCTCCCCAATAGCGGTAAGCTGCTTCATGATTACCTTGTTGACTCCACATACGTGGGAAAGGTGTACAGTATTCTTTTTGATAAGCAGGAATAGATTTTTTTCTATCATCTACAATTTTATATTTTTTTGAAGCCTCATCTTTAGCATAAACTGGCTCACCATCTTTAAAATTTGCATTATCTGTAGGTGCGTTATAATATTGACCATATGTTAAAGGCCAATCGCCATATTGCTCACGATTTAAGTATGACAACATCGTAATGGCATTCTCTGGATCATTTTCATCCATTGGTGTATTTGCCTGAGAACGGATAATTAAAATAAAGAAAGATGAATAACCAATAATTAGGGTTGTGAAACTTATTAAAATAACATTAAGCGTGTTGATGTTTTTTGTTTTCAAGTAATTGATCCCGTATAATAAACCGCCTAAAACAAGAACACGAGTAAACATTGCACCTAATCCGTTTGCAGAAATTACAGCAATACCAGCAAATAAAATAGCAGTGTAAAAACCAAACTTATAGTAGGATTCTTTCTTTTTTACCGTGTACATGATTAATGCGGTAAGAGCGGCAAATAAAATCACAAAATAAAATGCCGAACCGATGTTGAAGCCCATTCCTAATTTGTTCACGAAGAAAATTTCGTAATCAGCCGCAAACTTTACAATTTTAGGAATCATGATATTTTGAATTCCACCCAAAATAATTAATGAAATAATTCCGGTAATAAAAAATGATTTCCAAGTAAATGGATATTTTTTGAAATAATAAATAAAGCAGATAGCTGGAATCGTTAATAAATTTAATAAATGGACACCGATTGATAATCCCATTAAATAAGCAATTAACACCAACCAGCGCATTGAACCAGCTGGATTAGTCGTGTCTTCTTCTTCCCATTTTAAAACTGCCCAAAAAACTAAAGCTGTAAAGAAAGATGACATCGCATATACCTCGCCTTCAACAGCTGAGAACCAAAATGAATCAGAAAATGTATAAGCTAAACCACCAACAATACCAGCACCAATAACAGCCCATTGCTTAGCAGAAGTAAATTCTTCGCCTTTTTTTACAATTGCTTTAATACCAACACGAGTAATCGTCCAAAACAAAAATAAGATAGTAAACGAACTACATAAAGCCGACATGATGTTAATCATTTTACCTGCCATTGCTGGATCTGCTCCTGCAAATAAAGTAAACATCCTGCCTACAATCATAAAAAACGGTGCTCCAGGAGGGTGACCAACTTCTAATTTATAAGCACAAGCAATGTACTCTCCGCAATCCCAAAAGCTTGCTGTTGGCTCAATTGTAGACACATACGTAAAAGTTGCAATGGCGAAAACAATCCAGCCAATAATGTTGTTTAATTTTTTAAACTGCATATTTTTATTTTAAAAAGCTATAAGATGCGAATTTAACTAAAAAAGGTAGTTAAACAGAATGAAAGTTTTTTTTTATGATTTTTTTGTAAATGAAGATATTTTGTTATTTTTGTGCCCCGAACTTTTAATAAGTTCAGACTGTCTGATGGTGTAACTGGCAACACGACTGATTTTGGTTCAGTAGAGTCTAGGTTCGAGCCCTAGTCAGACAACAACAAAAGCCCTCTTGATTAATGATCAAGAGGGCTTTTTGATTTAATACATCTACTAATAATTACTTATCCTTTAAATCTAGCAAGAGCTCCTTTCCATCCTTAACTCCTTTTACAACTCCATTTTTTCCTATTTTTATTGACTCATATTTGTTTTCAATTAATACCTTACCTTTTTTATTTATCATACCTGCCAACCCATTTTTTCTGGTAATTGCATAAAAGCCATTAAAACTTCCAATACTCTCATAAATATTTTGAACAATTACTTTTCCTTGCAGATTAATCAAACC
>Ga0208628_1000744_pt1 | contig 14019 bp, 13 predicted proteins | sample LakWasMet16_LOW5_2_FD_183864 | JGI IMG/M metagenome (GOLD analysis project Ga0208628, IMG submission 183864) | Freshwater sediment methanotrophic microbial communities from Lake Washington under simulated oxygen tension - Sediment Metagenome... | ecosystem: Environmental > Aquatic > Freshwater >... | reverse complement strand
ATGGTTAATCCTTTATTTGATGTTGTGACGGTAGAAATGAAACATTGACGCGGTGGAACAAAAAAAACGGCTGCGTTAAAAAACGAAAGCTTCATCGGAACTCGATGCCGCCTCCTGCTTGGTTGCTTCTATCGTTTTGACGATTACCGGTGCTTGGTCTTGTTGCGAAGCTATCGCAAAGACCGGAACCGCCTGTGGCCTTTGTTCGCTGAATGCGGCCGGCATTTGGTTTTGCATTTGCATTTGCACTTGCGATGGCTGCACTGCAGCCAATGCAGGCATGGATGGTGATAGTGTTGCCGGCACTATGGATGGCTCTATCCGTTGCTGCAGTCTCGGCTTTGCCGATGCCGCATAAACGGGATGCCGGCTTATTCCGGCCACTCGACGCGTTGGTTTGCCAACGACTTCAATCGCGGCGCCCAATGATTTCGTTGCAGACGAATCATCGCCTTGACGCATGGATGCAAACACTTTCTGTACATAGCCATGGCGGTAGCCGGTCACGCTGTTGCCGGAGTAGTAACAGCTGAATGATTTTCCCCAGTCGCCGCCGAGGCGTTTGTAGCACTCCGCAAGAATTTTCGAACCTGCCTGCAAGTTAGGGCATTCCTGGAATGCTTTTTCGTAGGAATCCAGACCGTATTTTCCGAGATTGAAACGATTCACCTGGGCCAGACCTAACGAAAAGTTATAGCCGCGAGTCTCCAGCATGCGAACCGTTGCCAGGGCTTCGGCAAGATTTTTTGGTTGGCGAACCAAATGACCGCCCACCACGCCGATGGCGTAGGGGTTATAGGACGATTCAACATGCACTACGTGCTGCATCACATCCATCGATACGGCCATGTTTTGGCAGTTCAGCAATTCCAAACCTGGTAGCAAGGCCCCTCTCCTAATCACGATGAATCAAGTTACGAAAACATTTCCTGCAAACTCACTCGCTAAACTTTCTCTGGGGATCAAAATCAATCCCCGTGATGTATCGACGACCCGCATGCGCCTTGATATGCACCAGCACATCAATGGTCATCATCAGCAGACGCTTGATCGTTTGAAATTCAAGTCCGGAACCTTCAGTGGATGCCTTCACCATCAGGGCCAACTGATCCCAGGTCTGCGTCGTGCTGCCCGCATGGCAACTGGTGATGGAGCCCGGATGGCCCGACGCGCAGTTACGGATAAAGTAGAAAGCTTCGTCGCCGCGCAACTCTGCAAGAATGATCCGGTCCGGCTTCATGCGGAGACAGGCTTCCATGCAACTTTTGGCGGTAACGTTGCTAGCGCTCTGGCCACCTTTTGAATACAGCAAATGCACGGCGTTCGGCTGTGCGATGAATAATTCGCGCGCGTCTTCGATGGTGACAAGGCGCTCGTCTTCCGGAATATGGTTCACCAGAGACTTCATGAATGTGGTTTTGCCGCTACCGGTCGCTCCCGACACCACGATATTTTTTTTGTACAGCACGGCCTTCCGGAAAAACTCGGCGTAATTCCGTGAAAGCTTCAGTTCCAATAGTTCGCGATCATGATCACTAAGCGCACCGGCCTGTTCCAGCACCTGATCAAAAAAACCGTCTTCCTGATACTGCTGCAGGGTTTTCATGTGCTTGGAAGGCAAGCGAATCGTGATCGATACTTTTCCGGCATCGCAGGCAGGAGGAATGACGAACTGCGCGCGCTGACCGGTCGGAAATGTCAGCGAAACGACGGGATCGGTATCGGTAATCCGCTGACCGGTATTACTCTCGTTGACCACCGAAGTGCAGAACTGGCGTGCACGCTCGAAATTCAACGTCGGCATTTCAATACGTTGCCAGCCTGATCTTGTTTCGAGATAGATTTCGCCCGGCCTGTTAATACAAATTTCGGTCACGTCCGGTGACGCCATGTGCTCGAGAATGCCGAGCACTTCGTATTGATAGTCGAGGAATTCGTTTGAAATCCTCGCGACGGGTGAGTTGTCGGTATCCACGATAATTTCCAATCCCTACCGGCGACTTACGACACCAGAGAAATCAACGTCCTTTGCCACATAGACATTGATAATGCTTCCCTGATTCACGGTGACTGTCGCAGGCCGACTTAAATTGCGCTCGACAGCCTGACTGGCGAGTTGCTCCATGGTTCGTGCGGTATTGCTTTTGAATGGCGAAGTGATTACCTGACCGCCCGTAGTGACACTCTCGGTTTCCGGGCCATATTTTTCGCCGGCAAACTTGAACGCATCGCTAACCAAACTGATAAGCAAGGCAGAACTGAGCTTGCTTCCCCAGTGTGCGTTGTACTGACCCGGAACTCCGGCGCCGCCGAGGTTGTCGATACCGGGACTGGCCATCGAAACATCAATGCCGTTCGGTGTGGTTATACGATCCCAAATGACGGACACGCGCGGAATTTTTGGATCTTCAGTGTTGTACTTGCCTGAAATCTTCGAACCTTTTGGCAGCAATAAACGACGGCCATTGATCGAGTAGACCGGTTCGGTGACAACGCATGACGTAAAGCCCGGGATATCTGTGATGATTCGCGTCTCTAGTACGCAACGGATATAGGTGCCGCGTACCAAGAGAGAATCCGCGTTATTGATAAATTGCGCGCTGGTGGCGTCCGCCGATTCGGATTTGTTGTTGCGATCCTGATTATTTCCCGGCAGTGACGCCATCATGGCTTGCAAGTAAGGGTCATTTGCGACTTGTTGACCGCTACCGCCAGACTCCCCGCCAGCACTATTCATCATGCGGCGTTCCGCAAGCGTCGGTTCACGTGGAAGCGATGAAACTTGCGATGGCATCTCGGGGTTTGGCTGCATGTAGTCTTCTGCCGGCGGTGGCGGCAATTGCGGTGGGGGAATAATCGTGGGCTCGGCCATTTGAATGGGCTCTGCAGCAACCACGTCATTGCCACTGCCTTTCGGCAACTCGGGAATCACGACGGTTTCTTCGCGTGGCTTGGCTGCGCTATCGTCACTCGATGTGGCTCTGTTGACCAGCCAGATCGCCATCACCAGCAACAAGGCTATGATGCCCGCGAGAAAAACCATCGCTTTCCTGTTCAGGCGTTGCAGCTCGTTCGCTTTCAGGCTTGGCGCATTCGCGTCCAGGTCATGAGTCGTGGAAGATTGTTGCTGATAACCATAGGAACTGACGCCCGGTTCGGATGCCTGTCCAGCACCTTGCATGTAGGGATTGTTTGGATCTTGCTGATTAGGAGGGGTGTTCTGATTCATGGCTGTTTGCTCCTACGCAGGCCAACGACATTTTTGCCGTGGCGAATAACCAGAAATGGATAGATGCCGTGCACGATGATGGTGTTGTTTTCAATCGTGGTATTCACCACAAAGTCTTCGCCGCTTTCGCGTTCGCGTGCAAACACCGCCGGAAAATTACCGGTGGGAATATCCTTGAGATCACTCATTTTTACGTACGTGAACTGGCCATCGTCATAAACACTGGTCGGCATTAGCCAGGATTGTTTTGTCCTTATCGTGCGATTGGTGGCGTAGTCGTAATTAAAGTTGTAGTGCCTGTCCTTTTCCAGCGCCGTGCTGATCTGCGGCACATCTTCCGCCTTGGCGGCGAACTCGGCATCGTTGGGATATTTGAACGTGACCTTGTATTGCACACCGGCCTGTTTCGCCTGCTCAAGCGTGGTCCAATCTGTCGCTACAACTTTCAATTCCAGAATGTAGGAATGGGTCGCCGTGCGAATCATCATGTTGGTGTCGACATCGACATTTTTGGGCTTGAGATAAAACACGTTCTCGCGTCTCGTCATTTCCCAACCGCTGCTGAAACCGGTGCTGTAATCCAGAATTTTTTCGCTTGGGCTCAATTCAATCTGCGTAGTAATGCCCAAGCCGGTACGAACCTGGTAAATGCGGCCGGCATCGTAAACATACTCATGCACCACTTCGGCGCTGACGGAAGACGACAGGCAAGCAATGGTGAAAAAAAGCACTCCCACCAAATAGTTTTTACTCATTCGATTCATCGGGGGATGACTCCATTTCCGTTACTGGGTTGATTCTGTTGCGGCAACGCGGTTCCTGCCGGAACGGCGGCAGGATTTTCCATGCCTGGTACTTGCTGATTCGGCACGACTGCACCGGGAACGAGTGTTTCAGCCGGTGTCGGCGTGGCCACTGGCAATTGCTGCAGCTCGATTCCGACCGGGGGTGCTGCAGAATAATCATTGTCGACGCGGTAACTCATGACCTGAAAACCGAGCGGATTCAGTATTCGTTTCTGGTCATCCATCTTCAAATTATCTTTATAGGTAAATTGAAGCGTTGCGATTTTGCTATCGAGCGCCTGTGAAACGCCGGACGTCCTGTTAAACAAAATCCGCTGGAAACGTACGGTGGCGCCGGTCGGCATTGCCGTCTTGCTGACGCGTATCAATGCAGTGCTTAAAATCTTGATTCGAATCGAAGAGCCCTTGTTGTAAATCTTGAAGGGGCTGTTCGGATTGGTCGATGCGTGAAGGGCGCGATAATCCGCCGCCACTTCAGGCGAGGCCATCGTAAACACCGTATCCCAATCGCGCTGCCCGATCAGATTGGCGTCATAGGATTCACGGGCCAACACGAAATGCGCGACATTGCTGACATTGATCGCTTCACTGGTCGTGATGCTGTTGGTACCGAAGTCATCCCGCAGCCTTGCGACGGTACTGGTACCGGTATAGGCATCCGCCATCACCAGATAAGGCACTTCTTTCTTGAGGGGCAGCATGTAGAAGTAGCCACCGGCAAGAATCAGGGACATGGTGATTGCGGCAAATGCCACAAACCATGCACGCCTTTCGCTGCGCCGGGCTAAATCGACTACGGTGACTTCAAAATTGATCGACTGCGAAACTGCATTTTCTATATTCGGCGTTACCGCCTTATTTCGGATTGTCATTTTTATCGTCTTGCGTGATTACGGGGGGATTACAACGCAGAGCTTGATTCCAGGGCTGCAGGGCTTTTTCATCAAAGCTGGGCGCTTTGAATCCGGGCCATGAAAACGCCTGTTTACGGACTTGTCGGGGCGGCACCTGCATCAGTGGCAGTTGTGTCTGCCAAACGGACAACTATCTGGTTTTGCTCGGCCACAACGACCACATGTTGCGATGCATAGGCGGCAGACAATTGGCTCAGCGCATCCTGCATATTGCTGGTGCGGATTTCAGCTACCTGGGCATGCAGAGTGAAATCGGACGGATGCAGATAAGACAGCGTCATCTTCGAATCCTTGGCCCAACGCGCCAAGGTGTTTTTCAGCGTGCCGTCCAACGGCGACACGAAAAAAACGTAAGACTGATACAGGGGGATTTCCTGCGGCGTTACGGCATAGCGGTTAACGGGCTTCCAGCGGCCGGTTAAATCAGGAGCCGGATGCGTGACGCATGCTGTCAAAAGCAGCAGAGACACGGACGCTATCCACGATAAAGTGACTGTTCTTTTCACGATTCACCCTTAAAAAGTTGACAAAAGTGGATCGCGAGCGGCTGATTCATGTTAAGAGTTGTTACAACTTAACGAATTGCACTTGACAACGTCCATTCCCCAGTGGCGATTCTAGTGAATAAAGCAGGAATGTCAAACAAGTCACAAAAATTACATCAAGTGACGAAAATATACACACGGAGCGACTGCATAACATTGCAACACGACGAATAGACACATTCAAAAAAGGATTTTCAGCGCCTCTATCAGCACATCGTGCGCAGAAGTAATTGCTCTAATCTCCGCTTTGATGTCGAAAACTTCAAAGAGTGTGCACTGAATCACAATTTAAATCGAAATATTTTTCTGAACCGAGTTCAGCTTGTCATCAATCCAAACTTGAAAAATCTTCGCGCTAACGCGTGACCGAATTGTCGCGCGCTCACCGTATATCTACCTCAACGGGCTTTGCCTTTGTATCTCATGCTCCTGAAGTTGCTGTGTCGGGATCACGCCGTCACGTGTTGCCTGCATATTTTGCTGTTGCGTTTTTTGTTGCGCATTGGCAACTTCAAGTTGTTTGAAGGATTCGGCAACCGGCGTCTCGACGGCCGTTTGGGTTTTCATATGCGCGCGAAGATGTGACGGATCATCAAGCCGACCTTGCACGGCAATGACGTTTTCACCCGGCTTGACAGCGTCGGTGCCTCGGCTCAAGACAATATTATCGATACGCTGCAAACCTTCCTGTTTAGCCAGCACAGTCAAGCTCGCAGCCATGCGTTCACTCGATGCATCTGGAATGCGGCCCATGGTTTGATCAAGCATGCGAACGGCAGATTGGCTTTGCATGTACAAGCCATGGTCAGGATGTGCCGGCTGTGTCGGATCCGGCGCCACCTGCGATTTGGTAGGACTTGCCGGTACCGAAACTTCAGGCGCAATCGGTACTTTGCGCTCTTCAAACCCTTGCGCCATGGCTTCGTTGCGCAATTCTTTATTGTTTATATCAACACCGTTGCGGGCAAGGGTTCCCGGCGCCACTTCTTCAAGACGAACACGTCCGCCGTTGCGCTCAAAATCCCTTGTGCCATAGATAAACAGATGCTCTTCCGAACGATGCACCACGCTCATCGCGGGATCTGTCGGCACCGCCATCTTGTGCAAGAAAGGCTTTTCACTAAGCGAATTCAGATAATCCGTCATTAAATTATTACTGCGCACTGCCAATCCATTCTGCGTGTAACTACCGCCGACATTGCTATGTGCACCACCTACCGTGACATTCAGAAAATGATTCTTTTCATTGAATCCGGGATCAATGATATTGGTTGATTTAAACTGATTGCGGCGCTCGTCTTCTGCCGTAATCTGAAATCCGGAAATTACCGAAGGCGGCAAGCGGCGGTCATGATCACGCGGATTGCCGGTACCGACGGGGTCAAATAGACCGACAGCTTGAACGACCTGGCCAGGCTGCACCAATGCGGGTTTTGTGTATTCAACAACACGCTCACCTTCTTCGTTTCGGGTTTTTCGAATACCCGTAATATCCTGAATTCCACGCTCGTCGACCAGTCTGCTGAAGCCCGCTGCCTGTTCGGCGCCGCGGCTAAATCCGATGCTTACTACCCGGATCTGCGCATTTGGATCTTCTCTTAACCACTGAGCTGTTTGACGCTCCAATTGCTCATACATACGCTCCAGACGAGGCTCGTAGGTATAACCCGCTGCCCCATCAAGTGTTCTTGCAATAAAGCCATCTTGCGTGCCGGGGCCTTCGACGTAGCCAACACGTATGGGGTCACCGGTATTTGGAAATGCATCGAGCACCTGTCTACGAATCAATGCCACGTTAGTCATATGACCCGATGTTTCATCCTTTGACATATCGTTGCCGGTACCGTCAAAGGCCGCGATAAAAATACGCTCGTGTGGATTTGATGAATTCAATAATACCGGTGCTGACAGATCTGCCAATTGTCGACTTGCATCTGTATAAGTCTGCAAATCATGTTCGTTGGCAGGATAGGTCGTTACACCATCGGCCTTGCTACCACTTTTATTATCTGTTCCAAAAGGATTTCCCATGGCGCCCCCCTCAGTATGCTTGAGAGAAACTTAGAATCATTTCATCGCGCATTTCCCTTTTTCGAGTAGCAGTATCCTTCAAAAAAATCGTTGCGCGCATGTATACGTTTATTGTTCGGTCATTCACTACCAGGACTATGTCTGGATTATCGAGCGTGGCAATAGTCTCCGTCGGCAAATCTTCTTTGGCTACGTTGTGACGAATGATCTGGTCGCTGAAAATTTTTCCGATATCAATCTCGGCCTTATGCTGCACTCCATCCCTGGATTTCCAGGTGACCATAGCTGGTGGAGGAAAATTGGGGATATCGAGATCGTCAGCTGAAAGCCTAGCGAAATAATCCGGACCTTTCGGGGATGGCCTGGTCACGTCGTCTTCGTCGAGCAACATGTAACGATTTGCGTAAAAGACCTTGCAGCCCGTGGTGTCAAAACAATGAACACCAAAATTATGGCCCTTGAATGTAAATGGCCTGCTGGTATCTTGGTCTGAAGGCAGATTTTCATGTGTCGCGGCGTTATTGGTTGTCATGGCGGATTGGCACCCTGAAATGGAAAATAGAAAAATAATGGAAATTAGGTTGGTGATAAATCTGTTTTTAAGCTGCATGCAGATCTCCTTTTAAACGATTAAGTGTTTGCCGGGCATGCAAATTCACCCACTTCGCCGGGCGCCCACCAACCAAGATCGCGAATTCTTGGTTGCTTGCCGGATTCGCGCATTTCCCGGGGACTCTTTTGGACGTTGCCTCTGCTTTCGACATAAGCGGCCATATAAGCCAAGGTGTAGCAAAGCGATTCTTGCCGCTCTTCCAGCGACAGCTCGGCTATTTCCTGTCGTAAATTCCGGTTTGCCCGCATCACGGTTTCTTCATCGCCCATGCCTTCCATGTGGATGGTGAGAAACAGCAAATAGGCTATTTTCCGGTTCTTCTTGATACCCAGGCCGTCGCGATATAGCACACCGATATTATTCATTGCATCGGCATTGTAATTCACGGCTTTCAGATACCAGTCCATGGCCTTGACGTAATCAACCGGCATTCCGGTTCCCTGATGATGCATTAGGCCCGCCGAAACTGCCGCCTTGTAATCACCTTTTTCATAAAGCGATTCCCAAATGGAATACGTGGTTTTGTAGTCGCCCGCCGACTCGGCAGAGAGGGCTTTTTTTACCAAATCCAAATTTGGATTATCTGCGGACTCTTCCGAATGGGCAGTGCTGGCTGGAATCAGCAGAAACAGGAATAATAAAAATCGGGTCACGAGCATCCTTGTTTATCAAAAATCGAAAGTAATATCTGGTGGTATCCGGCTTCTAAATTCTCAACATCGGCGTCTCAGCTTTCGGCAGCAGTCTGGATGTAAAGTACTTATCCTGGTAATACTTTATCTTGTCGCACATTACCGGATGAGGAATGCCTTCATACAAGAATACTTCCTTGTCGAAACCCATCGCCTTCAGTTCTTGCGGCAACATCAAGGCACGGCGCTCTTCCGATTCACTACGCGTGTAATCCCGTCCACGGGTCACGTTCTCCTTGCGGACAGTGGTATATCCCAGCATTTCCGAATAATCGTTTGCGTCCTGCTGTTCGCGTGGTGCGTAAATAATCTGCAGCGCATGGTTGGTAATAATGGTACGTGAAACATCCTTTCCGTAAGTGGCATCAAGCTGCGCCATGCTTTGTATAATCGGTAGCAGACGGATGTTGTAGCCGGCCATATACGATACCGCCGATGAAATAATGTCGACCTTGCCGATCGAAGTAAATTCATCCATCAATAACAAGCATTGGAATTTCAGGTCGGGGTTGCTCTTCGGCAGTTCCTTGGTGTTTAGATTGATGAGCTGGCTAAAGAAGAGATTCACAATTAATCTGCTTTCGGCCAGTTTGTTGGGCTGAATGCCGATATAGATCGTCATCTTTTTCTTGCGAACATCGGTCAACAGGAAATCATCGGCACTGGTAACGGCATCCAGAATCGGGTTGATCCAGGCGTTTAGCGGTTCTTTGAAAGTGCCCATGATGGACGCAAAGGTTTCATCCGCCTGCGAAAGCAGATTTGCAAACGCGGTACGCGCGTTGTTGCTGAGAAACCGTTTTTGTGAAAGCTTTTGCAGATAAGGTCGCAGTTCACTGCCATCCCCCGACGACAATCGATAAATCGCCCCGAGCGTCGGTGGATTCGAACCCGGAAAGCCGATGTTTTGCTCGTCTTCCCAGTTTTCAAACAAATACAGGGAAAAGGCCATGAAAGTATTGCGCGCCTGACTCACCCAGAATTTCTGGTCATCGGAACCGTCCGGATAAAGCATGGCGGCGATACTCATTAAATCCGACACCCTGAAAGCAGCGTCCCTTGAAACATAGGTCAAGGGATTCCAGCGATGCGACTTACGATCTTCTGCAAACGGGTTGAACAAATACACTTCCTGCCCCTGGCTTTTTCGCCAACCGCTGGTCAACTCGTAGTTTTCCTGCTTGATGTCCAGCACCACCATGGATTCCTGATAATCGAGCAAGTTGGGAATAACCACGCCCACGCCTTTACCGGACCGTGTTGGCGCCGCCAGGATGACAAATTGTTGACCCGGCAATCGCACGATATTGCCGTTGAATTTTCCAACGATAATGCCATTGGCAGATGGCTTCAGCATTCCGTGTTTGCTCAGGTCGCCCGAATTTGCGAATCGTGCATCGCCATGCAAGGTTTTTTGCCTTGGCTTCAGCATTAGAACAAGCAAGGCCATGTAAGCGGCAGCAGGCAACCCGAAACCAACGAAGCCGGCAATTTTTATTTTCTTGACGTAAGGCTGCCACTGCGGCAAATCGATGGCTTTGATATAGCCGGGATAAGTGCTCCATTGAACGGAGGCGTTCTGCTGCTTGAGCAGTAGTTGCGTGACATAGCCGGAAAAATACAGTCCTGCCACGGCTGCAATCAATCCTACTGCCAATGCGAAAATGACTTTGTTCTTGTTCACCAATTACTTCCCTGAGTTTCTTTTTTTATTGAGAGATGCCTACCGACTTATCGCCGAACTCGCCTTGGTTTTACCTGAGGCTGCTGCACGTCAACGGCGACATTATCTTCCTCGACCAGCTTTTCCATCCATTCCTTCGCGTCAATCAGCGATAACTCATGGCGCAGTTTCGCACCCGATGAATTCAAAACCGCATAGGCCATTATCTGGTCTTCGTTGAATTCCTGGTTTTCGGTGAGTGCTACCACACGGTAGCGCCCCTTGATGAAAATGGGATGACTGTATTCGTACATATGCATACCTCCTTTGATCTTGCCGCGACAACGCTTCCTGCATCGGAACAAAATAAACCGTTACAGCAAACTTCTAAATCTGGACAGCTCGTCTTGACTGATCCTGAACTTGTGCCGGCTGGGCTAACAACAAATTGTCCTGCTGAAGCTGTTGCATACTTTTTTCAATCGGCTGTGCGGCAGCCTGGCTTTTGTCGACATAGATTCGGTTGTGTCCCGGATCATTCATCGCACCCTGCACGGCAAACAAGCCCGAGCCGTTGGTGCTTAAAGCCACAGTGTCTATTTTCGTCATCCCGCTGACTTTCGCTTCGAAGGTCACGGCAGCCGCAGCGTTCTGCCGTTCCTGATCGCTTTTGAAAGTCCCCACAGGCAGTTTTTCCATGCCTGCCAAGGCTTGTTGATAGAGCTTGTTGTCAGGATGTGACGGATTTGAAAGCAATGGTGATTGATCCGCTGGCTGCGTTGTCATTGCGGGAGCTTCGGCTTTTTTCAGCGCAGCGAAAGTGTCTTTGCCAACGATGCCGTCATCGTTCAAATGATGCGTACGCTGGAAAGCTGCAACGGCTTCCTTGGTGTGTTTGCCGAAATTGCCATCGGGCACCAGAGCGTTGCCGTCCTTATCCTTGAAGTGCAATGCGTTCAATTGCTCTTGCAGTTTCTTGACGTCGGGGCCGTGCTCGCCGTGGCGCAATACGCCATCGGCAAGCGCACCCGTTGCCGTTGGTGCATGTGTTTTCGCAGACGTTACCGGTGTCTGGTTTTGGCCTTGATCATTCAACGCACGGTAGGCAGCGTCAGGCGACAAACCGCTGGCGAGATTAGCCTGATATTGCGTACGCATTTGATCGAGCGCGGTTTCCACTTGGCGCGCCGAAATTGAAGAATGATTGCCGCCGCTATCATTTTCAAAATAACTTCTTCCAGTCTTTGGATTGGCCACGCTCGCAAATTCTTTAGATAATTCAAACTGTGCACGCTCCAAGCCGTCAGCTCCGGCACTGGTGCCGACAATGTAGGCTTTCACTGCAGGGCGTTTCTCATCAACTAAATAGTCTGAAAACATCCTCTCTTGCAAAGCTGGCGTAAATCTTTCGCTGCCATTTAGACCAAGATTTCTGACCGTCGCTTCCATGGTGCTAGGAATGATTTGAAATTTACCAACAGCAAACAAATGGTCATGATCATTTATTGGTAAATCCTGGCGGCGCATGATTTCCGAAATCGTCATATCCGAAAGATTGATCGGCATTCTGGAATCACCCGCCACACCGCGATTGTAAGAGTTGTAGCTGCCCTCGCCACTGCCGATGAGATTGCTTAATGCTGTGGTACCCGTCGCAGTCGCGGTGACAACCGGTGCAACTGATGGTGCAGGGACCTGCGCGCCTGGAACTGCCTGCCTCAATGCGGAAAAAGTATCTTTACCGACAATGCCATCATCAGTCAGATGATGTACGCTTTGAAATGCTTTTACGGCTTCTTTAGTACGCTCGCCAAAATCGCCATCCGGAGTCAACTCACGTCCCTGAGCGTCCTTGAACTTAAGCCTGATCAATTGTTCTTGCAATGCTTTAACTTCGGCGCCGCGTTCGCCTTGCCTGAGTACACCGTCGGCCAACGGGGCTTCTGTAACGCTGCCAGTAACTGGCGCTGCCCTTACTAAATTCGGGCTTGCGGCAGGATAGGCTGCAGTAGTGATGGCGCCCGTATCAATATCAGTCACATATTTTTTGAATTGATCAAGATACTGGGCGTTGTAATCAATATGTGTATGAATACCATAATAATCTGCGATGCCTTTTCCATAACCGCTTTGATTACCCATTGGTTGGCCATACTGGATTTGATCACCATTTTTTAATGTGAAGTTACTCAAATCCATGTGTCGAATACGCGCAATCATCTCGCCACCCGGCCTGTCATAAATTTCAACAGTCCCATTTCTTGCATCTATTCCACCAATATAGCCAGACGCCGGCGCAGGAACTCGTACAGCATTCCTTACGTTATCCGTATTTTGAAGTATTAGATCCTTAGAAACCATAAGGTTTCCGTTCCGAGTTCTCACTATGTGTCCATTATAATCACCTGCCACTTCCTCTCGTTCTCCATCTACTGTGGCATAAACTCTACCTGCCTCATGCAGGTTTTTACTTGGATGATGATGCTCAAGATCAGCATAACTATGAACATTTTCAACACGGCCAGTTACACTTTCCACGATTTTAATTTTGCTCATAAATAATCCTAGATATTCGAGGGGATTGACGTGAAGCCATTACGGACTAGGCGCATCTGGATCTTCAGCCAAATACCAACATCCTTCTTTTTTCTTAAAGCGGTAAGAGTTTCCTTCAGAAATTCCGTATTGATATTTCACATACATTGTATTTTTATCGTCTGACTTTATTTGAACAGGAGAAGACGTTGGATCCATTTTTTCGTCTCCATCAACAACATGAAACCCGTCTTTTTCATATTTGAGATCAAAGTCTTTGTAATCGGTTTTTTTGACATACGAAAACGTATAGTCCAATGCACCTGCCTCTCCAAAAACGATATATTCCACTTTTATTAAGGGAAGAGTGAATGCAGATTGCACTGCCTTATCGCGGGCAAATGCTTTCAGAAATACCTCGAAATCATTCGATGGGCAGACAGCCTTGTCGACATCTGCCATAGCTGAAGAAAACTGCCAGGATTTGATATTAAATTCGTTTTCGCGTCCTGGCTTATTCCAATATCGAGAATCACCATAAGCATCAATACGTAGCTGAATCATTTCTGTACCTTCAGCGAACCACATGACACAATGCCCGTCACCACTGCAGGCATCGAGTTCAGGAAGCTCAGTGCAAATAGTTGCTTCGCCACCAACATTTTCGTTGCAAGCCAAAGTCCTCAAGGGCAGCCAGCCGTCTGCCAGCACGATTTTTCGCAAGTCGGCATACGGCATGTCTTTCTTGAGCTTAGGCTCAAGCAATTGCGAAGCTGATGGTTTTTCTGCTGCAGCCTCTGCCGCAACGACTGGCACAGAAACAACGCCTGTATGTTCACTCGCTGATGTTTGCGCCTTGCAGCCAAACATCAATATAGCCATTGATGCGAGCAGTAAAATTCTTTTTTGTTTCATCTATCTTTCCTCGGGGGCGGTAAGTTGTTTGCGATGTTGAATTTAGTGATGATGTGTCAGCGTTTATGCCCTTCGC
>Ga0208628_1000738_pt1 | contig 14096 bp, 14 predicted proteins | sample LakWasMet16_LOW5_2_FD_183864 | JGI IMG/M metagenome (GOLD analysis project Ga0208628, IMG submission 183864) | Freshwater sediment methanotrophic microbial communities from Lake Washington under simulated oxygen tension - Sediment Metagenome... | ecosystem: Environmental > Aquatic > Freshwater >... | reverse complement strand
ATAGCCTGAGGCGCGGCACCGGTCCGACTCCTCGCGAGAAGAGTTGCCCGATGAACGCCGGATTTGCAGTTCTGGCGCTGGACCATAATGACCTTGTCCAACTCAATCGAATGACAAAGGCGATCGACCATGGAGTTTAAGGATTTGCTTGCATCCCAGGCAGCGTTGCCCAGCATACCCAAGGTGATTGCCTTGTTGCTCAGCGAGTTGGGTCGGGACGAACCGGACCTCAGGAAGGTGAGCCAGCTGGTCAGTACCGACCCGACCTTGACCATGCGCCTGTTGCAGATTGCCAATTCTGCGCAGTACCAATTGTCGAAGAAGATCGGCAGCGTATCAGAGGCCCTGGCCCTGCTGGGAACCAATCAGATGCGAGAACTGGCTATGGCCGCGGCGGTGGCGGGGGCCTTTCGCAACGTACCGGGCGTGGACTTGAAGCAGTTCTGGCGCTACAGCCTGGATGTGGCCAAACTGTCGCGCCTGCTGGCCGGCATGGTTCGCCTGCCACAGCCGGTCGCGTTCACCGCCGGCCTGATTCATGCCGTTGGAGAACTGGTCATGTGCGTGGGCATGCCCGGCGAGTTGGCAGTGCTGAACCCGGATGCGCCGCCTCTGAGCCTGAAGCGGGCCAAGGCTGAACGCAAGCTGCTGGGTTACTGCTATGCCGACGTGGGGGCCGCCTTCGCGCAGAGCTGGCAGTTCCCGCAAGCGATTGTGGATGCCCTGGGGCATCAGCACGCGCCATTTGAGAATGGGGTTTACGAACCGCTCGCCGGCGTGCTTCATCTGGCGGCGTGGCGCGCCAGGGCAAACGAGGCGGGCATGTCGGCACAGGAGCTGGTTGACAACTTTCCAGATGCGGTCGGCTTGGCGCTGGCGATCGATTTTGATGCAGCCTTGCAGCAGGATGCGATCGACTGGACATCCAATCACGATGCCATGGTGTTGATCTGACTGCGGCCCGCGCCACAGGCTCCTGACGTCGAACCCGACCGCGTCGGGCCGCCCGTCTCACCGCAGGGGGGCGGGCTCGGTCGGTGCGAAATTCTGGGGCAGATTGTCGTAGGAGGAATTGGGCAGGTCGAACTTCTCGGTCCGCTTGGTCCGCTTGCTGCGACGCCGGTCCAGAATGGCCACCGGCTCGGGCGGCGCCACGGGGTGCGCCGCCTTGAGCCAAAAAGCCGCATCGGGCATTTCCATGTGTGGACAACCACAGTCCGGCGCGAAGCGCCAAGAAACAAGGTACCTGGAATGGTCCACGGTTGGATCGAAACGGTCCAGATCCAACAGCAATTGCCGTTCCAATGCTGGCGCGTAGCGCAGCAAAGTCTCGTTCCATTTTAGGATCACCAGGTGCACCACCACGTCTTCGTCGCTGACCCGTTTTGGGGCCACCAGCACGTCACAACCTACCCAGCCGGCCGGCACGCCGTGTTGCCTAAGTGTGTCCTTCAGCACCACGCGAACCAGTTCCCGCTGGATGTGGGTGTGCTGCCGCGTGCTGGCCGGTGGCGGAGTGCCGCCCACTGGCGCCGTGGCGGGGTGCTCGGCTTTGTGGGGTTTTGCCTTGAATAGTCCAAACATGGTGTCGCACCTCTCCCTAGCCGAATGTCGCATGCCGCGACGTTGGCATTCAGTGTCCCATAGTCGCAGCCAAACCACAAGTCTGGGCGGGCGGTGGCCCCGAGCGGCGCTGGGGTGTTCAGCCGTGTCGGATGGCCACGCTCTTGAGCGTGGTAAACCCGTACAGCGCTTCAAAGCCCTTTTCACGCCCGTGCCCGGACGATTTAACGCCGCCAAACGGGATTTCGACGCCGCCACCGGCACCGTAATTGTTGATAAACACCTGTCCGCACCGAAGCCTGCGCGCCATGCGGAATTGCCTTCCGCCATCCTGAGTCCAGATGCCGGCCACCAGACCGAAGGGCGTGGCATTGGCCAGTTCGATGGCATGCTCCTCGTCGCCAAAGCTCATGGCCGCCAGCACCGGGCCAAATAGCTCATCCTGGGCGATCCGGCTCGCACCGGGAACATCGCGCAGCAGCACCGGCGCCTGGTAGAAGCCGGTCGAAGGCGCCTGGTCGACGACCTGACCTTGCGCAGCGACCATGATTCCCTGATCCGCTGCCTCGGCGAGCAGGCGTTGAATGCGCTGCTGCTGGCCGAGCCGGATCAGCGGGCCAAGATCGAGGTCCAGCGCCGCGGGTCCGGCGCGCAGCGTGCGAAACACGGCCCCGAGTCGCTCCAGCAGGTCCTCATAGATGGATCGCTCGATCAACACGCGTGACCCTGCTGAACAGGTCTGTCCCGCGTTCTGGATGATGGCGTTGACAATCGCCGGCACCGCGGCATCGAGATCGGCATCGGCGAAGACAATCTGGGGGCTCTTGCCGCCCAGTTCCAGCGTGACCGGGCAATGGCGCTCCGCCGCGATTTGAGCGACGCGTGTGCCAACGGGAGGACTTCCGGTGAAACTGATGTGGTCGATGCCGGCGTGTCGAACCAGCGCGTCGCCGGCCTCCAGGCCATAGCCGGTTACGACATTGAGCGCGCCAGCGGGAAAACCCACTTCTGCGGCCAGTTGTGCCACCCGGATGAGTGACAGACAGGCGTCCTCGGCAGGCTTGACGACACAGGCGTTACCCGCCGCCAGCGCCGCGCCGACGCTACGGCCAAAGATCTGCATGGGGTAGTTCCACGGGATGATGTGACCGGTGACGCCATGCGGTTCACGCCAGGTCAATACCGAATAGCCATCGAGATAGGGGATGGTGGCACCGTGCAGCTTGTCGCAAGCACCCGCGTAGAACTCCAGGTAGCGCGCCAGGGCCGACACATCGGCCCGGGCCTGCCGGGTTGGCTTGCCGCAGTCGCGTTGTTCGGTGGCCGTCAGCTCCTGCGCATGCGCCGCCACCGCCGTTGACAGGCGCATCAGCAGTCGGCCGCGATCGGCGGCCGCTAGCCTGCACCACACCGTGTCCTGGCATCGTCGCGCCGCCTGCACGGCGGCGTCGACATCGCTGGCGCCGCTGCGCGCGATGGAGTCGAAGGGCTGTCCATCCGACGGGTCGGTCATCGGGATGCTCAATCCCGATTCCGCGGGGCAACTGGTGTTGGCGATGAAATTGGATTGCATGATGTCTGGCCGGTTGGAAGGCCAGTTTAGCCCACGCCGCGCGGCCGACAGGGTGATTTCATCGGGCAAGAAAAAAGGCCCGCATGGGCGGGCCTTTCTTGATTGAGCGTGAAGTGTTTAGCCGCCGTGAATCTTCATCATCACGGGGACGATCAGCAAGGCCACGATGTTGATGATCTTGATCAACGGGTTGACGGCGGGGCCGGCGGTGTCCTTGTAGGGATCGCCGACGGTGTCGCCGGTAACGGCTGCCTTGTGCGCCTCCGAGCCCTTGCCGCCATGGTTGCCGTCTTCGATGTACTTCTTGGCATTGTCCCAGGCGCCACCACCGGTGCACATGGAGATGGCGACGAACAGGCCGGTCACGATGGTGCCCATCAACAAACCACCCAGCGCCTTGGGGCCGAGCAGCAAGCCGACCAGAATCGGCACCACCACGGGCAACAGCGACGGGATCATCATTTCCTTGATGGCGGCGGTGGTCAGCATGTCAACGGCGGTGTCGTATTCGGGCTTGCCGGTGCCGTCCATGATGCCCTTGATGTCGCGGAACTGGCGGCGCACTTCGACCACCACGCTGCCTGCGGCACGACCCACGGCTTCCATCGCCATGGCGCCAAACAGATAAGGGATCAAGCCACCAATGAACAAGCCAATGATCACCATCGGATCGCTCAGGTCGAAGCTGATGGCCTTGCCATAACCCTCGAGCTTGTGGGTGTAGTCGGCAAACAGCACCAGCGCAGCCAGACCGGCCGAGCCGATGGCGTAGCCCTTGGTCACCGCCTTGGTGGTGTTGCCCACGGCGTCCAGTGGATCGGTGATGTCACGCACGCTGGCAGGCAGTTCCGACATTTCGGCAATGCCGCCGGCGTTGTCGGTGATGGGGCCATAGGCATCCAGTGCCACCACGATGCCGGCCATGCTCAGCATGGAGGTCGCCGCAATGGCAATGCCGTAGAGTCCTGCCAGATTGAAGGCAACCCAGATGGCCACGCAGACAAAGATCACAGGCCAGGCGGTGGAGCGCATGGACACGCCCAGGCCGGCGATGATGTTGGTGCCGTGGCCGGTGGTGGAAGCTTGTGCAATGTGCTGCACCGGGCTGTACTGGGTGCCGGTGTAGAACTCGGTGATCCACACCAGGGCGGCGGTCAAGATTAGACCAACGGCGCAGGCGCCAAACAGGGCCATCTGGCTGCCGGACGCCTTGATGGCATTGTCCGGAATCAACCATTGCGTGACAAAGAAGAAAGCGATCAGCGACAGACCGCCGGCCACTGCCAAGCCCTTGTAGAGCGCGGGCATGACGTTCTTCATGCCAGGCGAGGCCTTGACGAAGAAGCAACCGATGATGGATGCCACGATGGACACAGCGCCTAACGCGAGCGGGTACACCACAGCGCTGGTGCCAGCACCGGTCACCAGCAGCGCGCCCAGCACCATGGTGGCGATCAGCGTCACGGCGTAGGTTTCAAACAGGTCGGCGGCCATGCCGGCGCAGTCGCCGACGTTGTCGCCGACGTTGTCGGCGATCACGGCGGGGTTGCGCGGGTCGTCCTCGGGGATGCCAGCTTCAACCTTGCCCACCAGGTCGGCGCCAACGTCAGCGCCCTTGGTGAAAATGCCACCGCCCAGGCGGGCGAAAATGGAGATCAGCGAAGAACCAAAGGCAAAACCGATCAGCGGGTCCAACAGCTTGGCCACGTTCTTGTCAGGCGTCATGTTGCCGTTGCTGACCAGGAACCAGTAGAACCCGGTCACGCCCAGCAGACCCAGCCCCACCACCAGCATGCCGGTGATGGCGCCGCCCCGGAAGGCTACGTCCAGCGCCGGGCCGATACCCTTGGTGGCGGCCTGTGCCGTACGCACATTGGCGCGCACCGAGACGTTCATGCCGATGAAGCCGCAGGCGCCGGAAAGCACCGCGCCAATGATGAAGCCGGTGGCGGTCAGTCCACCCAGGAACACACCAATCAAGGCGGCCAATACCACGCCGACAATGGCGATGGTCTTGTATTGCCGGGCCAAATAGGCCGCGGCGCCGGTTTGAATGGCAGCTGCAATTTCCTGCATGCGTGCGTTGCCCGCGTCCTGGGAAAGAATCCAGCTGCGCGCCCAGAAGCCGTAACCCACGGCAATGAGCCCGCAGACAAGCGCCAGAATGAGCGCAGAGTTGCCTGTCATAAGAAATCTCCAGAGTTGTATTGACGAAGAGGGAGTAGCACGCTAGCGTCACCCCCGCTGCGTTGCTTCCTCGGTCTCCACATCGCGGCAAGCGCGCCGGAGAAGATTGGCCAACCGGCGCACTGTAACGTGAAAAATGACCGTTTCCACGAGGTGGCAAGGGGTGAGTAAGTAAAATCAGGGTTAATCCTAGGCAATGCCTGATTTAACTCAAGATAAGTAGCCCCAACATGTCCCTAGACAACGTCACCCCCGGCCTCAACGCGCCCGATACCTTCAATGTGATCATCGAGATTCCGATGAACGCCGATCCGGTCAAGTACGAGGTGGACAAGGCCACCGGCGCGATTTTTGTCGACCGCTTCATGAGCACGGCGATGCACTATCCGACCAATTACGGCTATGTGCCAAAGACCATCAGCGGCGACGGTGATCCGGTCGACGTGTTGGTGATCACGCCGGTTCCCCTGATCCCAGGGGTGGTGGTGACCTGCCGGCCCATTGGCATTCTGAAGATGCAGGATGAAGCCGGCGAAGATGGCAAGGTGCTGGCGGTGCCGACCAACAAGATCCTTTCGCTGTACACGCAGTGGAAACGGCCGGAGGACCTCAATCCCTTGCGGCTCAAGACCATCGCCCATTTCTTCGAGCATTACAAGGATCTTGAGGAAGGCAAGTGGGTCAAGATTCTGGGCTGGGAAGACGCCGAGTCAGCGAAGAAGGAGATCGCCGGCGGTATTGCCAATTACATCAAGGCTCACGCCGGGCAGTAGGGCGATGGCGGTGTCGCGCAGGTCGCGACCTTGAGCGATTTGCCTGGTGCTTTGCCGGGCGCCCAATTGTCGCCAATGAAGCTGCGGGCGTGTATCATGCTTCAAGGCACATCAGCGGATTCAAGGAATCGACCTCATGGAATCTATGCAAGACACTTCTTCAAGCCTGCGACAGCCCGCCGCCCGACCCGTTCAAGTGCTCGCTGATGCCGGGCAGTATCTGACCTTGCGACTCGGCGGCGAGGAATACGCGATCGACATTCTTCGGGTGCAGGAGATTCGGTCCTACGAGGCGCCTACCCGCATGGTCAACGCGCCGCCGTTCATCAAGGGTGTGATCAATCTTCGGGGCGTGATCGTTCCGATTGTGGATCTGCGCATGAAGCTCAACATCGAGAAGGTTGAGTACAACGAGTTCACGGTCGTGATCATCCTGAACGTTCGCGGGACGGTGATTGGCGCCGTGGTGGACTCGGTTTCCGACGTCGTGACCCTCACCACACAATCAATCAAGCCCGCGCCGCAGTTTGAGACCGCCATCGAGTCCCGTTTCATCATTGGTCTGGCTGACGTCGGCGAGCGCATGCTGATCGTCATGAACGTCGAAGCCTTGATGAGCAACGCCGAGATGGGCATGGTGACCGCGGCGCTGCAATCCTAGGGTCAGGCTTGCCTGAACGGGCTGCGGGTTGACAGGTCGTCAAGGTAGTGGCCCATACCGAGCCGTTCCTGATCCAGGAAGCGTTCAACGGCGTGCGAGAACGCCGGATTGGCCAGCCAGTGCATGCTGGTGCCGGTGACCGGCATCAAGGCTCGGGCCAGTTTGTGTTCGCCCTGCGCACCGCCTTCAAACCGGTCAAAGCCGTGTTCGATGCACCATTGCAGTGGCTGGTAGTAGCACGCCTCGAAGTGCAGGCAATCGACGCGCTCCAGGCAGCCCCAGTATCGACCATAGGCGATCTGGCGCCGTATCGGCGCATCCCCGACGCGTTCGTCCGGTGACCCTATCGCAACCAGGCTTGCGGCGATCGGGCGTCCATGCCGTTCGGCCACGAACAGCAGCCAATGCTCGGGCATGCCGCGCGCGACGCGTTCGAAGAACGCCCGATTGAGGTAGGGCGGATTGCCATGTTCCTCGTAGGTCCGGGTGTAGCACCGGTAGAAGAAGTCCCAGTCGTCCGATGTGATGTCGCCGGCTCGTGACCAGCGAAACGTTACGCCGGCGTCACGGACCTTTCTGCGTTCCTGGCGGATCTTCTTGCGTTTGTCCTGAGCCAGCGTGCCCAAGAACTCTTCGAAGCTCCGATAGCCCGGCGTCTGGTTGCGCCAATGAAACTGAACCGCATGGCGCGGCATCATGCCCGCCTCCCGGCAGGCGGCAACGTCGGCGTCGTCGGCGAACAGAATGTGCAAGGACGACAGGCGTTGATCCCGGCACCACCTGATCGTGGCCCGAACCAGCTCTGCGCGTGCTGCCGCAGAGCGGGCGAGCAATCGCGACCCCGGAACAGGCGTGAAAGGCACTGCGACAACCGCCTTGGGATAGTAGTCCAGCCCGTGCTCCTGGTACGCGCGTGCCCAAGCCCAGTCAAACACGTACTCGCCAAACGAATGGTGCTTGACGTACAGCATGCAGGCGGCCTGCAGGGAGGCCTCGCGTTCCGCGAGAAACAGCCGCGGAGTCCACCCCGAGTCCGGCTCGGCGCAGTGGCAGTTGTGCAGCGCACTGAGGTACTCATGGCGCATGAATGGCGTTGCATGGGCCTGCGCGGCCAGCAGCGTGTTCCACGTAGCGGCGGCAATCGCGTCGGGCGATTCCAGCACGCGAATGACATAATCGTTTGAACTGTTTTCCACTGGCTTGCTAACTGATCCTGGTTCCGAGGCTCATGACTCTCAAACTCTGCGTTGCGCAACTCAATCTCGTGGTTGGTGATCTGGCTGGCAATTCCCAAAAGATCATCGATGCGGCGAACGTCGCCTACCAGCGCGGCGCGCGGCTGATGCTCACGCCGGAGCTGTCCATCTGCGGTTACGCCGCGGAAGACCTGTTTCTGCGCCCGGCCTTCGTTGCTGCCTGTGATGATGCCGTAAAACGCGTGGCCACGGCGCTGGCGGGTCTACAGGATATGGCCGTGGTGGTCGGGCATCCGGTTGGGCGGGATCGGCGGACCCGCAGTGTCGCGGTGCAGGAGCGATTCAATGCCGCCAGTGTCCTGAGACACGGCGCCGTCGTTGCAAGCTATGCCAAGCGTGAACTGCCGAACTACCAGGTATTCGACGAGCGGCGCTACTTCACGCCCGGGCAGGGGGTATGTGTGTTCGAGGCCGGCGCGGCCGGCGCGCAGGTCAAAGTTGGACTGTTGATATGTGAGGATGCCTGGTTTGAGGAACCTGCGCGCTTGGCCAAGGCGGCCGGCGCCGAACTCCTGGCGGTGGTCAACGCCTCGCCCTTCCATCTGGGCAAGGGCGATGAGCGTGAGCAGATGATGCGCGACCGGACCATCGCCTGCGGCTTGCCGCTGGTGTCGGCGCAACTGGTCGGTGGCCAGGACGAGGTGGTCTTCGAGGGCCACTCCTTTGCCATGGGCGCGGACGGATTGTTGGCTGGCCGCGCGCCCAGCTTCACGGAGGATCTGTTCGAAGTCGCCGTGGCACGGGTGCCTGAGGGCCTTCAACTGCGGGCCACCACCGCACCCAGCCGTAGCAGCGATGCGGATCTCTGGGATGCCCTGGTTCTGGGTGTGCGGGACTACGTGGGCAAGAATGGTTTCCCCGGCGTGGTCATCGGTCTTTCCGGCGGTATTGACTCGGCGCTGGTACTGGCCGTGGCGGTGGACGCGCTCGGCAAGGACCGTGTCCGCGCTGTCATGATGCCGTCGCCCTACACGGCTGACATCAGCCTGATCGATGCGCGCGACATGGCCGCTCGATTGGGAGTTCGCTACGACGAAATCTCCATCGTGCCGGAATTCGAGGCCTTCAAGGCCTCGCTGGCACGCGAGTTCGAAGGCCTGGCACCCGATGCGACCGAGGAGAACATCCAGGCCCGCATTCGCGGCACGCTGCTGATGGCCCTGAGCAACAAGTTTGGCAGCATCGTCCTGACCACCGGCAACAAGTCGGAGATGGCCACCGGCTACTGCACCCTGTACGGCGACATGGCCGGCGGCTTTGCGGTGATCAAGGACCTGGTGAAGACCATCGTCTTCAGGCTGGCGCAGTGGCGCAATGCCAACGACCCCTACGCAAGCGGTGCGGAGCCGATCCCGCGGCGCATCATCACCCGACCGCCCAGTGCCGAGCTGCGGCCGGATCAGCGCGACCAGGACAGTCTGCCGCCCTACGACATTCTGGACGGCATCCTGCAACGCTACATGGAGAACGACCAGAGCATCGAAGACATCATCGCCGCAGGATTTCCGCCGGCGGACGTCGAGCAGGTGACCCGGCTCATCAAGATCAATGAATACAAGCGACGCCAGGCGCCAGTCGGGATTCGAGTGACGCATCGAAGCTTCGGCAAGGATTGGCGTTATCCTATTACCAGTCGATTTCGCGCCTGAAGCATGCAATTGGCTCGGCGGAGCACCTGACGTGCCCGGCAGAACCCAATTCTGAACTGTTGAAGAGGAAACCCATGAAGCAAATCACCGCCATTGTCAAACCGTTCAAGCTGGAAGAAGTGCGTGAGGCGCTGGCCGAGTGCGGCGTTACCGGATTGACGGTCACCGAGGTGAAGGGGTTCGGTCGACAAAAGGGGCATACCGAGCTCTATCGGGGGGCCGAATACGTGGTGGACTTTCTTCCCAAGGTGAAGGTCGAGGTGGTGGTCAAGACCGACGATGTGGATCGCTGTGTCGACGCGATCGTCAAGGCTGCACACACCGGCAAGATTGGCGATGGAAAGATATTCGTTACCGGCGTGGAACGCGTCGTGCGCATTCGCACCGGCGAGCAGGACGAGTCCGCGATCTAGATCAGGACCCCCACGCTCGCCACTTCGTGCGCTGCGCTGCCCCCGAGGGGGCGCGTTCCACCTTGGGAGCGGCCCGGCGGTGGAACTAGATCGCAGACAAGCGTGCTGCCGGCGCGGTGCCGGCAGCTTCGACCAGAAACCTGAGTAGCGCCTGCGGGTCGCTGTCCGCCCGAAGCAGCTTCATTTGCCAGTCTGTCACCAACTGCTGCTCAAGCGACCCCTTGAGAAATTCGAGCAGTCGGTCGAAGTAATGGTCGACGTTCAATAGCCCTACGGGCTTGTCGTGGTAGCCGAGTTGGCGCCAGGTCCATACCTCAAACAGCTCTTCGAGTGTGCCCAGACCGCCGGGCAGGGCCAGAAAGGCGTCGGCGCGCTCGGCCATCATGCGCTTGCGGTCGTGCATGGTCTGCACGATGTGCAGCTCGGTGCAGCCGCGATGGGCCCACTCCCGGTCTACCAGCGCTTGCGGTATCACGCCCACCACGCTGCCACCTGCCTGCAGCGTCGCGTCGGCCACCACGCGCATCAGACCGCCGCCCCCGCCCCCGTATACAAGCTGTCCCTGGTGCTGGCCAATCCAACTTCCCACCGCCGTGGCAGCCTGGACGAATGCGGGGTTGGCGCCCGGTCGCGACCCACAATACACACAGACGGAAAAGGCCGCACTCATGGCGTCGGTGTGTTTGCGCCGTTGGCGGCAATCAGGCGTGTGCCCGCCAGCGCGTCGTGCCAGAACTGTCGCTGAGGATGGAATCGACTCAGCACCGCCCACACCGCCGCCCAGCCCGCCACGATCACCACGGACTGTGGCGCCGATAGCTTGAAGGGCGCGATGGCGGCCAGGGCCGGAACAAACCACAACCAGCTCAATATGTAGCGCAACAGCGCGCGGGCTTGAGACAGGGGCTGGCCACGGCGGTCGACAATCCGGATGTGCCAGGTCTTCATGGCCAAGGTCTGGCCCTTGGACCAGAGCCAGACAAAGTAGATGCCAAACACGACAAACAGGAATCCCTGTAGCGCGTGGCGGTTGTCAAGGGCATTTCGGGTCTGGCTGAGCGTTCCGAACAGATATCCTGCAATGAACACCACACCGAACAGCAGCACACCCTCGTACATCCAGCACGCCATTCGGCGGCCCAGACTGGGCGCGACCAGGTCGGGAATGGGCTCGGTCATGGCGTGGAGGTCCTCATTCGCCGATTCTGCCAGCGAATCCCCGCGCTTTGGCCGGCGACCTCAATGACTTTGGGTGCCCGCAGGCTCGGATGCTGTCTGCGTGCGCGGCAGCAAGGTCTTCTGGTCGACTGCGTCCTTGGCTATGGCGACCTTCGCGGAGCGGCTGGGAGTCTTGCGCGTGACTGGCACCACCGCCAGCTTCTGGGGTGGCACTGGCTTGCTCGCCGGCGCTGCGCCGACCGGCTTGGCGGTTGCCTTGGCAGCGAGCTTCTGTTTTTCCTCGGGGCTCAGTGCCTGATAGGCCTGCCAGGTGGCAGCCTTCTCCGCCGGGGTGAGCTGTTTGGTCTGTGCGTACTGCAGCCGTGCCTCGGTGCGCTGTCTCTGGCTCAGGTTGACCCACTCCGCCATGCGGCTGTGCATCTTGGTCTGCTCCGCAGGGGCCAGAGAACTGTAGTTTTTCGAAACGGCCAACCACTTGCGCTTGTTGGATTCCGGCAGCGTGGCCCAGTTCGCGGCCAGCGGCCGAAGCGCCACTTGCTGCTGGCTCGTCAGGTCCTGCCAGGCCGGTTTGGTCATCACGACGGGTGCCGGCTTTGCCGCGGCGACGGCGGGGCTGGCAGACCGCGTGCCGGATGCGGCCGAGTACGTCGTCGTGGCAATGTTTTGCGCCAATGCCCACGAGACGGACATGCTGGACGTGGCAAGCACCAAACACAGCGCGCTCCACAGCATGACGTAGGGCCGTGCTGCGGACCGTGCCTGCGACTGAACTGATCGTGGTGTCATGCGTGCCATGGACCGTTATGGGCGGGCGGACTCCCGACTCATCTTCAGGAACTGCGCAAATCCCGGATCGGTGTAGGCGGACGGCGGCAGGGTATCGGTGAGCAGGGCGGAATCAATCTCGGCCAATTCGTTGGCGCGTTCTTCACTCAATACGACGTTGATGCCAAGAAGCCCGATGACCAAGGCCAACAAGGGGATCGCGGACGCGATGGCGCTCCACAAGTTGAAACCTTCGTCGCCCGAATGCAAGGCCACTGTTGCGCCAGAAACCACAGCGCCTACCGCAACTTGTCGGGCGGCGAGCTTGCGCTGGCCTACTGCCCGCACGCGGGCCGCGCGCAGCCGCTCTGTCACCTCATAGGGGAGGTCGTCGCAGGCATCCGAGAGACGGGCTGTCAGTTTCAGGCCAAAACGGTCCTGCGCCAGTTGATTCTGGTAGCTATGCGAAATTGTCATAATCGTATTCCCTTTCCCTTCAGGGCTTTGCTCAACGCCTGGACGGCTCGGGAGCAATGTGTCTTGACGCTTCCCTCTGAGCACCCCATTGCGGCGGCGGTTTCAGTAACGTCCAACTCCTCCCAGTAACGCATGAGGAACGCTTCTCGTTGACGTGCCGGCAAGGCCTCGATCTCGATTTCGATCGCCTTCATCGTCTGGATGCGGTCAACCGTGCTTTCAGCGCTTTCAGTCTGTTGTGAGTCGTCCTGGGTTCGTAAAGTTTCCAGCAGGTCAAATTCCGCGTCGTCGGCGTCCGATTCGAAGTCCCCCATGTTGGAAAACAGGGCGTTCTTGGTCTTCTGGCGGCGAAACCAATCCAGCGTGCAGTTGGACAGAATGCGCTGAAACAGCATCGGCAACTCGGCGGCCGGCTTGTCACCATAGTGCTCCGCGAGCTTGAGCATGCTTTCCTGAACGATGTCCAGCGCGGACTCTTCGTTGCGAACGTGATAGACGGAGCGCTTGAAGGCCCGCTTTTCGACGCTCTTCAGGAAATCGGATAGTTCTCGTTCGGTTGCCAAGTGGGTCCTGCAGCGGCAGTGTTGGGGCGTCGTCACGCGGAGGGACTCCGGTGAAACGGGACGCGGTGCGCCGGGAATTATGACATTCCGGTTTCGAATTTCCGGGGCATTTACCGGCTTGGGCCCGTCCAGTGCGATAATCGCCGCTGCAATTCAAACGGCAAACGGGTCATGATTTGACGCAAGAATCGGTGCGGCTATGGTCTTGATCCTAAGTCCCGACGCGACTTCACGAGAGTTCAGCGAAGGGGCACCCAAGGTTTTTCGTTAGAGAAATTCACAAAGGTTCATCATGGAAATATCAAAGGCAGAACTCAGTTCAACCGCCGCAGCGCAGCGGCAGGCAGCGCATGGTGTGTCGAAATCGACGGCAACGGATGTGCTGGAGCTTCGCGGTGCAGAAGTCCTGGTCAAGGGCCTGCAGGCCGAAGGCGTCAAGTTCATCTGGGGCTATCCAGGTGGTGCGGTCCTGCACATCTACGACGCGTTTTACAAACAGGACACGATCCAGCACATTCTGGTCCGGCACGAGCAGGCGGCGGTGCACGCGGCCGACGGGTATGCACGGGCCACTGGGGATGTTGGCGTGGCGCTGGTTACCTCCGGTCCGGGCGTGACCAATGCGGTGACCGGCATTGCCACCGCTTACATGGACAGCATTCCGATGGTGATCATCACCGGGCAGGTGCCAACCCACGCGATTGGACTGGATGCGTTCCAGGAGTGCGACACGGTGGGCATCACCCGTCCCGTGGTCAAACACAACTTTCTGGTGAAGGACGCACGCGAGATCGCGTCCACGCTCAAGAAAGCGTTTCACATCGCGCGCAGTGGACGGCCAGGGCCGGTGGTGGTTGACATCCCGAAGGACGTATCGTTCAAGAAGGTGCCCTATCACGGTTATCCGGCGTCCGTGGAGATGCGTTCCTACAATCCGGTCCGCAAAGGACACGGCGGTCAGATTCGCAAGGCGCTGCAGTTGCTGCTGACGGCCAAGCGCCCCTACATCTACACTGGCGGCGGCGTGCTGGCCAGCA
>Ga0208628_1000737_pt1:5000-14099 | contig 14099 bp, 11 predicted proteins | sample LakWasMet16_LOW5_2_FD_183864 | JGI IMG/M metagenome (GOLD analysis project Ga0208628, IMG submission 183864) | Freshwater sediment methanotrophic microbial communities from Lake Washington under simulated oxygen tension - Sediment Metagenome... | ecosystem: Environmental > Aquatic >... | reverse complement strand
CGATACACGGCAGGTGATTGTCGGCAATGCCTTGTCTCGCGGTAATCCCGCAGTTGAATATGTCTTGAACCAGCAGCTCGATTATATTTCCGGTGCCGAGTGGCTGCGGGAAAACGTATTGCCGAAACGCACAACGCTTGCCGTTGCCGGTACGCACGGCAAGACGACGACAACTTCGATTTTGGCATTTTTGCTCGAAGCGGCCGGCCGCGAGCCGGGCTTTCTGGTTGGCGGCGTGCCGGAGAACTTCGGTGTTTCCGCGCGTCTGGGCAAAGGCCGGGAATTTGTGGTGGAAGCGGATGAATACGACACCGCTTTTTTCGACAAGCGCAGCAAGTTTGTCCATTACCGTCCGACCGTCGCGATTCTCAATAACCTGGAATTTGATCACGCCGATATTTTCGATGATGTCGCCGCGATCCAGAAACAATTTCATCATCTGGTTCGCATCGTTCCCGGCAACGGAAAACTGATCGTCAATGGCGAAGACAAATACCTCGCCGAAGTATTGAGCATGGGTGCCTGGTCGCCGATCGAACGCTTTTCGCTGGATGCCGATACCGAATGGACCGCGCGTTTGATTGAAAACGACGGTTCCGAGTTTGGGGTGATCCATAAGGGCAAGGAATTGGGTGTCGTACAGTGGTCACTTGTGGGTCGCCATAATGTATTGAACGGTTTGGCGGCGGTTGCCGCGGCGAATGCGGTGGGTGTCGATGTTGCATCGGTGTTGCCGCGTCTGGTCGAGTTTCAAAGTGTGAAGCGTCGCCTGGAAAACCTGGGCAATGCCAATGGCGTGACTGTTTACGACGATTTTGCCCATCACCCGACCGCTATCCGCACAACCCTCGAAGGATTGCGGGCGAAGGTCGGAAGTGCGCGCATAGTCGTAGCGATGGAACCACGCAGTAACTCGATGCGTCTTGGTTCCCATGCCGCGGAAATCGCACCGTCGCTTAACGAGGCAGATGCGGTCGTCTTCCTGCATCGACCCGAGCTGAGTTGGGATGCCGGCAAAGTGATTTCGGCCTTGCGCGGTCAGGGTCAAAGCGCGTCAACCGTGGATGACTTGATTGCCGATTTGAAAGCATTGGCGCGAGCAGGCGACCATGTCGTATTCATGTCCAATGGAGGTTTTGAAGGCGCGCCACGCAGGTTTCTGGCAAGCCTGTAGGGGCGATTCATGAATCGCCGCTACGGCGTTACACTATTCGTGTGAGTAATTCCGAACTGCCCTTGTTTCCCCTGAATACCGTCCTGTTCCCCGGCGGTATTCTGCCGCTCCGGATTTTTGAGCCGCGTTACCTCGACATGGTCAAAAGCTGCATGCGAAACGGGCACGGCTTTGGCGTCTGCATGATTATCCAGGGCGAAGAAGTTGGCCATAACACCGCATCGGCCGCACTCGGTTGTGAAGCCCGCATTGTCGACTTTGACCAGACGCCGGATGGGCTGCTCAGCATCACCGCATTGGGTGAGCGCCGTTTTCACGTCGAGCAGGTCAAGGTCCGTAATAATGGTCTGGTGGTCGGCGAAGTGTCCTGGCTGTCCGGGCCGCAGGAGATTGTCGTTGCTCCGGAATATTTTGTTCTATCGCAAATCCTCCAGCGTGTATTGGATAAAGCGGAAATCTCGTTTGATAAAAAGCAACTCGAGAATGCCGACTGGGTAAGTTGGCGTCTGGCCGAATGGCTGCCCTTGTCCAATCTCGAGCGACAAGAGTTGCTGCAGGAATCGGACGCGCATCTCCGATTGCAAACCCTGCTGGAAAAAATTCCGAATTTCCAGAGTATTTAAGCCACAAGAAATGTAAAACGCCATCTCCGTGAAAGCGGAGATACTGAAATGATTTCCGCCAACAATGATTATTACCAAAGGCTGCCATGTCGAATCTTAAAAACAAAACACTGTTCATCACCGGCGCATCGCGCGGCATAGGTTTGGCCATCGCACTGCGTGCCGCAAGGGACGGCGCGAATATAGTCATTGCCGCCAAGTCGGATGTGCCCAATCCAAAATTGCCCGGCACCATTCATTCGGCCGCAAAAGCGGTTGCAGAAGCCGGCGGAAAAGCCTTGGCGCTGCGCTGCGACATTCGCGAAGAAGATCAGGTGAAAGCCGCCGTCGAAAAGGCGGTCGAAACTTTCGGCGGCATCGATATCCTGATCAACAACGCCAGTGCAATCTGGCTGCGCGGCACACTGGATACGCCGATGAAGCGCTATGACCTGATGAACCAGGTCAATTCACGCGGCACTTTCATGTGTTCGCAGATCTGTTTGCCGCATTTGTTGAAAGCCGAAAACCCCCACATCCTTACTTTGGCGCCGCCGATCAATCTTGATCCGAAATGGTGGGCACCACACACAGGCTATACGCTGGCGAAAATGGGCATGAGCTTCGTAACGCTGGGCCTGGCGGAAGAGTTCAAGGGCAAAGTCGCCGTCAACGCCTTGTGGCCGCGTACCGTGATCGCGACCGACGCCATCAACATGATCCCCGGGGTTGAATTATCCAAATGCCGCACGCCGGAAATTTTATCCGATGCTGCGCATGCGATTCTTGTCACGCCGCACATGCAATTGAACGGAAAATTCATCCTCGACGAAGATTTCCTGCGCGAACGCGGGGTGGTGGATTTTGACCGTTACGCCGTGGATCCATCGCAAAAATTACTGCCGGATTTATTTCTGGACTAACGAAAGGCTTTTCCGGAGAAAATCATGAAATACCTGCATGCCATGGTGCGCGTTCGCGATCTGGAAGCTTCGATGAAGTTTTACCGCGATGCACTGGGTCTGGTCGAAACAAGGCGAAAAGATTATCCGCAAGGGCGCTTTACGCTGGTCTATCTGGCCGCGCCGGAAAATCCCGATTCGGAGGTCGAATTGACCTACAACTATGACGACGAAGATTATGGCGGTGCCCGCAATTTCGGACATCTGGCTTTTGCCGTAAACAACATCTACCAAACTTGCGAGCAGCTCCGCCAGCACGGGGTAAGCATCAATCGCCCACCGCGTGACGGCCGCATGGCTTTTGTCCGCTCCCCGGATAACATCTCGATTGAATTGCTCCAAAAAGGCGAGGCGCTTGCACCGCAAGAGCCATGGAGCTCGATGGAGAATACTGGCGTCTGGTAGCCGGCCCGGCCGGTGCCCTGTGTATGGTGTAAGCGGTCAGCAAATGCTGACTAACCGTGACACTTTGTGACATTTTCATGGTCGATTACGCAGCAAATTAACCGCAAATGTGTCGGCATCGGCACTTTTTTGCTTGGCCTGTTTCTTGCTGGATTCCTGTATCGGGCCTTGAACGCCCAGCCGTCCAGATGCCTGAAATCAGGGGGAATGTAATGAAACGTCGCAGTGCCGGTTTTACGCTCATCGAACTTATGATTGTTATCGCGATCCTGGGAATACTGATTGCAATTGCCTTGCCCGCCTATCAGGACTACGCCGTTCGCGCAAAGATGTCCGAAGCGCTCAGTCTGGTGACGAAAGAGAAAGTGGCCGTGTCCGAATACCGAATGACGAACGGAGTTTTTCCGAGCACCTTGGAGCAAGCCGGCTCTGCGACGGTCGTGAATGCGAGTAATTATGTGGGCCAAATCCACATGCTTACACCTGGAACAATCTGCCTGCATGTTCAAAATACCGGTGAGCCTTCTGTCGACAGCGGCTTCCATCCCTTGCGCTTGCAGGCTACCGTAAACGGTACCGGCCAGATTGAATGGGTCTGTGGACATGGTTCCGTTGGGGCAGACAACCGTTTTTACCCCGCAAATTGCAGGAATAGTCTCTAGCACGGTTAGACGGACGCTACCCTGGTGTTAATCAGGCAATGCTTGCCTCAGGTCTTCGATCAGATCATCCGAATGTTCCAGTCCAACCGATATCCGCAGTAAATTCTGCGCTGAAACCGGATTCGGCCCCTCGACCGATGCGCGGTGTTCGATCAGGGACTCGCAGCCCCCAAGCGAAGTTGCATTGATGAATAATTTCAGCTTGCCGGCAAACACCAGTGCCGCCTCCCGGCCGCCTTTCACATGTACCGACATCATGCCGCCAAAACCGCGCATTTGTGATTTCGCGATTTCATGGTTTTGATGTGACGCGAGTCCGGGGTAGTTTACTTTCTCGATGGCGGGGTGTGCATTGAGAAATGCGGCAATTTTTTCCGCGTTGCTGCAATGCCAGGCCATGCGTGCCGCAAGCGAGCGAGCGCCGCGCAGAATCAGCCATGCGCTGAACGGTGAAAGAATATTTCCGGTGATGTGGCGACGATGCGCAGCCTTGTCATAAAGCTGGTCGCGTTTCGCAAATGCCAGCGCGCCACCCATTACATCACTATGGCCGCCAAAATATTTCGTGGTGGAATGCATCACGACATCGGCGCCAAGCAGTATGGGTTGCTGCAAAATCGGCGTGGCAAAAGTGTTATCGCAGACAAGAAGGATATTTTTCTCTTTGCACACAGCGGCTATCGATTTTATATCCGACACTTCAAGCAGGGGATTTGACGGCGTTTCTAGCCAGATGCATTTCGTTTGATCAGAAATCGCCGCGCGTACCGCATTCAGATCGGACATATTGATCGCACGCATGCTCAGACCGCGTTCGGGCAGAAACTCCTGCCCCAGGCTACGCAAGCCGCCATAACAATCACCGGGGATCAGAACCTCGGCGCCTGAAGGTAGGCATTCCAGCAAACCGTTCATTGCCGCCATGCCGGAGGCAAATGCCAATGCGGCTTCGCCTTGTTCCATCGCGGCCAGGCATTCTTCCAGGCGTGATTGCGTCGGGTTGGCTTCGCGCTGGTATTCAAAACCGGCAATACGTTCGCCGGCGGGCCCATGCTGGAAAGTGGTCGCCAGATGAATGGGCGGTGATACGGCGCCGGTTTCTTTGTCGGGCTCGCCGCCGGCGTGGATTGCCAAGGTTTCAATACGCATTGAGAGTTCCAGAGGTTAGGGAGCGGGTACTTAATTCGATAATAAATTGTTCTTCGTTTTCGAAAACGAAAGCGTCCAGGCCTGCCAGTTTTGCACCTTCGACATTGCGTACCTTGTCATCGACGAACAAAGTGGAGTAGGGCGCAAAACCCAGTCGTTGCACGCATTGCAAAAACGCAAACTCTTCCGGCTTGGTTGCGCCGAGCGTGCCGGAACAGACAAAGCGTTGGCGAAACAAGGGCATCAATTCGGGAACGATTTGCGATGCATTTTGATAAAACCAGTGCGCATTGTTGCTGAAGATGCCCAGCTGCACCTGCTCTGACAATTGTTCGCAAAATTTCAACATGCCGGGGCGTACGCGCGTTGCCTGTTTTCTTGCGGCAATGAAATCGTCGCCGGGAATACTCAGTCCCCATTCACTGCGCAACAAATCCATATACATATCAAGATCGAATTCGCCGCGGTCCGATCTGGTCTCAAAACCGCTGGCGAATACGGCGTCATGCACGTACTTCTCGGTTGCGCCGGTCATTTCCGCGAGCACGCGGCAGCGAATGACGTGGCTGTAGTCCACCAGCACGTCGTCCAGATCCAGTAAAAGTAATTTGGGTTTGATCATCACTTTGTTTTATTTTCTGGATTCCAGGAATGCTTCGCGCGCCGCTTCAATGGTGTGGCTTATTTCGATATCGCCGTGCATCGAGCTCAGGAACCCGGCCTCGTAGGCGGAAGGTGCTAGATAGACGCCACGCTTCAGCATGCCGTGGAAGAACTTGCGAAATGCCGGAATATCGCAAGTCGTCGCATCGGTGAAATTATCAACGTGCTTGTCGTTGAAAAACAAACCGAACATGGCGCAACTTCTGTTCGTGGTAACGGCGACGCCGGCATCACGCGCTGCGTTTTCAAGGCCATCACAAAGTTGGTGTGTACGCTTTTCAAGATTTTCGTAAAAACCCGGTGCCTGAATCAACTCGAGTGTTGCCAAGCCAGCAGCCATTGCTACAGGGTTGCCGCTGAGCGTGCCGGCTTGATAAATCGGTCCGCTCGGCGCGATTTGCTGCATCAAGTCCCTGCGACCGCCGTAGGCACCGACCGGCATGCCGCCGCCGATGATTTTTCCGAACGTGCTCAAATCCGGCGTGACGCCATAGCGCGCCTGTGCGCCGCCAAGCGCGACACGGAAGCCGGTCATCACTTCGTCGAAAATAAGTATCGCGCCAAATTGCGTGCACAGGTTTCGCAAGTGTTGCAGATAGCCATCCTTTGGAAGAATGCAATTGGCATTGCCGACGATGGGTTCAACGATCAAGCCGGCAATGTCTTTGCCCACTTCTTCGAATAACTTTGTGGCGGCATCGAAATCGTTGTATGGCAGAGTTAGAGTCAGATCGGCCAGTTCCTTAGGCACGCCGGGTGAGTCGGGAATACCCAGCGTCAGCATGCCGGAGCCCGCCTTGACCAGAAACGAATCGCCATGGCCGTGATAGCAGCCTTCGAATTTGATGATTTTGTTACGGCCGGTCGCGCCGCGTGCCAAACGAATTGCCGAGAGCGTTGCTTCGGTACCCGAATTCACCATGCGCACCATTTCGCAGCTTGGTATCAAACGCGTGATGGTTTCCGCCATCGTTACTTCAAGTGCGTTCGGTACGCCGAATGACAAACCGTTCTTCATAACGTCGGAAACGGCCTGCAGGACTTTCGGATGCGCATGTCCGGCAATCATCGGCCCCCAGCTGCCGATGTAGTCAATATAACGGTTGCCATCAACGTCAATGATGTAGGCGCCCTCGGCTCGTGCTGCAAAAAACGGTTCACCGCCAACGGATTTGAACGCACGTACCGGCGAGTTAACGCCGCCGGGCAATAATAATTTGGCGCGTGAAAACAATTCGTGACTTTTTTCTGTGTTCATCGGGTTACTCGGGAATATATTCAGAAGCGGAAAAAACTTTTCAATTTGCAGTGCAGGATCGGTCGCGTCGAATACCGCGCCAATCACCGCCAGAAAGTGGGCGCCTGCAGCGATCGTTTGTGCTGCATTGTCCGGCGTTATGCCGCCTATGGCTACCATCGGTAAATTTAGCGAGGCCGCCCGTGAAAATAATTCCAAGCCGGCATTGCGGGCCAGCGGCTTCGTGCCGGAGGCGTAAACCGCACCGAAGGCAATGTAATCCGCGCCATTGGCAGCGGCTTGTTCGGCCAGTTTAATCGAGTCATAGCATGACACGCCGATGACGGCATTCGGACCGAGCAGGTTTCTTGCCCTTGCCGGATCGCCATCATGTTCGCCGAGATGGACGCCATCGGCGGCCAATTCATGCGCCAGTGAGATATCGTCATTGATGATCAGCGGGATGTTCAATTGACGGCAATGCTCAAGCAGTATCTTCGCTTGTTCACGCATCTGCATTTGATCGGCTTGCTTGTTCCGATATTGCAGCACGCTGACTTTATTGCCGAGCACGGGCAATACACGTGCCAGAAAACGCTCGCTGTCGGCGTCATCGGGAGTAATCAAATACAAGCCACCCTTGGGTAAAACGGTATTGGTGTTCATGGCGGCGATGGCTGAAAAATGCGAGAATAGTCGCGAATTTTAAAGGGTTTTGCAGGTCTTATGAGTGATTCAACAGCATTTCGCAGTTATATGTGTGTCGTTTGTGGCTTTATCTACAACGAAGCCGATGGTTTGCCGGAAGAAGGCCTCGCGCCGGGCACGCGCTGGGACGATATCCCTGATTCCTGGGTTTGCCCGGATTGCGGTGTGACCAAGGCCGATTTCGAAATGGTCGAAATCTAATTCGCGATATCAATTGAGCTTCGTGCGAATGCTGCTTAGGTCTACCAGATAATTTCGCACCGCTTCTTCGTCTTCGGCATTGGGTGTCAGCTGTAGATATTTTGCGAGGTCTTCGCGAGCGCCTTTCACGTAGCCAAGCTCGCGATAGGCAAGGCCGCGGTCGCGCAAGGCATCCGAGCTGTCGCTACTGATTTTCAATAAACGATCGGCGCTGCGGGCAACACGCGCCCAGTCGCCGGCTTCAACGTACAATCCTTTCAGGTTGCGCAGCATTCGCGACAAAATCATCCGGTGCGTGGCCGGTGCAAGAATCTGGTAAAGCTCCTGGTCGTCTGGAGGATGGCCGTTCATGTGTGGCGTTGCGCGTTCTTTCAATTCTTCTACGCTAACCGGACGTCCTTTGTTGAAGGGGTCCATCACCAGGATCCCATCGTCGACCGGCAAGCGCACCAGAAAATGCCCCGGAAACGAGATGCCGTCCAGCGCAAGCCCGAGTTTCCGCATCAATTCGATTTGCACAACCGCCAATGAAATCGGAATGCCCAGTTTACGGTCGAATACTTCATTCAGATAACTGTTGCGTGGATCATCGTAATGCGTGTGGTTGCCGGCAAAGCCCTGTTCTTCAAACAGGTAGCGATTAATTGCGGTCAGTTGCGATGGCAAATCCAGATCCTCGGTGATGTGCGGCTGCAAATCGGTCGCAAATCGGCGAATCTGTTCGATATAGAAACCGGCATCAAGATTCGGATATTCGTCGCGGGCGATTAGCAGCGCAGTATCAAGTAAAGGCAATTCGTCGTCGTCGTAGGCGGCGAGCGTATTCCAATCCGGTAGGAGATAAGACGATTTCATGAATATGAAGTGGTTGCGTCCGTTTCGTAAATCAAGGTGTCGCCGTCAGTTTTATGTCGGGAGAAATTTTCATTTCATTGCCGGCTTTGATTTTATAAAGCTCGACAGAGCCCGCATTCAATTCCAGCACATACAATGCCTCGCCTTCACTCGCATAAGGCGGACAGCGGTCGCCTGCACTGCAAGGAGGCACGCGTTCCTGCGCAGAGACCAATTTGCGTTCTTTACTGAAGTACAGGATATCGAGTGGAATTTTTGTGTTTTTCATCCAATAAGCTTGCCGTTCTTCATTATCGTGAATGAATAGCATGCCGTTGTCTTTTTCCATGCTGTCGCGAAACATCAGTCCACGTTCGCGTTCTTCGAATGTGTCGGCAACTTCGACCGTAAAGCGTTGCCCCCTGATTTCAACCCAGGGTTTGGATTGCATCGCAGAGCAGCCCGGTAGCGTGAAAACGAGAAGCAATAGACTAAATAAGCG
>Ga0208628_1000737_pt1:0-2500 | contig 14099 bp, 11 predicted proteins | sample LakWasMet16_LOW5_2_FD_183864 | JGI IMG/M metagenome (GOLD analysis project Ga0208628, IMG submission 183864) | Freshwater sediment methanotrophic microbial communities from Lake Washington under simulated oxygen tension - Sediment Metagenome... | ecosystem: Environmental > Aquatic >... | reverse complement strand
GATTGTGTGCACTGTATGGCTTTGAGGCAACTTGAGGTTATATGGTCAAGCGAATAAGCGCACACGGTGGATGCCTTGGCAGTCAGAGGCGAAGAAAGACGTGGCAGCCTGCGAAAAGCGTGGGGGAGCTGGCAACAAGCATTGATCCCGCGATGTCTGAATGGGGAAACCCACCCGCAAGGGTATCCTGCAGTGAATACATAGCTGCTGGAAGCGAACGCAGGGAACTGAAATATCTCAGTACCTGTAGGAAAAGAAATCAACCGAGATTCCCCCAGTAGTGACGAGCGACCGGGGAGCAGCCCTGAAGTCTATAGAGTTTTAGCAAAGCAGCCTGGAAAGGCTGGCCGTAGAAGGTGATAGCCCTGTATGCGAAAGGGCTCTATAGATGATGATGAGTAAGGCGAGGCACGAGAAACCTTGTCTGAATATGGGGGGACCATCCTCCAAGGCTAAATACTCCTGACTGACCGATAGTGAACCAGTACCGTGAGGGAAAGGCGAAAAGAACCGCGGAGAGCGGAGTGAAATAGAACCTGAAACCGTGTGCGTACAAGCAGTGGGAGCCAACTTGTTTGGTGACTGCGTACCTTTTGTATAATGGGTCAGCGACTTATTGTCTGTGGCGAGCTTAACCGACTAGGGGAGGCGAAGGGAAACCGAGTCTGAATAGGGCGAATAGTCGCAGGCAATAGACCCGAAACCGGGTGATCTAGCCATGCCCAGGGTGAAGGTGCCGTAACAGGCACTGGAGGCCCGAACCCACTCCTGTTGCAAAAGTAGGGGATGAGGTGTGGCTAGGAGTGAAAAGCTAATCGAACCCGGAGATAGCTGGTTCTCCTCGAAAGCTATTTAGGTAGCGCCTTGCACGAATCTTCTTGGGGGTAGAGCACTGTTATGGCTAGCGGAGCATTGAGCTTTAGCAAACCATTGCAAACTCCGAATACCAAGACAGACTATGCAGGAGACACACGGCGGGTGCTAACGTCCGTCGTGAAAAGGGAAACAACCCAGACCCGCAGCTAAGGTCCCCAAATTATCGCTAAGTGGAAAACGATGTGGAAAGGCATAGACAGCCAGGAGGTTGGCTTAGAAGCAGCCATCCTTTAAAGAAAGCGTAATAGCTCACTGGTCGAGTCGGTCTGCGCGGAAGATTTAACGGGGCTAAGCGATATACCGAAGCTCGGGGTGTGCACATTTATGTGTACGCGGTAGAGGAGCGTTCCGTAAGCCGATGAAGGTGTGTTGTAAAGCATGCTGGAGGTATCGGAAGTGCGAATGCTGACATGAGTAACGATAATGGGGGTGAAAAGCCCCCACGCCGAAAGCCCAAGGTTTCCTTGCGCAACGTTAATCGACGCAGGGTGAGTCGGCCCCTAAGGCGAGACCGAAAGGTGTAGTCGATGGGAAGCAGGTTAATATTCCTGCACCTCGCGTGACTGCGATGGAGAGACGGAGAAGGTTAGACAGGGCGGGCGTTGGTTGTCCCGCTGAGAGAGTTGAGGCGGTTCCCTTAGGCAAATCCGGGGGAGCAACGTTGAGACTAAGGACGAGGCCTATAGGCCAGAGCTGTTGATATCACGCTTCCAGGAAAATCTTCTAAGCTTCAGGTCACGCAGACCGTACCGTAAACCGACACAGGTGGGTAGGATGAGAATTCTCAGGCGCTTGAGAGAACTCGGGTGAAGGAACTAGGCAAAATGGCACCGTAACTTCGGGAGAAGGTGCGCCTTCACTGGTTAATAGCTGGAGAAGGCCTCAGAAACCAGGCCGCTGCGACTGTTTATCAAAAACACAGCACTCTGCAAACACGAAAGTGGACGTATAGGGTGTGACGCCTGCCCGGTGCTGGAAGGTTAATTGATGGGGTTATCCGCAAGGAGAAGCTCTTGATCGAAGCCCCAGTAAACGGCGGCCGTAACTATAACGGTCCTAAGGTAGCGAAATTCCTTGTCGGGTAAGTTCCGACCTGCACGAATGGCGTAACGACAGCGGCGCTGTCTCCACCCGAGACTCAGTGAAATTGAAATCGCTGTGAAGATGCAGCGTTCCCGCGGCAAGACGGAAAGACCCCGTGAACCTTTACTATAGCTTTACATTGAACGTTGAGTTCGTCTGTGTAGGATAGGTGGGAGGCATTGAAGCCATGGCGCTAGCTGTGGTGGAGCCAACCTTGAAATACCACCCTGATGTGCTTGACGTTCTAACCTAGGTCCGTAATCCGGATCGGGGACCGTGTATGGTGGGTAGTTTGACTGGGGCGGTCTCCTCCCAAAGAGTAACGGAGGAGCACGAAGGTACGCTCAGCGCGGTCGGACATCGCGCACTGTGTGCAATGGCATAAGCGTGCTTGACTGCGAGATCGACGGATCAAGCAGGTACGAAAGTAGGTCATAGTGATCCGGTGGTTCTGTATGGAAGGGCCATCGCTCAACGGATAAAAGGTACTCCGGGGATAACAGGCTGATACCGCCCAAGAGTTCATATCGACGGCGGTGTT
>Ga0208628_1000733_pt1 | contig 14181 bp, 16 predicted proteins | sample LakWasMet16_LOW5_2_FD_183864 | JGI IMG/M metagenome (GOLD analysis project Ga0208628, IMG submission 183864) | Freshwater sediment methanotrophic microbial communities from Lake Washington under simulated oxygen tension - Sediment Metagenome... | ecosystem: Environmental > Aquatic > Freshwater >... | reverse complement strand
TTTGGGATTGCAACAAGTGGTCACCAATGGCACCGGCAGTGCTTTGCTTGCCGATGGTTTGGGGCCGCTGCAGGTGGCAGGCAAAACCGGCACCAGCAATGACGGACGCGATAGCTGGTTTGCCGGCTATACCGGCGACCATCTTGCCGTTGTCTGGGTTGGTAACGATGAAAATAAAACAACCGGCCTTTATGGTGCGACCGGCGCCATGAAAGTCTGGTCCGCGCTTTTTTCAAAACTGCCGACGCAACCTTTGACCGTGAGTGGCGAAGGCATTGAATGGGCATGGCTGGATGCTACCGATTACGCGACGACGGAGGACAATTGTCCGAATGCCCGCCGCGCAGCATTTGTATCCGGTTATTTGCCGAAAGAACATAAAACCTGTGTTGAAAGTTCCTGGCTGGATTGGTTCAAGCTCGGAGAAGATGCACCGGAAGCACAGCCGGCAACACCTGAAAAACAGGAGCAGTAAGTAATGCGTTTTGCAGTAGTGATTCTATTGTTTTTGGCGATGACGGCCTGTGGTCCGACGACACCGAAAAAAACCGGCAATGCAGCCGGCGTGTTGACGCCCGAGGCGATGGTGGCGCAGGTACGTTCTGTCGGTTTGCAAGGCAATGATTTGACCGTCGCACCCTTGCGTGACCCGCAAGTCGAGGATTTGCGAAACATCGCCACCCAGGCCGAAGCCCGGAAAGACATCGTTGCCGCGCAATCAGCGATAGATACGGCCCTGAAAATATCGACGATGGATCCCGATTTATTGCAGTGGCAAGCGGAATTATTCCTGCTGAAGAAAAACTGGATACAGGCCGAAAATTTTGCCCAATTGTCTTACGACAAGGGCCCGAAATTGGGTGCATTATGCCGCCGTAACTGGAAAACCCTGTCCTTCGCGCGCAAGGCAAAAAACGACGCTGCCGGTGCACAACGCGCCGATCAGCAGATAGCTCAATGCACCGTGACGCCGCCGCCGCGTTATTAATTTGATTTCGGGATTGAAGTGTCGGATTTAGCAAAACGTACAAGGCTGGCTTTATCAGACGATGGTCCGCTGGCGAATAAATTGGCGTCTTATGTTGCTCGCCCCGCGCAGCAACGCTACGCGCAGGCGATTGCCGACGTCATCGATGACAAGGAAACACTGATTGCCGAAGCCGGCACCGGCACCGGCAAGACCTATGGTTATCTGGTGCCTGCATTATTGTCCGGTGAGCGCGTGATCATCTCGACCGGTACGAAAGCTTTGCAAGACCAGTTGTATCACCGCGATTTGCCACGTGTACGCGAGGCACTCGGTGCGAATCTGAAAACCGCCTTGCTGAAAGGACGCGCCAATTATTTGTGCCGCTACCGCATGGAGCAGGCGCGCGGTGAATCGAAATTCGCCAGCCGCGAAGTAGTGGCGCAATTCCAGCGCGTGACGGCATGGAGCGGTAAAACCAAGCGCGGCGATCTGGCCGAACTTTCGGACTTGCCGGAAGATTCGCTGTTATGGCCACAAATCACGTCGAATGCGGAAAACTGCCTTGGCAGCGAATGCCCGTTCTGGTCGGAATGTTTTGTCGTCAAGGCACGGCAAGAAGCACAATCAGCCGATGTCGTCGTGGTGAATCACCATTTGTTGCTGGCCGATCTTGCGATCAAGCAGGAAGGCTTCGGCGAAATTTTACCGGGCGCGGCTACCTTCATTCTGGATGAGGCGCATCAGCTTCCCGAATTGGCGGCGCAATTTTTCGGCGAAAATATCAGTGCCAGGCAACTGGTCGATTTGGCGCGCGATACTTTGGCCGAATGCAAGGAAGTGCCGTCGGCATTGGCGACCATCCAGCAGCCAGTGCGTACCATTGAACATCAGGTGCGCGAGTTGCGTCTGGCCTTGAATAATTTTGCCCAGCGCGGCAACCAGGCGCGAGTATTGCAGGATGAAGCCAGCAGTCTTGCACTGGAGCAACTGCGCGCGAGTCTGGACACGCTTTGCCAGGCATTGCTGCCATTGGTTGAAACGAGTCCGGGTTTTGGCGCATGCAGTGCGCGTGCCGACAATGCCTATAGCCGGATATTGCGCTGGATGAAAGCGGACGACGACGAAGACGTGCGTTGGTACGAACTCACCCAGCGCGGTTTCAGTTTGCAGCGCACGCCGCTGGATGTGTCCGCACCGTTGCGACAGTATCGGGAACAAAGTCGTGCGGCCTGGATTTTCACTTCCGCCACTTTGGCAGTTGAAGGCGATTTCGAACATCTGGCCCATCGTCTGGGCTTGATCGAGCCGCGCACTATTCTTGAACAAAGCCCGTTTGAATGGACCGAGCAGGCACTTTGTTATCTGCCCAAAAATTTGCCCGAACCCAATACCCGCGATTACGGTAAATCGGTCGTCGAGGCAGTATGGCCGGTGCTGGAAGCATCGGGCGGACGTGCGTTTTTATTATTCACTTCACACCGCGCCTTGCGCGAAGCCAGTGAAGCTTTGAAAAACTCGCCGTGGCCCTTGTTTGTGCAGGGCACGGCACCTCGCACGGTATTGCTGGAACAATTCCGCAGTTCCGGCAACGGTGTTTTACTCGGTGCCGCCAGTTTCTGGGAAGGTGTCGACGTGATCGGCGAAGCATTGAGTGTCGTCGTGATAGACCGGCTGCCATTTGCCGCGCCGGATGATCCTGTACTTGAAGCAAGACTGGACGTGATTCGTCGCAACGGCGGCAATCCGTTTCGAGAGGAACAAATTCCGCAAGCCGTGATTGCGCTGAAGCAGGGCGCCGGTAGATTGATCCGCAGCCATGAAGATCGCGGCGTGCTGGTGTTGTGCGACCAGCGCCTGATCAGCAAATCCTATGGCCGGATTTTTCTTGACAGTTTGCCGCCGCTACCACGCACGCGCGTGCTGGCCGACGTGCAGGCATTCTTCGCAAACAAACAGCCGTTGGCGGAACATGAAGCGGCGGATACACAGGAAATCTGGCCATGAAAATGCTGGCATTTGAAACGGCCACGGAAGCTTGCTCGGTCGCCTTGTACATCGACGGTGAAGTGCGGGAACGTTTCGAAATCGTCCCGAAGCAACACACGGCTTTGGTATTGCCATGGGCAGAACAATTGCTGGCCGAGGCGGGCATCAAAAAATCCGAACTGGATGCGATTGCCGTCGGTATCGGTCCTGGCGCGTTTACCGGTGTGCGGCTCGCGGTTGCCCTGGTGCAAGGCATCGCGCTTGCATTGGACAAGCCGGTATTGCCGATATCAACATTGGCTGCGCTTGCGATGCAAGGTGCCGATCTAAAGATGAATCGAATTCTTGCCGCGATCGATGCCCGCATGGGCGAAATTTATTGCGCCGAATTTCGCTTGAATGGCGATGGTTTGGTGGAAGCGATCAGCGAGGAGATCGTGATTGCACCTGAAGCTTACCAACTTGAATCGCAGGATTTGATTGCCGGCGTTGGTACCGGCTTTTCTGCGAATAACGGCGTGCTTGAAACGAATTTGAAATCGCAGTTGATCGCTTGCCGGGCAGATGCATTGCCGCATGCAGCCGATGTTGCGCGATTGGCGATGCGGGATTATGCATTGGGCAAAATGATGGCGCCGGATATTCTTGAGCCGGCTTATTTGCGCAATAAAGTTGCGTTGACTTTGAAAGAACAGGGTAAATGCTAAACGTGTTCTTTAAATTCCCGGACAGATAAAGTTTTGACGGGGATATGGATTATTTCTTTTTGCCCCACACTTGTTCCAGACGCGCATCACGGCCACAGGCATTGCGGTAATAGTTGTAACGAATGGGATTCTTGTCGTGGTAATCCTGATGGTAGTCTTCTGCAGGGTAAAATTCGGTTGCGGCAGTAATTTCAGTGACGATCGGCTGCTTGAAAAAGTGGCTATTTTCAAGTGACTTCTTGTAGGCGAATGCCTGCTTCTTCTGGCTTTCATTCATGTAAAAAATTGCGCTACGGTATTGATGCCCACCATCACAAAATTGTCGGTTGGCAGTCAACGGATCAATACTCAGCCAATAGGCTTTCAATAGTTGGGCGTAGCTGATTTTCTTAGGATCGTATTTCACCAACACCGACTCCGCATGCCCGGTACCGCCTGCCGAGACTTCTTCGTAGCTTGGATTTTTAACCGTGCCGCCGGTGTAGCCTGATGTTGTTGAAACCACGCCGGGAACTTTGTCGAAATCCGATTCGGTACACCAAAAGCAGCCACCGGCGAAAATTGCAGTTTCCAGGCCAGAGCCAGACTTTGCAGGTGGGCCGAGGTCTACCACGATGGCAGAAAAGGCTATGCCGGATAGAAGCGCAGTCGCCAGTAGGATTAGGAATTTAGGGAAATTTCTTTTCACATCACGATCTCAAGTCGGGCAATGTACTGCCTTTTGCAATAAATTTTAGTGCGACGCCATTATTGCAATAGCGAAGTCCGGTGGGTTTCGGACCATCGTCGAACACATGGCCTTGATGCCCACCGCAACGCGCGCAATGGTATTCCGTGCGTGGAAAAACAAGTTTGTAATCGGTTTTTTTTCCGATGTGACCTTCAATCGGGTAGGTAAAGCTGGGCCATCCGGTGCCGCTGTCGAATTTTGCATTGCTGCTGAACAGTGGTAGATAGCATGCTGCGCAAATAAAGGTGCCGCTACGATGCTCCTTGTTCAATTCACTGGAATTGGGGCGCTCGGTATTCTCTTCAAACAACACGCCATAGGCCGCTGCCGGTAAAAGTTTCTGCCATTCCGCCTTCGATTTTTTCAGTGGCTTGATGATTGTTTCAACGGCAGTCGTTGCTGCCGAGGTAATGCCAAACCAGAAAACCGCTGCAGTTGCAGTCGTGAGACCGATCAATAAATTTCGACGTTTCATGCTTATCTCCTTCGTATTGCCTGTTAGAGGCAAGCGGATAGGCAAAAGGTTCGCAGAATGCAGGTGAAGGCAGTGTTGGTTCGGTTTGCCCGCCCACCGTTCACCATTCAAGGCCTACTTCAATAGAATCAAGGTTCCCAGGCTCAGGAAAGACAGGAAACCGATGACGTCGGTGAATGTCGTCAACACAACGCCGCCTGCCAGCGCAGGATCAATATTCATGCGCTTTAGGGTAATGGGTACCAAAACACCGGCCAATGCGGCTGCAACCAGATTGATCGTCATTGCGCCGGCAATCACCAGGCCCAGTTTTGCATCCTGAAACCAGAGTGCACAGACCACGCCGACGACGATGGCCCAGACCACGCCGTTAAGCACGCCGACCAACGCTTCTTTCGCGATCAGTGCCCGCAAGTTGCCGACGCCGACCTGGCCCAGCGCAATACCTCGAACCATTAAGGTCAAAACTTGCGTGCCCGCGACGCCACCCATGCTGGCGACAATCGGCATCAGCACGGCGAGCGCGACCACTTGTTGCAGCGTGGCCTCAAAGCGTCCGATCACCCACGACGCCAAAAATGCCGTCAGTAAATTGATGCCGAGCCACAGGGCTCGACGTTTTGCCGCACGCGGTACCGGCGAGAACAAATCCTCGTCTTCATCCAGACCGGCAGCACCCATCGCCTGGTGCTCGGCTTGTTCGCGGATGATATCCACCACGTCATCGATGGTGATGCGGCCGAGCAAGATATTGTTTTCATCGACGACCGGTGCGGTAATCCAGTCGAAGTCGGAGAACATCGTGGCCACCTGATTGGCATCGGTGTTGACCGGAATCGCGGGTTGTTCGTCATCGATCAATTCATTGATCGGAGTCAGTGGATCGCGAATCAGCAAGGAAGACACGGCAACGCGGCCCAGATATTGATGGCGGCGCGATACCACGAACAGGTAATCGGTGTGCTCTGGTATTTCGCCTCGCAGGCGCAGATAACGCAGCACCACGTCCACCGTAACGTCGGTACGCACGGTGATCACATCCGGGTTCATCAAACGGCCGGCACTGTCGTACGGATAGGACAGTGCTTGTTCGAGGCGTTCGCGATTTTCGCGATCCATCGACTTCAATACTTCTTCGATAACGGTATCAGGCAGGTCTTCGATCAGTTCCGCCAAGTCATCCAGATCGAGTGTTTCGGCAGCGGCCACGATTTCATCGGGGTCCATGTCGGCAAGCAGCGACTCGCGGACATCCTCACCCACATGCACCAGCACTTCACCGTCATCTTCGGGATCAACCAGTCCCCAGACCACGCCGCGTTTGGTGGCCGGCAAGGATTCAAGCAGATTGCCGATTTCGGCTGGCGACAGCGAATTGACCAAACGGCGCACGGGGCCGAGGCGACCAGTATCGAGCGCATCTGATAACAGACGCAGCTGGCGCGCGGTTTTATCGTGGCGAATGGCTTCGGCCATGGGTGGCTCCCTGGGTGGCCCGCGTATTATCGGCTGATAATATGCATATGCCCAGCCTTTTGTTTTTGGTTTTTAGATTTTATGTGGTAGCTGCTTTAGCAGCGATCGGATTCAAAGGCTGCGATCAGCTTTATGAATTGTACTGAAAGATTTCATCGCTGCTAAAGCAGCTCCCATAGAAGCAATTTCAAATCACATTTCGGCAAAAAATTGCTGTATTACTCTGAGTGCTTCGGCTTCATCATCACCGTTCACTCTGACTTTGAGCACGGTGCCTGGGCCCGCTGCGAGCAGCATCACGCCCATGATGCTTTTTGCGTTGACCTCGCGTCCTTTGCCGCTTAGCGTCACCTGACTTTTGAACGGAGCGAGAATCTGCACCAGTTTGGCGGAGGCATGGGCATGCAGGCCGGTGGTATTCGTGATTGTGACTTCGTGTTCAAGCATGATCGATCACCACTCCGTTACGTCCACCCGCAGCGGCTGTGCGGGCAAGTTCATCCAGGTCCTGTTCCGCATAATGCATTACCCGGAGCAACATTGGCAAAGACAGGCCGCTGACTCGCTTCACGGGGGTGCCGAACTGCGCCAGTTGTGCGGCGGTTTTATCGGCGATACCGCCCGGGCTGTCCACGAGAATCAATACTCCAGCCGGATTTTCGACTTTCCGGAAGGCTGCGCTGGCAGCGATCAATTGTGCATTGGCATCGAGTTCGGTCTGGATATCATGCGCAACGACGATGAGAGCGTTCACGCCGTTGATATGTTGGGCCGCTTGTAGAAGGGCTTTACCAAAGCCGGGATGGGCAATGAGTAAAACCCCGACCGCCATTATTCCAGCTCTCGATGGAAGGTCAGCACATTTTCGCGGCCGCTATGGCGAAAATGCTGGGTCAGTTTTTCGGCCAGATATACCGAGCGGTGTTTTCCGCCGGTACAGCCGAATGCCACAGTCACATAACTGCGTGTTTCCGATTCAAAACGCGGCAACCACGTGTCTAGAAAAACCGAAATCTGGTCGACGAATTCCAATACGGTAGTCTGCTGTTCCAGAAAATCACGAACTGCCGCATCACGCCCGGATAAAGGACGAAGCGCAGCATCCCAATGCGGGTTTGGCAAACAGCGGGCATCGAAAACGAAATCGGCATCGCCCGGAATACCGCGTTTGTAGGCGAACGATTCGAACAATAACGATACTTGCCGTTTCGTGCCGGCTTCCAATTCGCCAAGCACTGCTTTACGCAACTGGTGCACATTCATTTCGCTGGTATCGATCACGATGTCGGCCAGCGCACGCAGCGGACGCAGGCGTTCGCGTTCCTGTGCGATGGCGTCCGACAAGGGCAGGCCTTCATGCGACAGCGGATGCCGGCGGCGGGTATCGGAATAACGCTTGATCAGCGCTTCATCGGCGGTATCGAAATACACCAGACGGTAATCGAAACCCAGTGCGCCAACGGCTGCCAGCCATTCGCCAACACGGCCCAGATCGGAACTGTGATTGCGCACATCGATACTGACAGCGAGTCGTGAACGTTGTTTGTCGTCGCGCGTCAGGTTTTTCACAAAATCCGGCAGCAGTTCAGCCGGTAGATTATCGACGCAGTAATAATCCAGATCTTCCAGCGTGCGCAGGGCGATACTTTTTCCGGAACCGGACAAGCCGCTGACAACGGTGAGTACTGGCTTGTTCGTGTTCATCAGTGACCACCGGCTTCCAGAAAGGCTGTATGACGTGCGAGAAAAGCAGCAGCAGGATCTTCGCCTTTGCTGCGCAACAAGTGTAAGCGAACGGCGGCTTCGGTGAGAACCGCCAGATTGCGGCCGGGAGCCACCGGTAAATTGAATACCGGCACTCGCAAGTCCAATACCTGACGGGCATCGGTTTCGCCGGTGAGGCGTGCCATGTGGTCGGAATCGTGTTCGCTCAGTTTCAGCAAATGTACGATCAGGCGTAAATATTTATTCCGCTTCACGGCGGTATCGCCGAACATTTGCCGGATATTCATCAAGCCGAGACCGCGAACCTCGAGCATGTCTTGCAACATTTCAGGGCAGGTACCATCCAGAACATCGGGAGCTATCAGCGTGAACTCCGGTGCATCGTCGGCCACGAGTCGATGGCCGCGGGAAATCAGCTCAAGTGCCAATTCACTTTTGCCGGCGCCTGCTTCACCGGTAATGAGAACTCCGATCGAATAAATTTCGATAAATACGCCATGCAAACTGACACGCGGCGCCAATGAGCGTGCGAGATGGTATTGCAGATGGTTATGTAATTCATGGCCACGTTTGGCAGAAACCCATAATGGCGTGCCGGATTCTTCGCAGGCATTGCGCAAATCGGTCGGGCAGCTTTGGTTTTGCGTGATGACCAGCGCCATCGGATTGAAGCCGGTAATTTTTTCCAGCGTCTCCCAACGGAGCCGTGCGTCGAGGCTGTCGAGCCATTGCAATTCCGATGCCCCGATAATCTGGATCTTGTTCGGGTGAATGACATTCAGGTAGCCGGCAAGTGACGGCCGCCGCGAGAGGGTCTCGTTGCGTTCGAGTACGCGGTCGCCACCCGATTGCGACGCTATCCAGCGCAGGCTGAGCCGTTCCTGCAGCTGTTCGAATACTTCGCGGGTGGTAATGCGGTTTAGCATGGGGTGCGCTTATGTGATTTCTGGCTAAGCTTGGCATTGCTGTTACAGACTGGCAATGCTTGATTGCCCCTTCTTTGACGCAGGAAGGCTTCCGGTTTTCATCGGGCAGGGTTTCAGACCTGCATTGTTTTGGCAAAACCTGTGCTGAAATCCGTCGCCTGCAAGCAGGCTTCTACGGGAAACGCCCTGCAAAAAAACAAACCCCGAATAATCGGGGTTTGTGCTGGGGGATTGGAGGGGTTTATCCGAACATCTCGGCACGTGCCTGGGAGTCGCCTCGATGATGGTCGGTCATCTTTTCTTTTTGCTTGAGAACGATGCGGTCGAGTTTATCGGCCAGCAAATCGATCGCGGCATACATGTCTGGCGCGACGGCATCGGCGAAAAGGGTTTTTCCGGTGGTATGGAGGGTGGCTTCGGCTTTGTGATCGAGTTTTGAAACCGAAAGAATCATGCGTGCATCGAGATGGTGATCAAAGTGTTTCGACAGGCGTCCTATTTTCTCTTGTGCGTAATCGCGTAAGGCGGGGGTTACTTCAACCTGGTGACCATTGATATCTAATTTCATTCCTTCCTCCTGTCGAGTGACAAGCGACCTAGCTTGCAATGTTTACACTACGCCACAATTCGTGGTTTGTGGAGAAGAATTTGTGAGAACTTGTAAACTTTTTTTAATTCACAAAGTTTTAACCGCAGCACTCATCCCAAGCGCTGGCGCTCGCTGGAAGAGCCAATATGAATGGCTTCGCGGTACTTGGCGACCGTACGTCTGGCCACGGGGATGCCTTCGGCCTTGAGCAGTTCGGCCAGTCTGGCGTCGCTAAGCGGAGTGCGCGGGTTTTCCGCATCAATCAGCTTGCGTATCATGGATTGGATGGCAGTGGCGGAAGTTCCCCCGCCGTCGCTATTGCTGATTCCGGAGCTGAAAAAATAACGGAATTCGAAGGTGCCGCGGGGAGTGCGCAGATATTTGCGAGTGGTGGCGCGTGAAATGGTGGATTCATGCAGGCCAAGTTCTTCGGCGATTTCACGCAGGGTCAGTGGCCGCATCGCTTGCGGTCCGTGCTCGAGAAATCCGCTTTGCTGCCGGATGATCGAGCGGGCGACTCGCAATAAAGTGTCGGCTCGCGAATCCAGGCTTTTGATCAGCCAGCGCGCTTCCTGCAACTGCCCGCGAAGATAGGAGTCGTCTTCACGGCTGGCTTTGCCGATCAGGTTTTCGTAATGCCGATTGATACCGATGCGCGGTTGGCTGCCACGCGCATGGGTAACTTGCCAGACGCCTTTTTGTTTGGTGGCTATGCAATCGGGTGCCACGTAATCGGGTACCTCGGAACTAATCTGCAGCCCGGGTTTCGGGTCCAGGCTTTTTAACAACGCGACGGCTTCCTGCATGTCGGCCGCGGCGATTTTCAAATGTGAAGCGAGTTTTTCCGAACCTGTCTTGGCCAGTGCTTCGAGATGGTCGTGGGCGATTTTTTTCGCCAAACACAAACCCGGTGTATCGGGGCTCAAGACATTCAATTGAATGCACAAACATTGCGAGAGATTTTTTGCACCGACACCGACTGGATCAAAGTGGTGGATCAATTGCAATACGGTATTGATTTCCTGCAGATCGGCGTGCACTTCCGGCAATAGCGCCTGCTGGATTGCCTCGTGTGTCTCGAGTAAATAACCGTCGCCGTTGATCGATTCGATAATGACTTCGCCAATCGCGATATCACGCGCGGACAAATGGCTCAGTCGCAGTTGCCAGAGCAAATGCTCGCATAAATTCATCGGTGCGGCGGTGCCGAATTCGCTGTCGAAATCTTCGTTTTTCGTGCTCGGGCCACGGGACTCGTCGTCCGACCAGTCAAAATCTTCGTTGTTTTCGATCACGTCGATTTCGTTCGCGTTTTCCGAAGAGTCGCCATTCTCGCTTGGCGTTTCGGAAGCGGTTTCTGCCGGCATTTGATCCGGCATTTCATCGCCGTCGCCCGTATTGTCATCGAGTGCTTCGAGCAGCGGATTGCTTTCGAGCGCTTCGGAAATTTCGGTCTCCAGTTCAACGCTCGATAACTGCAGCAAACGAATCGCCTGGCGCAACTGGGGCGTCAAGGTCAGCGATTGTGTTTGTCGGATTTGCAGGCTCGGTTTCATCATGCACAGTTAAACATAAGGGGCGCATGTGCGGGAAGCGGAAGTGCGATTTTTTACAGCTTGAACGTATCGCCCAGATAGACGCGGCGCACGTCTGGATTTTCCAGAATGGCCGCCGGTGTACCTTGCGTAAGCACGCTGCCGGCATTCAGGATGTAGGCCCGGTCGCAGATGCCAAGTGTTTCGCGGACGTTGTGGTCGGTAATCAATACACCTATGCCGCGTTGTTTCAGGTGTATGACGATCTTCTGTATTTCCGCCACAGAAATGGGGTCAACGCCGGCGAATGGCTCGTCCAATAAAATCATGCGCGGATTTGCCGCCAGGGAACGGGCGATTTCTACACGCCGCCGTTCGCCGCCGGACAAGCTGGCGCCGAGCTGTTTTGCAACGTGGGTAACATGCAATTCTTCAAGCAGGCTGTCCTGTTCTTTTTTTCTGTCGGCGCCGCTGAGTTCCTTGCGGAGCTCAAGAACCGCCATGATGTTTTCAGCCACCGTCAGCTTGCGGAATACCGAAGCTTCCTGCGGCAGATAGCCGATACCCAATTGGGCGCGTTCGTGCATCGGCATGGCGGTAATATTGCGGTCGTTGAAATAGATGTCGCCGGCATCGGCCGGTATCAAACCGACGATCATGTAGAAACAGGTGGTTTTGCCGGCGCCGTTCGGACCGAGCAGGCCGACCACTTCACCCGGATTTAAATCCAGCCCGAAGTCACGCACGACTTCGCGCGATTTGTAGCGCTTGCGCAGACCACGGGCATGCAACATCAGGGCTTGGCTTCTGCTGGTGCTTTGTTTTTCGGCATGATGCGCATCGAGACACGATTGCCGTCACCACCACCGTCCAGACGACCGGTTTTGAGGTCGTATTTGACGTTTTCGCCGCGCATCGAGCCACGCGGTTGTTCGATCACGACATTGCCGCTGAGCAGGATCAAATCCGAACTCAGTGTGTAGACAATGGTCGAAGCCCTCGCATTCATCGGTTCGCCCGAATCATTGACCTGTTTCATCACTACCGGACCGCCGGTCAGCGTGACTTTGTCGATATCGCCATCGCGTCGATGAATGATGGCGCGGTCGGATTTAATCTCGAGCGTGCCCTGGGTAATGACCACATTGCCATTCAGCGTGGAGTCGCTGTTGTCTTCCATCACGGCATTGGTGCTATCCGCCTGGACGTCCATCGGCTGGTTGCGGTCGGAGGATTTGCCCAGTGCCATCGGTGAAAGCGACAGCGAAGCGGCAAACAAGGTGAGACTAACGGCGAGGAGGCGCATATCGTCCTTTGACATCGGCTAGAAGTTGAAAACGCTTGGCCTGCATGTCTACCTGCAAGCCGTGGCCCTGAATTATAGAGTCGGCACGGGTAATGGTCACGACATCCTTGCTTTCGGCGGTGTTTTTCTTGGGAAAGATGGTGAGCTGGGGGGCGCTGAAGCGGGTTTGCTGTCCGCTGGCGGTTTTTGGGCCGATCATTTCGACTTTGTCCTGCAAACGAACCTCTTCGGCTTTCGGACCGACCCAGGCATTGCCTGATTCCGCATGCCACGTGCCCCCGTTGTTGTCGGGAAAGCTGAATTTTGGTGTCAGGATGCTCAGGCTTTTGCCCTTGGGGTCTCGTTCCAGGTAGGGAGATTTCAATCTGAAAGCTTCCTTGCCTTTTTCGTCCAGCGTGGTCATTTCGAAATTGTGCAGCACGTAGTCCGACCGGCTTGGTCCTTCGGCTTTTATCAACGGCTTCGAGCGCAAATTCCAGACCAGGATGCTGGTGAGCACCGCAAGCGCGAAAAACAGGATTGTCCAGAGATTGCGCGTCACGGTGTTACGCCCCATTTTTTCAAAATGGCAGGCATCAGGTTTTGCGACTCCAGAATGAAATCACACAGCGCACGCGCAGCACCTTCACCGCCGTTTTTGGGGATAACCCAGTCAGCATGATCGAACATCCACTTGTGGGCATTGGCGGGTACGCAAGCCAGCGCGCAAAGTTTCATCGCAGACAAATCGGGAACGTCGTCGCCCATGAAAGCGGCTTGCTGCGGGGTGATATTCAATTGCTCGCAAAGCGCTTTCAGGCAAGCGGCTTTGTCTTTTACACCGATATAGAGATGCGACAAACGCAAATCGCGCGCACGCGCCCTGGCCGATTCGCTGGCGCGGGCCGTGATGAAAGCCACGGCAATGCCGTTGTCTTCGAGCAGACGCAGACCTTGGCCATCGTGTACGTTGAAAGCTTTGCTTTCACGGCCTTCGCTGTCGAAATACAGGCGCCCGTCGGTAAGCGTGCCGTCAACATCGAAGCAGACCAGACGAATGTTTTTGGCGCGTTCGAGTAATTCGGAATGATCCAGTGCCATCGTCTAGACCACGCGTGCACGAAGCAAATCGTGAATATTCAAGGCACCGACGACATGTTTTTCATCGTCGACCACAACGAGTGCATTGATCTTGTATTGCTCCATCAAGTGCGCGGCTTCGACTGCCAATGCGTCTGCGGAAATGGTTTTGGGCGAATGCGCCATCAATTGTTTTACCGGCGTGTTGCGCAAGTCGAGTTGGGCGTCATCGAGGGCGCGTCGCAAATCGCCATCGGTGAATACACCCAGTAAACGATCTTCGGCATCGACAATCGCGGTCATGCCCAGACGCTTGCGGCTCATTTCAACCAGTGCCTCGCTCGCTGTCGCATTGATGCCGACACGCGGTACTTCACTGCCGGCATGCATGATGTCGCTGATATGCAGCAATAAACGACGACCCAATGCGCCGGCCGGATGCGAACGGGCAAAATCATCGGCGGTGAAGCCGCGGGCTTCCAGCAGGCTGACGGCGAGTGCATCGCCCATGACCAGGGCAGCGGTCGTACTCGAAGTAGGCGCCAAGCCCAACGGGCAGGCTTCCTCGGGCACGCTGACATCCAGATGCACATCGGCAGCATTCGCAAGACTCGAACCAGGCTTGCCGGTGAGGCTGATCAGGACATTACCCTGACGCTTAAGTACCGGCAGGATCATCAGCAATTCTTCGGTTTCG
>Ga0208628_1000730_pt1 | contig 14198 bp, 12 predicted proteins | sample LakWasMet16_LOW5_2_FD_183864 | JGI IMG/M metagenome (GOLD analysis project Ga0208628, IMG submission 183864) | Freshwater sediment methanotrophic microbial communities from Lake Washington under simulated oxygen tension - Sediment Metagenome... | ecosystem: Environmental > Aquatic > Freshwater >... | reverse complement strand
GATCGGGCAAAATCAAATCGATGCAAACCGGGTTTGCATCTACGGAATCAGTTACGGTGCTTACGCTTCACTCATGGCCGTCGCTACCGAGCCCGGTCTTTTCAAGTGCGCCATTGGTTACGCGGGCGTTTACGAACTGGGCGCGATGGCCAGGCAGGGTGATATCAATAACACGGCATATGGGCGGCAATATCTGGCGGATATATTCGTTGATGACCCGTCTTGGCTAAATGCGAGATCGCCTACTCATCTCGCTGCGCAGATCAAGGCGCCGGTTTTGCTGATACATGGCGGTGCAGACCAGCGTGCGCCAATTGCTCAGGGTAAGGCGATGCAGAAGACTCTGGCCGCCGCGGGCAATCCGCCGGTATGGGTTTACGAGGCTTCGGAAGGGCATGGATTTTTTGATCCGAAGAAGCGCCTGAATGCGTATCAGAACATTATTGATTTTCTCGAAAAAAACATAGGGACGGCATCGAAAAAATGAAAATTGCCAGCTGGAATGTCAATTCACTCAATGTGCGCTTACAGCATCTGGAAGAATGGCTGAAATTGCGCCAGCCCGATGTCATCGTGCTGCAGGAAACGAAGATGGAAGACCACAAGTTTCCGGATGACGTGTTGGCGGGAATGGGTTACCGCTCGGTATTCGTCGGACAAAAAACCTACAACGGTGTCGCAATCGTAAGTCGCGAATCGGCAAAGGAAGAACAGATCGGCATTCCAGGTTTCGACGACGAACAAAAACGCGTAATCGCCGCAACAGTCAACGGCATTCGCATCGTGAATCTTTATGTCGTCAACGGCCAGGATGTCGGTACCGATAAATATGAATACAAATTGCGTTGGCTCGAAGCCGTGCATGACTGGCTTGCCGAAGAAATAAAAAAGTATCCGAATTTGGTCGTGCTGGGTGATTTCAATATCGCGCCGGATGATCGCGATGTGTATGACCCGAAAGTCTGGAACGACGATCACATCCTGACATCCGCCGCCGAACGCAAAGCATACAAACGCATTCTGGATCTGGGTCTGCACGACAGCTTCCGCCTGCACAACGACGAAGCCGGGCATTACAGTTGGTGGGATTTCCGTTCAGGCGGATTCCAGCGTGGAAACGGCCTGCGAATTGATTTGGTTCTGGTCAGTGATGCATTGAAATCGAAATGCAGCACTGCTGGAATTGATCGCGATCCACGAACCTGGGAAAGGCCAAGCGACCACACGCCGGTGTGGGTAGAGCTGGATGTTTGATATTGGTGGGAGCTGGTTTGCCAGCGATTAGATCTTGCAGCTCGCTTAAAGATAGTTATGGATTGGGATTCATGAATGGGGCCGAACTCCTGTCTATTGGCTGGTCCTGTCGAGCACATAGATCTAATCGCTGGCAAACCAGCTCCCACAAATACAAAAGGGCTGAATGATCAGCCCTTTTTATTTACACCTGAAATCGAATGCCCATCAATCCGGCAATTCGGTTTTCATGAATTCCGGCATCATCAATGCGCCCTGATGAATGCCGAGGTTGTAATATTTGGTCGAGAAAGTTTTCGCTGCAGCATCGGCTTCGCGGAACTTCGTCAAATCACAGGCTGACTTCGAAGCAATGGTGCCGCTCCACCAGCCGGTCGGGTAGCAAGGCTGCGGGAAGGGCAGGGTGCGGAAATTCTTGAAGCCGGCATCGCTCATCGCTTTGCGCATGTCGTGTATCAAATGCATCAAGGCCAATGGCGATTCGCTTTGTTGTACCAGCAAACCATCTGGGCGCAAGGCTTTGAGACAATTCTTGTAGAAGGCTTCGTTGAACAAACCTTCGGCCGGGCCAACCGGGTCGGTGGAGTCGACGATGATCAGATCGATGCTTTCCGGCGCGGCATTTTCCATGTAGGCGATGCCGTCGTCGAACATCACGGTAGCGCGCGGGTCATTATTGCTTTCGCATAGTTCAGGGAAATATTTTTCGGCCATGCGAGTGACTTGTTCGTCGATGTCGCATTGCACGGCGGTTTCGACATTCTTGTGTTTCAGCACTTCGCGTAGGGTGCCGCAATCGCCGCCGCCGATAATCACGACGTTCTTCGGATTGGCGTGCGTGAACAACGGCGCATGCGCCATCATTTCGTGATAGAAAAAATTGTCGCGCGTGGTCACCATCATGGCGCCATCAATTGTCATGATATTGCCCCAATCGGTGCTTTCGAACATTTCAATTTTTTGAAACGGTGATTGCACTTCGTCGAGTTTGCGCGTGATGCGGAAACCGATGGCCGAGCCGGTGTAGGAGAAGTTTTCGTAAAACCAGGTGTCGGACGGGGTCATGTCGGGCTCCAGAGGCAATCCGCGTGATTACGGGGCCGCGCATTGTAGCGAAAACGCAGCATTTATGTGGATACAAAACGTTACAATACGCCCTCATTTAGTTTGCCGACAGGTTCTGCCATGACAGCTTGGTCTTTAGCCCGCGCCCGCCACACCTATTCGGTGCCGTTCTGGAGCGAAGGTTATTTCGATATCAACGAAAACGGCGAGATGTGCGTATTGCCGCAAGGGCCGGAAGGTCCGAGTCTGCCTTTGCCGGGTTTGGTGGAAGAGTGCCGTGCTGCCGGTTTGAAGCTGCCCTTGTTGTTGCGCTTCTCGGATATTCTTGGCGACCGCCTGAGCAAGTTGCAAAAAGCCTTCGCGAAAGCGATGCAGGATTTGAATTATCCGGGCGGTTATACCGCGGTGTATCCGATCAAGGTGAATCAACATCTCGGCGTTGCCGGCGAACTCGCCGCACAGGGTGGTGAAGGCTTTGGTCTGGAAGCCGGTTCGAAGCCGGAATTGATGGCAGTGCTTGGACTCGCGAAACCGGGCAGCATCATTATTTGCAATGGCTACAAGGATCGCGAATTTATTCGCCTGGCATTGCTCGGGCGTAAACTCGGTTTGCAAACCTTTATCGTGGTCGAAAAACCTTCCGAACTCGATATCATTTTGGAAGAAGCCAAAAATCTCGATGTGTTGCCTGGCCTCGGTGTTCGCATGCGTCTGGCATCGCTGGGTGCCGGCAAGTGGCAAAACAGTGGTGGCGATAAAGCGAAATTCGGTTTGTCGCCGCGTCAGGTATTGAATCTGGTCGAGAAACTGAAAGCGGCGAACATGCTCGAAGCTTTGCAACTGCTGCATTTCCATATGGGTTCGCAGATTTCCAATGTGCGCGATATCGCCAATGGTATGCGCGAAGCCGTGCGTTATTTCGTCGAGTTGTCGGCGATGGGTTGTGGCATCCGTTTTATGGATTCCGGTGGCGGTTTGGCGGTGGATTACGAAGGTACCCGTTCGCGCGGTTATTGCTCGATGAATTATGGTCTGGATCAATTCGCGCACAATCTGATTCAACCTTTGAGCGAGGCTTGCGAAGAACACGGCCTGAAACATCCGATGATGATTACCGAAGCCGGTCGCGCGATGACGGCGCATCATGCGGTGATGATCGCGAATGTGTCGGAAGTCGAATCAGCGCCGCAAGGTTGCATGGTGGCAGCGGAAAAATCCGATCCCATGGTGTTGAAACATTTGCGTGAAGTGCATCACGCGCTCGATCAACGTCCGGCATTGGAACTGTTCCATGAAGCGCAGCATTTTTTATCCGAAGGCCAGACGCTGTATTCGCTGGGACAAATCACGCTGGAGCAACGTGCCAAGCTCGATGATATTTTCTACGCGATTGCGCATGGTGTTCGCGCACGTTTGACCGGTGAAGAAAAATCGCATCGCGATGTGCTCGATGAATTGAACGAGCGCCTGGTCGATAAATATTTCGTGAATTTCTCGGTGTTCGAATCGATTCCCGATGTTTGGGCGATTGACCAGGTGTTTCCGATCGTGCCGATTGCGCGCTTGAACGAACAGCCGGATCGCCGCGGCGTGATTGCCGATTTGACCTGCGATTCCGATGGACGCATCGATACCTATGTCGAATCCGAAGCGCTTGATTCCTCACTGCCGATGCATTCGCTGAAAGACGGCGAGAGTTATTGTCTCGGTATTTTCATGGTCGGTGCGTATCAAGAAGTGTTGGGCGATATTCATAACCTGTTCGGCGATACCTATTCGGCCAATATCCGGATCAAGCCGGACGGCAGCCACGAAATCAGCCAGACCCGCAAGGGCGATACCACCGATGTGATGCTCGATTATGTGGGCTATCACATCGATACCCTGCGACAGCAATACCGCGACAAGATTTCTGGTGCCGGATTCACTGGTGAGCAGGCGGCGCAAATGCAGCAGGCGCTGGAAGATGGATTGACCGGCTATACGTATTTGCACGAAGAGAATATTTAAGTCATGAGCGAAAAACTGAAAGCAGGATTTATCGGGTTGGGCGCGATGGGCGAACCCATGGCTGGCCATTTGCATGCCGCAGGCTTGCTGTCGGTAGTCGGCAATCGTTCGATCGCGAAGGCGCAACTATTGGCGGAAAAATTCTCGATCAATGCAGCGCATGCGAGCCATTTCTTTTCCGATTGCGATGTCGTTGTGCTCTGCGTTTCGAGAGATGCAGACGTGCTAGAAAATGTAACTTCCCTGTTTAGCGTTCTCAAGGCCGGCGCCGTCGTGGTTGATCACTCCACGGTATCGATGGATACCGCAAAGCAGGCGCAAAAAATTCTGGCGTCAAAAAGCATCGGCTTTATTGATGCGCCGGTATCCGGCGGTGTCGAGGGTGCGCGTAACGGCAAACTTTCGATCATGGTGGGTGGCACCGAAGCCAATCTGGAAAAAGTGCGTCCGGTCCTGAATGCCTACGCGGCAAAAATTACCCATATGGGGGATACCGGTGCAGGGCAGGCGACCAAGGCGGTGAATCAGGTATTGGTTGCCGGTATCGCGCAAGCCGTTTGCGAAGGATTGGCGCTGGGTGAAAGATTGGGCTTGAAGCCGGAATTGCTGGTGCCGACATTGGCTGCCGGTGCAGCGGGCAATTGGTTTCTGGATAAGCGCGGCGCCACCATGATGGCGAGTAATTTTACACCGGGATTCAAGTCCGCTTTATTGCACAAGGATTTGCTGATCGTGAAACAGATGGCGGCCGATGCCGGCATTCGCGCCAGCGTGATCGAGCAGTCGCTGGCCGATTATGCCGAATTGATGCAGCAAGGTTTTGGCGATGAAGATACTTCGGCGCTGATTCGCCTGAAGCGTAATGCCAGGTAGGAGCTATTCAATAATCGCTCCGCAATAAACCCGTTTTACTTTCAGTAGCTTCCGCCTACCGAAAAATTCTCGCCTTCATATAGTCCCTGGAAAGTGCCTATGCGCTTGCCGATGAATTTATTCACGCTATCGTCGAGTTGCGCGTATTTCGACGACCCACGTTCATATGCGTAAAGACTGCCGAGGCGGACGATGCGTGCCTGGCCGGTACCGATGACATCGGATGATTCATAGCCGGAAACCAATACGACGCCGATGCGTGCTCCGCGCTCCGGGATCAGCACCCATCGCACCGCTTCGTAGGAGCTGAGCACCAGCACGATCGGTTTGCTGGAAGGGCGAACGCGAACCTGGATAAAAGGCTTGCTCTTCGAGTCGCCGATCTTTTTGCCCTGGTACACGCCCACGGCTTGCACGGTAGCATCGCGGTACGAGCCGGCATCTTCCCACTCGGGGCGAACCTGGCGGTAAGCTGCGTCCGTATACGATGATGCATACGCAGAAGGATTGCTTGATCGCAAGGACGAATTACCCTGCTGGCTGAGCATGGCCTGTTGCTGCTCGAACATCTTCAGTTTTAACTCGCTTTGGGCCAGCACCATTTCTCCAACGAACTGGTCGATTGGCTTGGGTTCGCCAGTGGTGAATTTATCGATCAGGACGACGCTCCCATCGACCACGATGGCGGTTTTTTTGATGAACGGAACGTAGGATGCCTGATTGAACCGCTGCGACGTTTCGGTTATTGGAGAAATCGTCTTTCTGGACAGCGACAGCAAAAACGAAGTGTCGCTTACTCCGGGCGCCGATCCGTTGACTATGATCGTGTCCGGGTCGGCAGTAGCGGCAACAGCCATGAATCGGAAGGGTTGCAGGCTCAATTTTTCGAGTTGCATGGTTTCAAGCGAGATCAACTCAAGATCCATGCTCGAGCGAAACAGGGTTTTGCCATCGGGCGTGATGCCAGACCGGCGATCAGACCACATTCGTCCGAATGGCAGGGTTTGCTTGATCGTTATGTTCGCGTTGCCTTCGTAAGAAAGGGAAATCCGCAGTGCCGATTGCGATTGCAGCAGAATATAGTCACCTGCCTTCTTGGGGTCCGAAAAGACCTGGATTATATTCGAGCCGATTCCGTCCACCGGGGTCGTATTGCCCGTGCTGAAGTCCAGCAGCGTGGCTTTTTGCGATGAGCGATTACTTTGGTCGATAAAAAGCGCCGAACGATTATCCAACCAGAAAAATTGGCTCCAACTCACGCCTGGTAATTCGCCAAGCTCGTCGCCGGTTTCCGAATCAAATATTTTCGTTGCCAGAGTACTGCCAAGCGTATAAAGCCGTCCGTTGGGTGAAATAGAGCCTGTCCGGTTCTCGCCGTCGCTTTGTTTCGAAATGGTTTTTCCGGAGTTCATGTCAACGATGCTGATCCCATCGCGCGATTTCAACATCGCCACCGCAGCCTGGTCGGCAAAGCTCGCCGCAAATATACTGCCGTCTGCCGCAAGCGTTGTTGGTGCCGAAGCATTCGCGGGTGAGCCCAATGCCGGCATGGCGAGTAGCAAACCCGCTCGTACGATATGAAGCCGATTGGCGATTTTCTTGTCTTCTTCGGAAAAGCAGGAACGATCAGTCAGGTTTTTCCGGATTTCGTCTTCGGACGTAAACCAGGAAGGGCTATAGCCTTTGGAGCAGGTCAGGGCGCGCAACTTGAGCGCGATTGCATGGTCTTTCTCGATCTGGTCCTGTTGGTCGTCGTTCGCCTGTTTCATTACAAATACCAATGCCAACTGCGCTTCTTCGGACAGGGGAATGGCTTTATTTATTTTTGCTTCCGGCTCGAATCCACTGCAGGAACAAAACAACAGGCTGCTTGCCAACAGTGCGTATTTCCAGTTTATTGCTTTCATTTAGTCAACCAATTCAGATCGTGGCGCAAGCATAGAGCTAAATTTGCGGGATTGCGAACGGCAAAGCCCAATCAGTCAGACGATTGCCGGCACAGAGCCGAAAGCCTCAAGTGTGGCGTCGAAAGCCTTGTCTCTGCCTATGCCAGCAACCAAGTCATCGCTTGCTGCATATTGGTGAAGTGGCGCAGGTTATTGATGCCCATGCTCCAGGCGCTTACTTGATAGAAGTCGAAATCTTCTTTCCCGAGCGAATTTTCGGAGTAAACCACGGCGACTTTTACATTGCCGGCGAGGCCGAGTTGTTGGAGGATTTTCGGCAGTTCGTGGATATCAAAACTATTGACGTCGGGCGTCATGTCGCTGTGGTCAACCAGAAACCTTTCGGTCCCGTGCTTCGCGCCGAAAGGAAAAGCTTCCTGTCCCAACTGGATGAATTCCTGCAAGGGCATCGTGCCGGAGGTACGGATGCTGACAATGCCTTGCTCTTCGAGAAATTCAAGCGTGAATGCCACGGCGCCTCCGCATTGCAGGAATTGGCTATGTGCAAGGATGGCTCGTTGCCGTCTTCGTTGCCACCATTCTATTTTACTTTTATGGCCTGCGCCTCGATGCCGTGGCTCGATAAAGCCTGCTTGGCGGAAGACAGCGAGCTGGCGCTGTTGTAGGGTCCGAGACGGACGCGATACACGGTGGTGCCATTGATTTCGGCGCTTTCGATGCGGGCAATTTCACCCGTCATCGCAATCGTTGCTTTCAGGTTTTCGGCTTCATCGGCATTCTTGAATGCGCCGGCCTGGATCAGGAAACGCGATTCGGCAGGCACGGCTACTTCGGGTGTGGCGCTTACCAAATCCGGAGTGGCCGGATTAACCGGCGTCGCAATTTTCTTTGCTTCGGCTTCCGCCTGCGCCTGCAACTCGGCATCGGGAATCACGACTTCCTTTTCCGGCAGCAGGGTATAGAAATCGTATTTCGGTTTTGGTTTTTCGATCGGCTCCTGTGCCACTGGATCCTCGCTGTGAGTCAGCGGAGCTTCGGCGCCCGGATTAGGCGTTGGCTGGTCGCTGTTGCGGTTCTTCCAGTAGTCGCCCAGGAAAAAATAGCCGGCGATGATCAAACCCAGCGCCAGTCCGATCAATGCCCACAGCCATGCAGGCATGCCACCATTACTGCCACTACGTTTTGCTTGTCGTTTTGAAGCCATTACATTGTCTCCGGAGCTGATACGCCGAGCAGATTCAAGCCATTGACCAGTACTTGCTGGGTGGCCTTGCACAGGCCCAGGCGGGCATGACGCAATTCTTCTTCGGCATTTAAAATGGGTTCTGCATTGTAAAAAGCATGAAAGGCAGCCGCCAGTTCACGCAGGTAATTTGCCAGTATTTGCGGCCCGCGATGCAAAGCGGCCGCTTCTATGATTTCCGGATAACGCATTAGTTCACCCAGCAATTCATCTTCCTGCGGGGTGGTCAGTAATTTGCGTGATGCGAGTGCGGCGCTGTCGTTGTAGCTGAGATTTTTTTCTTTCAGCTGGCGGAACAGGGCGCAGACGCGGGCAAAGGCGTACTGGATGTAATACACCGGATTGTCGTTGCTGCGGCTTTTTGCCAATTCCAGATCGAAATCCAGATGCTGGTCGTTGCTGCGCATGACGTAGAAAAAACGTGCTGCGTCGGTACTGACTTCCTGGCGCAATTCGCGCAGGGTTACAAAACTGCCGGCGCGCGTACTCATTTGCACGCGTTCGGCACCGCGGAACAAAATCGCAAATTGCACCAGCTGGATTTCGATTTTGCCCGGGTCCAGGCCAAGGCCCTGTGCCGCCGCTTTGAGGCGTGCGATGTAGCCATGATGGTCGGCGCCAAGAATATAAAGCGAGCGTTCAAAACCGCGCTCGAATTTCGACAGCAAATAGCCCAGATCGGAAGCGAAATAAGTGGTGGCACCGTTTTCACGCACGACGACGCGGTCTTTGTCGTCGCCGAATGCGGTGGCCTTGAACCAGGTCGCGCCGCCTTCCTGATACAAATGTCCGTTGGCTTGCAGTGTATCGATCGCGCGTTTCACGTAGCCGTCGGTCATCAGCGAACGTTCGGAGAAAAAGCTGTCGTGATGGACGCCGAATTCCGCCAGGTCGCCGCGAATATCACTCAGGCACCAATCGAGTCCTGCGTTGAACAGAATCCGGTAGTCGGCATCGCCGAGCAATTGTTTTGCACGGGTGATCAGTGCATCGACATGCAGTTCCTTGTCGCCGCCCTGGCTTTCATCGGCAGGCAGGCCGTCGGTAATTTCAATCGCGCTGTGACGCAAACGATCGCCTTCGCGCGCGCGCAGTGAGCGCGCGATATCGACAACGTAATCGCCTTTGTAGCCGTTGTCTGGAAAGCGCATGTTGACGCCGCCGAGTTCGTGGTAGCGCAAAAATACGCTGACGGCGAGGATGTCCATCTGGCGGCCGGCATCATTGACGTAGTACTCGCGCTGCACCGTATGACCGTAGGCTTCCATTAAATTGGCGACCGTGGCGCCGTAGGCGGCGCCGCGACCGTGACCGACATGCAATGGTCCGTTCGGATTGGCCGACACGAATTCAACCGTGACCGATTCGCGCGATTGCGCGATGCCACGACCGTAATCGGTGCCTTGTTCGAGTACGCGACGCACGGTGCCAAAACGGCAGGCTTTTGAAATGGTGAAATTGATGAAGCCCGGCCCGGCGATTTCGACTTTTTCGACATGCTGAGAATCGCAGAAAGTGGCCACGATGGCTTCGGCAAGATCACGCGGCTTCATGCCGGCGGGTTTTGCCAACAGCAGAGCGATATTGGTGGCGTAGTCGCCGTGCTCGCGCGACTTGGTACGTTCAATCACGTAGTCGGGCGTAGGCAGGTCTTGCGGCAATTTGCCGTGGCGACGGAGATCCAATATGGCTTGTGCGACAAGTTCGCGGAGATGGTCTTTCACTGCATCAATCTTTTGAGGGAATAACCGCATATTGTAGCGGTTGCAGGGCTGCTTGCGCTGTCATTGGCCTGTCATGTTTAGGCTTTATTCTATTTTCAAGGATTAGACATCCTTTCTTTTCAGCACCCATTCCCCGGGTCTAGAGCACGCCGATTCCCAGTGGATCGGCTTTTTTTTGTCACGAAGCCGCACACAGGCTGGCAAAAACATCCATGACGGCTCGTCCGTTGGCGGCGGGCGATTGTTCAAAATGGGCGGTCAATGCCGCACTGGTACTACGTACTTTCTCGCTGTTGGCCAGTTTTTGCGGGCCGAATACCCGTTCTGCTTCACGGCTGGAAAAACGGTGCAAATCGAAAAAGTAGTGATGCTGGCCATAGGAAAGGAAACTGAGTGCCTGCTGGGCCGACTCGGGTTGCTCCGGGCTTAGTTTCCGGCGCATCAATTGCTCTTCCGCCAACTGCAGGGCCGATCGACCCAGCAAATTGAATGCTTCGCCGACGTTGGCGGTGTCGATGTCGGCGGCCATGCGTCCTAACCGTTCACCGCGCCTGGCGTCCTGATCTTCGCGCCAGACAGGTTTTACGCCATCCAGCCACAGTCCGAGACTGCGGGCCAAAGCGCCGCCGGTCAGATTGGCGGTATCCGGGCTTGCTTCGCTGAGTCTGGGGTCAAACGTGCTGCCCGCAATCATCAATTCCAAAGCAATATAGACATGACGGTCCGTGCTTTGATCAAAGCCGCAGACATCGAGAATGCGGAATGTTTCGGAAATGCTGGAAGCTTCGTTGCCTCCGACCGGGCCCGGTGCGTCTTTGGTTTCGCGTTGGCGTAAATCATGGCAGGCGGAAAACAGTACAAGTGCCAACCAGTCTTCAGGCAGCATCGCGTCCAGACCGCATTGTTCGATCATTCGGCCCAAACGACGTTCGGCCAGATCTAGAACATGGTCTTCGTTGTGATAATGATGAAAGTCGGTGCCGAAACTGCCGTGACGCAAACCCAGGCGGGCAGTGCCAAGCAGGGCAGCGTCCAGATATTTTTCAGTGTCCTTGCCGCTTGCCACGCTCAAGATGCGTGCTTCAAGTCGCGTGATGATGTCCGGTCGTCGCTCGGTCAACAGGCGGCGGGCGGCCTTCGCGTCAGGCAGCGCGGACTCACTCGCATCGGCTTGATACAGCGTGGCGTAACCTAGGATCACGGGTGGCTCATAACGCGATGGCTTATCGCCGGTATAACTTATACGTAAATGCCCGCGAGAACCAGACATTCAAAGCAAACCCAGCTCTGCCATCGAGGTCGGCTGGCCATCACCGATAATGAAATGGTCCAGGCAGCGTATGTCGAGCAAGGCCAGGGCCTGCTTGAGCCTGGCGGTGACAGCGCGGTCGGCGGCGCTTGGCTGCGGATTTCCACTGGGGTGGTTGTGTCCGAAGATCACGGCTGCCGCATTATGCTTTAGGCAGATTTTCAGCACTTCACGGGGATGCACTTCGGCTCCGTCCAGGCTGCCGGTAAACAGTTCTTCGTAAGCGAGCAGTTGGTGCTGATTATCCATAAACAGGCAGGCAAAGACTTCGTGCTGCAGGGGGCGCAAGCGTCTCGCAAAATAATCGCCGGCTTTGCGGGGGTCGGTAAGGGCTTCGCCGCGCTCCAGTCTAAGAGCCAGATGCCGGGTACCCAATTCGAGTGCGGCAACCAGAGCGCATGCCCGTGCCGGCCCCAATCCTTTCAGTTTCGACAGTTCGTTCGCAGACAAGTCCAGCAAGCCGCGCAAGCCCTTATTCCCGTTCAGTAAATTTCGGCCGGTATCCACCGCCGATTGTCCTCGTTGGCCGGAGCCGAGGAAGATGGCAAGAAGTTCGGCATCGGATAAAACCTGCGGACCGCGCGCCAATAATTTCTCGCGGGGTCGTTCGTGCAGGGGCCAGTCTCGAATGTGCATGAGGGGAATTTACCGTGGCGGGTTTTCGCCCGCCATCCGGAAAAGCCCGTAAATCGGGTAAGCTAATGGCTCATAGGCGTGTCGGAAAACCCTTACGTGAGTGCATTAGCTGGTCAAAAAATTTTACTGGGCGTGTGTGGCGGAATTGCCGCCTACAAATCCGCCGATTTGCTGCGACGCCTGCGAGACCAGGGTGCCGAAGTCCGGGTCGTCATGACGCAAAGCGCGCAACATTTTATCGGTGCCACCACTTTCCAGGCATTGTCGGGTTTTCCTGTTCGCACCAGCTTGTGGGATGAAGCCGCCGAAGCCGCCATGGGCCACATCGAACTGGCGCGCTGGGCAACGCGGATTTTGATCGCGCCGGCGAGCGCCAATTCGATTGCGCGTCTGGTGCAGGGTAATGCGGATGACTTGCTGAGCACGGTTTGCCTCGCGAGTGACGCCCCGATTACCTGTGCGCCTGCGATGAATCGCTTGATGTGGGCCAATGCCGCAACCCAGGCCAATGTTTCGGTGCTGAAACAGCGTGGTGTGCAATTCATCGGCCCGGCCGAAGGCGAACAGGCCTGCGGAGAAGTCGGCGCCGGCCGCATGAGCGAGCCGCAGGAAATTATCGATGCGCTGTTGGCGCAAAGTCTTCCGCAAATTCTTGCCGGCAAAAAAATCCTGATTACCGCCGGACCAACATTTGAAGATATCGATCCGGTGCGTTTTATCGGCAACAGAAGTAGCGGGAAAATGGGTTTTGCATTGGCCGCCGCCGCGCGTGCGATGGGTGCGGAAGTGACTTTGATTGCCGGTCCGGTCGGTTTATGCACGCCATTCAATGTTTCCCGTACCGATGTACGCAATGCAGCGCAGATGCGAACGGCAGTGCTGGATGTATTGGCCGGCAAGGACGTTTATATCGGCGCCGCCGCCGTTGCGGATTTCACACCGACCAACAAGGCCGCCCAGAAAATCAAGAAAACCCAGGGTTGCCTGGATCTGGATCTGGTGCCGACGGCCGATATTCTTTCCGAAGTAGCCGCGCATTCACAGCGGCCAAAATGCGTGGTCGGTTTTGCCGCCGAAACCGAGCAGGTCGAACACTATGCGCGTGGAAAACTGGAAAGAAAAAATCTCGACCTGATCGCGGCCAATCACGTGGCCGGAGCCGGAATAGGATTCGAGAGCGAGGACAATGCCTTGACGGTTTTTTCGAAAACGGAGCGGTTCGATATCGGCAAGGACAACAAGTATCAGGTCGCGGCCGCGTTGCTGCGAATCATTGCGAAACAGCTGGAGTCGAAATCTTGAACTGCGAGATCGAACTGAAAATTCTGGACCCGCGTTTAGGCAGCGAATTTCCTCTTCCCGATTATGCAACCGCCAGTTCGGCCGGCATGGATATGCGCGCGCTGTGCGAGCAGCCGATCACGCTGCAGCCCGGTGAGGCCCAGTTGATTCCTACCGGCATGGCTATCCACATAGGCGATCCGAATCTGTGCGCGATTTTGTTGCCGCGTTCGGGTCTGGGGCACAAGAACGGCATCGTGCTCGGAAATTTGGTCGGCTTGATTGACGCCGACTACCAGGGCCCCTTGATGGTCAGTACCTGGAACCGCGGAGTAACGGCTTTTACTATTCAACCGGGCGATCGTATTGCACAATTGGTGTTGATGCCGATTGCGCGTGCCCGTTTCAAACAAGTGCATGAATTTGAGCAAAGCGCGCGCGGCGATGGCGGCTTTGGCCATACGGGTGTGCGGTGATACATGGATGGAATCATGTTAGAGAAATCGTGGATCGATTTGTATGCTTTAAATGCGGGGAGCGTGCGGTGATGTTTCAGCACAGGGGAAATGTATGAAAAAACCTTCAATCGATTTGAACGCCTTGAAAGCAGGCGGCTGGCGACCCTTGGTGGCTGTTTTATGCACTGTGTTGGCGCTATGGCTGATTTGGAAAGGCTTCACCGTCTATTCCGACCAGCGTTTGACCGAGACGGTAGAAGTCAAGCGTGGTCAGGTACTGCAGCAGGTAAATCCGGTCGTGAAACGTGCCATCGACAAGCTCAATGTAAGCCGCGAGCGCAACACCCTGATTGCGGCGCTCAAGCGCGGTGACATTGCAGCGGCAAGAACCATCGTGTCCGAAGGCTGGCCGGAAGTGGAGCAAGTCGATTTTTATCC
>Ga0208628_1000725_pt1 | contig 14249 bp, 13 predicted proteins | sample LakWasMet16_LOW5_2_FD_183864 | JGI IMG/M metagenome (GOLD analysis project Ga0208628, IMG submission 183864) | Freshwater sediment methanotrophic microbial communities from Lake Washington under simulated oxygen tension - Sediment Metagenome... | ecosystem: Environmental > Aquatic > Freshwater >... | reverse complement strand
AAAAAACATCGCCCCCAGCGCGACCGCCGCCAGCCACCGGCCGGAGCGCCGCCAGGCCCACAGTTGCGGCAGCGCCAGCAGGAGGAAACATTGCCGGTAATCAAAACTCGAACCGGCGAGAAATGTCGCAACATACACCAGCGTCCCGGCGCGAAAGCCCAGCAGCGCCCGGCGCTCCGCGGCTGATGTGGCCGCGGCCGGCACCGATGCGGAGGGGTTCGCCAGCAAGCCACGCAGAAGCATCCACGCCACCCCGGCCGCCGCCACCCAACGACCCACACCGATGAACGTCAGGTCTCCCGTTTGGCTTGTGCCATAAAAAGCCTGCACCTGCGACCAGGTCGAGGCCAGCACCTCGCTGCCGTAGGACTGCACCCACCCGCCACCCGTGTTGTGCAAGACCGGCGCAATGTCCCGCCAGATCAGCGCCAGATACGCCGCGAACAAACCGAGCGGAAGCCAGACGCGGCGCAGCCACGCCCGCGCCGATCCATCGAACCAGGCGCCAAGCACGAGGAGCGGAAACAACTTGAGGACCGCCGCCACCCACCACAGCGCTGCGGCCAGCCGTCCGTGCCGTTCCTCCCCGGCGAGCCACAGACCCGCACCCACCAGCACGAGCATGGCGAGGTCCGTGTTGCCGCGCTCGATGCCCAGCTGGAAGGCCGGGGAGCAAAGCAACAATCCCCCCCACAGACCCTCGCCGGTGGAAAGCCGGCCCCAGAACGCGAGCACCACGGTGATGGCCGCCCCCGCCAGCAGGCAACCGAGCACGCGGAACCAGACCGGATCCGCCGGAAACCGCATGAAGGTCAGCCACACGCGCGGGTAGTTGTAAGGCCGCTGCATCGGGTCGGTGACACTCGGCCCGTAGAGCTCCCCGCCACCTGCCACGGTTGCGCGCGCCGCGGGAAAAACCTGCAGGTCGACAAACGGCGCGGGATGCGCGTAAACCCCGGCGAGGCGCCAGCGGGCGACGAATTCCGCCCCCGGGCCGGCCAGGCCGAGCACCGCGTAATAGGCCAGCAACATGCCGACCGCCACCCAGCGTCCGTCCCGAAGGAAGCCTGTTGCGCGCATGCGTCGTGCGGTCCCGTCAGTCCGTGCCGTGCGGAATGGGCGGAGGCGGATTGCCCGACGGCTTGAAGTCCGGCGGCAGTTCCAGCGCGACGAGGCGACTGATGCGCGCCAGCTTGGTGCCAAAGCGTTTCTCCGCGACCAGCTCGACCTTGAAACCGTCCGGCAGCCGGTCCTCGGGGACGATCTCGAAATCCCCCTCGACCGTGGTGGGGCGCGCGCCCTGCAGGATCAGGATCTCGCGGAAGTCGGGCTCGTGCAGCTGGTGCGCCAGCCGGTCGGCCACCAGCCGCGCGCGGCCGATGAGGATGGAGGGCTTTTTCTCCAGCAGCCACGGGAGGGTGGACTTGTTGGAAATGATCAGCCGCGGGCCCGGCGGCAGCGCGTTCACGAAGCGACGCTCCCACTCCACCTCGTCGATGCCGACGTGCGAATAGCCGTGGCTCGCATACTGGCTGGAGGTGAAGCCGAGGAAGAAGAGCAGCCCGGCGGCGGTCAGGACCTTCGTCGCCGGCCACCAACGGTCCAGCCGGGCCATCAGCAGCACGACGCCGCAGGCGAACAGCAGGTGCAGCGGCAGGCTGAAGCGCGAAGCCATGCGGTCCACGAAGCTCGCCCAGTAATAACAAAAGACCAGCAGCGTGTTCGCGGCGATCGCCAGGCCGAAGGCGGCTAGGGACAGGCCGGCCGCCGGCGCCGTGCGCCAGGCCGGCAGCATGCGCACCAGTCGCCACATCATCCAGCCCAGCCCCGCCAGGCCGGCGGCCGAGAGCAGCAGCGAGTTGGCCAGCTCGGTGGTGCGGCTGAAGAGGAACTGGTAGGCCCCGAGGATGTTGTTGGGAAAATAGCTGAGGCTGAAGCGCGTGGCGGCCTTCTCCGTCAGCTCCCACAGCATCGGGGAATTGGAAAGCACCTTGTTCTGCAGCGCACAAGGCACCAGCAGCAGCGGCACGAGGAGTAGCTGCCCGGGCAGGATGATGCGCTTCGCCCGGAACCAGCCGGCCAGGGCCAGCACCCCCACCGGCAGCACAAAGAGCGCCGACTCGTAGCGTGCCTGGGCCAGCAAGACGGCGCAGAGACCAAGCGCGGCGAGCGGCTCGGCCCGCGGCGCCCGCAGGTAGTCCGCCGCGAGCACCATGGCCGCGAGGATCATCACGAGATTGAGCAACTCCATGCCCGAGCCGGTCGCGTTCTGGCCCAGCAACGGCAGCGTGCCGAGCAGCACCACGGCCAGCAGGCCGCCCCGCCAGCCGGACAGCTGCCGGCCAAAGACAAAGACCAGCCAGAGCGCCGCCGGCATGAGCAGGGCGTTGAGCAGGTAGGCGTTCAACAACCGGTAGCCGGTGAGATCGTGGACGAGCGAGACGAGGAAGGGATAAAAGTAGGGCCGCTTGTCGAGGTAGCTGTCGGTGGAGAGAAATACCCCCTGGATGTCGTAGCCCCGCACCATCATCGCGACGTCGCGGAAGTAGTGCAGGTTGAAGGCGGTCGATTGCAGCACGAACTCGTCGTTGAGGATTTTGCTGCGGAACGGCTCGGAGTTGATCGCCAGCAGCGAGAACGCCCCGATCGCCACCGCGGCGGCCAGCGCCTGGCCCCGGGTCAGGGGATCGGCGGGCGGGACGGTGCGCGTCCGCCACAGCCGCCAGAGCGCGTGCAGGAAAAGCGCGAACGTCGCGAGCAGGACGTAATAGCCGCTGCACTTCACGAAGACCTCGGCCGCCTCCACAGACACACCGAGAAACCCCAGCCAGACGGCCAGCAGCGCCGCGACGCCCACGAGTCCCAGCCGCACGTCGGTGCGGAGCCAGAGCCGGGCGGGCAGAGGAAGCGGATCTTTCACGGCGGCGGGGAACGCGGCCCTCAGGGCAGCTTCTTGATGAACTCCTCGAAGAACCGCGCGCGGACCTTCTCCAGCTCCGCCGGGGTCATTTTTTCGGGGACCGCCGGCTTCGCCACCTGCGGCAGAACGGTCGGACCCTCGCGGATCGAGACCACCCGGCTGATGCGGCTGACGGTCATCGGCGTGAAGCGCCGCTCCCACACCGTCTCAAGCTGGTAGTCCGGGCCGGGATCGTCCTCGGCCGGCACGCTCAGGCGGCCGGTGTCCGGGTCGATGCTCAGGCGCTGAAAGACGTAGATGGCGGAGAAAATGCGGTTCCGGAAGTTGAAGATGATGTTCCCCTTCTGGTCGATCGCCTGCCGGATCGGCGTGGCCGAGACCAGGTGCGTGATCCAGATGATCGAGTTGTTGTCGATGAACAGGTAGTCGCGCTCCGGGTGCGCCGCGATGAACTCGCGGCGCCAGTCCATCTCGCGCCCGACGTAATATTCGCTCGAGTAGCCGTGCCGCGCCATGGTCGGCAGCGAGTGGGCGAAGAAGCCCGCCCCGACCACCACGGCCAACAGCGGCCAGATGCGGCCGCGCCAGTTCAACTCGGACGCGGCGGTGACGACCGCGATGACCATCGTCAGGTTCAGCGGCAGGCTGAGGCGGCGGATGACCGGGTCGTCGAAGCGGCCCCAGAAATAGCAAAGCAGCAGGAAGGTGTGGGCGGCGAACCCGAGGGCGAAGACCGCCAGGGCCGCGTGCGCCGGCGGCGCGACGCGCAGGTTGCGCAGCGTCTTGAGCGTCCACAGCGCAAACAGGGGCAGGCCAAGGATGCCGAGCAGCGAGAGCACCAGCGAATTGGAATGCTCGCCGTTGGCGTTGAGGAAGAAGTTCAGGTTGTGCGCGATGTTGTCCGGGATGTAGGCGAGGGAGAACGGCCGGTCGAAACCGGGCTGGCTCGCCATTTCCCAGGAGGAGCTGCGCACGCTGAAGACCTTGTTGTGCAGCGCATAGGGCAGCAGCAGCAGGGGCATGATGATGACCATCCAGGTCAGCACCGGCCGGCGGTCGCTCCACCACACCCAGAGCATTGTCAGGCCGACGGGCAGGAGGAAGAGCACGGACTCGTAGCGGGTGTTGGCCAGCAGGATGCCCGCGAGGCCGAACGCCTCGAGCGAGTTGGCGTCGCGCCGGGCGACGTAGCGCATGCCCAGCAGCAGCGTGGCAAGGATCAGCACGAGGTTGAGCAGCTCGAAGCCGCCGCCCGTGGCGTTCTGGGCGAGCAGCGGCAGGCTGGTCAGCAGCAGCACCGCCACGGCGCCGGCGCCGCGGCCGTTGATCCGGCAGCCGGTGACATAGGCGAGGATCAGCAGCAGGAAGGTGAGGACCGTGTTGAGGGCGAAGACGTTCTCCGGCCGGTAGCCGGTGAGGTCGTGCAGCACCGACACGAGGAAGGGCTGGAACAGCGGCCGCTTGTCGAGCTGCCCGGCCAGCAGCTGGAACGAGCCCTGGATGTCGTGCCCCCGCATCGGCACGAGCGCGGTCTTGTCGAAATGCATGTTCATCGAGGTGCCGAGCAACATCACCTCGTCCATCAGGATCTTGAACCCGTAGGTCTCGTGCGCGAGCAGCAGCAGGCCGCAGCCAAGGATCAACGCCGCGGGCCAGCGCGGCCGTTCCCTCCAGCCGGCCAGGTCCGCCCGGGAGTCGCGCACCACCTTCAGCAGCGACCAGCCGAACAGCAGGGTGAGCAGCAGCATGGCCCAGTAGCCGCCGTAGATCACGAGGCGCAGCGACTGGTCGGGCGTGAAGGCCACGAAGCCCAGAACCAGGGCCAAGGCCGCGGTGGACAGGAGCAGAACAAGACGACGATCCATGGTGTGGTAGGTGCCGGCCGGTCGGGAAAAAAGCCGTGCGCGAGGATGGACGGACCGGGGTGAAAACAAAAGCTCCGTTTCGGTTCCGCGCGGACACCGGCGGTGCGCGGACACAAGCCGGGCAAGAAAAAGCCGCCCCGTTGCGGGGGCGGCCTTGAGAGTGGATCCTCAGCGAGGATGCTACGCTTTAGGGAGCGTAGGTGACGGTGCGAGCACCGGCGACGCCGGAGATCGTGATCGTGATGCCCTGCGTGAAGTTGGCGGGATAGGTCTCGCCGGCGACCGTGTTGACGGCCTTCACGTAGTTGGTGGCGCCGATCAGGCCGTCCGAGGCGACGGTGGAAACACCGTTCTCCAGGAAGAACTGGTCAGCGGCAGCCGACAGCTGGCGGGCGTTGTTGAGGACGGCCTTGTCCTGCGAGGACTGGCGGACCTTCTGGAAGGCGGGAATGGCCATCGCGGCCAGGAGGCCGATGATGACCACGACGATCATGATTTCAACGAGCGTGAAGCCCTTGGCGGAACGTGTATTCATTTATTTGTGTATTTATGGTTAACCAAACTGCTAAGCCGTATTAAAGAGGACTATTCGCAACAAGCCAAGTGAGGACTCGGCTTTACCAGTAAAAACCCTCCAAAATCACGCTTCCACGCTCTGAAACGGGGCCATAGGCCCCTATCTTTCAGCGGACAGCGATTATTTCAGGAGCTTGGCCAACGACAGTTCGCTGGCGTCGCGCCAGAGCAGCTCCATCCGATACTTGTCCCGGTTCTCGGGCGTAAAGAGATGCACCATCACCTCGAAGGCATCCACCACGGTCCAGCCGCTGCCCTTGGTGGTGTCCACGGACAGGATCCGGGCCTTGTTGTCGTCGAGGACTCGCTCGAGCTCGATGCGCAGGGCGCGCAGGTGCGGCTCCGAGGTGCCGGTCGCCAGCACCAGATAATCCGTGATGCTCGACAGCTCGCTCACGTCCAGCACGCGCAGGTCCTCGGCCTTCTTGCCGTCCAGGGCCTGCACGATCTGCTTGATCAGTTTCTCCGCCGGCTTGGCCGCGGACTTGGCCGCGGACGCGGCGCGGGCCGGGGCCTTGCGGGCCGGTTTGCTCGTTTTCTTGGTGGCTTTGGCTTTCATCGACATCAGCGATACAGCTTCCTGGCCTCGATATAGGCGATAACTTTCTGCGGGCAGAAATAATGGAGGGACCGGCCCGCCTGCACCCGCGCCCGGAGCTCGCTCGAGCTGATCTCGATCAGGTGGCCGTCGCACCGGTGGAGGCGCAGGCCGTCGATCTCGACGTGGGGCTTGGTCGGGTGCTTCGGCCGCTCCAGGAAGATGAACTCGATCAGCTTCACCAACTCGCCGATCTCCTTCCACTTGTGCAGCAGCGGCAGCTGGTCGCCGCCGATGATCCAGAACAGCTCGTCGTTCGGAAACTGGGTCCGGAAATGCCGCACGGAATCCACGGTGTAGCTGATGCCGCCCTTGCGCAGCTCGTAATCGGAAATCTCCAGGCGGCGGTCCCACTCGGTCGCCGACTGCAGCATCGCCAGCCGGTCCTCGACCGTGGACTGGATGTCTTTGGGTTTCAGCGGGGCCTGGGCCGCCGGCACCAGCAGCAACCGGTCAAGGTGGAACTGCTCGAGCACATCCTGCGCCGCGATCAGGTGCCCGAAATGCACCGGATCGAAGCTGCCACCCAGAAACCCGATCTTCATGCGCGCTGGCCCGCCCGGCCGGGGCGGGCGGAACATAAGGACGACGGTGGGAACACTCTTGCCACGCGCCCCACTTCATTCCGCAATCCTGATTCGGCAACCCCAAACCTGCCCGGGTGGCGGAATTGGTATACGCATCGGACTTAAAATCTCCTGCGGACAAGCAGGCTCTCGCTGCAAAAGAACGACTTACCGTAGCAGAGAAAAAATTCTTGTCCACTTTCTTGTCCACTCCGTTGGAACTGCGTTCGAAACGCATCAGGATTTTATGGGACGATTGGGTGTCGGAGGTGATCACGGCTCAGCAGATGTTTTTCACTGTCGCAGGATCATAGATCAGCGACCATTTCTCCGCCCCATTCCAATACTCGCCACCGTTCGCGACGAACACCTGGCCAGATGCCGATACCGCCATGCATCCCGGCCGGAACTTGTTTGGGCTCGAAAGATCAATCGTCCAACCAGGGCCGGCCCTCAGCCGCCAGCATGTGACATAACCCCCATCATACCCCGGGTTCTCGGCGCGGAACCCGGTGGCCAGCGCCGCAGCTTTAAGCATTCTCTGAAGCCGGGCGCTTGGGCGATTTGTCGTAATCTGGCGAGTGTTCACCTTCGAGAAGGGGACGGGTGGCCGGACGTCTTGAGTGCGGATGAGGATCATTGATCAGTGAGAAGTTTGGCTGGTCTCCCAGCTAGTTTTTGCGAGAGTTCGGGCCGAGCAGGCCCGGGTGGCGGAATGGTATACGCAGAGCACTTAAAATGCTTTTTCCGTAAGGAAGTGTGGGTTCGAGTCCCACCCTGGGCACCATGTCAGCGCGCGGGATCACTCGGTTTCGGAGCAGGCGGGGGGATCCTCGGGTCATTGCGAAGGTGTCGTGCCAACTCGGAAGGGCGCACCGCAGCCCGGCTTCGCACCTCCTCAAGATGCAACCGGCCCTCCATCCGCGCGAGGAAGGCTCCACTGCGGGAGATGACTGCATCGAAATACTCCAAGGGCACAGGCACGTCGTATTGCAGGCCGAACTGCAGGATGCCCGCGTGAAGATTGTTCGCTGCCGTAGCTTTGGGGCCGGCAGGTGAAACGTCGGCCGGGGGGCTCGCCGGCTCGTTAGTCGAAGGGGTCGGATTGGGTTTAGGGAATTTCATGCTGCCTTACTTTAGCACGGCCTCCGTTTTCGACGGAGCTGGCCAAATGGGAGTCTCGCGGGAGCCTCTTTGGCGGCTGATATTGAACCGTTTCTGGATGCGGCAACGTGAACTGGTCCAACGCCAGCCGGGTGTCCCAAACCAATAATCTCGGGCCCAGTTTTCTCTTTTTGCGGGCGATATTAGCGGCGTAAACCTCGTTCGCCAATAGCCCGCCGACCTCCAGAAACTCGCACAGGGTGGTGTCCAGTAGCTGAAAATCAGGGACGAACTTGGTGCCTTGGAGCTCGGGCGGAGTCAGCAGCCAGCGGCAGAATGTCCTCCCCTCCTCGATTAGGCGTTCAACCATCCGCTCTTCATGCCTGCTTTCGACAGGGATCAAACCCGCAGCCGTGACCCTAAAGGTGACCATGGCATGGATCTTCCATGTGCCTTCAAAGAGTCCGGCCACAAAAATTACCCAGACGGGATGAGCCAAGAGACTGTGCAGCGGCGACCGAGGGTTCCTTCCTTCGCGATCTAGCACCGACCTGGGCACAACCAATGGACAAGTGGGATGATTGCTGAGCTGCATCTGGCGCGCCCCATGCTGGTTCTCGGGGCCAAGACTCTCGACAAAACCGAAGCCGACGCAGCTCGTCATCTCATCCGATGTCTTGCGATCACGCTCATCAAGATATGACCATGGGACAAAACTGACTCCCGGGAGACTGTTGATAAGAGCGCCGGAAGCGCCGGCTGACTCCAGCGTGATGGCATTCAAGGCTCCTCTAACCAGACCATTGAAAACCCGCTCGCTCCGACCCGTTGCATAGTGCGGCCGCCATTCACAAACACCGGATCGTTGTAACAGGTCTCGCGCCAGACGCTGCAGACCGATCGTCATCCGGGAGATACCGCGTGCACCCACTTCGCGGCGGAGATCCGCCTGCGGTCGGTTACGTCGACGCATGGCAACGACCCGGAACTCAGGATCACCCAAATCGCGCCGTAGCGCCGCAAAGTCCCCGCCTGGCCCAATCACTGGGGTTTGCTTCCCGCCATCATCAGGTGACGGCAGCTCGCAGGCATGGGAAAAGCAGCCAGCCTTGTGCCACCGGCCAGACCCGGGATAGCGCCGGGGATAGAGCTTGTCCGTCAATTTTCCCTTCCGGTAGCAAACGACGTAGCGGGCTTGGGGGTGCCCACAACTTTGGCATGTGATCCGCCGGGCACCGTTACCGGGCCGGCATTCGAACTCCCTTTGCTCGGCCAAGAGATCAACCGTGACCCGGGGCGCACCCCCTTCCGCCTCGCTTCCAAACCAATCGAATACGGCGTCCCTGCAGGGAAAATGTAACAGGTGCTGGGTCATGGCAGCATCTCCACCTCGGGCTCGACCGAGGGCATGGCCGGCGGCATCTCAACCACGGGCAGCACAGGGACCGCGGCCGTTGGTTGGGAAGGCGTTTTTGTCGGCAGTTTCGCGGGCTCGATCTTGGTTGTCTTGCGAACCCGGCGGCTGGGCATGCTTGGTTCCGGCACCCGGCTCGCCAACTCGGCATGGAGCCAGCGCAACACCGATCCCCAATTCGCGCGAACGTGTGCCTGCCCGAGCTCCGTATCCAACGCCGTAACAGTCGCCGACACAACCCGCGAGAAATCCAGCTGGCCCGATGCCGCACCCATGACGACAAAGCCCGGGCTCTTCGCCGTGGTGAATTTCTGATGCACCAAGATCCGCGGGAAAATGATTCGGAGCAACGTGCGGAGCGCCTCGGTGTGCTCGACCAGGTCGGGCTGGGACTCAGGACAGGAGTAGTCCAACTCCACAATCTGGTTTCTGGTCTCAGCAGGAACTTCCCGCTCAAGTCGGGCGCGCAATGCAATACCCATGGACCTGAATTCCGGCACTGCAGCCCTGCGTTCCTCCAAAGCATCGTCGACAGCCGGGGACTGCCGATGGGCGGCCACTGAAATTGCCGGCGCCGGCGCCAGGGTAAGGATATCGGCCAACTCACGAGAAACGCCCACCGATTCAGGCGGTCGCTGGAAACGGACCGCGCGGTAATTCTTCTTCGCCGCTTTCAGTGACTCCAGCCCTACCTCTTGCGCCCACTGCTTCCGCCACTCCACCAGGGGCCGCAACACCTTCTTGGGTCTGTCCTTCAAGTATTGATCCTCGCGGCGTCGGACATCCCGTCTGGTTGACCGCCGCACCGGTGCACCCTCGCTCGTTCCTGGCGCCTTGAGCCTTGCACTGACCGTAGAAAGCCGGGCGCACAGCTCCGGCGACACACTGGGCAGGTGACAGACCCCATCCACCAGGTTCACCGCATAACCGGCCTTGTGCAGCCGCTGGAATAGCCGGTTGTTCATACGCCTTTGCGCAGTCATGGCCAGCCGGGTGATTCGGCGAAAATGACCCGCGCAGTATTTTTTCTTCCCTGCCCCCTCAATGATGGTGAGGTTGGGGATAATGACATGCGCGTGCAAATGAGGCTGCCCATCGCGGCCAGTCTTTTCAGGGAGCAGAAAAGCAGCACTCGCCCCGGTGGCGACGGTCGCATTCTGTCCGCCCTTGCGAAGCCGCCGGTCCATCTGCCGGGTAAGCCACTGGGCCGTGTGCCGCATCGCGTCGAAGCTCGCGTCCCTGACGGTGTCGTCCTCGAGCAGCAAAGCTACAACTGAAACCGATTTTGCGACAGACAGTCCGATGTCGAACCCGTGGCAAACGTTCGAAACCCGGGACCCGCCTTCACTCCTGGTTCCGGTGTTCACACGGGCGCGAAGCAACTTGCCAGTCGTGGGGTGCCTGGCCGCCAGGGCCCGCGCCAGTTGCTCCGTGGCAACCTTCTTGCCCCGTCGCCGCGGAAACAAATCCCCAACCAAAGCCACATGGTCACGAACATCCGGATCGGCTAACGCGGCTGACAGGCCGGTGAGCAAGTAGTCAACCCGCCGAGGCGTGCGGATGGAACCCCGATGCTTGGGCTTCTTTCTTTTCTGAGTCTGCGGCTTCTGCTTCACGCTACACCTCCAGCGCAATCGATCTTCTTCAGGTAGCTTTCGACGGCTTCGCGAAGAATCGCCGTCTTGCTCCGGTCTTGATCGCGCGCAACCCGCACCAATTTTCGTTCTAAGCGCGCGGGAGCTTCGAACGAAATCCGCGCGCGAGCCGGCGGACAGCGACGCCCATTCACCAGAGCCTTGGCCTTGGGCGGCGTCGCTTTAACCGGGGCGGGCGATTCGCACAGACCGGCGGCACCAACAGGGCCCGATTCCTCGGGCAGGTCAAAACCGAGTGAGCCCTGGCGGGGGTCGGCCGGCTTGGCCGGTTGGCGATGGATGCGTGCTGAAATGTTCACCCTACACCGTAGCACGATCAAGTTGGGCCTCCGGCGAGGTCCTCCCGAGGCCGCCTTTGGTCCGGGCTGCTCGGGTCCTCTGTTGCACTTTCTGCACCAAAAGTTCACAGGAAGGGAGGAGTGTGGGAACGAATCACCGGGCAAACGCTCTGCAGGCCCAAAGTCCGGATCCGGCCCGACTCCCATTTCCCACCGGGAAAACTCCCATCACCGGCGGCTTCGATAATCACGCGGCGAATCACCTTGGTGCTCCACCGGGATACCTTGCTATTCGCGGAGCACCCCAGAACTGTCCTCACATGCAACCTCTCTCCAACAACCATGCGACGCTCACTGAGGTTGCCGATATCATCCATTCGCAACTGATCCCGAAGCTGGTCGCCTGCGAGCCCGGTTCTTATGGCGTGGCCGATGGCCTCGCTACTTGCGGCACCGGTGCCCTGATCCGATCCAAACAAGACGGCATCTTGATCCCGATCAACCGCACGCTGATCGAAAGCACATTCGCAGCCAAAGGTTGGGGTAAGCCGACCGACCAAGAGGTGGCGATGATCCTGAGCAACTGCTTTAAGGACCGCGGCGACCTCGCCGCACTCTTGATTGTAGCGAAAGCAAACCGCTAGCTTGAGAGGGGATCGCGGGACGGCAAAACGGAGTTCTAAGGTTGCGGATATTACTCTGTGGAACCCTATGACTATTCCAAGAAAGTTGACTAAAAAAGTCCGCCCCGAGCCTGTAATCACGCGGATGCGTATCCCAACGGGTCTATACTTTCGTGCGCTCAAGCAGCGCCAGATAGACCTCAAGCAGTTAGCAAAGCTACGCGCCGACGGCCACTCCATCGTCGGAATCGCCCGGCGCAGTAGGTTCACCCGCCGAGAGGTGATCGCTCGGCTCGCAGAATATGACCTGCTGAAAGAACACATCTCCCTACTTTGGCGCATATATCATGATGCGCCGGACCAGTGGGCTCCCGGTGATAAAGCGAAATGGGTCGCGCTGCAAAAGGCGCTGGCGCACGCTCCAATCCGCAAACTGCCGAGAAGCCGCAACCTGAAAGCCGCGGACTGTTTTCCTGATCCGACCTTCAAAGATATCATGAATCGCCACGTCATGGCCACGTATTGGGTAGTCGGCGATTAGCCGGAAACAGGTTCCAGGCTTGCTGAACAGAACTCGGCTCCGGCAGTCGCAAGTTGGCAGTGTCGAATTCCGCACACAGCCCGGGCAGGTCAGAAAGCATGTGCTACACTTGCCTTGACCGTATCGTTATCTGCTGAGGATTGACTCTGTTTTCAGCCCAGAAGTATCGTTTCAGTTTTGCGACACATTATATTGCAATATACTACATATCACACAATTGTGATTTTACTCAAGTGGCGATTATCGTTTCATGAACACTCCCCGCAAACCTGACAACCTGACCATCCTGCAGCAGGAGTTGTCCGCCGGGCCGCGAACCGGGCTGGAATTGGAACGGGCAATGGACATTAGCGGCGCAACGCTGTCGCGACTGCTCGGCCGCATGGGTGGCAAGATCGATCGGGCTGGGGCTGCCAGGAGCACACGATACGGCTTGCGACGCCAGGTTCGAAACCTGGGTGACGCGTGGCCTGTGTTTGTCGTTGGACAGGATTCGCAAGTGCGCGAGCTCGGGAATCTGCGCGCACTTCATGGCGCCTTCCGTTTCCTCCCCGCGGACGGCGTCGACGGCAAAACATGGCCTTGCGTCAGCGAGAGCGTGTCCCCGCGGTTGCCGTTTTTCCTCATGGCTGCCCGTCCGGGCGGCTACCTCGGGCGCTACATCGCACGCCGATTCTCCGAGCAGTCTCGCGCGCCCAAGGACGTGCGAGACTGGGCTGATGACGACTCGCTTGAGTATTTCATCACAGCCGGCACGGACTTACCCGGAAACGTGCTTGTCGGAGAGACTGCGAAAGCGCAGGCGATGCAGGAGATGGCTGCCGCGCACGACGGACGTTCCGTGTCTCTGGCTCAAGCCCGCGCTCGATACCCCGACATGATCGCCAGCGCCCACGAAGGTGAGTCGATTGGATCCTCCGCCGACGGCGAGCAACCCAAATTCCTGGCCACCGTGGACGGCGGCGTCGCCGGCAGCCATCGAAGCCTAATCATCAAGTTCTCCCCTCCGGTGAACACCTCCGCCGGACGACGCTGGGCTGACCTGTTGGTCTGCGAGCACCTAGCTGCCACCACGATCAATCGCGCGGGCGGAGTAGCTGCCGCTAACGAGGTGTTTTTTGGCCACGGGCGCTGCTTCCTAGAGAGCGAACGATTCGACCGCACCCCTGGGCTTGGCCGGGTTGGGGTTGTCGGTCTTGGCGTAGCAACCTACGCTGCTGCGGGACGCGGTGCGGACGATTGGGGTCAGGCAGCAACGCTCTTGGAGGCGCGTGGCCTGCTACCGGCAAGCGACGCGCAAGCGATCCGCTGGGCGCGGTGCTTCGGCAACCTGATCGGGAACGAAGATATGCACGAGGCCAATGCGGCGTTGCTCTGGGAACAGGCGAGCCACTTCCGCTTTGCTCCGATCTACGACATGTTGCCCATGCTTTATCGCCCTAATGAGCAGGGAGAGGTCGTTTCTCGCGCTTTCCGTCCGACGGCTCCCGATGCCGATACCAATGTCGACTGGTCTGGTGCAGCCGAGGCGGCATGCGACTTTTGGGAGGCGGTGTCGAAAGACCAGCGCGTGTCCCTAGATATGCGTCAAGAGGCGGCACGGAACGCGGAGAAGATTGCGCCCCAGTCGTAACAGGTCAGAGCAGAGTATTTTGGCGGATATTTTGAAGGGAATTATACGTCACGCTTTCATAAGCAATCGATAGCCGGCGCACCTGCGGTTCGCTCTGGAAGCGGCAGTTAAGTGCATGGCCAGTTACCGGGCGAGCGCAACAGGCCGAGTGTCTCGGATTTTGCCGGGTAGTCTCCACCTACCCTTCGCCCACCCGCTCCCAGAGGAGCGCAATACGGGCCGACCCGCGTTTTCCCCGTTTTTCAGTGCCCGTGCAATTATGTGGGCAGCGGAGATTCACTCTTCGCCGCTGCCCTCCGTCAGCAACCAGCCGGTTCAGTCAGTTCGCCCCAGCATGAAATCCTCCACCACCCCCGCCCGCCGTTACCACCCGTTCCTTTCATCCTATACGGATTCCGCCTACATCCAGGAACGTGACCCCATATAGGTGGCGGGCCGGAATGGTTATACCTACCGGAACAGTGAGCGCCGGCCAC
>Ga0208628_1000722_pt1 | contig 14278 bp, 15 predicted proteins | sample LakWasMet16_LOW5_2_FD_183864 | JGI IMG/M metagenome (GOLD analysis project Ga0208628, IMG submission 183864) | Freshwater sediment methanotrophic microbial communities from Lake Washington under simulated oxygen tension - Sediment Metagenome... | ecosystem: Environmental > Aquatic > Freshwater >... | reverse complement strand
CGGTTTTGCATGAACTGGCAGGTGCGCATTTCTACGATGAGGCTACCCGACGTTTCCGCATACGCGAACGCAATCTTGAACCATCTGCGCAGGCATTGCGGTCGGTCCTGCTCAAACGTTTGCTAACGAATACTTCAAGCACACTCGAAGCGGAATCCATCAGTCTGGCGTTGGCAGAATTGGCATTCACGCCGTTGCCAAGAGCGCAGCACCGTCCAACGCGTTCCAAGCGGCATTTGATTGATCGCGTAAAGTTATTACTGGCCGAATCCATTTCGAAAAAAATCAGTCTGGCTGAAATCGGCAATGACGTGGGTGCATCACCGGTTTATTTGACGCAGATATTCAGCGAACTCGAGGGTGTGCCGCTGTATCGCTATCACCTTCGCCTGCGTTTGGCCCAGGCCTTGCTGCGTTTGCCGGAACAGAAAGATTTATCCGCGCTGGCGCATGATCTCGGCTTTTCGAGTCATAGCCAATTTACGACCCTGTTTGGACAGACATTCGGATTGGCACCGAGTGTATTTATGCAGCAATCGGGCAGGGAAGATATTCGCAAGTTACTAAAGATTCTGAAAGCGGTGCCGGCTTCAACATGATTTCATAGGCTCACACAACAAGGAGCACGGGAAATCAACATGAAAAACGCATTCATCAATACAGCATTCATTGGCGCCATTCTGGCCAGCACGGCTACACAGGCCAATAGCACCGAAGAAGAACTCACTCGCCTTGATCGCGCCATGCAACAGGCGGTGGTAGATCGTGACCCACTGGCTTTCGGAAATTTCCTGACAGACGATTATGTGCTTGTGGTTTCAAGCTCGAAAATGTATGGCAAGTCCGAGGTGGTCGCAGACATTACCAATCCCGATACGCTTTTCAGCAAGAATGAGTCGAGCAATCTGCTTATACGCGTGCACAAGGACACGGCAATGGTGATTGCCGATTTGCATCAGGTATTTGTCCGTGGCGGCAAGCCTTTCGACTATTGGGTGCGTTTCACAGATACCTGGATCAGGCAAAACGGCAAGTGGTTGTGTCTGTCAGGCCATGCAACATTATTGAAGAAGGATTGACGCACAGCCTACTTGGCTTCGCTTTCTTTTTTCTTTGCCAGTTCGATTGAAAAGCTGCGGAATGTTTCGGGCAGGATGGCGATCATCAAATCGGGTTTATGGTGGCCGTTGACTCCGCTTTGATCCTCGAAGTTGTAATGGACCCTCAACCCGTTGTTCGAGAATTCGCCGGTGCCGAAAACTTTCACTTTCTGGCCGTTGATGGTCTGCGTTGGCATGATCTTATTTTCAAGATCCGGTTTGTCCATGGCAAGCATAGCTGCCGCGATATCAAGTTCCTGCGACAGATCGCTTTCGATGGTATAGCCGGAAGTAAGAATGACGCTGGAAAACTCTTTCGTCGACCATGCAGCTTCGTAGCTGGCCCAAATCACCAAATCATCCTCACTGGAACCGAAGCGCCAGTTGTAGCTACCGGAGGGCGCTTCACCGAAAATAACCGGACTTTTCTTTGCCAGTGGCGCCAATGCCATAAGGCGCTCCGGCGTCAGGTCGAGCACGATCGGCTTGGCCACTGGAGCCACTATTGCAGCGGGTGCTGAAGCCGGGATCAGAGCCGGGGCTTCACTCTTGCTGCAGCCAGCGAGGGCTGCCAGGCAAAGCGATAAAGCAAAGAAGTGGCGATGCATGGTGGCCATGGTCCGATTGCTCCCCCGAATGCCGGATAAGGTCAGTATACATACGATGTAAATCTTCGCGAGTACTGCATTAAACCGGATTTCGAAGCAGGAAAATTTGGAGTAACCTTGGGTTGCGATTCGCATCAGGGGAGCAGAATCATGAAAGTGCAATATTGGACCGCCGTTTGCGTTTGTACACTGGCGATTTTTCTCAGCTCGCCGATTAATGCACAAGGTGGTGCCAACCTGACACCGCCAGATATGACGAAGCTTTCAATCCCAGACCTGCCAAAGCCACCGGTACCGGTAGATGAAAATGGCAATCCCATTCCGCCGCACGAGCCTACGGCGGAAGAGCAGGAGGCCGCGAGATTGGCAGCGGAAGCTGCACAAAAAGAACGCGAGCAGCAACAGTTGGAAGCGGAAAAACGTATCGCGGAAGAAACCCGGCTTGCCGAGGAAAAACGCCGCACCGACGAACTGCTGGCCGAAGAAAAACAATTCCATGATCGCGTGATGTGGGCAATCTATATTGGGCTGGGAATTTTGGTGGTATTCGTCGGGTCGCGATTGTTTAAACGAAACGATTGACGTGGTGATCATAATGGTTCGTTGATGTGGGGAAATCTGCTAATCGAACTCTTTTCAAGGGAGAGCCTTATGTCTCACGAGATTTTCGAATATATCAAGGCTGTAGCCACCGTTATAGCCGCCATCAGCCTGTATCTTGGCTACCGGCAATTGAGAGCCAACGTCAGATGGAACAGGATCAACGCGACATTTTCTTATCTTCCGGCAGCACTGGTCATAGAAAGGGAGCATGCCGTAGCCGCGGCATTAAAATTGGTTGATATAGACTTCTACAAGCAGCAGGAGCCACTTGCTCCGGAAGTTGTGCAGAAAATTCTTGCGGACTCAAACGTGTTCAGGGAAGTAAAGGATTTACTAAATCTCTTCGAGGACTATGCAACTGCATATAAGGCGGGTGCGATAGATCCTGACTATTCGTACATCCTGAGCGCGAGTCAATTCATAAAATACCATACGGTGTTTTCACCATTAATCAAAGCACTTCGCTTTGAAAGAAAAAATGACATGTACTGGATTGAATTTGAAAAACTAGTACTTGATCAATGGCAGATACGCTTGAATGATGAAATCAGGAAAGCAGCGCTTCTGCGCGAAGAAGGACGTAAAGGTGCAACATATCCATGAAAGTCCTGTAGATACAAGTCCGGACCGGTCAAAATTGACTCGGATATTTTTCTGATATCAAAACCGTAGCGAAAGACAACTCAGGCCGCCATCCATCTTTTGATATTCGGACATGTCCAGCGCAATGACGGAATATCCAAGTTTTTCCAGTGTGCTCTGCAGGACCGGAAAGCCGCTGGCCATCAATACATGATCGTTCACGCGTACGCAGTTGGCGGCATAGTCTTCGATGGCCGGTACGCGGATTAATTCAAACCCTTTGAATGCAGGGTGGTCGGCGAGGGCATCAATCACCACCATGCGCTTATCGCCGATATACGAAATACCGCTTTTCAAATGCAGAATTCCCGGCACGGCACATATGTCGACGAAATCCGATGTATAGCCATGCGCTGCAAGCCAATCTGCCAGTTGTCGTGCACCGGCTTCATTGGTGCGGAGCGAAATGCCGATAATGAAATGATTGCCGGCTTCGCAGATGTCGCCGCCATCCAGCGTGCCCGGGGCATGGATTTCTGCCAGTTCCGAATAAAACTTCATGATCGTCGATTTGATGTTGGCCACTTCACCGGTACGGCTTTCAGCCCCTGGCCGGGTAATAATTGCACCATGTTCTGTAAGGATCGCGACATCTTCGACAAAGGTGGAATCGGGATGCGCGGCGTCGGCTTCAAGATGCGTCAGCGTCAAGCCGCAATGCTCCAGAGCCGTGCAATATGCCTGATGTTGTTCGAGGGTTTTTTTGTAATCCGGAGTACCAAGGTCTACCGTGGTTAATCCATCCGCGAAGTTCGCGGCCGGCGCTCGAACAATGGCTTTGCTAAACATGAAGCTTCCTTGGTTGAAGAGCACGCAGGATCATAATCAAAACGCATCCCGTTTTTGCTAAAATTGCGGACTGGTTCTTGTTTGGCCAGTATATTTTATCAATCATTCAATACCACAGCGTACGTTATTCGGGAAAAAGTTATGAGTATTAGTCTGGAAGTTGAATCCATTCACGACTGGTTAGAAGGTTTCTCTGCGGCGGTGCGCGCAAGGGACTACGAATTGGGTAGAACTTTTTTCGCCGATGAAGTCGTAGGCTTCGGTTCGGTCGCAAAACGTTGCGATGGTTTGCAGAATCTCGAAAAAAATCAATGGCGCAATGTTTGGGACGTGACAACGGGATTCGAATTCGATCTGGACTCCGCCGTAGTCAATCAGCATGAAGCGATGGCTTGGGCTGCATGCTCCTGGCATTCTTTTGGAAAATCAGCCGCAGATGAACCGCTGTTGCGGCGTGGACGCAGTACTTTTATTTTCCGCAAACAAAATCACCGATGGCTCGCAGTGCATAGTCACTTTTCGCTGGAACCCGTTGCGTGATTGTATATTTGGTGACGGCTGACCATGCCTATACGCTTAACCGTTATGTTCAGGAATGGGCACCGGCGCTAATCGACCAAATTCAACCGGTTTTCTATGAAGAGGCTCCCTGGGATTGGCTTGATCTTGAAGCCACCTACGTTTTTTCAGACATAGAACGGCTTACTCCCGCGGAAATGCAAAAAGCGACGAACTATGCCGAAAAACTGGCAGCACTCGGCTTTCGCATATTGAACCACCCAAGCCGGGCACCGACGCGCTTGGCACTGCAGAAAGTGTTGCATCAGGCGGGCGTGAATCCATTCAGAATGTTTCCGGTTGCAGAGGCGGATGGATTGCAGTTTCCGGTATTCCTGAGGTTGGCGAATTCTCATCAGGGCAGTATCGGTGATTTGATTTATTCGCAAACCGAACTTGATCGGCGTATCGCCGGGCTGGACAGGGCAATGGCAAAGGCTGAGGATCTTGTCGTTGTCGAATATTGCGATACGCGAAGTGACGAAAACCGCTATGTGAAATATTCCGCCATGCACGTCGGCGATAAAATCCTGCCGCGTCACGCCATGAGTAGCGAGCAGTGGATGATAAAAACACCGGATATCGTCGATGATGTTGCGATTGGGATCGAACAGGATTTTCTCTACAACTTCCGGCAAGCGGAAGCAATCGAAAATATTTTCGCTCTGGCAAAACTGGATTTCGGACGGATAGACTTTGGTTTGCAGAATGGCGAGATCCGGGTTTGGGAAATCAATACCAATCCGACTTTCATGCCGATGAAAAAAGGATTGCACCCGGACCGCAAGGAAATGATTGATCAGACCAATCTGTGGCTGATCGAGGCTTTGCAGGGCCTTGATGCCGGAACGCGTGAGCCTGCCATCTGGCGCAAAGTAGCCGCTCGTCATACTCGAAAACGCAGGTCATGGTGGCTGCAACGAAAATTGTTTCGCCCGAAACGTGCCTGATATGTCGGGAATCGCTGATGCGTAACGGTTTTGCAGTCTTGTTAATGAGATGATGGCGATCATTGATTCGACTTCCTTCTCCCCTGAAAATTATCGGTGCTGAATGACTGGGCCATTGCAACCTCATGCAGGGAACGAATCCTGGAGCGAATCGGCTCTGCTTGAAAATACATCGTTTTCCGGGATCGATTACAAGTCGTTTGGCGACGACGTACAAGCCTTGCACGCGAAGCTGAAAGCCGATCTGGGCAGTCAAGACATTGCTCATTTACGCAAGATGGAGCGATGGTCGCGGATTTCCACATTGCTGGGTTATGCATTCGCCTGGATGTTTCCAAATCCGCTGGCGGCATTTTTTATCGGCATGGGGAATGTGGGCCGCTGGGCCACTGTGACCCATCACGTAATGCATCGCGGTTACGATGCCGTGCCGAATGTGCCGGAACGCTACAAGAGCAGGCAATTCGCGATCGGTTGGCGGCGATTTATCGATTGGCTGGATTGGTTGCATCCGGCCGCCTGGGCGCATGAACACAATCATTTGCACCATTACAATACTGGTCAGCAAGACGACCCGGATCTGGTTGAACGCAACGCATGGTTCATTCGCGACAAAAGAATGCCGCGGATACTGAAGTGGCTGTCGATCATTCTGGTAATGATGACCTGGAAGCTGACTTACTACGCGCCAAATACTTTCTGGGCATTGAAGCAGCATCAAAAGATCAAGGCGCAATCGCCCGAGCAGGCAAAAAGGGATCCATTACCCACAATGGGGAATGTGAGCCGCTACATCATTCCGGGTGAGCGGGTGATTTTTCCGCTTACGCCATGGGGTGTCGAGTTCTATCTGCGTTGCGTATTGCCTTATGGCCTGATTCGTTTCGGCGTAATTCCGGCACTGTTCCTTCCTTTGGGTGTCTGGGCATGGAGTGCGGTGCTTATCAACTCCATCCTGGCCGAGATTGTCGCGAACGTTATTTCATTCGTGATCATTGCACCGAATCACACCGGCGATGATGTTTGCCGCTTCGACGAAAGCTTCAAAAACAAGGCCGAGTTTTATGTGCAACAAGTTACCGGTTCGGTCAATTACCCCGGCGGCAGCGACGCGAAAGATTTCATGATGGGTTATTTGAACTACCAGATTGAACACCATGTCTGGCCCGATTTACCAATGCTCAAATATCGTCAGGCGGCACCGCAGTTAAAGGCAATTTGCCAAAAGCATGGCGTGCCTTATATCGAAGAAAGCGTATTTAAACGCTTCGGCAAGCTATGGTCGATCATGATGGGTGACACAGATATGCGGAGAGCAAGTAACCCACTGCAACCTTAATTACTCGTAGTCCAATCGTTCAAGTTTTGCCGCACAAATAAAATCGTTCTGGCTCAATCCGCCGACATCGTGCGTGGAGAAACGAACGACGCAGCGGTTGTAATGAACGCCGAGATCGGGGTGGTGGTCTTCACGGTGCGCAATGAAGGCGAGGGCGTTCACGAAGGCCATGGTCTTGTAGTAGTTGTCGAAATGGAAGGTCTTGCTGATGGCCTGGTCGTTTTCAACGAGTTTCCAGTCTCTCAGCGCCGCCAGATAGGTCGTTACAGTATCGGTGGGAAGCAGATGCTTCGCGCCTTTCAAGGCTTGGCAGTGGCGTTTGGCTAGTGTTTCGAGAATCGACATGGGATGGCACTCCTGGAATTCATGCGATTTTACCCTGCAATGCGGTAAAATTGGTCCATGATTACTATCTCCGAAAGCGCTCAATCACATTTTCGCCGTTTGCTCGATAGCCAGGGCGGCGATGCCATTGGCATCCGTATTTCCGCCATCAACCCCGGTACACCGCGGGCAGACGCGCGACTGGAATTTTGCGACAACGGTGATCTGCTCGGCGATGAATGGTCACTGGAATGTGTCGGTTTTACGCTTTATGTAGACGCCGCCAGCGTCAAGTTTCTGGATGGTGCGGAAATTGAATATCTCGAACAAGCCACCGGCGGCCAGCTCAATATTCGTGCACCACGTATCAAGGGTGAAGCTCCGAAAGGCGATTCCAGTCTGATCGAGCGGGTGCAATGGCTGCTCGATTCCGAAATCAATCCACAGTTGGCATCGCACAAGGGCAATGTGTCTTTGTCGTCGCTTGATGCCGATGGCACTTTGTATCTGCGTTTCGGCGGTGGTTGCCAGGGCTGCGGCATGGCCGATGTCACATTGAAGCAGGGTATCGAAAAAACCTTGCTTGCTCGCATTCCCGAACTGAAAGCAGTGCGTGATGCGACCGATCATGACAAGGGCGAGAATCCCTACATCGAGCGCACTGCATAAAACATTGCGGGAACTTTGCTGCGCTTTCGTTTTCAGATGCCCGGACCCAGGGCAATGTGTGATTGATGAAAGAGCAGTCTGTACCCGATGAATTAATACGTCTCGCTGCCTATGCGCCAACCAAGCTTGTAAAAAACGATGTTAAAAATTCGTCAGGTTTTTTACAGCGCTTCTTCCCCTTATTTTTCGCTATCGGACTACACGGATTTTTCCTGTGGTGGCTTTTTGACGGATTGGCAGCGATAAAAAAATCATTGCCGGACGAAGTCATTACCATGCTTGACTTCATCACTCCGGAACCAAAACCGCAGCCTGTTGAAGTATTGCCCGATATGCGGGTTAGCAGGGAACCGGCTGAAAAGCGAACGCGCCAGACGCATAAAGTATTTATTCCCGCGCAAGCGGTTGCCGGCACCAACAGTATCGGAAAAAAAAACGATATGCCGCTGCGTATTTACGACGATAGCGGCCGCGTCAGAGTGCCGGTTGATTTCATTGAAAAATTCGACGAAGCGAATCTGGCGACGAAGCGTTTTGATTTCCAGAACCCGGATCTCGAGTTGGCCGGCACATGGCTGAAACGTCCGCCGCCCACCATTGATTTCAATCCGACGCAATTCGATCAGGCCTGGAAACCCGACCAGAGTATTCTGGGTGAATTGCTGGACAAGGCGGTGGAAAAAACCACGAAGGAAATCAAGATTCCAGTGCCCGGCAATCCGACCGTTAAGTTGGTCTGCAAGGTTTCGGTATTGGCTTTGGGCGGTGGCTGCGGTTTTGTCCCCAATGGCGGTTATGGTCGCGTGATACCCGATACTGAAGACGATCCGGATACCTTAAGCCCCGAAGAAGACAAGCAGTGCCAAGCCTGGTGGGAGAAGATAACCAACACCAGAAGCCAGCGCGAATGGTGGAAAACGAAAGATTTGTACGAACTGACCTGTAAAAAGCCACTGGCAAAAGAAAAAATAAAACCCAAGTAGGGGCGCAGCTGGCTGCGCCCTTTACCCAAAAATAAAGGCCCTTCAAAGGGCCTTTATTTCATGCAGTGTTGCGAGACATCATTATTCGTGTTCGCTTAAATCGTGAATCTTGCTTTTCAGCGAGCCAAGATAAACCGAAACATCGGCAATTTCTTTCTCGGACAGGCGTCCGGCATTACCTTGCATACCCAGGTGGGCGCGCTTCTTGGTTTTGTAATCATGCAGGGCCTTGCTCAGGTAGTCGGAGTATTGACCGGCCAAAGTCGGGTTTTCGTTTGGTGCGGCGCTACCGTCAGGCAGCTTGCCGGTGTTGCCTACGCCGTGGCAGCTGGTGCACGCGGCAACAGGCTGGCCTTTCGCGTCTTTGCTGGCTTCATATACTTTCTTGCCGTTGGCGGCATCGCCTTTGACCGAAGTAGCGGCTGCGTTACCGGCAAACAGCAAGCTGGTCGTAATAAGGAGGGTACGGATCATCATGTTCGGTTTTCCTTGATTACTTTTTGGATTCTAGGCCGGACAGATACGCAGCGATATCGGCGATGTCCTGGTCGGAAAAGCTGGATGCCTGCGCTTTCATGGTCGGGTGATTGCGTTCACCTTTCTTGTAACCGTGTAATGCAGCCAGAAGGTATTTTTCGTGTTGACCGGCAATTTTAGGCACCCGGTAACTCGGATAGGCATTTTTGTATTCGGATATACCGTGGCAGCCAGTGCAGGTATAGGCCAGGGTTTTGCCGGCTTTGGGGTTGCCTTTGAGCTCGGCAGATTGTGCATTGCTCGCAAGAAACAGCCCGGCTAGTAAAAATAGTGATGTTTTCATTCTAAAAATCCGGCAATCGGTCGGAAAAAACAGATTATAGCTGCTGCGCAGAATTACAGACAGGGGGAGCAACCTTTCCCGTGCATCCGGCATCTCACTCGCGGCAGGTTGTTACATCTGGTCATGGCACGAAGTCATATTGACTTCCGGCACATAACAAAGCTGAATCAATCATGTACTGTGATATGCAACTAACACACCCGCCTTCGCCTAGCCTGGCTTCGGCCTTTGATATTGGAACGGACTCAATGAAAAACTCAAACTCCATCATTCGCCCATTTTTATTCGCCATGGTGCTTGGTACCGTTGTTCTAAGCGGTTGCAAAGGCGATAAACAGGCCGATACCAAAGCCGACGACAAGGCAAAGACCGAGCAGGCCGACGACAAGGCGGGTAAAGATGGCAAAGAGGGCGAGAAAAAGCCTGAAGCCGTACCCGTCGAAGTTGTCAGCGTTGGCCGCAAACCCATTTCGGCCAGTTATGCAGGAACCGCCAATCTTGAGGCACCGGGAGAATCCCAGGTGGTTGCCAAGACATCCGGTGTAATGGTGCAGCTGCTCGCCGAAGAGGGGCAGGTTGTACATAAAGGTCAGGTTCTGGCCAGGCTCGACGGTGATCGCGTCCGTCTGGAAGCCCAGCGTTCCGCCGCAACGGTACACAAGCTTGAAAACAATTATCGTCGCTCGCAGGAATTACGCTCGCAAAAGCTGGTGAGTGCGGACGCCGATGAACAAATTCGCTACGAACTTGAAACCGCACGTGCCAATCTCGCACTGGCACAACTTGAACTGAGCTATACCAATATCGTGGCTCCTATCAGTGGCGTAGTGGCGCAACGCATGGTGAAGCCGGGCAACTTGATCAGCTTGAACGCACCCGTATTTCGGATTGTCGACAACTCGCATCTGGAAGCCGTATTGAACGTGCCCGAACGCGAAATGTCGGTACTCAAGCAGGGCATGCCCTTGCGCATGATCGTCGATGCAATTCCCGGCACGGTATTTGAAGGCAAAGTGGACCGGGTCAGTCCGGTCATCGATTCGGGTACCGGTACTTTTCGCGTGGTGTGTGCATTTACCGGCAACGACAAGTTGCGCCCGGGCATGTTTGGCCGTATCGAAGTGGTTTACGACCAACGCGACAATGTGTTGACCATGCCACGTGTTGCGCTTCTTGAAGACGAAGGTGAAAGCGCGGTATACATCGTGCGTGGAAACAAGGCCGCACGCGTTCCTGTGAAGCTGGGCTATTCCAATGGCGAGTTCGCGGAAATAGTGTCGGGCCTGAAAGAAGGTGATCGCGTTATCACCGCAGGCAAGGTCGCGGTTCGCGACGGCACTGAAATCCAGATTCTCGGCGACAAGGCAGTCAAGCCTACGGACGGAGTCGCCAAAAAATGAATTTAGTTGAATTCTCCACTCGCCGCCGCGTCACGATCGCGATGGCAGCGGTCACTTTGGTCTTGTTTGGCGCCATTGGCTGGTCAAGTCTGAAAGTGAATCTGCTGCCGGAGTTGACCTATCCAACCCTGACTGTGCGTACCGAATACACCGGTGCCGCGCCCGCCGAAATCGAGACACTGATCACCGAGCCGATTGAAGAAACCGTTGGCGTGGTGAAAGGCCTGCGTAAACTGAAATCGGTATCGCGTGCCGGCCAAAGCGATATCGTGCTCGAGTTTGCCTGGGGTAGCGATATGGATAAGGCCAGCCTGGATGTGCGCGACAAGCTCGACACTTTGCGTCTGCCGCTGGATGTTACGCCGCCGGTTCTGTTGCGCTTCAATCCGACCACCGAGCCGATTCTTCGCCTTGTGATGTCGGTCAATGAAAAATCTTCCGGCAACCAGGCAGCTGAATTGATGCGCCTGCGTCGCTATGCCGAAGAGACTTTGAAAAAACGTCTTGAACCTGTGGAAGGCGTAGCCGCAGTGAAAGTCGGCGGTGGTTACGAAGATGAAATCCAGGTGCAGCTCGACACCCAGCGTCTGGCGCAGCTGAATTTGTCATCGAGCCTGGTTATTGATCGCCTGAAGCAGGAAAACATCAATATTTCCGGTGGTCGCATTGAAGAAGGTAGCGAGCGCTACCTGGTTCGCACGGTGAATCAATTCAGCAATCTTGAACAAATGCAGGATTTGCTTATCACCACGCAAAACAATGTACCCGTCCGGCTCAAAGACGTGGCAACCGTCGTGCAGGGCTACAAGGAACGCGAAGCGATTATTCGCATGCAGGGTCTCGAATCGGTCGAATTGGCGATCTATAAAGAAGGCGATGCAAATACCGTTGCAGTGGCAACCGAAGTTCATGCCTTGCTCAATCGTTTGCAAAATGCAGCAGGTTCCAGCGCCGGCGGAAAACCCGGCATTCCAGGGGCCTATACGATTGACGGCTATTCCATCAATACGATTGACGACCAATCGAAATTCATCGAAAGCGCATTGCATGAAGTGAAATTCGAAGCCGTGATGGGTGCGTTTTTTGCAATCCTGATCATCTTTTTCTTTCTGCGTGATGGCTGGAGTACCTTCGTCATCGGTTTGTCATTGCCGGTGTCGATTATTTCCACCTTCTTCTTCATGGATCGTTTGGGGCTTAGCCTGAACGTGATGTCGATGGCCGGTCTGGCCTTGGCCACCGGCATGGTGGTGGACGACTCCATCGTAGTGCTGGAAAGCATTGCCAAGGCGCGTGAACGCGGGCTTGGATTGGTGCAGGCCACCATTAAAGGTGCCGGCGAAGTCAGCATGGCTGTTGTTGCTTCCACCCTGACCACGATTGCGGTGTTTTTCCCGCTGGTGTTCGTTGAAGGCATCGCCGGACAATTATTCAAGGATCAGGCATTGACCGTATCGATTGCCCTGGCAATGTCGCTGATTGTGTCGCTGACCCTGATACCGATGCTGAGCTCGCTGAAGGCTACATCGCAAATGGCCTTTGCCAAAGATCCGGAGGTGGTGCGCGAAGTACCGACCGGTAAAATTGGTCGTGCGTCTTATCAGACATTTGGCGGAATAAAGAAATTCATCGGCTGGCTGGTAGAAGGTATCGCGATAGTTGTCTCTACCATTTTCCGTTTTCTTGCGAAATACGTTGGTGGCGGGTTGGCCTGGCTGGGCGAAAAAATACTGATGCCTTACGAAGCGGCGGCGGCTTTTTATCATCGGATTTTGCCGAAGGTACTTGATCGCCCCGGAATCATTCTTGGCGGCTCTCTGGTTGCTTTCGTGATTTCCCTCTTCGTGGCGACAGGCCTGGGTACCGATTTGATTCCACAATTGGCACAGGACCGTTTTGAAATGACGGCGAAACTGGCACCGGGAACGCAATTGCGTGAAACCGACAATCTGGTACAGAAGATTCAGGCGATTCACGGCAAGGACAGCGATATCGAAAAACTCTACGGCGTTACCGGCAGCGGTACGCGTCTGGATGCCAATCCCACCGAATCGGGCGACAACGTAGCGAAGTTGACGGTGATATTGGGCAGTAAATATACCCGTGAAGCGGAAGCAAAAATCACCGAACGCATGCGCAAGACGATGGCAGCCTATCCCGATGTACAGGTGAAATTCGAGCGCCCGCAATTGCTGAGCTTTTCGACTCCGCTGGAAATTGAATTGAGTGGACAGGATCTGGCCTCGATCGAAAAAGCCGGACGACAGTTAACTACCTTGATGAAAGATTCGCCGCACTTTGCCGACGTCAAATCAACGGTGGAACAGGGCTATCCCGAAGTACAAATCATCTTTGATCAGGAACGTGCGGCCGCTCTTGGACTGACCTCACGCCAAATTGCCGATCAGGTCGTGCGTCAGGTTCGTGGTGAAGTGGCCACTCGTTACAGCTTCCGTGATCGTAAAATCGATGTGCTGGTGCGTGCCCGTGAAGCCGATCGCAGCTCGGTTGAAGACGTCCGCAATATCATCATCAATCCGCAAAGCGTCAATCCGGTTCCCTTGTCTGCCGTGGCCAAGGTGCTGGAAACAGTTGGTCCGAGTGAAATCAACCGTGCCGATCAAACCCGAATAGCGCTGATTTCTGCCAACCTGAAAGATATCGATCTGGGTACGGCCGTGCAGGAAGTAAAAAACCTTGTGCGTGAAAACCCGATTGGCACCGATGTCAAAATGAACTTCGGTGGGCAAAGCGAAGAGCTCGACAGTTCGATCAAATCGCTGTTCTTCGCGTTTGGTCTTGCCATGTTCCTCGTCTATCTGGTGATGGCATCGCAGTTCGAATCTTTACTGCATCCTTTTGTCATCATGTTCTCGGTACCGCTGGCAATCGTAGGTGCGGTGCTGGCCTTGTGGCTGAAAGGCTCGCCGATTTCCATCGTGGTGTTCATCGGCCTGATCCTGCTGGTCGGCATCGTGGTGAAGAACGCGATTGTGCTGCTCGACAAGGTCAATCAGTTGCGCGAAGAAGGTGTCAGCAAACGTGAAGCCATTTGCCAGGGTGCAGAATCTAGATTGCGCCCGATTATCATGACCACATTGACGACACTATTCGGTTTCGCACCGCTGGCGTTCTTTGGTGGTGATGGTGCCGAAGTACGCGCCCCGATGGCGATCACCGTGATCGGTGGCTTGACGGTATCGACCATTCTGACGCTGGTCATCATTCCGATTGTCTACAATATTCTTGATCGCCGTCCCGATGCCTATTATCGTGAGCGTGGCTTGCGGGCAGAAGCCAAGGAAGCTGCGCAACTCGCTGCAGCAGGGGAAGCTCCATGACGCTTGCCGAACTGAGTTTGAGACGGCCGATCACGGCCATCATGTTCTATGTATCGATGATCGTTATCGGTTTGATCGCATCGGTTCGCTTGCCGCTTGAACAGTTTCCCGAAGTCAATTTCCCTTTCATGCTGGTCAGCATTCCCTATCCG
>Ga0208628_1000717_pt1 | contig 14366 bp, 14 predicted proteins | sample LakWasMet16_LOW5_2_FD_183864 | JGI IMG/M metagenome (GOLD analysis project Ga0208628, IMG submission 183864) | Freshwater sediment methanotrophic microbial communities from Lake Washington under simulated oxygen tension - Sediment Metagenome... | ecosystem: Environmental > Aquatic > Freshwater >... | reverse complement strand
GACCCGCATTTCCCATATCAACGAATTGTACGGCGGCAACGAATGCCTTGAACGGTTGCAGCGCCGGAATGCACGCTTCTACAACACCTGCATGATGACCACCGTGCTGGGCGCCGCCACCTCCGACGCACTGGAAGATGGTCGCGTTGTTTCAGGCGTTGGCGGCCAGTACAATTTCGTCGCCATGGCGCACACCCTGCGTGATAGCCGCTCCATACTGATGTTTCGCGGCATACGCGAACAGGGCAAAACCACGCATTCCAATGTCTTGTGGAATTACGGCCATACGACGATTCCGCGACATCTGCGCGACATCAGCGTCAACGAGTACGGCGTTGCCGACTTGCGCGGGATTGACGACGAGGATTGCATCAAGGCCATGCTGTCGATCTGCGACGCCCGCTTCATTCCGAAATTGGTCGACAAGGCAAAACGCGAACTGAAGCTGGACGCGAACTTTGAAGCCCCGATTATCTGGTCGATGAATCGACCTGAAAAAATCAGTGCCACGCTGGCAAGCTATCGATCAAGCAAGCTTTTACCCGACTATCCGCTTGGCTGTGACTTCACCGACGTTGAGCTTCGATTGATCAAGGCACTGGGGCTCTTGAAGGAATGCACGGCCTCGTCATATGGAAAGATCAAGCTCATTGCATCAGCGCTACTGTCAACTCCGGAAATCGACAGTGAAGCCATGCAACGCATGGATTTACATACTCCGCAAACGATGAAAGAAAAATTGACGGCGCAACTGCTCAAATATGCACTGGCCAAAACGAAGCCAGCCCCGTAGGAGGGACGTCAGTCCCGACGGCTCAACGAAAGCAACGGTCTTAAATTAACCCCGACACCAAATCGGTCGGGGTTGAAACCCCTATTACGTCAGTGCCATGGATTCGCCGATGGACTAGGATTTTCCAGAATGCGCTTTTTCCGGCGGTCCGAACAATTGCCTGATGCGCGATGCGAATGACTGCGGCCTTGCGGCATCGCGGAACATCGCCAGCCATTCGTGAAACGTCAGCGTTATCGGATTGTGCGTCCGTATCGGCACGACGATGCCGTATTCGCAGGGCTCTGCCGGGTCTTCCTCGACGAAGCTGCCGAAGAGCTTGTCCCAGATGATCAGCACGCCGGCATAATTGCGATCTATGTACTTCGGATTTCTCGCATGATGCACGCGGTGATGCGACGGCGTATTGAATACTTTCTCGAGCCAGCCCAGCTTTCCGACGGCTTCGGTATGCACGAAAAACTGGAAGCCGAGATTGATCGCCACGACTGCAATGATGTTTTTCGGCTCGAACCCGATCCAGGCAAGCGGCAGCCAGAACAACCACATGCCCGACAGCGGATAGGTCAGGCTTTGTCGAAACGCGGTCGAAAAATTCAGGCGCTCGGACGAATGATGCGTCACGTGCGATGCCCACATCCAGCGAATGCGATGATGCGCCCGATGAAACCAGTAGTAGAAGAAATCCTGTGCAACGAACAGTGCGGCAATCGTCAGGATCGATACCGGCAAGTCGAACAGACGATGCTGGTAGAACCAAATATAGATTCCGATGGTCAGCAGCCATGCAAGCGCATCGGCCCCCTGATGCATCAAGGCAAGCGACGCATTCGAAAGCGTGTCTTTCAGGCTGTACACCGGTCGCCTGTCTTTCCAGTAGCAGGCTTCCCAGACGATGAAGCCGAGAAACACCGGTGCCATTGCCAGCAATATCCATTCTTCCATATCAATCATTCTTCATGTTGGCGATGCAGACAGCGTTCATGTTTCCCAGACAACGCCGCATGGCGGGCTGCATAAACCATTTCAGCAATAAAAAACACGCTGGATAAACAAGCATGCTGGTCAGGGTGAATTGGTAAGTCCAGTCGACTCGCGTTCCGGCATCCGATTTAACCAGTTTCCAGTCGGCCTCGCCCTGGTTGACCAACCAGGAAAAGGGGACTGAAAAACCACGCAGGATGTAAGCGTGACGGTGCGGCCTGTCCAGAATTGTCACGGTTTCGGTCAGGACCGAATTGTCGGCATTGTAAATATGCCGGACAACTCCGACTGCAAGCGGTTCAACCAGTCGGATTTTCCGGACCGCCGGGATCAATCCATACCCATCAAAGCAGGCGGGAAAAGCATCGGGATCGACGATCAGCCCAAAAACTTCCGGGGGATCGGCCACGAATTCAAAGCTTGCCAGACTGGTAACTTTCATGGCCCAGTGTCGCCAAGCGACTTACATCTGTCCAGTAGTTCGCCATTATTGCGTTGTTTGAATCAAAGGATTCGTCAATGATGGCCGTTGACGCCTTTCACCCGGACACGACATAAGGAGGGAGTAAGCTGTGTTGATGCAAAGCGACAAGAATCCCGACTTCGATGTGTCCTGCCAACGACATGGCGATACGCTTTATTTCAAGGTCACGGGCGATGTCGATTCGCGTGAAGTACGCATTGCCTATTGGCACAAGATTGCAGAGATCATCAAACGGGAAGGTTTGCGAAAAATTCTGGTCGTGGATCGTGAGAAAACCGTGCCACCCACTCCCGAAGATCTCATGCAACTTGCCGTGGCGATGCAGATGTATCGGGAAATCGTCGATTGGGTCGCCATCGTCGAGCCCACGCCGGAATTTCTCTCGTCTGCCGAACACGCGGAAATAGAAGGACGCATCGTGGGCTTCAATGTTCGCGTTTTTAGTCGCGTCGAGGATGCAGAACGCTGGCTGCTTTACGGCATGTCCGACCAGGCCTGATCGCCACGCACCAAGCACAGCGGACTTTTTTCTAAACGAGCATCAGGTCGCAATCGTATTTCGACCACCTTCCTTGGCACGGTACAAGGCCTCGTCGGCACTCTGCATCAAATCGATATAGTCATTGATCTGCGGCGGTATCCGCGTCGATATGCCAAGACTGATCGTTACGCGACCCGAAGCATTGCCCGAATGCGGCAGCCCGAGATTTTCGACTGCGGCTCGGATTTTTTCTGCTATTTCGCGAGCCGTTGCCTCGTCGGTATTGGGCAACACGACGGCAAATTCTTCACCGCCGTAACGCGCGATCAAATCGCCTTCACGTTGTGCGCTCTGGACTATCGCTCCGGCGACCTTGCGAAGACAATCGTCGCCGCCGACATGGCCGTAAATATCGTTATAGGGCTTGAATTTGTCGACATCCCCCATGATCAGGGATACCGGCTGGTGATTGCGCATGGCGCGATTCCATTCCCGCTCCAGAAATTCGTCGAAAGTACGGCGATTTGCCAGCAAGGTCAGGCCATCGGTCGAGGACAATTGGCGCAAGCGGTCTTCCAGTTGCTTTTGCACCGTCACGTCGTGAAAAAGAATCACGTGATGCAACACCTCGCCAGCCTGTCCGCGCACTACGTCGACTTCGGTTTCCATCGGAAAAGTCTCGCCATTTTTCCGTTTCGCCCACAGCGTTCCTTCCCAATGATCACTTGAATACAGACTCGAATGTATCTGCAGAAAGATGTCGGCATTCAGCTCCGACGCTTCGAGAAATTGCGGATTCATTCCGGCCACTTCGGCCGCGAGATGACCGGTTATTTTTTGAAAGCCGGGATTGACACTCTGAATTTTCATCTCTGCGTCCAGCACGATGATGCCTTCACCGGTGTTGTTGAAAACCACATCGGCCAGTCGAAGTGCCTCGTGTGCTTCCTTGAGCTCTGCCACTTGTGCCGCAAGCCGGAGCGATGCCTTTTCCTGCAGATGCAGGCCGAGCAAAAACAAGAGCACCAGCGTAGTCAGCAGTGCGGCTATCGTGATCGCAAAATGACGGTAGCGCGCCTTGGCGGCCAACCAGGAATCGGCATTGATGTCCATGCCCAGCACCGCAACGACTTTGCCGGTAGTTGCATCCTTCACCGGCGCGACGCTGGTGAGCCAGTAGCCCCAGCGATCGCGGGTGGGGTCTTCGATGGCCGATTGCCCGGAATGGAAAACCCCCAGCAATGTCGCCGAGGGTCCATCGTAAACATCGCCCGGTGCAGAGTAGTCCTGCGAACTTTCCGGTTCGGCATCCGCCAGAAAAATCAGCTTGTCGGTATCATCGGCCTTGGGGCGCATCAGATAGATAAAACGGAAATCGGAATTGACATCTCGCATCCGTTTTAGCTGGGCACGCAGGGACTCCAATCCAGGCGTGCCCGTGTCGGAAGCGCCGCCCTGCAATGCCGCTACCTGCTCGGCGTTTAACGATGCTGCCGCCGTGTTCGCAAGTGCCGCAATTCTGGCACGCTCGATGTTATCGCCGGTTTGCTCGACGAAGCGGGTGAAGAACCAACCCGAGATACCCGCGATGAGCAGCAGTAACAATCCGGTGACGAAAAGTTTTTTCCGGCTGGAAAAAAACGTAACATTTTGCTGCATGTTAAGCACCCCCCTGAAGGGCCAAGTCTACTATCAAGTCGCTGCAATAAAAGAGCAATACCATCGCCATAGCCACAAGCGCGAATGTCGAGCTTGCCAGACAAATGAAACTACTGCCGTATTTTTGTCCCGAATCGATTGGACGGAACAGGGGTAAATCGACAGGCGGCGTTAAGCCTGCGAGGGAAATAATCCAAGGCAAGAAGCACTGCCATGCGGTCTGAAACAGTCAGATGCCTATTCGACCCGTTATTTTGGCTTGCCGATGAATGTCACAAGGAGAACACCATGCTGCATTACGCCGTTATCTTTTTAGTCATCGCCCTGATAGCCGGAATCCTCGGCTTCGGTGGCATTGCAGGCACGGCGGTTGGCATAGCCAAAATCCTGTTTTACGTATTTCTCGTGCTGTTTATCCTGTCCTTTATTTTCGGCCGCAGAAAGCCGTGAAAGCACGGCAAATCCGCAGATAAAAGCGCTGCCATGCAGCGCTTTTATCTTGCATGCGACTTACGCCTACTCTCCCAGAAATTCTCCGATTACCTGCATCGAATCAACGCGGTCGCACACAGTCTTGAGTACGACTAAAATCGGCACGGCAAGCAAGGCACCGGGAATTCCCCACATCCATCCCCAAAACAATACCGAAAGAATGATGACGACCGGATTGAGGCTCAACCGTCGACTCACGATTAGCGGCGTGATCAAATAGCCTTCAAAGGCCGTTAGCAGATAAAACACGCCGGGCACCATCATGGATTGCCACAGCGGATCAAACGTCAGCAAGCCGACCACGGTGAGTACGCTGAAGCTGATGATGTCGCCAATGTAGGGGATGAAATTCAGCGCGCCGACCATCACGCCCCAGAGCACCGGATTGGGCACGCCCATCAGGTACATGGCCAATGCCACGGCACAGCCCAAACCGACGTTGATCGTCGCGACCGTGAACAAATAGCGTGACACCGCCATTTCAACCTGCTGTGCAATATCCACCGCCCGTTTTTTGTCGGAAAAACGCGGCGTTGCCGCAATTGTCTTTCGTAAAAAAAGGTCTCCCGATGCCAGCAGGAAATACAGCAACACCAGCGTGCTTAGTGCGGACAGCGTAAAGTCCTTCGCACTATAAAAAAACGCACCGGTCAAGGTCGGCTCCTGCACGATGACTTCACGCGGCTTTTCCTTCCTGCTGGTGCCGCTCGCCAATTTTTCCGTGAGGTCCTGCACCTTTTCTGTCGCCGTTGCCACATCCTGGACGGAGCCGGCAATCTTTCTCAGCTTCTTGTCGATTTTCTTCAGGCTTTGCGGTGCTTTTTCCAGCCATTCCCCTGCCGGCTCGGACAGGTTGTAAGCCGCACCGATAAAACCCGCCATCAGGCCAAGCACGATCAAGCCGGCTCCCAACGAAACCGGAATGTAGATTTTTTTCATGCCGCGCACGAGTGGAAGAAACACAAGACTGAGAATCAGGGCGGCGACAATGGGCAGAATCAAGTCGCGTGCCAGATACAAGACCGTGAGAATGGCCAGCAGCAACAGAGCGGGCAGTGCCCAGGTTCCCGACAATGTGGCATTCATCGCTTTTCCGGAGACAGAAACCTCGCTTGTTTCACCGGGAATCGATTCTGTCAGCTGCGTTTGTTTAGGCTTATCGCTCATGTGTGTTGTCCCGTGGAACCGTCTTCATCATCGGTAGAGTCATTGATTTCGTTCCTTCAGGCGCCTCTCGAATATTGGCCGCTCCGAGGAATGGGCAGAATCGGATTTCACTCATGTGTTTTTGCATTCGGCTTCAACCCAGGCATCCAGTTGCCGCAGGCGATCCACTGTCAAACGTCGCCAATCTCGATCACGAATCTGTTTTGCCTGGCGCTTGGCGGAATCACAACGCTGTTTGCGATAATCGTTGCTTGAACCGGTTTGGTAAACCACCACCGTGTTTCTCTGGCTGGTTCCCGCCATGTCCGACAGGGTTCTTGCAGCCTCCGCGTCATGCTGGCGTTTTGCGTTTTGCGCCGCCATCTGACGGTCGGTCAAGGGAGGTTCCGGCGTACCGTCACGTACCCAGATTTGTCTTGAGCCAGCCGGACAAGGTGCCGACTGGATACTGACGGCATTTTTTTTCGGGCCGGTACATTTGTACAAAGCGGCCGCATGCACATTTGAACCTGCCATCAGCAACAACACAAAGCCATATGAAATGCGCATTGCCGACACCTCGAAAAACCAGTCGCCTAGTATGCCTGAGGCTTATCACCATTTGCCGGCTAAGCTACTACTGGCTGACACCAAGCAAGGGATAGGGATTGACGGCGGTTCCCTGCCACCATTTCTTTTCCGGGCCTAGAACGAACACCGCAAAATGCAAATGCGGTGCCTCGGGGCTGGCGTTGCCGCTGCTGCCGACATAGCCCAGCAGATCGCCACGTTTTATGACATCGCCTTCCTTGACGTCTGGTGCATAACTATCGAGATGCGCGTAGTAGTAAGCATGCGTCTCGGTGGAATCGAACTGGTAAATCGTCAATCCGCCCTGCTTGCTGTTGAACAGCTTAGCGATTTTTCCATCGACAACGGCCAATACCCGTGTGCCTTTCGGTGCCATGATGTCTATGGCATCGTGAATCCTGCCACCGCCGCGTGCATCGTTGAAAGTATCGGCCAATTGGTTTTTCAGCACACCCGCAACAGGAATCAACAATTCGCCGGTTTCCACTACCGCAGCCGGCGCGAGCCCCGGAACGAATGGTGGCCACAGCATGGCCGTGGGTTCGGCGACGATGAGATCCGCAACGCCTGGTTCGCTTTCATTGGCGACTGCGGCCACTGGAGGCATTGCCGGAATAGTTCCGATACTGCTTGTTTCCATGGGCGTATTGACCGGCAGCCATGCAATGGTACCGCCGAGCTTGCCCGGCATATTCCATTGCATCAATACGACGGCCAGAAGCAAAGACGCGCCGATGATCGCGCCAAGAATAAATATCAGAATACTTTTCATGATCACAACTCCGAATCCGGATTATTGCTGCAAGACTGCCGACATGCCCGGCGATACTGCGGCTGCAAGGGCACTGGCATTCCAGTTACTTAAGCGAATACATCCGTGCGATTCGGTTTTGCCGATTTTTGATGGCTCAGGCGTACCGTGAATCCCGTAGTGTTCCTTGGACAAATCAATCCACACCACGCCGACGGGATTATTGGGGCCCGCCGGAATTTTGGCTTTCAGGCTTTTTGGATCCGCATCCCAAAACAATTTCGGGTTGTAGTGAAATACCGGATTCGCGGCAACGCCCTTGATAATCCAGTTACCCGCGGGCAATGGGTCCTGCACACTGCCGGTGGAAGCCGGATAGCGAGCGATGACCTTATCGGCAGCATCCAATAACGACACAGATGCATCCGAGCGATCAACTAGCACTTTCGCCGCTGCCGGCAAAGGTTCCGGCGACAGAACATTGGGCACGATGATGGATTCGCCGACGCGGCTGAAATTCTTTTCGGCATTGAGTCGCTGCAGCAGGCGCGGACTTGCGTGAAATTTTTCGCCGAGTGCTTCAAGCGATGAGCTGAATCCAAGCGCGTTCAATTTCGATTTTGCCAGCATGCCGGCAGGAATCGCGATGAACGGACCTGCTACATCAGCCTCGGTGACGACGTAGCTTGTCAGTACCGGCAAGTTGTCCTTGTTCAAGGACGCCCAGGTCGCGGAATCCACCGTGCCGCTCACGGCCAGCGTGTTGCTTGTCTGGTAGGCCGAAATGGCCTTTTGCATGTTGCCGCCATAGGAAGCATCGATTTCACCCGGTGAAAAATGCGCTCGATCCAGCAGGATCTGCGCACGAAGAATTGCCGCTCGATTGGCGTTGGCGCCCACCAACTCGTCAATGCCGGCCTCATTGACAATTTCCGCCGTCAGCAAGGCATCGGAAGTGGTTGCCGCCAATACGCTCGGCACCGGCAATGCGAATATGGCACCGGCAATGGCGAGGGCCATCAGTGTTTTGCAATTCATGAGAGTGTTCTTGTTTGACTGGACAGGGCTCATGATGTCCCAGCACGGATGAACGCAGCTTTTGCGGGCTTATGGGCAATGTGCGTCAACGTACAGACAGCTTATTTTCACGAACTGGCCGCCATGTCCAGCCAATGACGACTGGTCGAAAGTGCCTGCGGCTTTATTTCGCCACCATGGCTTCCGAGCTGAGGTGCTTGAATTCCGTTTTTAGAAACCGGCGTAACTGCATGGCATCGCTGACCGATAAGCCGTGATGTTTCTGGAAGAATTCGCGGAGCAAGGTCAAATCCTGCGCTTCTCCCAGCAAAGTCCCGATTTTGCGATCAGGTGCGGGAATCGACGGCAACACAATATCGCTGTTTTCCAGCGCGGTATATTGCTGTACCAAACGACGACGGCGACGGCGAAGGCGATGCCAGTCTTTCTCCTTGCCTTGGCTCAATGCCGTGTCTGCGGCCTTGTCGCAGGCCAGCATGGAGTGTCGCATCGCCAGTGTCAGACAAGCCTGGTCAATCTGCTCCCAAGGCAGGACCGGCAAGGCGGCCACCAATACTTTCAGTCGCTCGCGACGAGTGAGAAAGCGGCTATCCAGAGCCTGCGCGTTGCGCATCTCGTCGGCGCGTGCGAGCAGAGCCAGTCTTTTGGCATTTTGCAGACAGGAATGGATGTCGGTATCGATGTTTTTTTCGAGCAGACGGTCCAGACTTTCGACGCGTGCCTGGGCATCGCGCAGGGCAGACAAACTTTCGCACACTCGCGAAAGTTCGTGGTCAATCATTCCGGCTCCGGCGCCCAAAGCCGATTCCCCAAGCGCCAGGCACGCGCGTACGCGACGCAGGGATTTGCGGGCCTGATGGACACCTTCGTGCGCCTGCGAACCCCGCCAGCCCAGACAGGTAATGGCACGCTGCAATTGCGCAATCGCATAGGCTTTAAGTCGGTCACCCGGCTCTACTGACATGTTAATCACGGCATTGATGGGGATTTGGCCAGTCTATACCCGGATAACAGGGTCTGATTTGATCGAAATCAGGTACGCGGCTGTCCCGCCCAAAATTCGCTTTGCGTTTGACTGAAATCAACTCGACCAGCTCGATCCAGACGCATCATGATGCCACGTCCATTTCTTTCAACAGGTAATTGCATGAACTTAGTAGAACACCATCCCCTGATTCTTGAATTTCCGGAATTTCGCGAAAAAATCCATTCACTGAAAATGGCCGACAAACATTTCTCGAACCTGTTCGAAGAATACGAAACCGTCGACAAGGCCGTTGTGAGAATCGAAAACGGCATCGAACCCAATACCGACGACTATCTGGAAGCGCAAAAGAAAATCCGACTGCATCTGAAGGACCAGTTGTACGCCATGCTGACCGACAGCAACAAACATCATTGATGGAAACAGCAGCCGTCACGAAAAAGGGAGCGCCGATGCGCTCCCTTTTTTTTATCCGCCAATCATCAGCATCGTAAATTCAACCCTGATGTCGAAGCGCCTCGATCGGATCGAGCTGCGATGCCTTGCGCGCCGGATAGAAACCGAAAAACAAACCGGTACTGACCGAGCATACGACGGCAAGCGCCACCACTTGCCAATCAAGCTGGACAGGTAGCTCGCTGAACTTGCTGACCGTCAATGAACCGACTACCCCGATTGCGGTACCGATTGCACCACCACCAAAAGAGATCAACATCGCTTCAGTCAAAAATTGTCTCTGGATATCCCTGGGGCCGGCACCCACCGCCATTCTCAAGCCGATTTCCCGGATACGCTCGGTCACCGATACCAGCATGATATTCATGATGCCGATGCCGCCCACGATCAGGGATATGCCGGCGACCGCGCCCAGCAATAGCGACATGATGCGCGTCGTCGCGGTACGCGTGGCCACAATTTCGGCAATATTGCGCACTGAAAAATCGTCCTCGGCCCCGGGCGCGATGCGATGGCGTTCGCGCATCAGCACTTCGACTTCTTCCTGCACGTAGGCAAGGTCTTCGGCACGCGTCACGCCGATCGCAATTTGCTGGACGGCACCCGGTGGTCTTGCCGTTGAACCAGACAGGCGGCGACGTGCGGTTTCCAGCGGAATCATCACCACATCATCCTGGTCCTGGCCAAACCCGCCTTGGCCTTTCGGCGCCAGAACACCCACCACTTTGAACGGCACCTTGCCGATGCGGATGGTCTGGCCGAGTGCTTCTTCCTCGCCGAATAAATTCAGGCGCACGGTTTCACCGATCACCACCGATTTTGCCGCGCCGCTGTAATCCTGTGCCGCGAGACCTTCACCCTGCCCGATTTTCCAGCCATTGATATCGAAGAAATCCGGCTGAACACCCTGCCAACTGGTTGACCAATTGTTTTCGGCGTAAACAAGCTGGCTGCCGCCACGAATGCCGGCGGCCACATATTGCACTTCGGGAATCTGTGCGCGTATTGCCGCAGCGTCGTCGTCGGTGAGCGTCCACTGGCTCCCGGCACCCGTTCGAATGCCGCCCTGATTACCGGCGCCGGAACTGATATCGAGACGATTGGAACCCAGACCGGACACCATCTTGTTGATTTCGGCCTGTGTCCCCTGACCGACCGAGACCATGATGATCACGGCGGCGATACCGATGATCACGCCGAGCGAAGTCAGAGCACTGCGCATCCAGTTGCCGCGCAGGGCGAAAACCGCTGTACGCAGAATATCGTTGAGTGTCATGCCGCTTTCTCCGTTTCGAATAACTTGCCGTCTCTCATGACGCAAATCCGATCAGCATGTTCGGCAACCTGGGCATCATGGGTGATCAACACCATCGTATGACCCTCGTTCTTGAGTCGCTTGAACAATTCGAGAATTTCTTCGCCGGTGCGCGAATCCAATGCGCCGGTAGGTTCGTCGGCGAGGATAATCGGCGGATTATTGATAATGGCACGCGCAATCGCGACCCGCTGTTGCTGGCCACCGGAAAGTTCTCCGGGCAGATGCGTGGCGCGACCACTCAAGCCGACTGCATCCAGCGCCGCTTTCGCGAGTGATTCGCGCTCGGCCAAGGGCCGGTTGGCATAGGCCAATGGCATCATCACGTTATGCAGTGCATCCATGCGCGTCAGCAGATTGAAGCCCTGGAAGATGAAACCGAGCTTGCTCAAACGCAACTTCGCGAGTTCTTCGCGATCCAGTGTCGAGACATCAATCCCGTCGCACAGATATCTGCCGGAACTCGGCTTGTCGAGGCAGCCAATCAGATTCATCAGGGTGGATTTTCCCGAACCCGAAGCTCCCATGATCGCAATGAATTCGCCCGCACGGATTTTCAGATCCACTGCATTCAGCGCCACGACTTCGGCCTGCGTGCCGGGATGGTAAACCTTGCTCAGGCTTTGCGTTTCAATGACGTAATTATTTTTCATTTGGCATCGGTCGGCCGTGCACTGCCGATAATGACCAGCTCACCTTCGGCCAAACCCTCGCCCATGATCTCGGTACGGGTACCGTCGGATGCGCCGATACGAACGGTCACCTGTTCCGGCTTGCCGTCGATCAGCTTGTAGACCGGCGCACGTTTTGCGCTGACTAGAGCCGCCAATTCGGCATCCCATATTTTCTGCTGTTCCGGCGAGAGGCTGTCGCGAAACGGGGCAAAAGATTGCTTCATGCGTTCACCCATTCGACGTGACGCATCGCCGCCGCTGCCGCCACCGGGTCGTTGTCCGCCGCCCATGCCGCCGAACGTACGCGAGCCCGATGCCTGGCCTTCGGTTCTCGCCGCTGCGGCTTTACGCATGGCATCGGCTCTTTCGCGCATCGCAGTAGCAGCGGTATCGAATGCCGCGCGCTGGGTGGTATCCAATTTGAGGCCATCGGCGACTTTGCCGAGACTTTCAGAAATCATGGCGCCATTTCTCGCCTGTGCTCCGGCACCTGCCGTTGCCGTTTCTTCGGTTGCATCGCTGGGTTTGAAACGCAAGGCTGCGTTGGCGATGCTCAGCACGTTTGCACGATTGCTGATTTCAATTTCGGCATTCGCGGTCATGCCCGGCAACAGGGTTTGATCGGAGTTCTCCACTTCGACCACGACCGGATAGGTAATGACGTTGGAAGTATTGGTAGCCGCCAGCCGAATCTGTTTCACCTTGCCCCTGAAGTTGCGATCGGGAAAGGCATCGACGCCGAACTTGACCGATTGACCATATTTCACCTGACCGATATCGGCCTCGTCGATTGCCAGCACGATTTCCATTTGGCGCAAATCACCGGCGATCTTGAACAGCACCGGCGTCTGCAAACTTGCCGCCACGGTTTGGCCAGGCTCGACGGCGCGCGACAATACAACGCCATCCACCGGTGATCGAATAACGGTTTTTTCAAGATCCAGTCGTGCGCTGTCTACATTGGCTTGCTGCTGCTTCACCTGTGCCGTTGCCGAAACGATGCGTGCACGCGCCTGATCGCGCGCCGCCAATGCCAGATCGGCATCGGTCCGCGATATAAGCTGGCGCTTGACCAGTTCGGCCTTGCGTTTGTAATCGGCTTCGGCATTGCGGGCACTGGCTTGCGACTCGTTGAGTGATGCGCGAGCGCTATCGAGCGATGCACTCGCCTGATCAAGACGCGCCTGGTAGGTGCTCGGATCAATGCGTGCGATAACCTGGTCTTTTTTGACGGCATCGTTGTAATCGACATCGACGGTTTGCAGGATGCCCGACACCTGCGTACCGACATCCACCGTTGCCGTGGCACTCAGGGTTCCCGTCGCGGAAATGGCCGTACGAATTTCACCCCGCGTTACCGCTTCCGTCCGATAGCCCTGTTCGCCCTTGTCGGCGCTTGACCCCATGTACCAATAAGCCACAAGGGCGATGGCAACGAGAATGATGGCTGGCCATAGCCAGCGACGGTCAGTAGCCAGCGCACGCGGTTGTGAAGACATTCGATATCCTTGAAGAAGCGAGGTATGACTGATTTTACCGGGTTATGGCTGAACCTTCGTGAAGAAACATACAGACTGCCCGATCGGATTCCAGATGCATGTTGAGGGGAAATGGTCGCAAAAATAAAGCAGACTGGAATAACCCAGCCTGCTTGATCACTTGAATCACAAGAGGTCCGTCAATGCCATTCGGTACTCAATAACCTGTCCAGACGGGCTGTCCATTGGTCGCTTGCGTACCACAGACCAAGCCGGGCAATTCGAATGCAGTCTTGTACACCGCGTTGTTTTCGCCCACTTCAACCAAACGCACATCGCAGCGGCTGATGTTGCGGTCAACCACGAACTCCACCTGATAGATCTGATTTGCTGCCGGTACGAAAGACAGGCTTGAGGTACATTTTCGCGATTGCGCAAAACGGGCATCCGAATAGTCGAGATTGATCCTTGTACTAATTCCGGGTGTTAATGAATAAAGCCGGCTCGTCACGCTGGACTCTTCCTTGGGATTGAGACGATTGTCTTCCAGTTTCATCGCGGTTTTTTTATCGCAGGTATCGCCTTGATAGGCGGAAATCGTGAATCGGCGCATGCCGGTTTCCGCTTCGGAATCGTTCTTTGCCAGCACTCTCAGTTTTGCCGGAGCATTGACCATCGCACCGGCTATATTTCCAGTAGCACCGGAATTGGCATCGACGGCTGCCGGCTGCTGCCTTTCCAGAGCATCGGCAAACGGCCGATACGCGTTTTCTTTGACTTCCGGGGCTTTTTGTATCGGTGCAATCAGGTAGTAACTGTTTTCTACCATGCCGTAGGCAAAACCATTGTCGCTTTTCAGCATCACGACCTTGTCGCTGCCATCCTTGGCCGCTTCACGCAGCAGCTCTTTCTTTGTCTTGTCATCAGGCAGGCCCGGACCTACGGTCAGTGCATGGTTGAACATTGCCTTGATGCCGAACTCAAGCTCGTCCAGATATTTCTCTGCTACGTTGTGGCTCCAGTACTGGACACTGCCGGC
>Ga0208628_1000710_pt1 | contig 14432 bp, 10 predicted proteins | sample LakWasMet16_LOW5_2_FD_183864 | JGI IMG/M metagenome (GOLD analysis project Ga0208628, IMG submission 183864) | Freshwater sediment methanotrophic microbial communities from Lake Washington under simulated oxygen tension - Sediment Metagenome... | ecosystem: Environmental > Aquatic > Freshwater >... | reverse complement strand
CCTCGGTGAAGGCGCGCTGGCCGCCCGCATCTCCAACGAGCGCATCGGCGACGGCCGCTACCGCCCGCTGACGAACGTCATCGGCCTGTGGCTCCTCGAGGGCACCCTCAAGGAATTCGCCGCCCGCCCGAAGAACGATACGGAATGGGCCAGGCTGATCACGGCGGCCGGCAAGCTCCCGACGCCCGCCAAGCTGCTTGATTGCTCTGACGCCGCCTTCGTCAACCCGACCTCCATGAAGGCCGCCATCGACGCGCAATTGAAGAAACGTAAGCTCCCGCTGCCGAAGAACCTCGCGGGCTATGTCCGCCTGATCTGCGACTCACTGGGGCAGGGGCATGCCGATGCCCTGCGCAACTTCGAGCGTCTCGCCGGCCGCAAGTTCCAGCGCATCCTCATCGTCGGCGGCGGCTCCAAGAACCGCCTCCTCTGCCAGGCCACGGCCGACGCCAGCGGGCTGCCGGTGCATGCCTTCACCCTCGAGGGCACGGCCGTCGGCAACATCGCGAGCCAGCTGATCGGCCTGCGGGCGGTGCGGGATCTAAAGACGTTCCGTGAACATTTCGCGAAGCAGCTAAAACCCACGATCTACCGCCCGCAGTTGAGAGATGAGAGCTGAGAGTTGAGAGTCAGAAAACTCCCCACTCCTCACGCTCCGGTCTCTCAACCCTCAACTTTCAACCCTCAACTTCTCATGAACCCCGCCTACAAACTCGCCCGTGCCGCCTACGCCGCTCAGGGCGTTGATACCGAAGCCGCCATCCGTCACGCCCTGCGCATCCCGATCTCCCTCCACTGCTGGCAGGCCGACGACGTCCGCGGCCTCGAGACGCCCAAAGAGGGCCTCACGGGCAGCGGCACCATGGCCACCGGCGGTTATCCCGGCCGCGCGCGCAATGGCGACGAGATGCGCGCTGATCTCGACCTCGCGCTGAAGCTGCTGCCCGGCAAGCAGCGCCTCAACCTCCATGCCTTCTACGCCGAGACCGGCAGCAAGGTCGTCGACCGCGACGAGCTCGAGCCCGAGCACTTCGCCCGCTGGATGGGCTGGGCCAAGTCCCGCCGCGTCGGCCTCGACTTCAACCCGACCTACTTCGCCCACGAGATGGCCAACTCGGGCTTCACCCTGTCCGACGCCGACCCGGCCGTCCGCAGGTTCTGGATCCGCCACGCCAAGGCCTGCCGCCACATCGCAGAGAGCTTCGCCAGGACCCTCGGCACGCCTTGCGTGAACAACCACTGGGTGCCGGACGGCGCCAAGGACGCCCCGGCCGACCGCTGGGCCCCGCGCGAGCGCCTCGCCGCCTCCTACGACGCCATCTTCGCCGACAAGTCAGTCAACCGGAAGCTCGCCGTCGAGGGGAAGCTCTTCGGCATCGGCTCCGAGGAATACGTCGTCGGCTCGCAGGAGTTCTATTCCAACTACGCCCTGAGCCGCGATCTCGTGCTCTGCCTCGACCTCGGCCACTACCACCCGACCGAATCGGTCGCCGACAAGGTCTCCGCCCACCTCGCGTTCCACCAGAGGCTGCTCCTTCACACCAGCCGCCCGATCCGCTGGGACAGCGACCATGTCGTCATCTTCGACGACGCCGTGCGCAACCTCTTCCTGGAAATCGCCCGCGGCGACGCCTGGGACCGCATGTTCGTGGCCCTCGATTTCTTCGACGCCTCGATCAACCGTGTCGCCGCCTACGTCATCGGCGCCCGTGCCACGCGCCAGGCCATCCTCTGCGGCCTGCTCGACCCGACGCTGAAGCTGAAGGACGCCGAGAACGCCGGCCGCGGCCACGAGCGCCTGGCCCTGATGGAAAACGCCCGCGCCCTGCCGTGGGGCGCCGTCTGGGACGAACTGTGCGAACGCGATGGCGTCCCCCCGGGCGCCAAGTGGCTGGCGGATGTCGCCCGCTACGAAAAGACCGTCCAATCCAAGAGGAGTTGAACACCAAGAAGCAAAGAAGCTAAGGGCCTTGCTTCGTTTCTTGGCTTCTTCGTGTGAAATCATCCCGGGAATTTACAGCCACTAAATGCCACATAATGCGCAGTAGCCCCTGCCTGCCTCAGCTATCATTCGTGTAGCTATCAGCCCTCAGCTTTCAGCGTTCAGCACTTACAAGGCTATCAGCATTCAGCGTTCAGCATCTAATACCCAATAAATCTCCTCCATCCCACTGCCTTAAGCTGACAGCTGATCGCTGATCGCTGAAAGCTAGAAGCCGCACCCACCATGTCCGCCACGCATATCGACAATCCAGACGTAGTGTTAATCGGAAGCGGAGTAATGTCCGCCAACTTGGGTGCGCTTCTGAAGCGCCTCGACCCGAAGCTGCGCATCCAGGTGTATGAGGCGGCGCCGGAGCTGGCCTTCGAGAGTTCGAACGGCTGGAACAACGCCGGCACCGGCCACGCGGGCATCTGCGAGGTCAGCTACACCCCGAAGCCCGCCGACGGCAGCCCGGTGAAGGTCCAGAAGGTCATCGATATCTTCCAGGAGTTCGAGCAGACGCTCCAGTTCTGGGCCCACGCCGTCGAGACCGGCATGATCGACAACCCGAAGGAGTTCATCAATCCGGTCCAGCACATCAGCTTCGTCGATGGCGAGGACCAGGTGAAGTTTCTCAAGTCGCGCTACGATGGCATGAAGGCGCACCACTTCTTCGCCTCGATGGAGTTCACCACCGACCACGCGAAGGTCGGCTCGTGGGCCCCGCTGCTCACCGAGGGGCGCGACCCCGGGCAGCTCATCGCCGCCACCAAGATGGACGGCGGCACCGACATCAACTTCGGCGCCCTTTGCCGCAAGCTCCTCACCTGGCTCGCCAACCAGGACGGCTGCGCCGTGGCCGCCGGCAACAAGGTCGTCGGCCTCACCAAGGCCGGCTCCGGCTGGTCCGTCACCGCCCGCGAGCTCAAGACCGGCCAGGAGCGCACGGTGAACGCGAAGTTTGTCTTTGTCGGCGCTGGCGGCGGCAGCCTGCCGCTGCTGCAGATGGCCGGGCTGCCCGAGGCGAAGGGCCTCGGTGGTTTCCCCATTGGCGGGCACTGGCTCGTGTGCGACGACCCCGCGATCGTCGCCCGCCACCAGGCCAAGGTCTACGGGCAGAACCTGCCCGAGGCGCCCACGATGGCTGTGCCGCATCTCGACACCCGCATCCTCGACGGCAAGAAGACGCTGCTCTTCGGGCCCTTCGCCGCGTGGACGACCCGTTTTCTGCACCGCACCGGCAGCTGGACCGACCTCCCGTGCTCGGTGAAGCCGCACAACCTGATGACGCTGCTCAAGATCGCGGCGACCAACTTCCCGCTCGTGAAGTATCTGCTGCAGCAGGGCACGCAGAGCATGGTCGACCGCATGCGCGTGATGCACATCTTCTATCCCAACGCTCAGGCCAAGGACTGGAAGCTCGTGGATGGCGGCATCCGCGTCCAGGCCATCAAGAAGACCGACGGCGAGGCCGGCATCGTGCACTTTGGCACGGAGGTCCTGACCTCCGCCGACAAATCCATGTCCGCGCTCCTTGGTGCGAGCCCGGGCGCCTCGGTCTGCGTCAACATCACGATGGAAGTCCTCAAAACCAGCTTCCCGCACCTCGTCTCCGGCGAAGAGGGCAAGAAGCGCATCGAGGCCATCATCCCGACCTACGGAACAGATTATCGTAAGCCTGAGAACGCGGCCCGCTTCAACGAACTGGCGACAGTCGCCCGAAAGAAGCTGAAGCTGATCTAAGACAGGTCTCACGCAAAGCCGCGAAGGTGGAACCCGGCCTTCAACCTCCGCCAAGGCTACGGCGGACAAGCCGGGCGGGTTGGTCCGAAATGTAGGGCCGCCGCTAGTCGGCGTGCGGGGTAGGGGCTGTTTCCCGAGGGGGTTCCTTGACCCCTTGTGGGTGGCCTTACAAGCTCCGCACGCCCTCCCCATGAAACACGTCCTTCACACGATCGCGCGGGTGGTTTGCTCCGCGTTTGCAGTCCTGCTCACGCTGGCGACGGCGAGCGCCACGACGGCTCCGAGCCGCTTTCCCGCCCCGGGCAGCACGAACGTCAACCCCGACACCCGGCTCGTCCTGACGTTCTCCGCGCCGCCGGCGATCGGTGTATCCGGGCTCATCCGCATTTACGACGCGGAGACCATGCAGCTCGCCGACACGCTTGATTTGAGCATCCCGACTTCCCCCAATCCCTCCGGGCGCGCGCCATCGCGGGGATCAGCCGGCGTGGCCACGGCGCCGCGGGTCACGGTGGATCCCAACGTCACTTATCAGAAGATCACCGTCGATGGCCTGGAGTTCTTCTTCCGCCCAATCATCGTCCGGGGCAATATCGCCACGATCCACCCGCACAACGGCGCGCTCAAATACGGCCGCAAGTATGTCGTGAAGATGGATGCGTCGGTGATGGTGCCGGCGGAGGGCAGCTTCGACGGATTCGCGTCCGACACGGACTGGACGTTCACGACCAAGGCCGCGCCGCCGCCGGTGGATACGACACGCGTCGTGGTGGCGGCGGATGGCAGCGGGGATTTCAGCACCGTGCAGGCCGCGATTGAGTTCTTCCCGCGCAAGCCTGCCCGGCGCGCGACGGTCTTCATCAAGAACGGCCGTTACGAGGAGCTGATCTCGTTCAGCGACCGGAGCAACCTCACGATCCGCGGCGAGGACCGGGACAGGGTCCAGGTCGGCTACGCGAACAACTCCGCCTTCCAGCCGGGAAAGCGCTGGGCTTTCTCGATCCTCAATTGCACTGATATCCAGCTCAGCAACTTCACGATCAACAATTACTTCATCGGCCAGGCGGAGGCGCTGATGGTGCGGGGCGAGCGACTCATCATCGACCACATGACGCTGAATGGCTCGGGCGATGCCTTCACGCCGTATGGCACGGTCTATTTCGCCGACAGCCTGCTCACGGGGGATGGCGACACCGTGCTCGGCTACGCGGCGGTATATTTTATCCGCAGCGAAATCCGCACCCGCGGGCCCTTCACCTGGACCCGCACACCGCAGGGTAGCCACGGCAATGTCTTTGTGGACTGCACGCTGATCGGTCTCAACGAGCCGCTGCCTTGGACGGTGACGGCCACGGATCCAGGCCGGATTGTGAAGGCGCCCTTTGCCCGCCTGCCGCGCAATGGATCCGCCACGGCCACGGCAGCGAATTTTCCTTTTGCGGAGATGGTTTTGATCAACACCCGGACCAGCGGCGTCCCGCCCGAGGGTTGGGGACCAATCGAGGAAGCGCCCGGATTCGACAGCTCGAACGTGCGCTTCTGGGAATACAACACCATGGATCTGGAAGGCCGTCCGGTGGACGTTTCCCAGCGGCACCCGGTCTCGCGGCAGCTGACGATGGAGAAGGATGCCGGGACTATTGCCAACTATCGCAACCCGGCATTTGTGCTCGGCGGCTGGACTCCAGTGGTGGAGCCCTGATCGCCGTCGACGTTCCTGGCCGCTGACCGCTTATAGCTCTCCCAACCCCATGCCGTTGCTGACCATTGTCCCGCCGATGCCTGGCGCCGAGCGCCGGTTCAAGCCGTTCCGTGATTTCGTGCACACCTGTGGATGGGAGACCGAATTCGTCCGGCTGGAAATGACCGGCCGGAAACCGCCCTTCGGCTCGACCACACTCTTTCCCCAGGTCGACGCCCAGACATCGGGCAAGATCGTGATGGGTTTCTCCCTCGGCGCACTCTACGCGCATCTGGGTGCGTTGCGTGCACGGCACCTGATCCTCGGCTCGATCTCACCGTTCTTCCTCGAGGATGAGGACGAGCCCGAGCGCTGGATGGTCTCCTACTGTGCCGGCAACGCGGACACCCCGGCTGACATCCTCGTTGGCGCCCTCGAAGACGCCCAGATGCACCGCCGTGCCGAGGCCATCCGCGACTTCTATCGTCACCACACCTACACCGTCGTCGCCGGCGCCGAGCACGAGCTGTGGCACGCCCACTACCTGCAAGCGATCAAAACGAGCCTGGACCGGCTTAAGCCCCAATCGTGAGGCGCCCAGAGAGATCAGGTCGCTGATGTTGATATCACAATCCACGACCTTTTTACGGTTCCAACGGTTTTTCGCGGCTGCGCGTGAGGCCGCATGGGAAAAATCAGGATGGAAGATGGGATGGAAGATGGATGGAAGATGGAGATGGAAGATGGGGTCATGTCTTGACTCTTGACAGTCTGCTTACCCGTTTGCCGGGGTCTAGTTGTCAGCATTCAAGACATGACCCCTTTCACTTTTACGCGACTTCGCGTGAGGCCGTATGGGAAAATCAGGCTCGTGTCCGGTGGACCGCTTGTCGTTCGTTGAGATAAGGAAGCTCTATAACTGGAGAATTAACCATGCGACCCTTGCGCTATTCCATCAATGTCACCTTGGACGGGTGCTGCGACCATCAGGCCGGCGTCCCGGACGAGGAATCCCATCGTTACTCCACCGAGATCATCGCCGGGGCCGACGCCCTCCTGTTTGGGCGCGTGATCTACCAGATGATGGAGTCGGCCTTCCGCGAACCGGGGCAAACGGGCGTGAAGCCGGAGTGGATGGATCCCTGGATGATGCCCTTTGCCCGGACGATCCATGCGGCGAAGAAATATGTCGTCTCCAGCACCCTGACCCAGGTCGACTGGAACGCCGAGCTCCTGCGCGGGGATCTCGGGAAAGCCGTCCAGCAGCTGAAACAGCAACCGGGCAAGGGCATCTACGTGGGCGGTGTGAAGCTCCCGCTGGCCTTGGCCGAACTGGGCTTGATCGATGAATACGAGTTCATCGTGCAACCCCGGCTGGCGGGGCGCGGCCCGACGCTGTTCGCGGGCCTTTCGAAGTTTGTCGACTTGAAGCTCGTGGGCCGGCGGGAGTTCAAATCCGGGGCGGTGGCGCTGCGGTATGAGGCGCTCCACCGTCGCGCAGTTGATAGTTGAGAGCTGAGGGTTGAGAGCGGGGGAGGCCCTGAAATGTTCATCGTTCAACTTCCAATGTTCAGTGTTCAATGGGCTCGAACCGATGAACATCGAACATTGAACAATGAAAATTGAACATTTGTCAGGAGGCAGGTGGAGCGGGTTGACCTCAACACGCTGGTTCCCAACCGTAGCCCCATGAATCGAATGTCCCGGGCGGTGCTCGCCTTGCTGAGCGTCAACATCGCGGTCTTTGCCGCCGGCCTGTTCGTGCCGGGCTGGCATGCCCGGATCCTCGCCGCGGGCGCGTTCTGGTTCCCGGACAACGGCAATTTCGGCGAGTGGCAGGCGGTGTCCTACATGTTCCTGCACGCGGACCTCGGGCACATTTTCTTCAACATGTTCGCCCTCGTCTCCTTTGGCACGATCCTGGAGCGGGAATGGGGCGCAACGCGGTTCCTGCTCTTTTATTTTCTCTGTGGCATCGGTGCCGCGCTGATCCAGCTGGGCGTCAACTGGCACGAGGCCGGGGTGCTCCACGAGCGCCTCGTCGCGGCGGGACTGACGCCCGCCGCCATCAGCAGCCTGCTGGCGACCGGGCGCGGCACGCTGCCGGCCGACCCCGCGGTCAAGGCCGCGCTTGTCGACCTCTACCAGATTCACGTCGCGCCAATGGTGGGCGCCTCGGGTGCGATTTATGGCCTCCTCGTGGCGTTCGGCTTCCTGCATCCCAACGCCAAGCTCGCCCTGATGTTCGTGCCGGTGCCGGTCGCCGCGAAGTTCTTCATCCCGGGCCTGCTCGCGCTCGACTTGCTGTCCGGCGTCACCGGCTTCTCCCTCTTCGGCGCCGGCGTGGCCCACTTCGCCCACCTTGGTGGCGCGGCGATTGGTTTCCTGCTCATGCTCCTCTGGCGGCAGCGGGCCGCCGCGGCCGGGCCGGTTCAGGGGTAGGGGCCGTTGCCCTCAACGGCCCGGGCGGTTGAGGGCAACCGCCCCTACCGGATTTTCTCACGCGAAGTCGCGAAAGTCGCGAAAAGGTAATAAAAGACGTCTCCCTTCGCGCTCTTGGCGGCTTCGTGTGAGACACTAAGCTTGGCGGAACTTGTCACTGCTGGCAGACACTAAGGTCGTTAGCTTCAACACCATGACCACACAAACCCATCTCCCCGCGTGGCTGCGCGCGTTCTGTTTCGTTTCCCTGCTGGCGGGCTCGCCGGCCTTCGCCGAGGACACCGAGATCGTTTCCACGATCCCGATGAAGCTGGAGGCACCGGGCACCGGGGTGTCCGGGCAGCTCGCGGTGGGGCCGGAGATCGTCGGCGCCGGGGCACACAGCGACCTCGTCTATACGATCACGGTTGAACCCCGGTCCGGCCGGGTGGGGCTGGCGGGGGGCGCGGATGAGGATAATTTCTACAACAACAAGACCTCCCGCGTGGGCTATTTCGCCTACCAGCCGCAGGCGGACTATGTGGGCGAGGACTCCTTCACCTACACCGTGCGCAACGAGAATTCGGGCCTGGTCTTCAAGAACACGGTGATCATCACCGTGACGCCCGTTGCGCCGCTGGAACTGGACAAGTTCACCGTCAAAAAGGACCGCCCATGAACGTGCAGCCGGTCGCGCTGCTGACCCGTCCGAACAGTTCCGTCACCCACACGGTCCCGAATCACCAGGATTTCATGACCGAGGCGGACCGCGCCGGCATCACCGACGCCAAGGTGATCTATGCCCTGGACGACAAGGCCGGGCCGCGGCACGGCACCGCCCGGCTCGACCGCACCACCGGACGGCTGACCTACGCGCCCAATCCGGGGTTCATCGGCGAGGATCGGTTCACCTATTACACGTCCGACGCAAACAATCCCTCCTTGGGCGTGGAGAACGTCGTGGTCGTCAGCGTGGAGCCGATCCGCGACCTGAAGCACCTCACGGCGGACCGCACCAAGAGCCGCGAGGTCGACCTGGTGTTCGTCATCAACAATTCGCCGTCCATGGCCCCGCACCAGGGCCGCATCGCCGACAACCTCCGGCGCTTCCGCTCGCTCTTCGACGCGAAGCAGCTCGACTACCGCATCGGTGTGCTGACGACCGATTTCGTGGACGCGGACCAGCGTCTCTACAAGGAGGTCCGCTCCGGGCAACTGGATGCAGCCGGCAAGCCGGTGCTCGACCGTCGTCAGCGTCCGAAGCAGACCACCAAGAAGGTGGCGAGCAACGGCACGCTGGTGACCCTCCCGGTGATGGCCCAGCCGTGGGTGACGCCGCAGACGCCCGACAGCGTCTTCGCCGAGCTGGTGAAGGTCGGCACGAACGGCGACAGCAACCGCACGGCCTTCACCGCCGTGTATAACTTCGTCTCGAACTACTCCAACAAGCTGCACGCCATGCTGCGTCCCGACGCCACCACGATCGTGGTCTTCTTCATGGACGAGGAGGAGACCCGCATGGCGACTTGGCAGGAAAAAGGAGGGATCAAGAAGGCAGAATGGGTCGAAAATGGAAAACTCCCGGTCTTGCTTGATGAATTTAACTCAAGGAATCCGGGCCAGCGTCAGACCCTGGAGAGCTACATCCAATACTGGGTGCTCCGACCCTTCATCATCGTGAAGGGCAACAAGCGCGGAAAGATCGAGATGCATGCGGTGGTCTCGCCGGCCAATGTCTCCCACCGTCGCGCGGCCGAGCTCACCGGCGGCACGGTGCTGAACATCGACGGTGATTTCTCCGGTCCGCTCGCTGCGCTCGGCGACCGCATCGCCGACACCGTCGCTGTCGCCCTCGACCCGGTTAGCCCGGGTGCGACCCTCTACCGGAAGAGCCTGCGCGTGCTGGTCGACGGCCAGGAAGTGAAGGCCGATCCGGCCAACGGCTGGGTCTACGACGAGCTCACCCACAGCATCCGCTTCCAGGGCGCCGCGAAGAAACAGGCCTTCGCCGCGAAGATCGAAGTTTCCTACGAGGAGCACCGGTAAGGTTTCACGCGAAGGCGCGAAGCCGCGGAGAAAGGATAGGAATTAGGGTAGGGGCGGTTGCTCTCAACCGTCTGGACCGTTTAGGGCAGCGGCCCCTGCCGATAGGAATCAGCCTTCGCGTCTTCGCGCGAGACTTCTGGTGGATTGATTTCAATCTGCAGATTTCCCTTAATCAGCCATGCCCACCAAGCACCGAATCTACACCATGCCCGTCGCCAACGTTTACCCCTACTACGTCTCCAAGGCGGAGAAGAAGGGGCGGACCAAAGCCGAGGTGGACGCCATCCTTTGCTGGCTGACGGGCTACACGCCGAAGGGATTGGCCCAGCAGCTCAAGGCGAAGACCGACTTCGAGACTTTCTTTGCGAAAGCCCCGAAGATGAATCCGAAGCGCAAGCTGGTCACGGGTGTCGTCTGCGGCGTCCGAGTGGAGGACATCAAGGAACCCACGATGCGGGAAATCCGCTATCTGGACAAACTGGTCGACGAGCTGGCCAAGGGTAAGGCGATGGAGAAGATTTTAAGAGAAACCTGAAACCTTCAGCCGTCGCCAGGCCTATGGCTGACAAGGAAACCTGAGTTTTAATACAGGGCTCACGCAAAGGCGCAAAGGCGCCAAGATTGGGGATTTCTCTGCGCCTTCGCGGCTTTGCGTGAAACATTTCGATCTTCAGAGATCCGCCGGTTTCACGCTTTGCTCCCGGGACTGCTCGCAGCGTTTCTTCGCCAGTTCGACACCGAGGGCGTCCAACCCGAGCGCGTTGGCCACGGCGGGGATGGTGCCGACACCGCAGAAAGGGTCGAAGATCAGCTTGGCACCTACCTGGTCCCGGGCGAAGCGGACGGCGTGACCCGCGGCGCGGACGCCCATGGCGCGGATCCAGAGGCTGCGGCCGGCATCGGCGATGACGTCGGGGATCAGCAGAATGTCCGGGCACTTCAGCTGGCGGGAAACCGCGATCAGGTGAGTGAACCCGGGCCGCCCATGCGTGAGCATGCCGGGCGGCCGCCGGCAGACGACCTTGTGAAACAGGACGCGCGCCCCGGCGTCCTCGGCGGCGCGGATGACCATCGCGCCTTTGTCGATCCAGGCGCCGTCGCGTTTGATGTCGGACTGGAAGAAGACGGCGGCGCTGTCGTCGGGCACCGCGTTGACGACGAGGCGCACGGCATTGAGGAACCACTCCCGCCATACCGGCAGCGTTCTGCCGATCTCCGACACGTCGGGCACCGAGGTCACCGCGCAGGCCCCGTCGATCCGGCCCCGGGCCTGCATCCACGCGATGGAGTCCGCGCAGATGATCTCCCGCCGGGGGATGGATTGTTCATCGTTCATATTTCAATGTGCATTGTTCATTTGGGCAGACCAATGACGACGATGAAAATTCATCCCGATACATTTGGTTCGAGGCGATGAACAATGGACATTGAACAATGAAAAATGAACAATTTCGCCCTTCGCATGTTTTTCCGTCGCCCCAAGCACACCTGCCCCGATCCCGCGCTCGACGCGCTCCTCGTCTCCCCGGCGATGATGGTCGATCCTTACCCGATCTACCGCCGCCTGCGCGAGGAGCAGCCGGTCTTCTGGAGTGACACCTGGAACGCCTGGGTCGTCAGCCGCTTTGGCGACGTGGCCGCTTCGCTCAAGGACAAGGAGAACCTGTCCAACGAGAACCGGCAGGCGCTGCTGTTCGACGGCCTGACCGACGACGAGCGCCAGAGCCTGTGTCCGCTGCGGCATTATTTCGCCCAGAAGGATGTCATCGGCTCCGATCCGCCGGACCACACCCGCATGCGGGCGCTGGTGCAAAAGGCGTTCAGCCCGAAGACGGTCAATGCGCTGGAGCCCCGCATCCGCGCGATGGCCGAGAGCATGATCGGTGGCGCCGTGAAGACCGGCCGCTTCGATTTTGTCCACGAGGTGGCGCATCCGCTGCCCGTGATGCTGATCGCTGAGATGCTCGGCGCCCCCGTGGAGGACCGGCACCTGTTCAAGAGGTGGTCGTCGGACATCCTCGGCTTCCAGGGCACCGGCCAGACGACCTTCGGGCCCGCGATGATCTCGCAGAAGAGCCTGGTCGAGATGTTCGCGTATATGAACGCGCTGATCGACGACCGGCGGAAGTCGCCACGCGAGGACCTGATCACGGCCCTGGCGCTGGCCGAGGAGGGCGGGCAGGGGTTCAGCCGCGACGAGCTGCTCGCCACCTGCAACACGATCCTGACGGCCGGCCACGAGACGACGACCAACCTGATGGGCAATCTCGTCCACCAGCTCCTGTTGAACCCCGACCAATGGGACGACCTGCGCGGCAATCCCGCGCTGATCAACCCCGCCATCGAGGAGGCGTTGCGCTACGAGGCCCCCAAGCAGCGCAATTTCCGCCGCATCAAGAAGGCCCACACCTTCGCCGGCGTGGAGTTCGGCGAGAACGAGATGGTCTTCCAGGTCATCGGCGCTGCCAACCGCGACCCCGCCAACGTGGAGGATCCCGAGACCTTCAACATCCACCGCGCCAAGGTCGACCACCTCTCCTTCGGCTATGGCATCCACTTCTGTCTCGGCGCGCCCCTGGCCCGCATGGAGGCGCGGATCGTGCTGGAAACCCTCCTCCAGCACCTGCCGGACGCAAGGCTCGTGCCGGGCAGCATGCAATGGCAGGAGCGCGTGCAATTCCGCGGCCCGGGAAGGCTGTTGATCGAAGGGTAGGGCGCGGGACTCCGTCCGCGCCGGTAGGGGCCGTTGCCCCCAACGGCCCTTCGGAAGGCGGTTGAGGGCAACCGCCCCTACCGGACTTTTCTCACGCGAAGGCGCGAAGAGCGCGAAAGGGATTATGATTTCTTCGCGACCTTCGCGCCTTCGCGTGAAACAATCCGCTCAGCTTCTTCGCTGCTTTGTGTGGAATCATCCTGATGAAAATTCATTGGGAAATGTTGGCCAAAAATTTCCGGGTTGTCTGACTGATGGCCGATGAAACTTACCCCTCGGTTCATTGCGTTGCTGGCGTCGGGCGTTTTGTTCAGCGGTCAGGTCCGCGCGGTCGATCGGCCGGTGGTCGGCTTGGTCGACGAGGTGCAGGAGCTTTTCCCCGACACCCAGCTCGGGCAGCCGGCGAAGCGGCTTTCGGTGCATACCGCCCGCAATACCATCGTCGGGGTGCATGTCATGATCACCGGCCTGTCGGGTCAGGCGGTGGTTCAGTTTTCCGAGTCGGGCCCGGACGGCAAACCGACATCCGGTGCGCGCTGGCTGCGCCTGATCGATGTCCCGGTCCTTGAGAACACCGGTCTCGACCGCAACACCGAGAAATACAGCGGGAAGATCAACCCGTTCGTCGTCCGCCGGGCGCCGTTCCGCGTCTATGATCCGCTGCAGCCGGTGAATTCGCCGCTCAGGGTTGAGTCCCCGTCACTGGCCTTGCGGTTGGAGCTGCCCGTCGGGGCGACCGCGGAAGCGGGCGAGCGCGTCCACCACCTGACCGTCGACTTCGGCGATCACCAGGAGTCGCTCGAATTTGTCGTGACGGTCCACCGGGCGCTGGTGCCGCCGGTCAACCAGGCCGCCGCCGCCTACATCAACTGGCACAGCATCGACAACATCTGCAGCGCCCACGGGGTCGAAAAATGGAGCGAGCCCTTCTGGGCGATGGTGGCGCAATACGCGAAGCTCATGGCGCGCGGGCGGCAGAACGCCTTCTGGTTCAGCTGGGGCGACTATTTCACCATCGATGCGGAGGGGAATGTCACTGACTTCAAGCGGGAGCGGCTCGAGCGCTACATCCGGGTCTTCCTGGATGCCGGCCTGACGATCATCCACGGCGCGCCGATGTATGGGCGCCGCGACTGGGAGCACACCGACATGCTGCTCTACGTCCCCAGCGCCGATGGGAAGGAGATCGATGCCGTCTCCGACAAGAGCAAGCGCATGCTGGTCCAGATGACGCAACGGGTGGCCGCCATGATGAAGGAGAACAACTGGGACGCAGCGTGGGTGCAGGGCGTGTTTGACGAGCCCGAGGATCCGTTTATCGACCGCTACCGGACGCTCATCACGGTCATGCGGGGGATCAAGCCCGACATCCGAATACTGGAAGCAACGCTGACCCTGAACGCCACCGGCCTCGTGAACATCTGGTGCCCGCAGGTGCATGAGTTCCAGGCGCACCAGGATTTCTACGCGCAGCGCCAGGCGGCCGGCGACCAGGTCTGGGTTTACACGTGCCTCTCCCCGGGCGGCCCTTGGCTGAACCGGCTCCTCGACCAGGAGCGGTTGCGGCAGGTTTACATGGGTTGGGCTCTTTCAAAATTCGGCATCCAGGGTTACCTGCACTGGGGTGGAAATCACCACACGCCCAAGCCCTTTGAGGAACTCGTGCGTTTCCATATGGTCGGCCAGTATCTGCCTGCGGGTGACTCGCATGTCTGGTATCCGCTGCCGGCTGGCCCGCTCTCCAGCCACCGGTTCGAGGCGCACCGCATCGGCCTGGAGGATTTCGAGCTTCTCGCGCAGCTCAAGCAGCACGATCCCGTCCGGGCCCAGGCGGTCATTGCCCG
>Ga0208628_1000703_pt1 | contig 14518 bp, 12 predicted proteins | sample LakWasMet16_LOW5_2_FD_183864 | JGI IMG/M metagenome (GOLD analysis project Ga0208628, IMG submission 183864) | Freshwater sediment methanotrophic microbial communities from Lake Washington under simulated oxygen tension - Sediment Metagenome... | ecosystem: Environmental > Aquatic > Freshwater >... | reverse complement strand
ATAGCTTCTCAATCATCAACTAATAATGGATGGAATGTGTATCCAAATCCTAGTACTGGTGCTTTATATATTGTAAATTCTTCTGTATCTAAAGAAGCTAGTCAAGTGCAAGTATTAAACGCTATCGGACAAACAGTGTTAGAGGAAACTATTACTAGTAATTACAAAAACGTTGATTTAAGTAACTTAAATAATGGTGTGTATTTTGTAAAAATTGTTTCAGATAAACAAAGTGTGATTAAGAGGGTTGTTTTGAGTAAATAACTCATACGATATATTATAAAAAAAGACATCCTAAACTAGTGATGTCTTTTTTGTTTATAATATAACTCACTCAATAAAACATGTGCTTTAATAAATACGACTAAAAAGATTAGGTGTGTACTTGATTATTGTTCTACATTCGTAGAAACAAAAACCTATTTTATGAAAAAAATTATACTCTTTATTTCGCTTTGCTTAAGTTATCTGGCTTCTACAGCGCAAATCTCTTCAACGGTAACTGTCCAAAATGTAACGTGCTTCGGACAATGCAACGGCGTGGCTAATATAACGGCCTCCGGAGGAACCATGCCTTATACTTACACCTTAATGCCATCATCTATGACAGGCATTTTTACATCTATGGGTAGTATTCCCAATTTATGTGCAGGAACTTACACAGTGATTGTTGCAGATGCTGCTCTCACAGCAACAACTTCGGTATTTATGATAGCTCAGCCAAATCCATTAGGTCTTTTCATGAACACTAATAATGTATCCTGCGGCGGTAGTTCCGATGGGTCTGTTTTTGGAATGCCAAACGGCGGAACCGCACCTTACACCTACATTTGGAGTCCCAGTGGAGCTGCAGGGCCGGTATTTCAAAATGCATCTGCAGGAGTATACACCTTAACGGTAATTGATGCAAATGGATGTGCGGTAAGTTCAACTACAGTAGTTAATACAACTGGAACTGGAACTTTATCAGGAGTAACAACAACCTTAACTTCCTATCAAGAAACATGTTTATATTCAGGAGATGGGGCTATTGATTTAACAATTGCAGGAAGTAATCCTGGCCCATTTACTTACCAATGGAATACTGGAGCGACCACTCAAGATATTACAAATCTTCCAACAAATACTTACAATGTTACCATTTTTGATGCTGCCATGAATTGTATGACCTATACTAGTGCAATTACTGCCAATGGTACAAATTGTGGTTCTGTTAATGGTAATGTGTTTATTGATAATAATGCAGACTGTGTAAAAAACACTGGTGATAATAATTTAATCAATGGATTTATTATTGCTAATCCTGGAAATCATTATGGATATGCGAATACAAATGGCGATTACTTTATTAATAACTTACCATACGGCACCTATTCTCTTTCTATTGGCAATATGTATAATGGTTTAATACCATCATGTACCACAACCATAAATGCAACCATTAATTCAGGTCAACCAAACTCATATAACAATAATTTATCGGCGGGTTTTAATTCAAACACTCAGCCCGACATTAAAGTTTCATCTTGGAGTGGTGGTATTGTTCCAGGATTCAGTAATTACATGACTTATACATTAAATAACCAAAACAACGTGAATGGTTCAGGAATATTTAAAGCCGTTCTTCCTTCTGCCTTTATTCCAAACATTACATTAGTTACTCCTTCCACTTATACACTTTCAGGTGACACGGTGATGTGGATGTTTACTAATTTAAATTACACAAACAATTATTCAGCCTCTTTCGTTATTCAATTCACAACTCCTGTTAGTACACCATTAGGAAGTGTATTTACAAGTTGTGCTTATGCTCAAACATCAACAACTGATTTTAACCCGGCAAATAACACTTATTGTTACTCACGAATAGTTACTGGATCTTATGATCCTAATGACAAAACACCAAATCCAATTGGTGTTGGAGCAACTGGAGATATTGCAGCTAGTGTTACTGATTTAACGTATTTAATTCGTTTTCAAAATACGGGTAATGGCCCTGCAGTTAATATTGTAGTGAAAGATACTTTATCTTCAAATGTTAATGTAAATACTTTTGAAATGTTAGGCTCTAGTCATAATTACAATATTGAAATTTTACCAGGAAATATTTTAAAATGGAAATTCAATAACATTATGTTACCAGATAGCAATAGTAATGAACCTGGTAGTCATGGTTATATTCAATACCGTATTAAACGTAATAATATCAATACTCCAGGTACTCAAATCAAAAATACGGCCTATATCTATTTTGATTTTAACGAGCCTGTCATTACTAATACGGCTATTAATACCATTGAAACCATTACAGGAATAGCTTCTCAATCATCAACTAATAATGGATGGAATGTATATCCAAATCCAAGTACTGGTGCTTTATATATTGTTAACTCTTCTGTATTGAAAGAAGCTAGTCAAGTGCAAGTATTAAACGCTATCGGACAAACAGTGTTAGAGGAAACTATTACTAGTAATTACAAAAACGTTGATTTAAGTAACTTAAATAATGGTGTTTATTTTGTGAAGATTACTTCAGATAAACAAAGTATAGTTAAGAGAATTGTATTGAGTAAGTAAGCTAATTAATAGTTATTATTGAATAAGAGACATCGTTAAATATAACGGTGTCTCTTTGTTTACTTCCAATTAGCTTTAAAGCCAACGGTGATTTACTTGAAATCACGAAAACGATTTTATCATCAACTGTGATTTTACCAATAGAACTCGCTATTAAAAAATAACCTTTGTTGGTTTCTACTAAACAGCCCTGATCTATATTTTGAAAATTTTTATTAAAATTTATTTTTTCAAACTCCGCTAACTGCCCTTCTGCTTCTTTCAATTGAGTTCCAAGTTTTTCAATTTCTAATTGCATCATTGCTTTAGAGGTTTCATGTTTATCACCTGCCGAACTTTTACTTTCCGAATTAGAGGATTCTGATACTTCTTTAATAATAGTATTTAGAGATTGAATTTTCTCATCTAAATAGCTTTTACAAGCAATAATGATATGTTGTTTAAATGGTTGCATTTATATAAACGTAAAGATGTGTAATATTTCTCATTTGTATTATAAATAAAATTTCATAAAAGCTATTGTTACAAAAATAGAACAAAGAATTCCGTAAGCTTTTTATTTAAAATTCCTAATCAAAATACCCTAAAACAGTTTTAAGTGTGACAATTATCATAGTATATTTTGATGGTTTTTATCAGTTTTGCGTGTATTGATTGTCGAAATAGATTAATATCGACAATGGAATTAGGTCTTGAAAACTATGAAAAATTGTACTGGTTGTGAAGTTTACGAAAAATGTATAGCCTCTGTTTTAAGCAAAGAGGAATGCAACGAATTTGAAAGTCATTTAACTACAAAAATTGAAAAACCAAAAAAAGTTATTTATAAAGAACAACATTCTGCCAATAATGTTTATGTATTAGTAGAAGGAGATATTAAATTAGAACTTAAAGATGCACACATGCAACCTACTATTTTACGCATTGCACATAGTGGAGAAATGTTAGGGATTGAATCTATTTTTTCGAATTATAATTACTTCATGACGGCCACTACATTAAGTGATTCTAAAATTTGTATAATACCAAAATCATATGTATCAAAAATAATCAATAAAAATCATAAAGTATGCTATAAATTAATTACAGAAATGCAGAATGTTCAAGAGCGTATTTATCAACATTCTTTACTAATGATTTCAGGAACCTCTGAGTCTAAACTAGCACAAGCACTTTTATTATTAGTAAGTAAAAATGAAGAAGTGAAAATAACAAAAGAGAAAATAGCTTTAATGACAGGGTTAACAAGAGAAACAGTTTCACGAATTTTAAGTAGAATGAATTCAAAAAAAATAATTGAAACCCTCCCTCGTTCAGTTATTATTTTAAATAAAAAGGAATTACACAAAATCAGCATTAGTACTAAAGATCAAAAGAAGATAACTAAAAAAATCTCTAATTCAAAGGGTTAATAAAAATCAAATAATGGATGCCACTGAAACATATAAAGCTGTATTTAACTCTGCTCCTGATGGGTTAATTGTAGCTAATGAAAATGGTGAAATATTATTAATTAATAATCAAGTAGAGAAATTATTTGGTTACTCAAAATCTGAATTGATAGGTCAAAAAATAGAATTAATTATTCCAAAAAGATTTCACGAAAAGCATTCAGTGCAAAGAAGTGAGTATACAAAAAATCCAAGCGCAAGGGAGATGGGCGCAAAAAAAGAACTTTGGGCAATTAGGAAAGATGGCACTGAATTTTCTGCAGAAATTAGCTTAAGTCCAATTCATTTAAACGACAAAACTTTAATATCTGCTGCCATTAGAGATGTTAGTGAAAAAAAAAGAGTTGAGTTAGAGATTAAAAAACAAAACAAAAGACTACTGCAACAAAATAAAGAATTAGAACAATTCACCTACCTAACTTCTCATGATTTACAAGAACCTTTACAGTCACTAATTAGTTTTTCATTTCTTCTGAAATCAGAATACGAAAAAGAATTGGGAGAAGTAGGGAATCAATACATTGATTTTATTTCAAAATCATCATCTCGATTACAAGAACTCGTAAAAGGCTTAATGTATTATTCATTAATTGGAAAAGAGCAAGAAATGAAACTGGTGGACTATAACGAAATACTAAATGAAGTAATCCTTGAATTGAAACCCATCATCGAAGAACATCAAATTAAAATTGTTAAGCAAGAATTACCATCTATTAATAGTTATTCATTTGAGATAAAACAACTATTTAAGAACTTAATAGATAATGCTATAAAATTTAGAAAAAAAGATTGCCAACTTGAAATTAATATTACTGCCACAAAAACAAATGACGCTTGGATAGTTTCAATTAACGACAATGGAATTGGCATTGAAGACCTTAATAAAAATACGATTTTCACTATTTTTAAAAGATTGCATAATAGAAACGAATATAGTGGAATTGGCATTGGATTAGCACATTGTAAAAAAATAATTGAATTACATGGTGGAGAAATATGGGTAGATTCAAAACTTGGAGAAGGATGTAATTTTAATTTTTCAATTCCTCAATTTTAAACTTTATGAATAAAAAAATAAATTGCGTATTACTAGTAGATGATGACGAAGGAACTAATTTTATTAATAAACTAATTCTTGAAAAATCATCCTTTGCAAAACGAATTGAAAGTGTTTTAAATGGAAAAGAAGCTATAGATTTTATAAAAAATAATCGAAATAATGATAAACCTAAGGAACAAGAAGTTGAACAAATTTTGATTTTTTTAGATATAAATATGCCAGTAATGGATGGATGGTGTTTTTTAGAATCGTTTCGAGAATTATCAAACGAACAAAAAAAGAATATTACCATTATTATGCTTTCTGCCTCTTTAAATCCTGCTGATAGATTAAAAGCAAATAATTATTCTGAAATTTCAGGATTTTATAACAAGTCCTTATCTGTTGATACGCTTAAAGACATATTCAGTCTTCATTTTTCTACCTCTGATAGCAGATCCCCAATCTAAAAATATTTAATTTCTGAATGTTAGTGGTTTAAATGCAAATACGCTTTAAATATTAACAACTTCCCCATTTCTGTTAAAAATTAAATCCAGCTGCACCGCATGGATATTGTATCTTTAACCCTCTATGGCAAAAACAACGGAAGTAAAAGAAACTCCATTAATGAAGCAGTATAACGACATCAAAGGAAAATATCCTGATGCCATTTTATTGTTTCGTGTAGGCGATTTTTACGAAACCTTTGGCGAAGATGCCATTAAAGCTGCTCAAATTTTAGGTATTACCTTAACTAAACGAGCTAATGGTTCTGCAACTTTCATTGAGTTAGCTGGTTTTCCGCACCATAGTGTAGACACCTATTTGCCAAAATTAGTACGCGCGGGATACCGTGTGGCCATTTGCGACCAATTAGAAGACCCTAAATTAACCAAGAGTATTGTAAAACGTGGGGTTACCGAATTAGTAACACCTGGTGTCAGTTTTAATGATAAAGTATTAGAACATCGCAGCAATAACTTTTTAGCGAGTATTCATTTAGATAAAGAACGAGCAGGTGTATCGTTTTTAGATGTTTCTACAGGAGAGTTTTTAGTAGCAGAAGGTTCGTTTACATATATTGAAAAACTAATTCAGAGTTTTAAACCCAACGAAATTTTATTCGAAAAAAATAAGCGTCAAACCTTACTAAATTTAATTGGTGATCGTTTTTATATTTTTGGATTAGATGATTGGGCTTTTACACAAGATTTTGGATACGAAGCTTTAACCAAACAGTTTGGCACCAGTAGTTTAAAAGGTTTTGGCATTGAGCATTTAAATTTAGCTATTATGAGCTGTGGCGCTATATTGCACTACCTTGGAGAAACCAAGCATGATAAGCTACAACATATTACAGCAGTATCTCGTGTTGAAGAAGATCAATATGTTTGGTTAGATAGATTTACTGTTCGTAATTTAGAATTGTTTGGCAGTAGCCACGATAATGGAAAATGTTTAATTGACATTATTGATACAACGGTAACGCCAATGGGTTCGCGCTTATTGAAACGTTGGTTAGCATTACCTTTAAAGCAATTAGATATCATCAATGAACGCTTGGATGTTGTTGAATATTTTGGAGTTCATAGCAGTTTACAAGCCGATTTAATTGCTCAATTTAAAGAGATTGGAGATTTAGAACGTTTAATTTCAAAAGTAGCTGCCGGTAAAATTAATCCGCGCGAGTTGGTACAGCTAAAACGTGCCTTGAATTTAATTGAATCTATTAAAGGAGCTACAAGTGCTTGCGATAATCATTCGTTACAAAAAATAGCCGAGCAATTAAACCCTTGTTTATTAATGCGTGATCGTTTACAAAATGAATTGAACGAAGAAGCTCCCGTATTGCTAAACAAAGGAAATGTGATTAGCAAAGGTGTAAATGAAGAACTTGATGAATTACGCGCTATTGCTTTCAGTGGAAAAGATTATTTATTACAAATACAACAACGCGAAGTTGAACGCACGGGCATTACATCTTTAAAAGTTTCTTACAATAATGTATTTGGTTATTATTTAGAAGTAACCAATGTACATAAAGATAAAGTACCAAGTGATTGGATTCGTAAACAAACCTTAACAACAGCAGAGCGTTATATTACGCCAGAGTTAAAAGTTTACGAAGAAAAAATATTAGGTGCTGAAGATAAAATTGCGGTATTAGAACAAACGTTATACGAAGCATTAGTAAGAGATTTAATTGATTACATTATTCCTATTCAATTAAACGCTGCTTTAATTTCAAAATTAGATTGCTTATTATCGTTTGCAAAATTAGCTAAAGACAATCAATACATACGCCCTACTCTCACCAATGAGTTTGCTATTAATATTGTAGATGGTCGCCACCCAGTGATTGAAAAACAATTACCAATTGGAACCGATTATGTGAGCAACTCTGTTTACTTAGATAACGATACTCAACAAGTGATGATGATTACGGGACCTAACATGAGTGGTAAATCTGCTCTGTTACGTCAGGTAGCATTAATTACATTAATGGCTCAAATTGGCTGTTATGTTCCAGCTAAAAGTGCAGAGATTGGCATCGTCGATAAAATATTTACCCGTGTTGGTGCAAGTGATAATATTTCAAGCGGCGAATCGACCTTTATGGTGGAGATGAATGAAACGGCTAGTATCTTAAATAATTTAAGTGAACGTAGTTTGATTTTATTAGATGAAATTGGACGAGGAACTTCTACTTATGATGGTATTTCCATTGCTTGGGCTATTGCCGAGTACATTCACTCACAACCAAAAAACAGGGCCAAAACATTATTCGCCACTCACTATCATGAGTTGAATGAAATGACGACTTATTTCCCTCGCATTAAAAACTTTAACGTGTCGGTTAAGGAATTGAATAACAAAATTATCTTCTTGCGCAAGCTGCAAGAAGGCGGTAGCGAACATAGTTTTGGTATTCATGTGGCACGTATGGCAGGTATGCCAAAACAAGTGGTAGATAGAGCCAATGATATTTTGAAGAAACTCGAGAAAGATCATGAATTAGAGTTGTCTGAAGTTGAAATAAGCCATTCAGATGCTGCAATTGATACTATGACGGCTAAAAGCAAGAGCAAAAGCGATTATCAACTAAGCTTTTTCCAATTAAACGATCCAGTTTTAGAATCCGTGAAAGATGAACTCATAAAAGTAGATATAAATACCTTAACGCCTGTAGAAGCGCTTATGAAGCTCAATGATATCAAGCGAATGCTGGGGGCTTAAAATCATAAGAAATTCCTAAACATCAAAATGTTTGGCCTGCGGCTATATCGTTATTATTTCTTCGATTTAAAGCATAGGCTTTAAAAATAACACTATTATCAACGCCAATACTAACTAATAACCATCCATACATTACGACATTATTACGGATTAGTTTAATACCAATGTATATATCTTTATTCATTATAAAACTATAATAAAAAGCTGGTCCTTGCGCCTTAATTGCCCCTAAGCCTGAACTTGGAATATGAGCTCCGAAATTCATTCCTGAACTAATATTATCATTTAAAGCAAGCGTATCACAACATGGGTATATTGAATTAATTACCAAAATTGAATCTACATTCAAAGGATTACACATTTTCAACCAAATAGAATTATGATAATTCGCACACGGCACTGACGCACTTTGTCCTGTGTTAAAATTCTCACACTTGAAAGAAATATCATTTACTAAGTCTCCATCCAAATCAAAAGAAGCCACTACTTGTGTATCTCCAGGAAGTCCAACTGCACAAGGACCAGGATAGGTAAAATAAGAAAATATAGATTTGATAGTTGTATCAGCTATATCCACAAAATAGATACTATCTGGCAAAACCGTTAAAGTGGGACTGCCAATAGAAACTAAAGGCGAATCTGCCGCTAAAGGCGCTTTGCTTTTTGTACATGAAAAAAACACACAAATGCCAAATATAATTGAGTACGCATAACGCATAACATAAATGTAATAAATGTTCCTATTAATACAATGTTTTTAATTTGACAAATAACTTATCGGTTGAGATATTTTTTTAAAAAAAATTTTGTCAAATTAAAAAAACAATTATCTTTGCACTCCCGATTAATGAAATTGGTTGTTCTTTTAAATAAAATTACAAGCGAAAGTAGCTCAGTTGGTAGAGCGTAACCTTGCCAAGGTTAAGGTCGCGGGTTCGAGACCCGTCTTTCGCTCGAAAACTGACTCTCGAGTTTGTTTTTAATAAATACCAAAGTAATGCCCCGGTGGTGGAATTGGTAGACACGCAGGACTTAAAATCCTGTGTCTTCGCGGACGTACGGGTTCAAGTCCCGTCTGGGGTACAGATGAAAGAAAAAGGTTCAAGCATTGCTTGGACCTTTTTTGTTTTGAAGAACTGCACAAGCTTTGCTTGATGCTAGGGATTAAAAACAAAAAAGAAACTCCTGAAAGGAGTTGTTTTTTTCTTTCTCAAAATGACATAACAGGGACTCGCCGTAAGGCAATTCCGTTTTGAGATACAAAGCCTCTCATGAAAATGAGAGGCTTTTTTGTTTATATACCTTTTAATAATTAACTTTATTAAAGCAACCTTCTATTTTGAACCTATTTTATAAATACACAAGTGTCATATTATTTCTTGTTGGAAATATCAGTTTTTGTATGGCTCAAAAAGTCAATTTTTCGGGTTTTGAATTATTCCAAAACGAAGATGACATATTAATTCATTGGAACATTGATAGTGGCGCTACTTGCAATGGCATAGGGATTTTACGTTCTATTGATGACACCCTTCATTTTATAGAAGTGGGGTATATCCCAGGAATATGCGGAAACAGCACTTCTTCTACTCCTTACAATTTTAGTGACAACAATCCCCAACTCAATAAAACAAATTACTATAAAATCAGAATGGGATTTAGCCAATTTTCTGAAACTAAATCTATATATCTTTCATACATAGAGCCTGATAACCTATTATTGGTTCCAAACCCTTCTCATGATTTTTGTGAAATAAAATTCAATAACGATAAGCATCAATCTTTAAGCATTGAAATAACTAATGACAAAGGACAGCAAGTAATGATTATTAATGACATAAAACAAAACTCCTATAAATTAAATGTATCTTTTCTTAAGCCAGGAACTTATAATGTATTATTATTAAATAATAACGAAAAGCTTGCTAAAAATCGTTTAGTGATTACTCCATAAATAATTACAATTGAAACTCATTGATAAAATAGGATTTTTCAGATTAACTCTCATCCCACTTGCTTTGGTCATTATTATTACAGCCTTTATTAATAATATATGGGGCATGGGCATTGTTGGTGCTATTATTTTAGTTTATGGTATATTAAATAAATGCTTAATCACTGGGCAATGTGATATAGAAGATAAACCTAATAAACCAAAATAACACTTCTTGTGCCTAAACCGAAAATTCAATTTCTTTGAGCACCTTATAATTACTAACCACGCCGTGTTGTAGCTTTCGCTCTAAAATAGTAACTTGATTACATGTGAATTTTTCGGAAAAAGTATGCTGCTTAATCATTTCATAACTTTTATTAAAACGCGATCGCGACATCGTTCTGGCAACCGTTAAGTGTGGAATGAATTCTCGAACACGGAGTCCTAATAAACTATGTAATTCGTGATACACTCTTACTATTTGAAAAGAGTTTTCAATTTTTACATAAATGGTATTTGCCTCCTCACCATGTGCAAAGTATTCAAAACCATTCAAATCCACTTCAAACGAATTGTTATTTGAAAATAATTGTTGAAGTGCACCAAAAAATCGTTCGTTTACGGGGCGCATCGTGTGAAACGACATTAGTGAAATGTATGGCACCGATTGTAAGTTGTAATCACTTAACCCAACCGCCTTATGTAGCTTATATTTAAGTGATTTTACTTTGCTCTTAACCTCTTCTGGTGGAGAGATGATTAAAAAATACTGATAAACAGTATCTAAAACAGGTTGTTGATGTTCTTTTTTAGCTTCAGAAAACAAAGACAACTGATTGTTTTGAGCATAAACAGCATTTTGGTTTTTAGCATTCATGGCAACAATAATTAAATTAACAAAAAACTTTTAATAAAATTACTACAAATTGAAACAACGTGTTGCTATAATTTGTAGCATTTTAGTTTTGTCATGGAATTATTGCCAGGAACAGAACTTAAAACATGTTTAATAGTTCCATTAGATGGTCCTTTTTTCTGTTAGAAACAGGTACTATAGAATCATCTTTCATTACCACATGTCCTTCTGCCTTTTCAAAACAAAATAAATGGTTCATATTTATCAGATGAGAATGGTGAACTCTTAAAAAACCTGCATCCATTAATAAATCATCATACTCTTTCATTGTTTTAGAAACCATGATACGTTTTCCATCCACTAAATATACTTTTGTATATCCTCCATCCGATTCGAAACGAATAATATCATCTAAATCAACAGAGTAAATTCGCTCCATTGTTTTTAGTACAATTTTCTTTTTATTTTTAACAGGCTCTGCAATATTATTTAAAAGAGTTTTAAGTTTTAGGTTTAACTCTTCACTGCTCATTGTGTCTTCCATTTTTTTAACCGCTGCTAATAAATTAGCTGGGGCTAAAGGTTTTAAAATATAATCTAAAGCACTATATTTAAAAGCTTCGATAGCAAACTCTTGATGCGCCGTCACAAAAATGATTTTGAAACTTATTTTATCAAACTTTTTCAGTAAGTCAAACCCTGTTCCATCTGGCATCTGAATGTCCAAAAAAATCAAATCTGGATTACGCTCTAATATTACTTTATATGCCGATTCTACAGAGTTAGCCATGCCAACTACTTGTACATTTTCAGCATATGAATTTAATAAATTTGAAATTAACTCTTGATTATTAATTTCATCGTCAATTATTACCGCTCTGATCATTATATTTCTTTAAAAGGTACAACAAATTTAACTTTCACTCCCGAATGGCTAGGAGAAGTTTGTTTTTTATCAATAATTTCAATATTACTTTTAGCTTGTTCATTCAAAGTTGTCATTCGTTCCTTAGTAATAATAGTGGCCAAAGATTCGTAAGAAGATTTTAGTTTGTTTTTCAACTTCATCGCCTCTTCCATTCCTACACCATCATCTTCTATTTCATAAATCAATACATTATTTTCAAAATACAATCTCACATCTACACGACCTTTATCTTTTTTATAAAAAATACCATGTTCAATGGCATTTTCAATAAATGGTTGTGCGAGCATTGGTGGAATGTGAATACTTTCTCTATCAATTTCATCATCAACAACAATGGCAAAATCAAATTTGTTTTCAAATCTTAATTTTTGAAGTTCTAAATAATTATTCAACAACTTCACTTCAGCATCAATAGAGATATAATCTTTTCGAGAATAATCTAAAATCATACGTATTAGTTCAGAAAACTGAGATAAATAATTTCCTGCTTTTAAGCTGTCTTGTTTGAAAATATAATTCTGAATGGCATTTAGTGAATTAAAAATAAAATGAGGATTCATTTGAGAAACCAATAATTTCTGTTTCAATAAATTGTTTTTCTGATTAGTAATAATACTTTTTTGTTTGAAATTTTTATACAAGAAAAAGGCACTAATCGACAATAATACCAATATTGATGCAAATACAATTAACCAAATGTTTTTTCTTAAATTGTTTCGTTCGTTTGCGGAAGTTATCTCCATCAACTTCTTTTCATTCTCGGCCTTTGTTAATAGTTCTTTTTTCTCATATTCGTATTTTAATTTTTGCTCCAACAAAGCATTTTTAGACTCTTGATTATCTAAAATACTTTTTGTTTCGATAAATAATTGATGGTATTGATTGGCTTTATCGGTTTGTTTAGTTTCAGTATAAATCTCATAGAGCTGTTTGGCTGCCATATTTATCTCGGCAGGATGTTCAATTTCTTGTCCTATTTTTAGTGCCTCTAAGCCATGAGAAACAGACAAATCATTCTTTTTTTGCAATCTAAAAATTTTACTTAAAATAATATGACTATGGTTCATTTCCACCTTATTGCCCATGCTTTCAGCAATACTTAATCCCTTATTCGCGTAATCTAAAGCTTTCTCATACTTATTTTGATAAATATAAATTTGAGCAATATTTAAATACGCTACCGAATTTGGCCCATAATCAGAATTTTCAATTAAATCAATACTCTTTTGTAAATACTGTAAAGCTTTTGAATAATCTTTTAATGCATTATAGTCAACCCCAATTTTAAAATTGATAGTGCTAAAAGCCACTTCATAGTTATTTTTCCTATATAAATCAAGACTCTTAATATGATGCTCCAATGCTTTATTATAATCTCTTTGAAAATAACATATATTCCCGATACTTAAATGCACATCAGCAATACCAATTTCATCGCCGACCTCTTCAAATATCTTTAAACACTCATATAATTGATTTAATGCTTTTGTATTATTTCCTTTTCTAATATCAATTTGGGCAATAGCCTGAAGAGAAATGGCCACTTCATTTTTATTCCCCGAATTCTTGCTTATCTCAATGCTTTTATTGAATAACTGAATAGCCTTTTCATCATTAGATTGTTCTGAGTAAATAACACCTTGATTATGAAGTGCCGTGGCATAATACTTACTATATAAAGTAAACAATCTACCCGTGGGCTTTTGAGACAAATTTTTAGAAGCTAATTGACTAAGTTGTTCATTGTATTTTTGCCATTCTCCCTCTGCTGCTACTTCAATTAATTGGTCTAAAATATCACAACGAATGGTATCATGTTTTGATAATTTCAATTCTGATTTTAAGGCTTCTACCATTTTGTTTTGGGAAGAACCTACATGAAACAGTATTAAAAAAAATGATACGTAAGATATTAATTTTTTAAAATAACTCATTTTAAATAAAAGTGCTTAAGATTTTAAAGACAATATACGAATTTTAACAATTTAGCAATCTATTCCTGCATTTTGTATTTCGGAAAAGAATGCTATCTTTAATCAGGCAAAAAAATGACTTAGGTCATATTTATTAATAAATTACTCCTATAACTTCGTTTCATGAGCCAACCAGAAATAAATTTCAGTATTGCGGAAGTATTTGTAAGATGCTTTTTGGGTATTTTATTCATCTTTCAGGGTTACGATAAATTGTTTATTGTAAGAATCAAGAATGTAGTTAATGCCTTTCATAACGAAGCTGATAGAAAACATATCCCTGAATTTCTTTTAGTATTTACATCATATTTCACTTCTATTACAGAATTTGCAGGTGGGATTTTATTAGTCACCGGTTTATTTCATCAATTTACTACAATTGTATTAGCTATAAATTTATTATTAGTGGCATTTGCTTTTTCTTTTTTAAGACCAATGTGGGACATGCAACATGTATTTCCAAGAGTGATATTATTAACTTTAATATTACTTCTTTCAAACTATTTTTATTTCGGACT
>Ga0208628_1000700_pt1 | contig 14568 bp, 10 predicted proteins | sample LakWasMet16_LOW5_2_FD_183864 | JGI IMG/M metagenome (GOLD analysis project Ga0208628, IMG submission 183864) | Freshwater sediment methanotrophic microbial communities from Lake Washington under simulated oxygen tension - Sediment Metagenome... | ecosystem: Environmental > Aquatic > Freshwater >... | reverse complement strand
CTCGGCACTGGTGAAAGTCGGCAGCGGGAACAAGGTGAAATACAGGCAGAACGCACTGACAATCTGCAATATCAAAATCGCCGATACGCGCCAGAGTTTCGGTCGGCGCGATGCTTCGCTGCGCGATAAGGCGAGCAAATATCGACCGGAACCGAGCAACACGGCCAGCACCAATAAAATCACGCATGCATGATTCATTGTCATGGTCTGCGCTCCTGCCGCAATGCATCCAGGTATTTCTGTGCGCCTGGATCGGGAAGGGTTCGTTGCTGCGGAATGGCGGGCGGCTTCGGCAGCATGGGCCAGAGTTGCGCTTTCATTTCGACAAGACAGACGCTGCATCCGGGTTGCTTTTCCAGTGCGTCCAATGCCGCCAGCAATCCCAGTGAATCGGGTGAGCGCGACGGATGCTCGCGAATCCAGCGACGCAGCGAAGTGAAATCCGGCGCCGAACCATTTTGACCGATGGAATCAAATTCAAGCTGATTCAAGGATTGCCAGAACTTCATCAATGCAAGGTCTTCATTATTCGCAGCTTGCAAAACGTCATTGCGGTTTTTGACTGAACTGCGATCACCGCTCAGGCGACGGGTTTCATCAATCGGCGGCAATTCCAGACCGACGCGGGCGAGATAAATGCGGTCGGCCTGCTGCACTTTCTTGATGAAAGCCAGCGCTCGATATTCAAACGGCAAGGCTTTTTTAGGCTGCCCCTGGCGCAGATTCAATTCGGCCTGCCACATTTCATTCAGTGCGGAACGCAGCAGGGATTTCGTTTTTGGATCGAGCAAGGTCGCCGCTTCGGCAATGTCATGCACATGGCCGAATTCGGCGGCAATTGCGAGATTGCTGTCGGCAGCGGATGCGGGTGCTTTCTTCGGTGGCTCGCCGGCATGCTCATCATGTTCGTCCTTGCCTTCTTTTGCCGATGGCGATGCGCTCTCGTCGCGGCCGCCTTCGGCTTCTTCACCAAGGAATTGGCCATAGCGCAGACGCAGGATGCGCTGGTCGACGCCAATCGTGTCGGATTGAATCGCGAAATTTTCGGCAGTGTATTTGTTTTTTTCGGCCAGCAGTTTTTCGGTGTCGATGATGATTTGCCGCTGGCTGCGGAAGTAGGCCGGAATCGCTTTCTGCACCATGCCTTCTACGCCTGTAGTTTCGATGCTGTCCTCCGGCGGCCAGCGCAGGATAAAACTCGAGCTTCGAGTCGTATTGGTTTTAGGAGAACGCTGGTCACTGATGCTGAATTGCACGATCACGTCATCACCGGCACCAACGCCAAGCGAAGTCAGATCTAGTAGTTGCGAGAAGCGTTTACGGTTTCGGCTACCCTGGCCAGCAATGCTGCGGGTTTGCTCGGTGAATTTGATGTTTTCGCCACTGCCCTGTGCGAGTTGGATGCGAAGTTGCGCGGCACCCAAACCGTAATCGTCTTCGGCTTCAAAACTCAGTGGCCAATCGGTCTGGCCCAATTCAACCAGGCTCAAATTTCGATCCGGCTGGATTACCCGGATTTGCGGCGCGAGATCCTTGATCGCATCGAGACGATAAAGTTTGTCATCATTCAATGGCGCATTATTGACTTGCAGGCGATACAGACTCGATTGCGACAGGATTTTCGAACCCTGCCAGCTGTCGCCGTTTTTCTTCAGTGCCAATCGATTGCCGTCATGGAACAGCAAATTGACCGATGCCGGCTCCGGATGAAATTTCAGGCTCCAGCCAAGATTCGAACCTTCGGGAAATTTGAGCTGCAAGGCTTTTTCCCGTCGTACCGGCAAGCCGGTATAGGCCGGTGCGCGGATATTGACGGTTTGTTCGACCAGCTTGATGGGTGCCGCGGCGGGCAATAAGGGCGCGACATCGTTAATAACGGTATGAACGGCATTGAAGTTGTTGTTCGGCAAAAAATTTGCCAGCACCGCAAGACTGGTCGCGATGATAAAAGACAGGATAATCTTTTTCCACGGCCAGACCTGGCCAAGATCCAGATCGCCTGTTTCCGCAACGCGCTGCTCTATGCGTTCGAGTTGAAGCTTCTGCAAGCTCGAAAGATCGGCGGACGACTTGAACAATAAATCACTGCTGTCTTCCAGATTGCGCAAACGAAGATCGAGTTGCTGGATCAGCCAGGCATCGTCGAAGCCCCTGATGGCGTGCATGGCAAACAGCGTTACGGCGACCATCGCGGCGAGCGCGATCATCATTGCTGGCGGAGTGGATAAATAGTGTGCAGCAAGAAAATAAATCGCCGGCACCATCGGCAAGCCGAGCAATAGCGAAATCAGGAACTGCCTGTTCTTGGCGGCATTTTGCCATTGCCGAACCAGCGTGATTGCACTCATGCCGTGCTCCAGCGACGCGGCGCATTCGCCAGCCATCTTTCCAGCAGGAACAAGATTGCAATCAATAGAGCGATCCAGGTTTGCAATGAAGCAGGTGCTTCAGCAAAGATTTTTGCGCCCGACAAGGGCGTTTGCGATGTTGCCAGTGCGCGCGTTGGTGCAGAGGGTGCCGACTCCAGCACGGCTTGCAGATACGCCGGAAAACCGGCATCGAGTAGCTCCGGCATCGCTTCGGGTTTCAATGCCTGCTGCCATTGCAGAATGCGGCCCTGCCCCATCGGTGCGGCGCGCAGCAGAACCCTGCCTTGTTCGTTGCGCCAAACCGGTACGCCGGGTTTCATTTCGGGAGCGCGAGTTTCTTTCGACACGATTATCGTGCCGCCCTTGTTTACCCAATCGCGAATCTCGGATGGTAGTTCGCCAGTAGCAAGCCAAACCAGGGCGTTACGGCCCGGTTTCAATATTGTGGAAATGTTTGCAGCATCGAGCGAATCCCTTTCGGATGCTTTTTGATCGTGTTGCCATGTTAATTGCACGGCACGGAAATAAATCGAAGCATCGGCATGTGCATCGTCATAACGGATAGCCAGACGAATCGGCGTTTTCGTTTCGATTGCCGGTACAGCAGGCATCGCGCCCGGAACGATTTTCCAATCGACTTTCCGGCTTAGTCTGATTCGCTCGCCGTCCAGTCCCGAAATGTGTTCCGGCACGATAAGCGTCAGCGATGTAGTCGCCGGAAGTTGTGCATCGAGTTCGCGCAGCAAACTACCGATATTCAAATTCGCAATGACGGGCTTTTCTTCGAAATCGGGAAAGCCGGGGGCCAGCCAATGCCATTCCGATTTCTTATTCGAGACGGAATCTTTCACGGCATTCATGTCGGCACCCGGGACGACGACGACCCACTTTGTCGGCGATGCCGTTTGCATCGAGACCGGTTTTGCCAGAAACAGTGCAAGTGCAATCAACAACAATAAACGCAAGAGCAATAACGGGATTTCCTGGAATACCAGTTTGCGGCGCGGCCTGAGCTGGGCCGAAATCCATCTCAAGGCGGCGAAATCGGTCGGACGTTGTTCCGAACGGCGGCTGAGATGGATCAGCAGTGGTATCAACAAGGCAGCCAGTGCTGCCAAGGCGCCGGGTACGAGCAGGGCGAAGTTCACACGCTCTCCTGATGACGCGAAGTGCGTGGCAGGAAGAATTTCCGCAAGGGCGTATCGAGCGGCTGATCCAGAACATAATCGACATGATTGATGCCGCTGGCGGCAAAGCGCGCCGCCAGCGTTCGTTTTGCCGCAGAAAATTGTTCGATGAATCCTTCGCGCGATGCGGCGGCGTTGGTCAGCAATTCGGTATCGGTTTCGGCGTCGCGAAAACGATGGCCGCCTTGAAATGGAAAATCGCGTTCCTCGGCGGTAAGAATTTGTACGCTGAGCACTTCGCGTCTTGCGACGGCAAGACGTTCGGCCAATGATACGCAGGCCTCGTCGTAATCATCGCTCAATAGCAATACCAAAGTATTGGCGCCGATGCGTTCCCAGATCGGGCGGCACTGTGATTCGCTTGGCCAATGACCTTTTGCCTGGAGCTTGTGCAATTCCAGCAAGCATTGATCGCGATGCCGCGTGCCGCTGCCGGCATTCACCACGACCAAACCATGATCGTTCACTGCAATCAATCCGAATCGGTCACCTTGTTTCAAGGCTAGTTCGATCACGCAGGCGGTCAAGGCTTTCGCGGCTTGCAGTCGGCTCCATTCGGGACGCGCCGCATCGCTTTGTGCCATCGAAGCAGTTGTATCGATCAGGCACCAGACAATCAGCGGACTGTCGCGTTCGGCTTCACGCACGAAAAATTTATCGGAACGGGCATACAACTTCCAGTCGATTTGCCGTGGTTCGTCGCCGGGTTCATAAGCGCGATATTGTGCGAATTCCAGACCGGCGCCGCGACTGCGGCTTTGATGCTGGCCGATTCCCTGCGCGCCGGAAATACGGCGCGCCTGCAGGCGAAAAGCCTTCAGGCGTGCGCGAACATCGGCGGGAATCAGGTCGGTTGTGCGCATATTGGCGAATCAGTTTGGAAACGGCACCGAGTTCAACAGCACGGCGACGACATCGTCGGCCGATTTTTGTTCGGCTTCGGCGACGAAGGTCAGCAATAAGCGATGACGCAACACGGGAGCGGCAAGCGCTTTCACATCGTCGCGGGTCGCCGCGAAACGACCATGAATCAATGCACGAGCTTTCGATGCCAATACCAAGGCTTGTCCGGCACGCGGACCGGCGCCCCATTTGACCCAGGACTGGATTTCTTTCGATCCGCTTTCCTGTGGCCTGCTTGCACGGACAATACGGTTGATCCAGTTCAGCAAATCGTCGCTGACGTGGACTTCGCGCACCAGTTTTTGTAGCGAGCGAATCGTGTCGGCTTGCATGACCTGCGGCACCACGGCGGCTTTCACGCCGGTGGTTTGTTGCAGGATCGAGCGTTCTTCGGCTTCGCTCGGATAATCAACGCGAACATGCAACAGGAAACGATCGAGTTGTGCTTCCGGCAGTGGATAGGTGCCGGCCTGTTCGAGTGGATTCTGCGTCGCCAACACGAAAAATGGATCCGGCAGTATGTGCGTGACGCCGGCGTAGCTGACGGTGTGTTCCTGCATCGCTTCGAGCAATGCCGCCTGGGTTTTCGGCGGCGTGCGGTTGAGTTCGTCGGCCAATAATAAATTGGTGAACACCGGGCCTTGTTGGAATTTGAAATGGCGTTTTCCGGTGCCGTGGTCTTCTTCCAGGATTTCGGTGCCGAGAATATCGCTCGGCATCAAATCCGGCGTGAACTGGATGCGACGGAATTCGAGATCCATCGCCTGTCCGAGCGAACGAACAAGCAAAGTTTTACCCAGCCCTGGCACACCTTCCAGTAAACAGTGGCCGCCGGCCAGCAAGCCGATCAACAATTGCTCGATCACGTCTTCCTGCCCGACGATCGCATTGGCGATTGCGGATTTCAGGCTGCCCAGTTGCGACAGTCTTTCTTTGATTTCGGCTTCGTTGGTGTCCATTTCAATCATCCTTGGTGCGTATCTTCTGGATTGTAGGAGCCACGGAAGTGGCGATAGTGTTTTTCCGTGCAGTGTCCCGACTTCCGTCGGTCCTACAGCCCTAGTTGTTTAATGCGTACATCACGATATTTACCGCGAGCTTGGTATTGTCTTCGGCCAGAAAACGTTTGTTGCGCCAGTCGTAATCCCATTCGCAGCCGTAATCCTTATTGCTGTAAAGCACACCGAGACGACCGTTGATCTCGATGCCTTTCAGATAATCGTGCACGATATCGTCGCCCCAGCCATTCAATTCGAAGCCGGTGGTCGGCAATTCGTCAAAGGTGAAGAAGCTGCTGTAAAGCGGATGTTTCTTCGGCAGTTTTTTCAGCGCGTTTGCGCCGAAGATCGACGTCATCTGCGCCTCGAAGGATTTCGCGAACAAGCCGTCGATGTCGTGATTGCAGTCATCGACGAAAACGAAACCACCGTTACGCACGTAAGCCTCGAAATTGCGGCGCTCATCCGCATTGAACTCGACCAGCTTGTGGCCGGCCAGATAGCAGAAGGATGCCGTCCGCATTTTCGGGTCGGACAATGCAATCACGTGTTCCTTTGGATCTACCCGCAGCGTCGTGTAATCAATCAGCGAGGTAATGATATTGGCTGGCATGCGTTGATCAACATCCCAGTCGCCGGAGTCGTACATCAAACGGGTAAACCAGAAATCGTATTCGGGCGCGGCCGCTTTTGCATCGCGCAGCAATAATGGCGAGACCGCAATACCGGCGGCAGCCTGGCATATCAGTCGTAGGAATTGCTTGCGGTTCATGCGTAGGAGGGCCCTTGGGCCCGACCGGTATCAATATACGTAGGAGGGCCCTTGGGCCCGACGAGGTGTATATCGTCGCCCGCAAGCGGCCTCCTACATGAAAAAAAACAGGCGCACGCATGTTGCGCACGCCTGTGCATCACACCGCGTCCGACAGCGACGTAAACGTAAAGTCGCGCAGTTTCATCGGCGGAATCATCATCAGGAACGGCGATTCGTCGTCACCGACGCGAACCGGTTTGCCGAGTTCTTCGACATTGTTGAGCATGATGACCGGTGATTCGTTGAAGCGGAAATTCTTGATCGGATATTTGATCTCGCCATTTTCGATATAGAAAGTTCCGTCGCGGGTCAGGCCGGTCAGCAGCACGGTTTGCGGATCGACCATGCGGATATACCAGGTGCGCGTGACCAGAATACCTTTCGCGGTTCCCTTGACCAGATCCATCGTCGACTTGGTGCCGCCGGCCATGATCAGGTTGCCGGGCGAGCCTTTTGCTTCCTTGCCTTTTTGTTTTGCCCAGTAACGCGAATATTCCAGATACGAGACTTTGCCCTTGTCGATGATCGACATTTTTTCGCGCGGCAAACCTTCGCCATCCCAGGGCATCACCGGAACATCGGCATCCCAGGGATCGGAGTGCACGCTGACGCGCGGATCAAATACCTGTTCGCCGATTTTATTGCCGCCGCCTTTTTTGGTCAGGAAGCTGCGGCCTTCGTCGGCCTGGCGGGCATCGAAACCAAACATCATGAAAGAAATTAAACCTGCGGAAGCGGCCGGTTCCAGAATCACGGTGTACTTGCCGGGTTCCAGTGCTTTCGCATTGGCCGATCCTTTTGCCTTGCTGATCGCGGTGCGAATTTCGACATTGGCATCGAAATCCTTTACCGAGCCGGCGTTGCGTGCCACCCAACCCGAACCGGTGCCGTCTTCGGTGCGAACCGTGCAGGTGTAATCCAGACCGGTGGATTGCTGATAGGCAAAATTGCCATTGCTGTTGGCCGAGGCAAAAAAATTAGTGGTGTTGGAAAGAAAACCGGCAGCAATCAATTTGTCGTTCTTGCAGGGCGTGATCGAATCCGCCGCCACCTTGGCGCGATATTCCGGCGTGATGTCGGCGATGCTTTGATCGAAGGTTGGCGTTGCCTTGTAGCTTTGCTTGCCAATCGCCGGCATGAATTCGTCGTTTTCCGGCGCAAGACGCGCCAGTTCTTCGGCACGACGGACCACGCGTTCAAGCGATTCGTCATCGAATTCATTGATGGTGGCGATGCCGACGCGCTTGCCGAATGCGACCTGCACGCCGAGTTCGCAATCACTGACGATGCCGCTGGTCGAAACATTGTTCAATGCAAAACGAATATTGCCGTTGACGCCGCCACCCAGAGTGGCGGTGCATTCGTCGGCTTTTGAAAGCTTGATGACTTTGTCGAGAATCGCTTTGGCTTCTTGTTCGGTATAAATGCTCATTTTCTAGCTCCTGAGTTTCTGCGATCAGCCGAGTGAACGGGCGGTGCTGATGACATTGATGCCATCGAAACGCGCCGTACTCGAACCATGCGACACAGCCGAGACTTGTCCGGGCTGACCCTTGCCATCGAAGAAGGAACCGCCGAAGCGGTAATCGCTTTCATCGCAAATTCCCGAACAGGCATTCCAGAATTCCGGTGTACGGATTTGATACGCCACGTCTTCCAGCATGCCGGCAATCTGGCCATTCTTGATTTCATAGAACAATTGACCGCCAAACTGCGCGTTGTAGCGTTGCTGGTCGATCGAGAACGAGCCGTCGCCGATGATGTAGATGCCTTTTTCGACGCCCTTGATCATGTCGGCAACGCTTTTCTTTTCCTTGCCCGGTGCCAGCGACACGTTCGCCATGCGCTGGAACTGCACGCTGGACCAGGAATCGGCATAGCAGCAGCCGTTGGATTCGGTGCCGCCGATGATGTGCACCTGGTCGCGGATGGCCTGATAGTTGACGAGTGTGCCGTCCTTGATCAAATCCCAGCGTTTGGTTTTCACGCCTTCATCGTCGTAGGCGACATTGCCAAGCGTATTGCTCTGCGTCTTGTCGGCAAAAATCGTGACCTTGTCGCTACCGTATTTGAATTTGTCTTTCAGTTTGTCGAGCGTGGCGAAACTGGTGCCGGCGTAGTTGGCTTCATAGCCGAGTACGCGATCGAGTTCGAGCGGATGGCCGACCGATTCGTGAATCGTCAGCCAGGTGTGGCTTGGATCGAGTACCAGATCGTATTTGCCCGGTTTGACCGATGGCGCTTTCAATTTTGCCAGCGCCTGTTTGGCCGCCTGAGTGGCGTCTTCGGTCATATTGTAGGAATCGTTGTAGCCGATCAGTCCGTTTGGCAGGATCAGCTTGCGATTGCCTTCCAGATATTCGTAGCCCATGCCCATCGGTGCCGACAGACTGTCGCGGCTGCGGAATTTACCGGACGCCTTGTCGATTGCGGTCACGGTGAAGGTCGGCCAGATGCGGTGTACGTCCTGGTCGATATAGGAACCGTCGGTGGAAGCAAAATATTTCTGCTCGTTCACCACGAACAGCATGGAATTGACGAAGTTCGCACCGGCGGCCATCGCCGCGGCGTTGACGCCCAGCAGCAAATCGGCTTTTTCCTTGATCGGCACTTCCATCGCGTTTTTCTTGATCGGCGTTGCCCAGGAAACTTCACCTGCGCCTTTCACCGGAGCCAGTTGCACCGGCTGTGTTTGCGCGGTCGAGTTTGCTTTCGCAATCGCGACCGCCTGCTTTGCGGCGGTCGCGATACCGGCATTGCTCAGATCGCTGGTAGCCGCGAAACCCCAGGTGCCGTTGGCGATCACGCGAATACCCGCGCCGATGGATTCGGTGTTGACGACGTTTTGCACCTTGTTTTCACGGGTGATCACGAATTGCCGCAGATAGCGGCCGATGCGGACATCGCAATAAGTGGCGCCGGCACCGGTCGCGGCATTGAGCGCGATATCGGCCAGCACTTTCTTGCGACCAACATCCATTTTAGTGAGAAGCACTTCGGCAGCTACCGCATTGCCGAAACCGGGAATCATCAAGCCGCTCAGGCCAATGCCTGATACAGCCAGGAAATTACGTCTATCCATCACATTACTCCACCGATGTTGACCAAACTGGCACGAGCCACTCATCGCGAAAATCACAATGAGACAAGCTTTCGATGGTGCTGCTAGAGCACTAGCCCGTCAAGAGTGACCAATGGCATACAAGCGCGTTCAGTAAATGTGTTTTGTGGCGGAAAATTTGATGTTGCTGCATTGCGACCATGCGATTCGATTCAGCCGGCCGCGAGTTCCACCCGATTGCGGCCATTGTTTTTCGCGCGGTAAAGCGCGGCATCGGCAGCGGCCAATAAGGGATCGGTGGAGTGTGCGTTCAAATCGCGGTTGCAGGCGATACCGATGCTGGTACTGATATTGATGCTTTGATTTTCGAACAGCACCGGTGTCGCGACGATCGCCTGCCTGACTTTTTCGGCGATGGCCATCGCGTCGGCATGGCTTATCTGTTCAAACAGCAGGATGAATTCTTCGCCGCCCCAGCGACCGATGGCGGTATTGGCGGGCAATGTTGCAGTAAGACGTGCAGCGACTTCACGCAAGACCGCGTCGCCGGCCAGATGGCCATGCTTGTCGTTGATCTGTTTGAAAAAATCCAGATCCAGCAATTGCACGCATAATCCACGCCGTTGTTCGCTGCCTTTTGCGAGGCATTGCTCCATGCGCTTGGTCAAGGCGTGCCGGTTGCCCAGTCCGGTCAATGCATCGGTGTGGGCAACACGTTCCAGTGCGGCGGAACTGTCGATCAAACTGGTATGCATCTTCGCGAGTTTGTCGCGGCTGGCGCTGATCTCGGCTTCACTGCGTTTTACGCTGAGGTAGCGCCAGTAGAGCAAACCCGCGATCACCAGCAACACCGCCAGGCCGACAATCAATGCCATTCCCAGCAAACGTTGCCGGCTTAGCGTAAGCGCCTGCACGGCATTGTCGCGTTCGAGCATGGCGCGTTCGGCTTCGCTGCGTTCGCGTTCGAGTTTGCCTTCGAGTGCTGAAATTTTCCGTGCCGCCATGTCGATCGACAATTCCTTGTCGAGTGCCTGGTGCGCCTTCCGCGTGATGTAGGCATTGGCGGCATCGCCGACTTTCAATTGCTGTTCCGCAAGCAAATCGAGTACAGCGCGTTCAAGAATGCGGTCGCCGATTTTGCGGACATTGACCAGGGTGGTCTCGGCTTCCTTCAACGCTTTTTCCGATTGTCCACGCGCCGCCGACACTTTTGCCTGCGTGAAAAGCAGCAGCGTCTGGTCGCGCACCCCGACATCGTTGAAGGATTCGAAACCGAGTTTCGTCCAGTAATCGGCATCGTCGATTTTTCCCTGCGCCAGTTTCAGCTCCGCCATGCGGGCAAAAGAATTGACGCGGTTCGGCGGGCTGCCGGAGAGTTTGGATAGCCTGACTGCCTGCTCGGCGTGGTACTCGGCTTCCGACATGCGGTCGAGCAAGGTCAGTGATTTGGATAGTTCGCCGTGTAGCGTAATTGCTTCGCGGACATTGCGTTCTTCGACATAAGCCAGCGCTTCCAGCAAGGATTGGCTGCCAAGTTCTTCGTCATCGAGATTGCGGTACAGCACGCCGAGCATGCGCAGGCCGCGTGCGGTTTCGCCGCGATCACCTGCCTTGCGCGACAACTCCAGGGCTTCGGTATGGGCAACCACGGCATCGGAAAATTTCCCGGTGCGGCCGTGAATCACGCCGATCGAATTAAGTTCGCGCGCCATATTGGTGGCGTCTTTCTGCTTTCGATATATCGCCAGCGATTGTTGAAAAAAATCCAGCGAAGAATCGAAGTGACCCAGCTTGCGTTCGAGCACGCCGCGTTGATCCAGCCATTGCGCGCGCCATTGCGGATTGGCGTCGCCGTTCGCATCCACCATGGCCTTCATTTCTTTCAGCACGGCATCGGTTTCGTCCGAACGCCCGCGATTTACCAGAATGGTGCTGCGTATGCTCAGCGCAAGGAATTTCAGATCGGTCAATTTGAGTGCGTCCGCTTCGCGTTGCGTCTGGTCCAGCATGGCGAGTGCGACGTCGGCATTTTCCAGATCGTTTTCGAATTCAGCCAATGCCAACGCAGCCCAGGCCCTGTGTTTCGGGTCCTTGGTCGTGTCGCGCAATTTAATGGCTTGCAGTCGCAGGTCGGCTGCAGAGCGGGCCTGGCTGGCTCGCAATGCGGCAATGTCGGCGGGTTCGGAGGTAGCGGTTGCCGCGAATGCATGTGCAGGCAATAAGTTGAGCAGCAGCAAGCCAAAACACAAACACAACGTCCGTATCAGGGCTGACTTTCCAGAGCCGAGAAGAAAGCGTGTTTTCATGGCACCCCATACTGACAACGGAAGTCCATTGTACTGTCGAACATAATGCCACAGCCCTTGTTGGCATCAAGTATTGGCGGGCTTTTTGTCACGACTGTTTACATGGATGCCGGGCAAGAAAAATGGCGGGAGATTGCGATGCTGGATGCATCGGTTTCTCTCGCCATTTTTTGTGATGCAAATCTCGATAAGCGCGCACGCTTATCGAGATTGATTGCATTGTTACGGGATTTGCAGAGGTGGGACGATGGTGGCCGGAATGCCGACATCGGTGGAATTGATTGCAGTCAGTAACCAGCCATTTGCCGCCGTAGCCGAGCTTGTTCCGCAGTTATTGGGAGCCAGGTTATCAATCGAATTTTTCGTGAACAGGCCGGTTGCCGAGACTGCTTCGAAATTCGAATTGAAACTGGCGATTTTGTAAAACTGCCCTGATGAAGCGCGGATCACGGTTTTGCCGTACATTTTCAATCCCGCCGTGCCGCCGGCATTCAATGCAGCGGTGGCACCCGTGCAATCGGTACTGGCGAAGTAGGTTTGACGGTTCGCGACCTGGCCATTCCAGAAAACCTCGAATATGTAGCCGCCCGAATTCAATACCGTTACGCCAGTATTGGTGACGCCAACCAAAGTGCCAATGACGACACCATTCGCATCGCGCACCCGTGCGCCCGTTCCCGCAGCACCTGCCGGTCCGGTGGCACCTGTTGCACCGGTCGCGCCAGTTGCGCCGGCCGGACCAGTAGCACCCGTTGCGCCAGCGGCACCCGGAACACCTTGCAGACCTTGAGCGCCGGTCGCACCTGTTGCTCCGGTAGGGCCTGCTGGACCCGTTGCGCCGGCCGGGCCGGTATTACCCGTCAGGCCAGTCGGGCCTTGAGCACCGGTTGCACCGGTTGGGCCTTGCGGACCCATCGGGCCCATCGGTCCAGCGGGACCCATCACACCCATCGGGCCAGTCGCTCCGGGCGGACCCATTGACCCGGGAATACCTTGCGGACCTGGTGCTCCAGCTACGCCTGCGGGGCCGGTAGCGCCAGCAGGGCCGGTCGGACCTTGTGGGCCAGTCGCTCCGGTTGCACCGGTTGGGCCAGCAGGACCCACGCCACCCAAAGTCAGGTTGTAGCGGGTGTCGTAATAGCGGGTTGCCGGTGGATAGTTGGTCGAAACGGTCAGCGCGTAATCACCTGCCGGTGGCAAGCCGCCCGGAAAGGTGCAAACGATGACTGAGGTGCTGCTGCCTTGGGCGCAGAAGTTTTTGATGTCGCCAGGCAGGCCGACCTCACCAAGGTTGATCTTGACGGTTGAATTACGCAGCAATGCTGCGCCGGAAATAAAAAAACGATTATTTGGATTGTCGACAAAGACGGCGTCAATGCGCGGAACTTCCTGCGCAAATACCGATGATGCCGCCAGTAAAAAGAGTGAACCCGTAACGCCTGCGCGGACATGTCTCGCGTGTTTTTTGAGATTGATCATTAATTGGCCCCTGTGGCTTGCCGATAAACAGCGAATCCCGATATCGGTTCGCCGACAGCCCAAGTGTTGAGCCGAGCCGCGATAATGTCAGCTAGTCGTGACATTAACTAGTGCGTCAGCGCACATTTCGGCCAAGAATAATTATTTCATGTCTATTGTCCTGTTTCCTTGGGGAAATTCGTTTCCGAGATTGACAGGCCCCCAAGACTTCTGTAATTTCTATACAGAACGTACTGTATAGAAACCATCATGGCCCGACCGCCCGCCTCCAAAGAGAAAATCCTGCAAGCCGCCGAGCGCATCGTTCAGCAGCAAGGCGCGGGCAATCTCACCTATGACCAGCTGGTCAAGGAAAGCGGCGTCACTCGTGGCGGCATCACCTATCACTTCCCGACCAAGGATTTGCTGTTGCGAGCCTTGATGGAGCGCGACATGCTGCAGTGGGAGATGATGGAAAAGAACCTGCGCCCGAAGCTCGATAACGCCGATGCGGCAGACCTAATCGGATGCCTGCGGGCGATGACCCGCACCAGTGACGAGCAAAGACGTTTTGTCGCCGGCATGATGAGCGCGCTCACGCACGATCAGGAATTGCTTGAACCGGTTCGTGAACTGAACCGCCAGCGTTACGGCATGCAAAAAGGCACGCCGAAAGAAGTCAACATCATGATTCTTGAATTGGCCGCAGCCGGTCTGTTCTGGCAGGACATTACGCGTTGCCACGTAATGCCCGAAGCGATGCGTAAAAAAGTGATTGCACGGATCGAAGCACTCGCCAAGGAGTGGACGAAATGAGCGCACGAATTGACGTACGGCATTCGCAACGGAATTTCCGGGGCATAAAACACACAGGAAAAACCGGCGAAGACCGGTTCTTTCCGATCAGTTAATCCACACACTCCCGCGACAGCGGGAATTCTTTTTTGAACTTTGGGGCTGGGTATGCGCAAGAATAAATTAATCATCGCGGTTTCACTTTCACTTTTAAGCGCAGCCTTGCTGAGCGCCTGCAGCGGCGGTGGCGAACAGGCATTCCCGGCACCCCAGGTCAATGTCGCCCAGGTTGTGCAGAAGAAAGTGCAGCTCTGGGACGAATTCAGCGGACGCATCGAGGCGGTGGATACCGTCGAATTACGGCCACGCGTTTCAGGCTATCTGGCGGCCGTGCATTTCAACGAGGGTAGCGAAGTAAAACGCGGCCAACTGTTGTTTTCGATTGATGACCGCGAATATCGCGCCGCCGTCGAAAGTGCACGTGCGAATCTGGCGCGCGCACTTAGTCGTGTTGCATTGGCGCGCACCGAACTTGCCCGCAGCGAACGTCTGATTAAAGAGCAGGCCACTTCGCAGGGCGAACTGGACCAGCGTCGCGGCGAACTGCAGCAGGCACAGGCAGATGCCGGTTCGATGCAGGCAGCGGTCACGCAGGCCGAATTGAATTTAAGTTTTAC
>Ga0208628_1000697_pt1 | contig 14636 bp, 14 predicted proteins | sample LakWasMet16_LOW5_2_FD_183864 | JGI IMG/M metagenome (GOLD analysis project Ga0208628, IMG submission 183864) | Freshwater sediment methanotrophic microbial communities from Lake Washington under simulated oxygen tension - Sediment Metagenome... | ecosystem: Environmental > Aquatic > Freshwater >... | reverse complement strand
TTAAAGCTAGAGGCGATGGTATTTTAAATATGAAAATTGATAGTAGAGGCAAATTTGATATGTTTGGTGATTATGTTCTCTCTACTGGAGATTATTTATTTACGCTTGAAAATTTTGTGACTAAAAAGTTTGAAATTCAAAAGGGTAGTTCAATAAAATGGAATGGAAATGTTTACAAAGCTAATATTGACATTGTAGCTAATTATAAGCAGAGGGCATCAATTAAACCTCTGTTTCCAAATGATTCGGTAAATAATTACAATAAACGATTTCCTGTAGATTGTAAGTTGTATATGAAAGATAAATTAACGTCTCCTGATATAACATTTGGAATTGAATTGCCAACCATTGATGAAAATACTCGTTCTGCAATTAAGAGTTTATTAAATGACGAGAATGAATTAAATAGACAAGTCTTTTCTTTATTATTATTACGAAGTTTTGTAACACCACTTTCTGTTGCCGGGTCTGGAGGTATTAGTGCGGGTGGTGCAGCAGCTGCTACAGGTTCTGAGATGTTAAGTAACAAAATGAGTAATTGGTTAAATGGGATTACTAAAGATGTTGATATAGGTGTAAATTACAGGCCTGGCGGAACTTTAAGTAGCGATGAGCTAGACTTGGCATTATCAAAACAATTATTTAATAATCGATTAACGATAGATGGAAATTTTGGAGTTGCAAATAATAATACAACTAGTAGTACAACAACTACTAAAAATAATAATACTAGTAATTTAATTGGGGATGTAACTTTAGAATATAAATTATCTGAGTCTGGAAAATATAGAGTCAAAGGATTCAACAGAAGCAACGATAATACCGAAATAGCTACAAGTGGTGGACCATTTACACAGGGCGTTGGTATTTTTTATCGAGAGGAATATGAAAGTTTGAGTGAGTTATATAGAAGGTATATAAGCAAACTCAAACGAAACAAAACAAAAAAATAGTTTTACTCACCGCAACTTTTTCCATCACATGCCGAAGTATCTGAACACGAAGATGTTTCTTCAGGTGTTCCACATTCAGATTGTGTACATTCAACTACGCTAGTTGCAGCTTGGTATTTTGTATATTCAAAATAACTTAAAAATCCAATACTTAATATTAAACCAATCCAAAATACGGCTTTCGTAATTTTTGTTTTACGTTTTTCTTTATCTGTTGGCCCGCATTCGCAAGAATTCCCTGTAGCGCAACTATTAAATTTAGGAAGCACATATAACGAATAATAAGAAATAGTAAATGAAACAGCGCTAATAGCAATTAGTAAAGGCTCCAAAGCACTTACTAAAGGAGAACTTGCTATCGTTGCCGATGAAACACCAAATAGTGAGGCGATTGGACTTGCACATACTCCAACACAAGCGCCGCTTTTTCAACAAGATAATAAGATAGGTGCAGCAGAAGTTAAACCTCCAGTAATGCTTGTCCAAATTGATTTTTTAGTTTCCATTATTTGTATTTTAAATAGTTGTTGTATAATATTTTTTTCTAAACCAAAAGGCTAGTTTTACTAATGCAATTAAGGCTGGCACTTCTACTAATGGACCAATAACTCCTGCAAAGGCTTGTCCGCTATTAATGCCAAATACACCAATAGCTACAGCAATAGCTAATTCAAAATTATTTCCAGTGGCTGTAAAAGATAAGGCGGCGTTAGTTGAATAGTCAGCTCCTAATTTTTTAGCAAATAAAAATGTAATGACAAACATCACTGCAAAGTATATGACTAATGGAATTGCTATTCTAATTACATCTAATGGAATTTGCACAATCAATTCACCTTTTAAACTAAACATTAAAACAATTGTAAATAGTAATGCTACAAGTGTAATAGGAGATATAGCTGGAATGAATTTTTGTTGATACCATTCTTCTCCTTTTATTTTTATTAAACTATATCTGCTAACTATGCCAGCAATAAAAGGTATTCCTAAATAAATAAAAACACTTTCTGCTATTTGAGACATACTGATTGATATATCAAAACTTTTCATTCCAAATAATACAGGTACTTTGGTTAAATAAAAATAAGAGTAAGCAGAGTATAATAATACTTGTAGTAAACTGTTTAAGCCTACTAAACCAGCAATGTATTCTCTATTTCCTTCAGCTAATTCATTCCAAACAATTACCATCGCTATACATGGAGCTATTCCTATCAATATTAATCCCGTCATATATTCGGGATAATCTTTCAAGAAAATATAGGATAATAAAAACATAAAAAATGGTGCAATCACCCATGTGATGAATAACGACATTACTACAAGCTTTACATTTTTAAATACTTGAGGAATTTTTTCGTATCGTACTTTGGCTAAAGGAGGATACATCATTAATATCAATCCAATGGCTAAAGGAATATTTGTTGTGCCGCTAGACATTGAATTGATAAATGTAGCAGTGGAAGGAATAAAATATCCCACAGCTACTCCAATTAACATGGCAGAAAAAATCCACACCGTTAAATATCTATCTAAAAAGCTTAATTTTTTTCTGTTTGCTGCAGGAACACAGTTTGTATTTGACATATTATCTTAATTTATTTTCGAAAAAACATAAAAGGTTTCTAATGCAATTTGTTTGCAACGTTCATCATATTTAGAATCTTGTAAAGGTGTATTATCAAATGCTTTTGGATCGTCATAAGTTGTTCCAATTCTTAATTCTACTCCTGGAATAAAAGGGCAATTCTCTTCGGCATCACTGCAAGTCATAATCGCTGCAAATTCATGTTTAGGATTCACATCATCATTATAAACCTTCGAATAACACTCAATTGGTTTTTCGGTTTCATTAAAGTATAAATGATAAATTGGATTTGTAGTCTCAGTTGTTTTTTTTACATCAAAGCCCATTCGTTTAATAGCATTAATAGCATTGATATTAAAAGCAGTGGCTTCAGTACCTCCTGAAAAAGTTTGAACATTATTGACATGATAATAATGTGCTGCTACTTTCGCCCATATTTGCCCGAAATGACTTCTGCGCGAATTATGTGTGCAAACGTAAACTAACTGTATAGTTTTATTGTCTTGTTTTTTTTGTTGGATGTATTGAGATATTTTCTCTAATAAAATTTTTCTTTCTGGTTTAATAGAAGAAAAATTGTTTACCAAATTATCACAGTAGGCTTTAATGCTAGTAATCATGTTTGAAATTATTAGCAGCATTTGCCGCCTGGTGTACAAGAGCTTTGGTTATTAGATAAGTCTACTAAATTTACTTTTAATTTTTCGGTAGGAATTCCGCATTTATCCTGAGCTAAGCAATTTGTTTGAGTCGAAGTTAATGTAAAGTCTTTGCCATTAAATTCTAATCCGTATTTGCCAATAGTATCGCTTTGATATTCTACTTCTATTTCAGCATCTTCTAATCCTAAAACTTTTTCAGATAAAGCAATGATGTCATTTAATTTTTTTGGGGCTAAGCGATGATCAAAATCATTAGCTTCCCATAATTGAAAATTAACTACTTTTTCATTTCTCACAGTTCCACCGCAATCAATAAAGTTTTTGGTTACTTGTCCAACTTCCGTTACATGAAAATGTTGTGGAACAACCGTTCCATTAGGCAATACAAAATTTAAGTCTGTAACTGTACTTAATTGTTTTTTGAATTCTGATAGTTTCATGATGTTTTGTTTTTAGTTTTTTTTATCGTTATTTTACGATGTATTTAATTAATTTTTTTTAGCAGCATTTAGTTTTTGAAGTATACGAAGTAAATAAAGAATTGATATATTCTTTAGCTATTTCCCATTCTTTATCATCTATGCAATAACAAATTTTAGCACCATCAATATCGCCCTTAATTAGCCCTGCTTCTTTTAATTCTTTTAAATGTTGGGACACCGTACTTTGAGATAATGGTAATTCATCTACAATGTCTCCGCAAATGCAAGATTGCTTCTTAATTAATAATTGTAAAATGGCTACACGGGCTGGATGAGCTAATGCTTTAGCGTATTTAGATATTTTATTATCCTTTACTGTAAATTCTTCTGATTTTGTGATTCCCATATTAATCGTAAAATTACGATTAATATTTTACTTGCCAAAAAAATTATTGAACATCAATAATAAATTGTTTTACAGCTGCAGTATCTCGGTATTTTATTAAAGCGAAGTTAAGAGTTGCTTTCCCTTTTTCTAAAGTTCTAAAATTAAAATCTACTCCTTTTTCATTTCCTCTAAAAACAGATCCATAATAATCTAGAACTTTACTATCATAATTGCTATTTATTTGCCACATATAACCAGTAGTGTGGTTTTCAGGCAAACTAATTCTAAATTTCTCTCCAATATTGATTGAGTTTTCTAAAGGCGCTTCTTTTGCAGCTTGTTGATAGGAACAACTCCAAAGAACTAATAGGGTTAAAAAGGCAAATATGTAAGTTTTCATATGTCAAATATAACCCACTTGATTTTCATTTTCTTAATTTTACATATTTTAACAGCTAAAAAAGTTGTAAATTTATGTTGGCACGGGATTTGAAATTACTATACCAAACGTACTAAAATGAAAACTATTAAACATATTGCAATTATCTCATCTGCTGTTATGGCTACTGTGGCTTTATGTTCTGCGGGTTACTATATCTCAGCTGAAGAAAAATTAGACCAAATTATTCCTACTGAAGTTCCTAAAAAAGAATTGCCAATTCAAACTAACGAGGCATTTAAAGAAGGTGAAATTTTATCCTATCGCTTGCATTATGGTGTGATGGATGCAGGAGTTATTTTAATGGAAGTAAAGCCAGAGGTTATTGAAGTAGCTGGTAGAAAAGTGTATCATATTGTAGGTAACGGATATTCGAAAGGAACGTTTGATTGGTTTTTTAAAGTTCGCGATAGATATGAAACGTTTATAGATAAAGATGCCTTATTACCTTGGATGTTTGTTCGCAGGGTATATGAAGGAGGAACAACCATTAACCAAGACTATACATTTAACCATTATACAAACAAAGTGGATGTTGGTGGTGGCGAAAAAGTGGAGATTCCTGCAGGAACTCAAGATATGATTTCTTCATTTTACTCAGCTAGAAACATAGATTTAACAAATGCAAAGGAAGGCGATATATTTACTATTAACAGTATTGTAGATAAAGAAATTTGGCCTTTAAAAATTAGATTTGTGGGAAGAGAAAAAATCACTTGCGACATTGGAACCTTTAATTGTGTAAAATTCAGGCCAATTGTTCAAAAGGGTCGTATTTTTAAACGCGAAGACGATTTAAACGTTTGGTTAACAGACGATAAAAACCACGTTCCATTAAGGGCTCAAGTAAAGTTAGTTGTTGGTTCTATTAAGTTAGATATTGTTTCTGTAAAAAACTTAGCTAATCCAACTTCAGAGGTAAAGTAATTATAAGATATTAAAATTTTAAAAGGATATTGTGTAAATCAATATCCTTTTTCTATTTTTAGCCTTATGGAATTGAAAAAAGAAATTATCGACCGAGTTCATCAATTGGAAGAAAAATATAGCCTAATGGGCCAAAGTTTAGATAGTTATTTAGATGGATTATTATTGTCTAACTATTTAACCTATTGGGATTATATTCAGCTTGATACTTTACTAACTCTACAAAATCCTAAAACTGATTTTCCTGATGAAAAAATATTCATCATGTATCATCAAATTACAGAATTGTATTTCAAACTTTCGCTTCATGAAATGGAGCAAATTGCTAATAATGGAAAAAATATTCAATCTAATGGACATGATAAAGGTTGGAAAGAAACGTTAGATGTGAATTTTTTTGCTGAACGTATAACACGTATCAACCGTTATTTCGAATCATTAACCAAATCGTTTGAAATTATGGTGGATGGTATGGAAAAAGAACAGTTTTTACGTTATCGTATGGCCTTACTTCCTGCTAGTGGTTTTCAAAGTGCTCAGTATCGCAAAATTGAAATTTGCGCAACCGATTTTTTTAATTTAGTGGATAAAGATGTTCGACCAAGTTTAGTTGGTAAAAATCCTTCTATTGAAGAAATGTTTCAAAATATTTATTGGAACAAAGGTGCGACCGAATTAGCTACTGGTAAAAAAACATTAACATTGAATCAGTTTGAGAAAAAATACGGAGCAGAGTTTATTGCCTTAGCCAAAGAATATCAACCTAAAAATATGTGGGCTAAGTATAAATCATTGTCAGCTCACGATCAACAAAATCCAAAACTAATTAATGCTTTAAAAGAATTAGATGTAAATGTAAACATCAATTGGCCATTAATGCATTATAAAAGTGCAGTTAAATATTTACAACAAAATACAGAAGACATTGCTGCTACTGGTGGAACTAATTGGCAAAAATATTTACCTCCACGTTTCCAAAAACGTATTTTTTACCCAGAATTATGGACTGAGCAAGAACATGAGGATTGGGGAAAGGGTTGGGTAGAAACCAATGTGTTTAGAATGGGTAAATAATTGCACAATAAAGCTTATTTTTAGGCGTTTATAATCATATTGAAAAAAATAATTACATATTTCCTCGTTATTCTTAGTTCTGGCATTTTTGCTCAAATTGGTGGCATGAAAACGTTTAGCTTTTTAAGCCTACCAGTTCCTGCTCGTTCTAATGCATTAGGCGGAGCTTCTATTGCTATTTGGGATAAAGATGTCAATCTTGGATATAGTAATCCTGCTTTATTAAGTCCAAGTACTTCTAATCAATTATCACTGAATTATGTCAACTTTGTTTCGGATGTAAATTATGGTAATTTTTTATATGCCAAGCAATTCAAAAAGTATGGAACATTTGGAGTTGGTTTGCAATATTTTAATTATGGTAAGTTTGATGGAAGAGATGAATATAATATTGAAACAGGATCTTTTAAAGCAGCAGATTACTCTTTAAATCTTTCGTTTGCAAAAACATTAAATAAGGATAGTACTTTGTCTTTAGGAGTCGCATTAAAAACTATCTATTCTTATTATGATATTTATTACTCATTAGGAAATGCTATTGATGTTGGATTAACATACCATAATAAAAAACAGTTTACCGTTTCTTTACTAGCTAAAAATTATGGAAAACAATGGATGCCTTATTTCGAAAATGGTCCAAAAGAAAATATGCCAAGTGATTTACAAATTGGAATAAGTAAAAAGATTTCAAAGGCACCTTTTAGAATTATCGCACAGTATGATCAATTATTGAAATGGGATTTGACTTATGTAGATCCACAAGAAGCCTCAAAAGATATTGACCCGTTTACTAATAAGCCTGTTGTGAAAACTGAAAAACAAAAAAGAAACGAAAAAATTGGCGATTGGTTTGATAAATTAGGGCGACATTTAACAATAGGAACTGAGGTATTAATAGGTAAAAACTTTAGTCTAAGATTAGCTTATAATTTCAAAAAAGGAAAAGAAATGTCCTTACCTGATGTGAAAAAAGCGAATGGTTTATCTGCTGGTTTTGGATTTAAGGTGTATAAATTTCATTTTGATTATGCTTATTCTAAATATGCTGCAAACGGCAATTCTCATACAATAGGTATTATGACTAATTTAAACTATTTCAAAAAGTAGTTAATAATATTGAATTACCTTGAACTCTCATTTTATTGCCGTAAATTTATAGCCAGATAGTTTATTGACTATCTGTGCAACTTAAACTATTATTTGTTATGAGAAATTTCAATGTTCGTGTATATGGTATTTTGATACATGAAGATCGACTTTTAGTATCAGATGAACACATAAAAGGTATGAATATTACCAAATTACCTGGCGGAGGCTTAGAGTTTGGAGAGGGCACAGTAGATTGTGTTATCAGGGAGTTTAAAGAAGAGTTAGATTTGGATATAGAAGTTGAGAATCATTTTTATACAACGGATTTTTTCGTTAACTCGGCGTTTAGTGTTAATAATCAGGTGATTAGCATTTATTATACTGTAAGGCCTAAAACTGAGTTTAATCCATTAAATTCTGGATTTAAAATTTCCACAAAGCCTTTTGATTTTGATAAAAAAAAGGATGGTGCTCAAACAATGCGTTGGATTGAGCTCAATAAAATATCAGAAAACGATTTTACGTTTATTATTGATAAAAGAATAGGGGAAATGCTAAATAATAGCTGGAAACAATTATTTTAAATCTAATTCCAACTCTGGTTCATTTACACCTTCGTTTAAATTAGTGACCGCTTTAATAGTTTGTAATTCTTCCGCTTTTACTTTCTTTTTCTTCTTTTTCACAATTGTAGGAGCCGTTTCCTTTTTTACTTCGCTTGTTGGTTGAATTTTTTCTTTTGGAGCAGACTCAACAATTTTTATAGGCTCTAATTGTTTTGTTTCAACTGCAGGCAATGATGTTGTAAATGTAGGTGTTGTATTTATTGAAGGCGTAGATGCAACAACCGTTTTTATAGGATTTACTTTTACTTCCGTTGGCTTAATAACTTTAGCAGTTTTTACGTCTGGTTTTTTGAAATTTTCGGGATTTGCAACTAAAGGAATTTCTTTATCAATGCTTTCTTTTTTCTTAAAATCAACAAAACTAAAAAGCATAGCAGATAAACCGCCAATTAAAATGATAAATAAAACAGGTACTATTATCGAACGACTAATACTTAAATTGAATTTAGGAATATAATTGCCAATTTGAACAGAAGATGATTTACAGCCAGAGGTTGGCTCTATTGATTCAAATTTATCCCATAACGCCTCGTTGTAATTCGTTTCGGCATCCTGCATCAAAATTCTAATTTGACGTTCATCTAATTCGTAACTAAACTGGCTGCTCATCGTTACTTAATTTTAAATTTCGTTCAATTGTTTTTTGTAAATTAAATCTTGCCTTTTCTAAATTAGCCTTCATACTTTGTTCGCTGCTATCTAATAATTCGGAGGCTTGAGCTAAAGAATAATTATCTATCACATGCAAATTAAATATTAATCGTTGTGATGGAACTAAAGTTTGAATGGATTTTAATAATATATCTTGATCTACGTTGTTTACATCAATAAACTTACTATCCAAAAATAAATCATAGGTTTTTTCCTTGTGCTCAACTGCTTTTACAGTACTAGCCACATAATACTCATTTCGGATGCCTTTTATGTATTTCACTACAAAAAAAATGAACTCATTTTTAATGAATTCATCTAGGGTAATGCTATGTTGAGATTTAAATTGGCTTAAATTTGAAAAAACACAAGCGAAGCCGTTTAGTAATACTTGTTCAGCTTGAGTAGTGTTTTTCGAATATCGGGCTGCTATAAAGTGTAATTTACTACAATAGGTCTCAAACAGCTGCTTTTTAGCTGTTTTGTCGTTTTTAAGGCATGCCGATATAAGTTCAGCTTGAGACATAAATTAGGTTTCTGGCTACTTTATACACAATTAATGAACAAATAGTTACGTTTTATTGAAATAATTTCACTTTATCGGTGTAGTTAACTGGAAATTTCTTTTTCAAATAAAATTTTCCAGCTTTTAATTCCCCTTTTACCTCAATTTTCCCCAGATTATCCAAATTTAAAAGTCTCAGAGCATCCAAGGGATTCATATCAGAAATTTTAGAGTTTAACTTAAAAGTATACACTTTTTCAGCTTTTCCATCTATATGAACTCGTTTATCTAATTTAGCCTTCCCTAATCTAATACCACTAAAAATAACCTCAAATTCTGATGGATAAATTGAAAAACCCGAGTTGTTAGGATTGTTAATTTTTACATTGACTTCAGCCTCAATTTTTTCGGTAGTAATTTTATTCATGTAAAAACTATCCACATTGGTTACAGTGATTTCTTTAAACTCTTTACATGATATAAAGAAGATAGACACGAGTATGATAAAAAGATTAAGTCTCATTTTGTAAGGTTATAATTCAATTTTAATAATAAGTTACAAATTAACTAAAATGCTTTTTATGAAGAGGGTTTTTATAATATTTTATGTTTTTTAATTTAAGAATAGTTACCTTCGAAAGGTATGCTTCCAATTGCTCAAAATAAATTTATTGTTTATAAATCCTCAGCAGGAAGCGGAAAAACCTTTACGTTGGTTAAAGAATATTTAAAGATTGCTTTAGTCGATAAACATAATTTGACAAAAGCCTACAAAGGTATTTTAGCCATTACATTTACTAATAAAGCAGCTTCTGAAATGAAGTGGCGAATTGTTAAAGCTCTTAAAGAAATTAGTTTAGAAAGTAATGATATGCTTAGTACTTTAATAGCAAAGGAATTATCTATATCAAAAGAAAATTTAAAAGAAAGAGCAGAGGTTGTATTAACTGATATTTTACATAATTACTCTGATTTTTCGATTGGAACCATTGATAGTTTTACGCATCGCATTATTAGAACTTTTGCCTTGGATTTGAAGTTGCCTATTAATTTTCAAATAGAAACCGATTCGGATGCCGTATTTAAAAAAGTAATTTCTACGTTGATTAATAATTTAGGGAAGGATAAATTAATTACCGATTATTTAGTTCAGTTTTCGATAGCACAAATTGAAGACAATAAAAATTGGGATCCTGAGCAAACATTGATTGATTTTATTAAAGAAATTAATAAAGAAGGCGTTGGCGATTTAATCAATCAACTCAATCAATTTGATATTGCTGATTTTGATAGAATTAAAAAACAACTTAAATCAATCACAAAAGAGTACGATGCATTTTTAAAATCTCAAGGCGAAAAAGCTTTAAAGTTGATTCATGAAAAGCAATTAACGGCTAGTGCTTTTGCGAGTGGCGGTTCTGGCATTTATAATTTTTATGTAAAGCTCGCTAATTTAAAAGAAACATCAGAAAAGGAATTGTTTGGTGCTAATGTGGTAAAGACATTAGATAATGATAAATGGCATGGCGGCAAAGCAACAGTTGATGAAAAATCGGCTATTGACAGTATTAAAATTGAGCTTGAAAAAATCGCGAAAGATGTTTTAGCTTATTTGAGAGAAAACGAGCAGCGTTACAATGCCTTTAGTTTAATCTATAAAAATATTTACGCGATGGGCTTGGTAAACGAATTAGCCAAACTCACTAACGAATATAAAAACGACGAAAATATTTTATTTATTTCTGAGTTTAATGAGCGTATTTCGGAGGTAGTGAATAACGAACCAACACCATTTATTTTTGAACGATTAGGCGATAAGTACAAGCATTTTTTATTAGATGAGTTTCAGGATACATCGGCAATGCAATGGCAAAATATGTTACCCTTAATTGATAACTCATTAGGTAATGGTAATATGAACTTAATTGTAGGTGATGGTAAACAATCTATTTATCGTTGGCGTAATGCTGACGTGGAACAGTTTGTGAATTTGCCAAATGTAAATACGTTCAATAAAAATGAGTTATTACAAGAGCGCGAAGATTCTTTAATCCGAAATTTTGAAGGAAGAGTTTTAGATAAAAATTTTAGAAGCGAAAGCACCATTGTAAAATTCAACAATACCTTATTTGAATATTTATCGGATACAGTTTTAAATGAAGATTTAAAAAAGATTTATCACAATCAAAAACAAGAACATAAAACAGATGAACTAGGATATGTGAGTTTGAATTTTCCTGAATTAGGAGAAGACGATACAGATACTATTAACACAAAATTTATTTTAAAATATATTCAAAAAGCTATTGAAGATGGTTTTGTTTATAGCGATGTGTGCGTGATCATCCGTCAAAACCGCCATGGAAACACCGTTGCTAATTTTTTAATAGAGCAGGGTGTACCAGTTGTTTCGGCAGATTCGTTATTATTGAATAATGCTAAAGAAGTAACCTTAGTGTTAGCATTTTTAAAATATATTTCAAATCAAAAAGATTTTGTATCGGCTTCGGTTGTTATTAATTATTTATTAGATAAGAAACTTTGTAGCGAAGCACAGTGTGTTAATTTTTTAAGAGAATTAAACACTTCTAAAACCAAAACTCTATTTGATATTTTAAATGAATGCAAATTACGGGTCAATATTTTAAAATTGACAGCATCTAATTTATTTGATGCGTGTTTAGAGATTGTTGATACACTTAAATTAAATGATAGCAATCCTCAATACATTCGTTTTTTCTTAGATGAAGTCTTAGGATTTCTTCAAGGTAATACCTCTAACATTAGTTTGTTTTTAGACTGGTGGAATCGTAGAGCAGAAAAAGCTTCAGTTATTATTCCTGAAGGAATTAATGCGGTAAATATCATGACCATTCATGCCTCTAAAGGTTTAGAGTTTCCAGTGGTAATTACGCCTTACTTAGCTTGGGACATCGAAAAAACGCAATCTATTTGGGTAGATATAAATGAAGAAGGAATTGATTTACCAGTAGCATTAATTAATACAACTAAAGCTGCTGATGATACTGTTTATAAACCTTTAGCCGAAAAAGAAAGACAGCAACAAACCTTAGATAGTTTAAATATGTTGTATGTAGATTTCACGAGAGCGGTTGATAGACTGCATATTATTTCTCCTCAACTGAAAAAGAAGAGTACAAAAAATTGCCACACCTGGTTAACAACATTTTCCGAAACGCAATCTTCGTATGATGCCGCTAATAGTATGTTAGAGTTTGGTGCTATGATAAAAAACACCAAAGCGCCTCACAGTAAATTAGGATTAGAGCAGTTACAAATAAAGGAATTGAGTTTTAATCCCAATCATGATGTAGTTCAAATAAAAGGAGCGTCAACGTATAGTGCCAATGAGGAAGTTACTAAAGCACGTGAATATGGTATTTTAGTGCATTATATTTTATCTAAAATAAAAACTAAGGAGGATGTGGATGTTGTGATTGAACAGACGGTATCATCGGGTGATATTACAATTGAGGAATCTCAAAAAATGTCTTCAGAAATTAAATCGCTTTTATCCATTAAATCTATATCATCTTATTTCGAAAAAGGTGTTGATGTAAAAAACGAATTGGAAATTTTGACAGCTGCTGGAGATATTTTGCGACCAGATAGAGTGGTGATTTCCGGAAATAATGCGGTAGTGATTGATTATAAAACCGGAAAGAAAAATGCTCAAAAATATCATGCGCAAATGCAAGATTATGAATATGCTTTGTTAAGTTTAGGTTATTCTTCAGTCAAAAAACTGTTATTGTATATTCAAGAACAGGAAGTTGAAGTTTTATAATTCTATCACACCTACCATTTACCGCCTGCAAATACCATTTTGCCTAATAAGTCTAGGTTAAACTATTTTTCCCTAACTATATTTGAGCCATTGCTTACAACAATTTTTAACATTAAACGTTACACAAGAGGTAAAAAAATCGTTTAGGAAACTTGAAAGAGAAAATAAGTTTCCTAAGTTTGCACCCGAATATTTTAAAATACTATGAAGAAAATTATTCTATTGTTTATAATCTGCTCTTTTTATAACACAAAGGCACAAGATAAATTTACGGTTAGTGGCTATGCCAAAGATGCTAGAAATGGTGAAGCATTAATTGGTGTAACTGTATATAAGAAGAATTCCCAAATTGGAACTAGTACAAATGTGTATGGTTTTTACTCATTAACCTTACCAAAAGGACAGGATACGATTGTTTTTTCATTTATGGGGTATAAAACAGTTTTTATACCTGTTGATTTATCTTCTAACAAAACAGTTAGCTTAGAAATGGCTGAAGAGGGAAAGGAATTAGAAGAGGTAGTTGTTTCTTCTGAAAAAGAAGATAAAAATGTGAAGAGCATGGAAATGAGTGTGGCAAAGTTGGATATCAAACAAATTCAAAAAATGCCAGCTTTATTAGGAGAAGTAGATATTATTAAAAGTATTCAATTATTACCTGGTGTAACAACAGTGGGAGAAGGTGCTAGTGGATTTAATGTACGTGGTGGAAATATCGACCAAAATTTAGTGTTAATGGACGAGGCTCCAGTTTACAACTCATCTCATTTGTTTGGCTTCTTTTCAATTTTTAATCCAGATGCGGTTAAAGATGTAAAACTAATCAAAGGGGGTATCCCAGCTCAATATGGCGGAAGAGCCTCTTCGGTATTGGATATTAGAATGAAAGAAGGTAACAGTAAAAAATTAGAAGTTAATGGCGGATTAGGGACTATTTTCAGTCGTTTATCAATTGAAGCTCCATTATTAAAAGATAAAGCCTCATTTATTATTGCGGGTAGAAGAAGCTATATTGATGTTTTAGCTAAGCCTTTTTTATCTCAACAACAACCAGGTTTAAAAGATGCTAAATTTTATTTTTATGATTTAACGGCTAAATTTAATTGGCGAGTAAATGATAAGAATACCGTGTTTGCTAGCGGATATTTAGGCCGCGACGTGTTTGGAGCTGGGTTTAAATTCAACTGGGGAAATACAACAGCCACACTTCGTTGGAATCATATTTTTAATAGTAAGTTGTTTATGAACCTTACTTCTTTTTACAGTAATTACAAATATCAATTAGGATTTAAAGATGAAGGTAGTAGTCAAAAATTTGATTGGACATCAAACATTATTAACTATAGTTTAAAACCTGATTTCACCTATTATTTAAATAGCAAAAACACGATTAAGTTTGGTGCACAGGGCATTTTATATACGTTTAAACCTGGCCAGGCAGTTATTACTTCTCAAACTGGTAGTGAATCTAATATTAGTTTAGATAATCAGTATGGCGTTGAGT
>Ga0208628_1000691_pt1 | contig 14729 bp, 11 predicted proteins | sample LakWasMet16_LOW5_2_FD_183864 | JGI IMG/M metagenome (GOLD analysis project Ga0208628, IMG submission 183864) | Freshwater sediment methanotrophic microbial communities from Lake Washington under simulated oxygen tension - Sediment Metagenome... | ecosystem: Environmental > Aquatic > Freshwater >... | reverse complement strand
ACCTGCCGACGAGGGAAGCGGGTCCGAGGGATCGCCGCGAAGCGAGCCAAGGCGGGACGAAACATCGAGTACCTCGAACACGTGCTTTCGCTGGGAATCACGTGAATTTTGATGCAGCCGCCCTGGGATCGGGCGCGAGAAGGGCCGGAGAGGTCGATGGCGAACCCAAGGCGGATCGGGGCAATCAGGCGAGGGGTCGAGCGGGGCAGGATCGAGGCCTCTCCGCTCTGGCGAAGGTGCGCAACGTTGCGTCCGATGGTCAGCAAAGAAAGCCAGAGCCCGCCGTGGCTGACGCGGATGAGCCAAGTGCATCGAGGAGATTCGCGAAACACACAACAGAACGAAAATAGACTCACCACACCGAAGGGACTTGGGCACTACATCGGTTGAAGCGTGAGAGTCGTCTCACGAGACACTGTGAGGTGCAGTAGCGCCACGACGCGTCGGTGCGACCAAGACGTGTCCATCGTGTCGCTGGCGAACCCGGGGAGTGCCTCAGCCTCGTCGCGGATCATGACGCGGCTCCGTTCTCCTCGCCATGGATGTCACTCAGACACAGGCGTCTTCCGCTACCACCTCGTCAGCCTCGGCATCGACGTTGTCGGGAACCCTCCCAGGGTGCCCCAGCAGAAGACTTCGTGATCCGTGCGCAGCGCGCAAGCACCCCACACGCCAAGGAACACCCGTTCTACCCGGTCGAGGCCAGGCACGGGTGTCGGAGTGGTCGCGCACATCGTGGGCATGATGATGCCAGCACAATCCTCACGACCATCAAATCCCAGGCCGCCTCGCGTTCCGTCTCCCCAGCATCGCAGAGTGCCGTCCTCGAGAACGGCGCAGGTGTGGTAGGCGCCCGTTGAGACCGAGCGTACGCGCGTGAGGCCGGGGTCCACGGGCGTCTCGACGTCGCCGGGCCATGCCGACCTCCCGTTGCCGACCTTCCCATGAGCGTTGAGCCCGAAGCAGCGAATGGTGGCATCGGGGAGGCGGAAGCAGGTGTGTCCGCTACGATCCCCATCGCCGATCTCAGCTCCCACGGGAATCGTGGTCATCGAGAGGACGCTGGTCGTCGAGTAGTGCCCGTCCCGGTGTCGCATGACCCAACTGTAATCTCGAGACCAGATGCCCGTGAGATCGACGAAATCCGGAACGGGTATGGGGACGGGAGACCCGCCATCGCGTGGCAAGAAGATATCGATCCCTCCCCAGCACCACAGGCTTCCGTCCCGTCGTACAGCGCACACCGAGAAGTCCTCAGCGGCGAGCTGCACGACATCGGTGAGTCCCGGGATACGCGTCGGACGAGTACGACAGGGGATGGTTTGTGAAAATCGTCGGCACATCTCGTCGCCGTCGTGTCCCGTACCGAGCATGTGGTCGTCGTTGGAGCCCCAACTCCAGACCGAACCATCGCGGGCAAGCGCATAGGTTGAGCCAGAGAAGCCGGCAGTTGTCACGTGAGCAATCTCTGGCAGGCCCGGAACGGTCACGGCGTCTTCGCGCTGTTCCGTCGAGCCGATCCCGAGGGCTCCGGATTCGTTGAAGCCGCGACACCGCACGGTTCCGTCGCTGAGCACCGCGCACTGATGACTCTGACTGCTGACCGCGAGCTCCACCACGTACGCGCTGCTGGCTCCTGCATCGACCGCGGGCGCGTCCGTCGGGAGTGGGGCGTCCCTGCCTGCGGGGACGTCGGCAACCGGAGGAGTATCGACGGCCGGAGGAACGTCGGGCGCGCCGATCGCGTCCGCTGCGCCCCCGTCCGCGACACCACCGTCGGTCTGGGTGTTCTGCGCGGTCACCGCACAGGAGGTGCTGAGTAGGACCGCGACGATGAAGGCGACCCCGTTGCGCATGGACGAAGCTACCAGCGAGAGCGCACGACATCAATCTATCGGGCCCGAGAGTAGGAGCTGCGAACACCGCACTCTCTGCACCTCCGCCCCTCAAACCGCCACGAACAACCCAGCCCCCACCGCGTCGTGGAACTGCCGCGCCAGCTCCTCCGCGAAGCGCCGGTCCTCCACCAGCACGCCCGCTTCGATGTTCCGCGACTGACCCCGGTCGGTGAAGTTCGCCGAGCCCACCAGCGCCCGCTCCCCGTCCACCACGATGCACTTCGCGTGCAGGCTCGCGTAGCTCCCCGGCATCGCCGCCCGTGGGTCCACGTACAGCGTCGGACCCGGCTCGCCGAAGGGCCAGTACGCCCTCCGCCACGCCTCGGCCTGCGCCCGAAGGTAGCCCTCCGGGTCAGCCTGCACGCCCGACGCCTCTCGCAGGTGCACGAACATCTCTACCCCCACGCCGCGCTCCCTCATGGCCGCGTGCAGCGGCGCCAGGATCGCCTCCCCCCGCTCGAAGGAGTACCCCGCGATCAGCACGTGCCGCTCGGCCGCCTCGAACATCTCCCGCACCACCACGGCCGTGTCGCGCGCCCCGCTTCCGCGCGTCTCCGGCCCCGTCCACACCAGCGACACCTTCGTCGCCAGCGGTCGCAGCCGCTCTTCGCGCACCGCCGCCAGCACCTGCACCACCGTGTCCGTGGGCGCCCCGATCAGCGCCCCCAGGCCCTCGCGCAATGCCCCGAGGTGCGCCCGCGCGAGGCCCTCCGTCGTCAGCGCTACGCCCAGCTCGCCCGCCTTCGCCGCCCCGAGCACGCGCTCGAGGTCCGGCAGCGAGAGCTCGATGCCTCCGCTCAAGGGCGCTCCCGGAAGAAGGCCACCGAGCCGTCGCACCCCAGCGTGGGCACCACCAGCGCCCGGTCGAGGTACTGGTTGAAGCGCTCGCACGAGCACTCCGCGACGAACAGACATCCGTGACACGCCGCCCCTTCGAGCAGCCGTCCGGTGAGGTCGCCCCTCGGAGTGTGGTGCCCGCATACCGGATCATTCGAGCACAGCACGCCCGCGTCCCAGGCCGCGCGCAGGTGGCCCAGCAGGCGACGGCCCTGGTCCACGAGGCCGCCGAGGGTGCCGTCCGTCCCCGAGCTCCCGGTCGCCAGGAGAATGGCCGCCATCGGCAGCGGGTCGCCCGGCAGCGAGCAGTAGAGCCGCTCGCGGATGGCGCTCGCCGCGTAGCCGCACTCCAGCGAGAGCGCGGTCATCAGCAGGTGCGCCAGCGAGTGCAGCAGGTAGAAGCGCACGCCCGGGAACTCCGGCGGCTCCTTCAGCTGCTCCGCCCACTTCGCGAAGCCCGCCCGCAGCTCCGCCTCTCGCTGCCGCACCTCCAGCCGCTGCTCCCACTCGCGCACAGCCTCCTCGTCGAGGCGCATGAAGATCCCTTCGCCGCGGACCTCCGTCGCGGGCAGCCAGTCGGTCTGCAGCCCCAGCGCCGCGGGGACGACCTTGTACTCGCCCTGCAGGTCGGAGCTCACCGGCATCAGCCGGGTGAAGCCCACCTGCGCGCGCACCTCCCGCAGCTTCGACGCGAGCACCACGCGCTCGATGCTCGCGGGCAGCGCCCGGTCGCGCCGCAGCATCCGCGCGAAGAAGTCCTGCCCCGTGGGCGCGATGGTCCCCGGCACCTCCTCGGGCGCCGCCATGAACTGCCCGAACTCCGCCGTGCGCACGGGGCCCTGCTCTACGGGCGTCCCGGCCCGTCGGGCGTCGATGGCCGCGAGCACCTCCACGTCGCTCCACCCCTCCAGCGCGTGGCGCACATCGGGGATCGTCCGAAACGGCCCGATGGTCACCGCGTCGGCGGTCTGGACCATGTTCCAGACGCCGTCGATGGCGGCGCGCAGCGCGAGCTCCTTCATCGGCGGGATCGACAGCGCGCTCTCTACCAGCGAGAAGTACGCGTCGCTCGCGGTGCGCACGACCAGGCTCAGCATCTCCTCGCAGCCGGGCTCGTGGCCCTCGCTCCCCAGCCACGGGCGCTCGCCCTTGCAGGCGCCCGCCGTGCCCCGTGCGCGGGCTCGCGACAAGGGGCGACTGGACCCGCACCCGCGGCACCTCACCCAGAGGTCCGCGAAGTCCCCGGATGCGCCCTCCTCCAGGGTCAGCCGGGGGTGTTCGCACCGCTCCGGGCCGCGCTCCTGGTGGACGAAGGACATCCACGGGAACTCCTGCAGGTGACCCCGCACGCACGCCCCCACGAAGCGCACCGGCACGCAGACCGCGCCCGTCCGGCGGTTGTCGCAGGAGTGCAGGTAGTGGTCGCCCTTGCGCTCCAGGCCGTGCCAGGCCTGCACCAGCGCGCGGCACTCGGGGTTCTGGCACACGAACCACGCCGGGAACTCCACCGCCCGGATGCCGTGACCCCGCCGCGCCTGCTGGTCGTCGCCCACCGGGGCCGCGCGAAACGCCGCCTCCGTCCGCAGCTCGCGCAGCCCCTGCTGCCTCCGCCGCGCGTTGATGCTCGCGCAGAGCCTGGACTCGGCGATCACCTCCATCCCGTCGCCCTGCCAGAAGTCCAGGCCCCCGATCACCACGGCGTCGCCCACGAGGTCGACCATCGCGCCCGGACCGAAGGTCGTGATGAGCTGACTCCGACGGATCTTCCCGTCCGGCTGCACATGCTGGGTGTTGGCCACCCACGAGGAGCGTCCCGGCTTCACGACTCCACCGCCTTTCGAGAGAGCGGCCGTCGCTCGACCCAGATGTGCGTGGTCGCCTCGACGTCGCGCATCGACGTCGGCGCGGCGAAGCGGGCGTCGTCGCTGCCCTTCGGCGGCGGCTCCTTCTCCAGCGCGCTGAAGAGCAACGGCTTCCCCTGGTGGCCCCGGTCGAAGGGCGACCAGCACCGCGCGCCCGCCCCCTCGCGGCTCGCGCGCACCAGCGAGATCCACGCGTCGAGCAGGCTACGGCCGCGGTGGCGCAGCGTCTCGACCATCGCCTCGTGGGCGCGCGCATCCAGCCCCAAGCGCTCGCGGCCCGCCCGCCAGGCCAGGGCCTCGATGGCGGTCTCGACCACGGCCCGCTCGGCCTCTACGTCCATCACCCCGTCGGACGATTGCAGCGCCGCCTCCAGGTGCCGCGCCATCGCCAGCAGCGCGCCCGCAAAGCCGCGCTCCAGGGCCGGCGCCGAGAAGGGCGTCAGGCTCATCGCTTCGACGTGGCGGTAGTAGCAGTCGTGCCACGCGCTGAATCGTTCGTAGTGCGAGCGATCGCGCGCCTTGTGCAGGTTGAGCACCGTCACCACGAGCCCCGGTCGCTTCGGGTCGCGGCCCACCCGCGAGGTCGCCTGGATGTACTCGCTGGCGGTCTTGGGCTGGCCCGCGACCACCATCAGCCCGAGGCGGTCGATGTCCACGCCCACCGAGATCATGTTGGAGGCGAGCAGCACGTCCACGTGCTCCTTCTGGCTCGCGAAGAGCTTGAGCCGACCGCGGGTGCGGGCGATGGCGTGGGTGCTCTCTCGTGAGGTGAGCTCCACCGGCTCGCCCAGCTCGCGCGTGCGAAACCAGCGGTGCGCGCCCTTCTCCCCGAAGGGCCGGTGCTCGTCGATGCGGGCGCAGCGAGAGCGCACCTCGTCCTCGACCAGGCGGCGCATCCCGCCGAGCTCGCGCAGGGCGTTGAAGTAGCCCACCACCGTGGAGTACGGGTCGGCCGGGTCGTCGTCGCGCGCGGGCACCGCGGCCCGCTTCTGGGCGGCGGAGAGCAGCGCCACGTACACCCGAAGGAGCACGGCCTTCATGGGGCGACCTCCCGCCGCGACGCCCAGGTAGAGGCGGCCGTCGGTGTCGCGAGCGCGGCGCGCGAAGAAGGTCTCGCCCTCGTCGCGGCCGGGCGGGGGGAAGAGGCTCACCGCGTCGCGGCCGAAGAGCGAGAGCACCTGGCGGCGGGCGCGGCGCACCGTGGCCGTCGAGGCCAGGATCTTCGGGCGCACCATGGTCCCGTCGGCGAGCTTCGTCTCGCAGAGGGCTTCGATGGCCGTCTCGTAGAGGCCCACCATGGTTCCGAGGGGGCCGCTGATGAGGTGCAGCTCGTCCTGCACGATGAGCTCCGGGGGAGGGAGGCCGTCGGGAAGCAGCGCCGCCGTGCGCTCGGCGATGGCGGTGTCGGGTGTCCCGAAGAAGCGCCCACCCACGCGCGAGTGGACGCGCCCGAAGAGCATCCCCGCCTCGGCTCGCCACGGAACCATCGCGAACTTGTCCACGGTGGCCACCAGAAACGACGGCAATTCCCGATAGACCTGCTCATCCACGAAGACGAGGGGAATGCCCTCTTCAGCGTGGCGCTTGTTGCCCTGGCCGAAGTCGCAGCCTCGGAAGTTCTTGCAGAGGATGCGCACGTGCGTCGGCGCGCTCGCGTTGGGAACCAGCGTGACCGTGTCGGCGTCGAGCTTCGTCCCGCACCAGGGGCATTGCGTGAGCGGCAGCGGCGACGGGGCCTTGTCGTTGTCGCGGTGCTGCTTCCAGGTGGTGATCTTCGTGGCCACCTCGGCGAGGGTGTTGGCCGTGGCCGTGCGGCCCACCCAGAGGCCCACCGAGAAGCGCACCTCGCCCAGCGTCGCCGGGTCGTCGCGGCGCATCGTCTCCAGGGCGCAGATCATCGTCGCCGCGCGCTGGAGCTGGTCGAGCGTCAGCAGGCGCAGCGTGTACCGCAGGAGCACCGCCACGCCGTAGCCGCCGTCGGGGCGCGAGGCGCCGCGCAGGCGCCGCAGCACCAGGGCGAAGGCGATGACGCCGAGGTACGCCTCGGTCTTGCCGCCGCCCGTGGGGAAGAAGATGAGCTCCACGCGCTCGCGGTCGGCGTGGCGCGGGTCGTCGAGGCCCGCGACGTTGAGCAGCACGAAGGCGAGCTGGAAGAGGCGCCAGCGGGGGGCGGCGGTGGTGTAGCGGGCCGGGTCGCGCTTGCGGGCCTGGAGGTCCATCGCGCGGTTGGCCAGGACGAAGGCGCGGAAGAGCTCGGGTCGGGTCGCCAGCAGGTCGAGGCCCTCGGCGATGCGCTGGCGGGCGCGGTCGGCGTCGTCCATCAGCCGGTCGCGGGTGTCCTTGCGGCGCGGGGAGTCGAGCGGCGCTGAGCGCTCGGCGGCGATCCAGGCGGCGTAGGCCTCGCCGAGCGGGGCGAGCGCGGTGCGCAGGGCGGCGCCGTCGGGCATCGCGGCGAGCTCGGCCATCGCGGTGGGGACGCCGTCGATCTCGTGGCTCTCGATGGGGCGCACCTCAGCGCGAGGGAGCCAGCAGGTGCGGGCGCCGACGACGCGGCCGTGGTCGTCGCGCACCGGCTCGGCGGAGATGCCGTGGCCGACGGCCCACTCGACGGCGTCGCGGTACTGCAGGTCGGCGGTGCGGTCGTCGAGGTCGTCGGAGGGCTCGTCGCGGCGGTTGGGGCGGGCGACGAGGCCGCGGGCGAAGCGCAGCTCGAGGGCGACCTGGAAGACGAAGGCGGTGTCGGCCGCGCCGGGCGGGGCGACGGGCGTGCGGTGGTTGACGACGAAGAAGGAGAGGGCGCGCGTCCCGGGGGCGAGGCCGGGGGCGTCGGCGACGGTGAGCTTGCCCTCCATCCAGAGGCCGTCGGTGCCGGTGATCTCGGTGGGGCGGGCGAGGGCCACCGGGTCGAGCGCGACGATCAGGCGAGGGGGGAGGATGGCCACGCGGCGCCACTGCTCGGGCGGGCGCTTGCGGCCCTCGGAGGGCTCCTCGGCGGGGGTGTTCTCGTAGTCGGCGTAGTGGAGGAAGAGCTCGACGGCGTCGGTGGCGTCGCCGGGGGGAAGGAGCACCGAGAGGCCGATGGAGGCGGGGAAGAGCTTGCGCAGCTTGGGCTCCGGGGCGGACTCGGACTGCTCCTCGTCGTCGGCGTCGTTGCCGGCGCCGAACTCGTCGTCGTCGGTGGGGTTGCCCGGGTCGCGGTCGCCGGAGGGGGCGAGGAAGCCCGTGAGGTAGAAGCGCGAGGGCGGGCGGGAGAGCACCTCGGCGGAGTTGGGGTCGCCGTCGAAGGGGCCCACGAGGTCGGCCTGGAGGGCGTCCACGAGGTGGCTGCGGACGGCGGCGCTTCCCGAGGGCGGTGCGGTCATGAGCGGGAGCATCGCCCGCCGAGGGCGAGGGTGGCCAGAGATGCGCGCAGCGGGGTGGACGTTGCCTGTCAGCGATCGTGGGCACGGATGCGGAGAGAAGCCCGATGGGTCCGCTGCGGGCGGGGCAAGCCCCGCCCCTACGGGAGACCTGACTTTCCCTACGGGAGACGTGACTACGGGAGACCTGACCTTCCCTACGGGAGAGGTGATGTCTGGCTTCTGCGTAGGGGCGGGGCTTGCCCCGCCCGTCCGGCGATCGGGTCGCTGTCGACGGTCAGCGTGCTCTGCTACGGTCGTCGCGTTGTGGGTGACTTCGAGCGCACCCCCCGGAGCTTCCCTGGTGACTGGCCAGCAGGATGTCCTCCGGGCGAGGCGACGCCGTGCGCCATCGAGGTCGGGTAGCGCGACGAACAGGCGTCGGGATGGTCAGGCGGCGCCACGGCTCGGGCGGGCGCTTGCGGCCCTTGGCGGGACCGTCGGTGGGAGAGAAGCTCCGTCGTCAGCTTGGTGGAATATCCACCACGTCGTGGCAGATTATCCACCATGTTCAGAAGGCACATCGAGCCGAAGGTGCGCGAGGCGCTGGCCGACACGCCAGTGGTGCTCGTCGTCGGGCCGCGGCAGGCAGGCAAGAGCACGCTCGTGGCGACCCTGGCGAGCGCGACCACCCGGCGGGTGCTGACGCTCGACGACGCGCCGGTGCTCGCCGCGGCGCGGGCCGACCCGGTCGGCTTCGTCGCGGGGCTCCAGGGGGACGTCGCCCTCGACGAGGTGCAGCGGGCCCCGGAGCTGCTGCTGGCCATCAAGGCGAGCGTCGATCGCGATCGCCGCCCGGGGCGCTTCCTGCTGACCGGGTCGGCCAACGTGCTCACGCTGCCGCGCGTGGCCGACGCGCTGACGGGGCGCATCGATGTCCACACCCTCTGGCCGCTCTCGCAGGCCGAGATCGAGGGGAGCCCGGGGGACGCGGTGGAGCGCCTCTTCGCCGTCGGTCCGCTCGCGCCGCGGGAGGCGCGTGGGGGGCCGTGGGAGCCTCGGGCCCTCGCGTCGGGCTACCCCGAGGCAAGGACGCGGACGTCCGCACGACGAAGCGCGTGGTTCGCCTCCTATGTCGCGACGGTGCTCTCTCGGGACGTGCGCGACGTCGCCGACGTCGAGGGCCTGATCCACCTGCCGCGGCTGCTCGCGCTCCTCGCGTCCAGGGTGACGGGCCTGCTCAACGAGGCAGACCTCGGGCGCACGCTCGGGCTCCCGCACTCCACCCTCCGGCGATACCTCTCGCTCGTCGAGACGCTGTTCCTCGTGGCGCCGGTGCCGGCGTGGTTCATCAACACGGGCAAGCGCCTGGCGAAGGCGCCGCGCATGCACTTCGGCGACGCCGGGCTCGCCTGCCATCTCCTCGATCTCACGTCCGTCGACGAGCTCCGCGGGTCCGCGGCGCGGGGGCCGGTGCTGGAGACCTTTGTACAGACCGAGCTCAGGAAGCAGGTCGAGGCTTCGTCGATGCGAGCGAGGCTGCTGCACTTTCGCGCGCACACCGGGCAGGAGGTCGACCTCGTCGTCGAGGGTCCGAAGGGGCGCCTCGTCGGCGTCGAGGTGAAGGCGTCGGCCAGCGTCGACGCGAGCGATTTCAACGGGCTGCGCGCGCTCGCGGCGCTCGGGGGTGGGGCGTTTCATCGCGGCGTCCTGGTGTACGGCGGCAGCGAGGTGATCCCCTTCGGCGAGAACCTGCACGCGGTGCCCGCGTCGTGGCTCTGGAGCTGACAGGGCCTCGGACGGAGGGCATGGAGTCGCGATCGTTCGACATGGGCGTGGGGTCGGGCGCCCACCGCTGGCCAGCGGGCTGCGCGGCGGTGCATCCTGCGACCATGCGGACGGCGGCGGCGATCGATCAGGGTGTCTCCTACGCGGACTACCTCCGCCTCGAAGCGACGGGCGACGCGAAGCACGAGTGGCTCGACGGCGTCGTCTACGCGATGGCGGGCGGCACCCTCGAGCACAGCGCGCTCTCTGCGTCGGTCATCACCCTGTTGACCATCGCGTTGCGGGGGAGGCCGTGCCGCGTGTTCACCAGTCGACGCGCGGGTGCGCGTGCGGGCCACCGGGCTCGCCACGTACCCCGATGCGTCGGTCGCGTGCGGCCGCATCGAGCACGACCCTGACAATGTCGACGCGCTGGCGAACCCGCTCGTGCTCGTCGAGATGCACTCCGACTCCACCGAGGACTGGGACCGCGGGAGCAAGTTCGCCCGCTACCGCCGCATCCCCTCGCTGCGCGACTACGTGCTCGTGAGTCAGCACGCGCCGATGCTCGAGCACCGCTACCGCATCGCCGATAGCGCGCGAACAACGCGCGACCTGGGGCCGGCGGAGGTGCCGAAACTTACCGGGGTGGACGCGGAGAGCGCCGTCGTAGACCACAAAGCTGACTCGAACAGAGATCTGCCTGTTCGTGTTCTGTACTGTGCTTTGGTCGTTGATGGCGAAGATTCGCAATTCATCTGCGAGCAATCGGGACAAGAAGAAGAGCAGATAAGATGGCGCTTTGACCCTCAGTCGTCGCGGTGTTTGCGCACCGCGGCCACGATCTCCGCCAGCGCGCTCTCGAAGCCCGCCCCAAAGGCATCGCGAAGCGCATTCCACTGCGCTTCCTGGTCGTTGTTGGGGCGCAGGTCCCCGTTGAGGTACCAGCAATCCACAACCAGGGCAGGCTGCTCCAGCGGGCCCGGTACACCCGCAATCTCCACCTGATTCTGCGTCAGCGTGCGCACGACGAACTTAACGACCTCACCCGACGCGAGGGTCAACGGGATGACCTCAGTTCCGATCTGCATATCATTGCCTCCGCGCGGAGCGTAGCACCGCCGGGAGGGCAGCGCTGCGATCGGCAATGAGTTGCCGGTATGCCTCCAGCAAGCCGCAGATATTGCGTCGGACGCGCGCAACACTACCCGAGATAGGGTTGCTCCTACGCTACCGAGGTGTCTGATCGGAGCACGCCAATGCCTCCTTCGTCGCCACGGGCGTAGTGAGTGGGTCGACGGTGGAGAACGTGGACGCTGAAGCCGCGCCAAGACGGGCCACGAGATACCATTGCTTGCCGTCGGGCGCAGACCGCGATAGCCATCTAGACGAAGGGATTGAACGCTGTGCTCCACCGCGCTATCGATTGGGCGACCGCCTCCGAGTAGGATTGAGTCGCCGCACACATCGACAATAATTCCTCCAGAATCACATTGATCCGAGACTCAATTCGCTGACGCTGCAGCCCGGAGGAAAGAGAATCAAAAACCAGTACGAGGTCACTCAGGATCTCAAACAATCCACGCGCGAAGCGAATCCGCTCGCGCCGCGCCCGTACCAGTTCCGGCCGATCAAGGCCGTAGACCTCGATTGACTTCTCCGCCCGCTCGACCTTGGCAGGGTCGACCGAGGCCGGTCTGACGTTGCCATCTTCAAGAAAAGACAAGAAGTGCCGTGGGTCGTCGATACATGGATTGAGCAAGATTGGCTCCTCGGTGCCGACTTCGTTCGACTTCTTCGCTCGCTTGGACTCGTCGACCAACGGAAATTGGTTGCCCTTGCCCCGATCCTTCGTGGCGGATCCGATGAAATGCTTCCTCATTCGATTGCAATCGATGCACGACGGGAGCAGGTTGTGCCAGTCCGACGCGAGCCAGTAGTAGCCATATCCACGCAGGCGGCGGAGTGGCGTCTCGATCTGCACGTCACCCTTGGGGCGAAAGTGCTCGACATCCATGGGTTGAACGACCTCGTACCGGGTCTCGCAATAGGCACACTTCCGATGAAATATGCGCTCCAATTCGCTGCGCACTTCGGGCGACTTGTACACCTTGAATTTGAAGGGTTTGACCTTCGCCGCCTTCGCCGCCTTCGCCGCCTTGCCCTTCGGACTTGTCTTGCCGACAGGAGCACTCGCAGCGGTGCTCGCAATGATCAGTTTCCAAGCTTTCTCCGCCTTGAGGCGCTCCGCGCGCACGTTCGGGCGGGTGCTGGCGAGCGCCTTCAGCCTCTTGGGGGTTCGGTCGACCTTGCGCATGCCACGGTCCTCCTATCTCGACCCCGCTCGATCGCCCAGAGTCTGCCAGATGGTCTTCAAGATTTGCCGGGTGTGCTCCTTCAACTCGGACCGCTCTGCGATCTCGGTACCTATCCGACGACGTTGTCCAATGTACTGGTCAATCACCGAATACATCAGCTGCTCCCGCTCGGTGCCGCCCAGGACGTCGAGCGCCCCGAGCGCCGACTCGAGCGTCATCAAATCGCGATCCTGCTCGGTCGATCGCTCCGGCAACGCGAGAAGATCCTGGTATCGCACCTGCATCGCCTCGACGTCGGGATCGATCACGCTTTGCAGGCCGAAGAACTCCGAGCAGAGCAACTGGTCTACTCGGAGGCCTTGTGGTGAAGGCAGATCGACGACAGCCTCGACCGAGCCGACTCCATTCTGTCGACGGAGGAGCGCGACCTCGCCTTGCCGCAGCCCTTTCAGGCACAACGGCTCGTGCGTCGATGAGACGAATTGAACTCGGGGAAGTGCCCGCCGCAGCCGCCCAACGATCTGCATACGCCATCGGGGATGGAGGTGCGTCCCGAGTTCATCGAGCAAGATGACCCCTTCAGCGCCCTCGATCGGGCCTCCCTTTTTCACCAGGACAGAAAGGATCTCACACACCATCGAAATCACTGATTGGTAACCAGAACTCAGGTCACTCAGCCTCGAATCAGCCCCATAGAGCGACACAGTCACCTCGGGGCCCGATCGATCGAAATCGACCCGATTCCCGTTGTCGATGATCTCGCGCAGCGCCTTCACCACATCCCTCCATTGCACCTCGCCGAGGCCCCGAAGCCAGACCCCGGGTTCGATCAAGGTGCCCTGCGGATCAAACAGGTTGGCCAGATGAACCTGTCCAGGAGACTTCACCTGTCCGCTGACCTTCCCCGACACCCGCGTCGCGCCGAAGCCCAGGAGCGGAAACAGGGCCTCTTCGAGGCTCGATACGACGAAATCCTCCTTCGAATCTAGTACGAGCTCGATGGGCTCATCGAGACTAGCGAGCTCGACGCGAACGAACCCATGATCACATTGATAGCGAAGAAGCTTCGCGGTCTCGCACAGACCGGGATTCTCACGGATCCACCGTCGCCCCGCCAGCGCGAGCGCGAGCGCCTGGAGCACCGAGGTCTTTCCCGCGCCATTTTCACCGAGAAGCACCACCCACCCGGCCTGTTTGCCCGGGCCCATCGAGACACGACCCAGGATGGCGTCGACCGCCTCCAATCGAGGATCAGCGTCGTCCAGGCCGTCGTCGAAGACAAGTTCAAGTGAGGCGATCGCTCGAAAATTCTCGATCGTAATTCGTCGAATGGCCCGATAGACATCGATCTCCGGGTCGAGGCCTCGCGCGTCAGGTGATTCGATGGCGGCCATGGGCGGCTGTGGCGGCGGCTCGGTCAATGCCTCGGCTACCCACGCGAAGCCCTCTCTGCGAAGAGTTCTCACGTAGCCATCACGCCTCACCGGGGGGTGCCGCATCCACCACTCGCGAACGATCGACAGCGAGACTGCGACGTAGGGCGCACCCACTTCAAATAGCTCGCGCACCGATTCAAACGACGCTTTCTCCGTAGAGATGAGGCCCAGTATCCGACGAGCGCGAGAAGCCACCTTCATACGTCTCGCAACAAGCGATTCCCGATTCAAGCCGAGAACGTCGATCGTTGTCTTGCCCCGATCGTCCCGTCCGGTGACCCTGCCCTCCCGGTCAAAGACGAGATGCATCAAGGGATCATCGACGGCTGGGTCGAGCAGCTGCGGCCGTTCTGCTTTCAGTTGCTCCTCCGTTGCACCGAGTTCGGCACGCGGGCCCTCTATTGGAAACCGCGCCGCTTTAAAGACATTGCATTGACGGCAAACGACGTGCAGATTACTCCACTCGGTGGCAAGCCACGGGTATATGAGCTTGGGTCGGTATTCGTCGATCTCTCCCGCGTCGGCGGCCTCGACTTGAGACTCACAGTAAGCACACTTGCCTGAGGTCATGACCAGGAGTCCGACTCGCGCAATCTCACGCAGTCGACGGAGCACAGACCAATCGATTCGTCGATCGGGGGACTGGGTGATCTGTGCCAGCACGACTGGCCGTACTCTCATCGCAGTCAGGTTGAACTCTAGCGGAGGTAGCAATCGTGTGATTGGAATCATGAAATCTGCCCTCGGTGCGAGGCTTGCGCCCGACAATCGCCTTCGAGCCTCATAGGCTTTCGCGGTCGAATGACCTGCGGAATCTCCGACTAGGACCTGTTTTCTGCAATGCGTGCCGGGCGAAGGCCGCTGACGTCGAAATCGTCACTCTACCCGATCCCCAACTCCCCCTGCCCACTCCCGCCCCCATCCCCGCCTGCCCCGTCCGCGCTCGCCTTCTTCCCCCGCTTCGCCCCCTTCGCCTTCCCGCCCGCTGCCGTGCCCGCCGCCGCGCTCGCGGCCTTCTCCTCCGCGGCCCGCTGCGCATTCAGCGCGAAGAGCCGATCGATCACCTCATCCTCGAAGCGCGCCACCTCCGCCCGCTCCGAGTCCGTCCCCGGAGTCCCATACGGCGGAACCACCAGATCGTCCCACCCCAGGGCGGCTGCATCAAAATTCACGTGATTCCCAGCGAAAGCACGTGTTCGAGGTACTCGATGTTTCGTCCCGCCTTGGCTCGCTTCGCGGCGATCCCTCGGACCCGCTTCCCTCGTCGGCAGGT